>Ga0209577_10001267_pt1 | contig 25110 bp, 24 predicted proteins | sample GraSoiAngelo_109_FD_185874 | JGI IMG/M metagenome (GOLD analysis project Ga0209577, IMG submission 185874) | Grasslands soil microbial communities from the Angelo Coastal Reserve, California, USA - 14_0903_12_20cm (SPAdes) (version 2) | ecosystem: Environmental > Terrestrial > Soil > Grasslands...
GGCGGATGGCACGGAGACAACTCTCGCCGAGATCTGCGAAGACGCGGGCGTGCCAGAAGCCGCGACGGGCGGCCGAAGGACGGCGGTGCTCGCTTACGGCTCGAACGCGTCGCCGGCCGGCCTCGGGTGGAAGTTCCCGGACGAGCGGAACGCCGTCGTGCCGCTCGTGCGCGGGTCGATGCGCGACCTCGACGTCGTCTACTCCTCGCACATCGCGGTTTACGGGTCGGTGCCCGCGACGCTCCAATCGTCAGCCGGCACGCAGGTCGAGACGTTCGTCGCCTTGCTCACGGACGCCCAGCTGGAGCTCGTGGCGGGATGGGAGATCAACGCCACCTACGAGACCGTCGAGGTCGATCTCTCGCTCGAGCTCGGCGACCCGCCGAAGGAGGTGGGGGCCTTCCTCTCGCGGCACGGCTGCCTGACGGCGCAGGGAAGTGAGATCGCGGTGGCGGACGTCGCGGCCACCGGCCGGCGGTTCACCGCGATGACCCAGCCCGACGTGCTCGAGTACGTCCGGTCGGCGGTTGCGCCTGACGTGTCCCTGGACGACTTCGTGGTGAGGAACGTTCGCGACTACGAGCTCGCGCGCGCATATACCGCGGAGCTGCGGAGCACCGCGACCCCCTTCCGCGGAAGCCGGAGAGGGGACTCGAACCCCTAGCCTGCCGCTTACAAGGCGGCTGCTCTGCCAGTTGAGCTACTCCGGCGTGCAGCCAGTCTAGGTCTGCTCAGGCGACCTCGGCGACGGCCGCCGACTCGATGTCGCCGTGGCCGTTCGAGGAGGCGGGGATGGGGGGCGGCTCGTCGGCGCTGCGGTCGTTCAGCACGTGCTCGATCACCCCGAGCACGACCCCGAACAGGGCGTGGCGCCACGTGGCCTGCGCCAGTGCACGCCGATTGCCCCACAGCGGCACCAGCTCGCGGCGAGCGGGGTGGTACCGGTCCACCAGCCTGGTCGCCGGCCACGTGGCCATGTGCTCCGCCATCGCAACCAGCAGCCCGCGCAGCACCGGGGGACCCGGGACGAAGGGCTGGCCCAGTGCGTAGGCGGCGCCGAAGACCGCGCCGTTCTGCACGTGCAGGGCCACGCCGATGGGCCGCCACTCGCCACCCCGGGACACGAACTTGCCGAGAATCTCGGTGTCGTCGTAGTCGCAGTCGAACAGCTGCTTGTCGAGCGGCATCTGGGCGGCCACCGCGCCGGCCGCGATACCGCCGGCGACCGCGCCGCGCAGGCTCCGTACCAGAGTCATGCGGGCAGCGTAACGGGAGGGCGGTGACGGTGGTAGGTCATATGTGCCAAACGACGTCAAAAAGGGGGGCCGCAGCCAGCAGCGCTATCACGAGCGCGCGCGGCGGCGCGGCGTGAACCGGGTTGTGTACTGGATCGTGCGTGCGGTCCTGCAGCCCGCGATGCGGATCTGGTTCCGGCTCGAGCGCCAGGGCCGCGAGAACATCCCCGCGAGCGGGCCGGTCATCCTGGCCTCGAATCACCGGAGCTTCCTCGACCCGTTCGTGATCGGCGTGTGCCTGCGGCGACCCGTCTACTTCGTGGCCAAGCAGGAGCTGTTCCATAAGCGCTGGCAGGCGTGGCTCCTGAACTCGCTCGGCGCCTTCCCGGTCCGGCGCGGGGAGTCCGACGAGGAGGCGGTCGCCACCTCGAAGGCGGTCCTCGCCCGGGGCGACGCGGTCGTGATCTTCCCCGAGGGGACCCGTATCCGCACCGGCGCGCTCGGCCGGCCCAAGCGCGGGGTTGGCCGGCTGGCCCTCGAGACCGGCGCTCCCGTCGTGCCGGTCGCGGTGGCCGGGAGCGAGAACACGCGCCGTGGCTGGATCATCCGGCCGGCGAAGGTGAAGGTCCGCTGCGGCCGGCCGCTCACCTTCCCGCGCGTCGAGTCAGCCTCGCCCTCGCTCGCCGCCCGCGTGACCGAGCGGATCTGGCCGTGCGTCGCGCTCCAGTGGGAGTGGCTCGGCGGCCTCCCGGCCATGCGCAAGGCGGCCGTGATCGGTGCCGGTGAGCTGGGCACAGCCATGGCCGAGCTGCTCGCGCGCGCTGGGCTCGACGTGCAGCTCGCCTGCCGCACGGCGGCCCAGGCGGAACGCATCGGCGCGTGCACCGTTGCGGACATCGAGCCCGCCGGCGTGGACCTGCTCGTGCTGGCCACGCCGCTGCCCGAGCTGTCCGGCGTCGTGTCGCGCATCGGCCACACGGTCGGTGGCCGGACCACCGTGATGCTGCCGGTCCGCGGTGAGCTCGGCGCGCACGCCGTGCCCGCCGCCCGCTATCTCCGCGAGCGGACCAATGCGGCGACGGTCGCGTGCCTCGGCGTGCCCGGGGGCGCGCGTGAGCTCGCTGCCGGTGTCTCGACCGTGGACCTCGCGTGCCGCGACTCCGCACGCTGCGACCAGCTCGCAGACGCGCTCGAGGCCGGCGGAGTACGCGTCCGCGCGGTCGGCGAGCCGGTGCGATCGCGGGAGCTGCAAGCGGCGTAGGAGTACGCTCGCGTGAGTGGCGACGGCCGTGGACAAGCCGCAGCTCGACCTCGAGTTTGCCGAGCTCTACCGAGCGCACCTCCGCGACGTGTACAGCTACAGCTACTACCGGATCGGCAACCATCACGACGCCGAGGACCTGACCGAGCAGACCTTCCTGCAGGCCTACCGCCACTTCGCGCGGGCGCGGGCGGAGTCGAACGGACGTCCGCTGCGCCCGTGGCTGATCCGCATCGCCCACAACCTCGCCGCGAACTACCACCGCGACCGCTCGCGGCGGCCCCAGACCCACCTGGAGGACGCCGCGATCCTCACGGAACCGCTGGGCACCGAGCAGATCGTGGAGGAGCGCGAGGAGGTCGAGGCGGTGCTGCGCGGCGTGGCGGGATTGCCGGACGACCGCCGCGAGGCGCTGATCATGCGCTTCGCGCTCGGGATGGACAACCGCGAGATCGCGCGCGCGCTCGGGCGGTCCGAGGGCGCCACCAAGGTGCTGATCCATCGCGCAATAAGGCAGCTCGAGGAGCGCCTCAAGGAAGAGGAGGAGGTCACGGATGAGTGAGGTCGAACGGCTCCTGCAGAACGCGTTCGTGCCGGTCGAGCCCCCGGGCGCGCTCACCGAACGCCTGGAGCGCAGGCTCACCGAGCTGACCGACGCGGCCATGCACGAGCTGGCCGACTTCGACCCCGGTGCGCTCCGCGATCCGAGGCGCTGGGCGCGCCTCGCCGCCGCCGGGCTGGTCGCGGGGACCGCCGGGGGCGCGCTGATCCTCGTGCGCGCACGGCAGAAGCACCGGCGCCGCGAGGCGCACGGCCTGCGAGCGCTCCAGAACGGGCTTCGCGAGGTCTCCGGCGACATGCGCCGCCGCATGATCCGCTGATCCAGCCGGCGCCGGAAAACGTAGAGTCGACAGGGAGCCGCCCCCGCGGCGGCTTGCGAGCGTGATCAGATCCTCGGACATCCCGCGGCTGGCCGACGAGGAGCTCATGGAGCTCGTCGCGGGAGGAGACGCGCGCGCGTTCGAGGCGGTCTACGACCGGCACGGCGGTCCGGCCTTCTCGCTCGCCTACCGCATGGTCGGCAACCGCGTGATCGCCGAGGACATCACCCAGGAGGCGTTCCTCTCGATCTGGCGCAGCCGCCTCCGCTACCAGCGCGAGCGCGGCAGCGTCCGCACCTGGGTGCTGGGGATCGTCCACCACCGGGGGATCGACGCGCTGCGCAGGAACCTCGTCCACGAGCGCAGGCGGGCGAGCGCCGAGGGGATCGAGGAGCGCCACGAGGCGCCCGAGCGGACCGACCTCGAGGCCGCGCGCCGCGAGGAGGCCCGCGCCGTCCGGGCCGCGATCGAGGAGCTACCCGACCAGCAGAGCCAGGTGATCGAGCTCGCGTACTTCGGCGGGTTCACCCACACCCAGATCGCCGAGATGCTCGAGATGCCCGTCGGGACCGTGAAGGGGAGGATGCGCCTGGGGCTCGAGAAGCTCAGGCGGGCGCTCAGCCAAGAGGTGGCCCTGTGACCGGCCCCGACCACGAGCGCTACCGCGACGACGTGGGCGCCTACCTGCTCGGTGCCCTCGCAGAGATCGAGGCTCGAGCCTACGAACGCCACACCGCCGTGTGCCCAGAGTGCCGCGACGAGCTCGACCGGCTGCGGCCGGCCGCGTCCGCCCTGGCGCGGAGCCCGGAGCAGTTCGAGGCTCCTGCCAGCCTCAGGAGCTCGCTGATGACCGCCGTGAAGGCCGAAGCGCGCCAGCGCGCCTCGCCTCGCACATCTTTCGGGTGGCTGCCCCGCGCGCGGCTCGCGTGGGCGACGGCAGCGGCGCTCGTCCTGATCGTCGCCGCGCTCGGCGTGGGAATCGGTCTGAGCACGCGAGGCGGGTCCTCCGAGCGCGTTGTGGCGGCAAGCGTGCGGGGGCTCCCGGGTGGGAGCGCGAGCCTCGTCGTGCACAAGGGCCAGGCTGCGGTGCTCAGGGTGTCCGGGTTGCCGGTCCTCCAGGGCGGCCGCGTCTACGAGGTCTGGATCGAGCACGGCGGCACGGTGCGGCCTGCCGGCGCGCTGTTCGAGGTGGGCTCGGATGGCCGGGGCGCCGCAGCGGTCCCGGGCGCGGAGGCGGGCGACCGCGTGCTGGTCACGCGCGAGCGGGCCGGTGGCGCCTCGCGGCCTTCCGAGCTACCGGTGATCGCCGCGCGAGTCTGAGACAGCGCTAAGAAAGCGCCCGCGCGCGCGGATATCGTCGTGAGCGGTGCCTGTCTGCTACCGCCATCCCAATCGCGAAACCGGGGTCGCGTGCTCCAACTGCGGGCGGCCAATCTGCCCGGACTGCATGACCACGACCCCGGTCGGAATGCGCTGCCCGGAGTGCGCGCGGGAGCGGACCCGGGTGCGGCGCTACTCCGGCGGCGCCTTCGAGCAGCCCACAGTCACCTACGCGCTGATCGTGGTCAACGTGATCGTGGAGCTCGCATCGCTCTTGGGCGGGGGCAGCGGCGCGGCGGGGCTCGGCAGCAGCGCGATCCTGCGCGACGGCGCGCTGTCCCGGGCCACCGTCGCGCACGGCGACGTCTGGCGCATCGTCACCTCGGGCTTCATCCACGCGGGGCTGACCCACCTGCTGTTCAACATGCTCTCCCTCTGGATCCTGGGCAGCCTGCTCGAGCCCGTCGCGGGGCGGGCGCGGTTCCTGCTGATCTACTTCTGCTCGCTGCTCGCGGGCTCATTCGGCGCTCTCGTGGCCCAGCCGGTGGGCTACACGGTCGGCGCCTCGGGGGCCATCTTCGGCCTGCTCGGCGCGGCGATCATCGTGCTCCGCTCGCGCGGGATCAACCCGATGGAGAGCGGCCTGGTGTTCTGGCTGGGCTTCAACCTGCTCCTCTCGTTCACGATCAGCGGCATCTCGATTGGCGGCCACATCGGCGGCCTCGTCGGCGGGACGCTCGCCGCGATTGCGCTCTACGAGGTCGGTCCGCGGCTGCGGCTGCCGTTCGCGGTGACGGGCGGGCTGGTCGCGCTGCTCGGGGCGGCGGCCGTGGCGGGCGCGATCGGGATCAGCGCCTGACGCCCCCGCGCGGGCGCCTCGACCAGCTCGGGGTGGATCACGTGCGCGAGCAGCTCCAACCCGTCCACGAGCCGCGGGCCGGGCCGCGAGAAGTACGCCGCGGCGTCGACCGCCACGACGGTGTCCGCCTCCAGCGCGGCGAGCCGGTCCGCATATGCGCGGGCCTCCTCGGCCGAGCGCCCCGCGTCGTAGCCGCAGGGCATCACCACGACCACATCCGGCCGGGCCGCTTCGATCTCGTCCCAGGTGGCGGTCCGAGACCGCTCCCCCGAGAAGCCGAGCGGGTCCTCACCGCCCGCGAGCTCGATCATCTGAGGGACCCAGTGGCCGCCGACGTACGGCGGGTCGAGCCACTCGAGCGCCGCGGTCCGTCGGGCGGTCGCGCCGTCCATGGCGTCGCGCACGCGGTCGATCCTCGCCGCCGCCCGCTCCACCAGCCGGCGGCCATCCTCGGGTACACCGGCCGCGGCGGCCAGGTCGCGTGCGCCCGCGAGCACCTCGCCGAGCGTGGTCGGGTCGAGTGAAAGGACCTGCGGCGCGGGATGGAGCTCTTCCGCGAGGGCCCGGACGTCGTCCGACGACACCGCGCACACCTCGCAGAGGGCCTGGGTGACGATCAGCTCCGGGTGCAGGTCGCGCAGGACCCAGTGATCGAGCTCGTAGATCGCCTCGCCGCGCCCGATGCGCTCGCGGACCTCGCGGTCGATCGCGGCGGGTCCAAGGTCCTCGGGGATCGCCGAGCGGGTGAGCTGGGGCAGGTCCCGGGCCTCTGGCGGATAATCGCACTCGTGAGTGACCGCGACCACGTCGTCGCCGAGCCCGAGGGCGAACAGCGTCTCGGTCGCGGACGGGACCAGGCTGGCTATGCGCACGGGGGACACGATGGCACTTCTCGAGGATGACGAGATCCGCGAACGGCTCGCGGACCTGGAGGGCTGGGAGCGGGACGGCGCCGTTCTGCGCAAGCAGTTCAAGTTCGACGACTTCAAGGGCTCGGTCGAGTTCGTGAACCGGATCACACCGGCGGCGGAGGAGATGAACCATCACCCCGACCTCTCGATCTCGTGGAACACCGTGACCGTCTCGCTGTCGACGCACTCGCAGGGCGGGATCACCGAGAACGACTTCGAGCTTGCGAAGAAGATCGATCCGCTGGCCTAGCTGCGCGGCCGCCGTGGCGCTCGCCGTGCTTCTCGCGGCGGCGCCGGCCGCAGCTCGGACGGTGCGGGTCTTCGCGGTCCAGCCCAAGCTCGACCTGGCCTGGATGCAGAGCCGGCAGACCTTCCACGACAAGATGTTCGGGCTGGCCGACCGGCGGCTTCGCGGTCCCGGCCGGCCTCTGATCCAGTCGGGCGCCGACGACTTCGCCTCGCACCTGCGGGGCCATCGCAACCTCGTGGTCTGGCCGGAGGACGTCGGCCTGTTCGCGGCGCTGACCGGGCAGCGCGGCGCTCCGGCGCGCAACTCGGGCTCGCTGGACGGAGCCGTCGTGACCCTGATCGGGATGTACCCGCAGCAGAACGCGTACTACAGCGCCAAGTATCCGGCCGTCGCCGCGCGCACGCCGCAGGTCCGCCTGCTCGCCCTATCGCTCACCGACACGTTCGCCCACGTGGCGGTGGAGACGTTCTCGGAGATGGCGCGCCGCTATCACGTCTGGCTGGAGGCGGGGATCGACATGGCGCAGGACTGGAAGGTCGTGTGCAACGACAGGGCGGCCTTCAATGCCGCAAGCCCTCCGCGCCTTCCGACGGCGGAGCGCTGCGCCGAGCAGAACCCGGCGCGCGTGAAGCAGCTCGGCGATCCGTTCGACCCCACGCGCGACTACGTCTACGAGGCGACCACGCCGAAGGCCTCGAACATGGCGCTCGTCTTCGACCCGCGCGGGCGCCTCCGCTCCAAGCAGATCAAGGAGTACCTCACGCCCACCGAGCTCCCGGGCCAGCTCGACCTCGTCCCCGGGACGGTCGACCGCGGCCTCACCGCCCTGCGCACCCCGGTGGGGACGCTCGGCTTCGTCACCAGCAAGGACGCCTGGATGCCGGACGTGCAGGCCCGGCTCGACGAGGCGCACGTGAATCTGCTGGTTCAGCCCGAGTTCTTCGTGGGCGACACCGTCGACGACAGCCGCATGTGGTCGCCCGACACGATGCTCGGTTCCGGGTACTCGGATGTCCTACGGCTTCCGTCACTCGAGGCGATGGTCGAGCCGTCGCTGAACGGGAACATCTACGACTTCTCGGCGGACCAGCAGTCGCACCTGGTGCTCAAGCCGCGCGGGCGGTCGAGCCCGCGCGGGCACCTGGTCGGCCAGCCCGACCGTCCCGGCCTCGCCTCTGTGATGCCCTGGGTCGTGCGCGACCCGATCCGGCCCGGCGAGCCCTTCCCGGCCAGGCGCCACCGGCTGTCGATCGCGGGGCACGCGCTCCTGCCCGGCTCTGGTGTGATGTGCCCGGACCCGTCGAAGCCCGGGCCGTGCGAGAACGGCCACGTGGAGGGCGTGCTCTGGCGCGATGTGCAGCTGAACCCGCGGCCTCGGCGGCGGCGCCACCGGGGGAAGCTGGTGAGGGCCGCGCCGTTCGGGCGCTCCCGCCCGGTCCACCGCTCGACGCATGACCAGCGCAACGCCGCGATCGCGCTGCGTGGCCGCCACGGAGTGATCGCGTTCGAGGAGCGCCGCCTGGGCCACGACCAGGTGCTGCTGGCGCGGACCGCGGACGGCGGACGGACCTGGTCCAGGCCGGTGAGGCCAACGGGCCGGCGCGCCGGCGCCGCGAACGAGCAGTGGCCCGCGGTCGCCGTCGGCCCGCAGGGGATCGTGACGGTCGCCTGGAACGACGACTCGAGCAGCGTGCAGCGCGTGTACCTCGCGCGCTCGACCGACGGCGGGCGGCGCTTCGGCAGGGCGCGCGCGATCGATCCGAGCACCCCCGCGCGAGCCTGGCAATGGCGGCCGGCGCTCGCACAGGGGAGGGGCGACCTGGTGCACGCCGTGTTCGTGGACGACCGCGCGATCTCGAGCGATGACGCCCTGCCCCAGTCGGGCATCTACTACACGCGCGTTCGCGCCGGCGTGCCGGAGGCCGCGCGCAGGCTCGACACCGGCCAACCGGCGGGCCTCGCTTCGAAGCTCGACAACGCCTGGGCTCCGCGGATCGCCGCTCGCGGACGTGGCGTGCTGGCGACGTGGATCGACTTCCAGAATTACGACTGGGGCGCCTTCTCCCGGGCCTCCTCCAATGGCGGTGCAACGTTTGGGTCGCAGCTACGGGTGACGGACAACGTGGAGGGCTCGAACCAGCAGGAGGAGCTCGCCGACTCGCCCGACCCGCTCCTGCTCCCGCACGGTTCGCTGGTCACCTGGACCGACTGGCGCAAGCGCGCGTCCGCCGGGCACGTGCCGCACGAGCAGTACGACATCTACGCGGCCGTACCCGGCAAGCCCAACCACCAGATCGATCCGTACGGCACGCGCCCGGTCTCCACGTTCTCACCGTCCGCGTGCGTTGTCGGGAAGCGCGCGCTCGTGGCGTTCCAGGATGCGAGCGCGGCCCGGAGCACGATCCGGCTGGTGCGCGTAAGGCACGGCCGCCGCCGCGGCCGGGCGCTGCGCGTGGACGACGGCGGCCGCGGCGCCGGTGACGTCTGGCGCCCGGAGCTGGCGTGCTCGGGCAAGCGCGTGGCGGCGGCTTTTGAGACGGAGCGGGACGGCCCGAGCCAGATCTACGTGGCCGGGGCCAGTTGGTAGCCTGCGCCCCGTTCGCCTTGATGGCCGACGACGACCCTCCTCGAAGTAGCCCGACCCGGGGGGCGCGCACCTCTTGCTAGCGCTGCTGCTCCTGGGCGTTCCCGCGCTGATCGCGCTCAACGCGTTCTTCGTGGCCGCGGAGTACGCGCTGGTCCGCTCGCGCGTCGACCGCCTGGATGCACTCGAGAACGAGGGCGCGTCGGGCGCGGCGCAGGTGCGCGGGCAGATCGACCGGATCGACGAGTACATCGCCGCCTGCCAGGTCGGGATCACGTTCGCGTCGATCGGTATCGGCGCCGTGGGCGAGCCCGTGCTCGCGCACTACCTCAAGAAGCCGCTCGGCACACCGCTCGGGCACGCCGCGGCCGTGACGATCGCCGGGATCGTGGCGTACATCGTGCTGACGAGCCTGCACATCACGTTCGGCGAGCTGGTGCCGAAGATCTACACGGTCGCGCGCGCGGAGGGCGTGGCCAGGCGCCTGGCGCGTCCACTCGCGTTCTTCAACCAGCTGTTCAGGCCGATCAGCGTCGCCCTCACCGCGCTCGCCGGGGTGATCCTCCGCCCGCTCGGCGTCCGGCCCGAGCTGGTGGGGGAAGAGAGCACCACGTCCGAGGACCTCAAGTTCCTGATCGCGCGCAGCGCCACTGGCGGGACGCTCGACCCCGGGGAGGCTGGGATGCTCTCCGGCGTCTTCCACCTCCACGAGCAGGAGGCGCGCCAGGTGATGACCCCGATCCCCGCCGTGGTCACCGTCGACATCTCCGAGAAGGTGCGGACCGCGCTGCGGCGCTGCGTCGAGTCCGGGCACACCCGGCTGCTCGTGACCGAGGAGGAGAGCACCGACCGGGTGCGGGGCATCGTGCACAACAACTCCCTGGCGCGGCTACTGATGCAGGACGGAGCGGAGGCGTCGATCGAGCCGGCCGTCAAGGAGGCCCTGATCGTCCCGGAGACGAAGCCGCTCGACGACCTCTTGGCGGACCTCCAGCGGCAGCGCGCGTCGATGTCGGTGGTGGTCGACGAGTACGGCCGCACCGTGGGGATCATCACGATCGAGGACATCATCGAAGAGATCGTCGGCGAGATCTTCGACGAGTCGGACCCGGCGGGCGGTGGGGTGAGGGAGCTCCCGAACGGCGACTGGTACGTGCGCGGTCACGTCCCCATCAACGACCTGGTCGATTACGGGATCGAGCTGCCCAGCGAGTCGGACGCCTACAACTCCGTCGGGGGGTTCGTCTTCAGCGAGCTCGGCCGGCTGCCCAAGCGCGGCGACATGGTGCGTGCCAACGGCTACTCGCTGCGCGTTGAATCGGTACGCGAGAATCGCATCGAGGCCGTACGGATCCGGGACCACGAGCCGGAGCGCCGGCGCCCGGCCGAGGAGCCCGAGGCGAGCGAGGCGGAGTAGCGGCGCCGCCGCCGGCGAGCGCCTGGCTCCGTCCGACCTCTGGGTTAACTTCGACCGGCAAGAACGTTCCGCCTCAGGAGGTCTTGCAGATGTGGTCCGTCCGCCTCACCGACTCCCAGCGTGACGCGCTTCGGCTCCTCCTCGACGCCCAGGGTGAGCTGGGTCCGTCGCTCACCGGGGCCCGCGAATCGCTCGACCTCGCTCGCTGGGATGACCTGCCCGAAGCTCAGCTTCCGTGGGACCGGGTCAGCGAGCTCGCGGGCCTTCAGGGCATTGGGGAGGCGGACGTGGTGTGGGACCTGGCCAACGGGATGCCCGTGCGCAAGCCCTGCGTCGCGAAGCGCACCCAGCCCGCCTGAGGCCCTAGGACTCGTAGTCGTAGAAGCCGCGGCCGCTCTTCTGGCCGAGCGCGCCGTCGGCGATCAGCTCGTGGATCCGGTCGGGCACCTCCTCGCCGATCTGGCGACCGATCGCGGCGGCCACGTCGAGACCCACGAAGTCGAGCAGGCGAAGCGGGCCCATCGGGTGGCCGGCACCGAGCTGCATGCAGCTATCCACCGCCTCGGCTTCGAGCTCGTAGTCGTCGAGCAGCCGCGCGGCGGCGAAGAGGTAGGGGAACAGGAGGCGGTTGACCACGAATCCCGGGGCGTCCGGAACCTCCACCGGGGTCTTGCCGAGCTGCTCGCACAGCGCTCGGGCCCGCTCGCGCGTCTCGGGCCGCGCGTGCGCCGGATAGACCAGCTCGACGAGCTCCATCTTCTCGACCGGGTTGAACACGTGCAGGCCCACGAAGCGGTCGCTCCTGCCCGCGCGCACGGCGAGCTCCTCGATCGAGAGCGAGGACGTGGTTGAGCCGAGGAGCGTCTCGGCGGGCGTGATCCCGTCGAGGCGGTGGAGCACGTCGCCCTTCACCCGCGGGTCCTCGACCACGGCCTCGACCACGAATGTGCACGACACGAGGTCGCCGATTTCGGTGGTCACGCGGGCGCCGTCGCCGATCTCCTCGCGCGCGCGGTCGCGCGACCGCGCGCTGCGTGCCCACACCTGAACCTCGCCATGGGCGGACGCCAGGCGAGCCAGGCCCGTCGCCACCACCCCCGTCCCGGCGATTCCGAGGCGCTCAGTGAGGTTTGGTTGACTCACCAGTCAATCCAGTACAGTAGTTGTAGAGCGAGATTTCAGGGGGCTGAAACAGATGCAGAACGGGCATGGCCGCGAGGTCGTCGTCGTCGAGGCAGTGCGGACTCCGATCGGGCGAGGGCACCCGGAGAAGGGCTACTACAAGGACACTCACCCCAACGAGCTCCTCGGCAAGTGCTACACCGAGGTCATCGAGCGGGCGGGCATCCCGGCCGAAGAGGTCGAGGACGTGATCAGCGGCTGCGTGCAGCAGTACGGCGAGCAGATGTTCAACGTCGGCCGCAACGCCTGGCTGCAGGCCGGCCTCCCGGTTGAGACTCCCGCGACCACCGTCGACCGCCAGTGCGGGTCCGCGCAGCAGGCGGTGAACTTCGGCGCCGCGCTCGTGGCGTCCGGCGTGCACGACGCGGTGATCGGCTCGGGCGTGGAGCACATGGGGCACATCCCGATGGGCGTCGGCTTCAAGTGGGTCGACGACGTCGGCTCGCCCTGGCCCCCCGCGCTGCTGGAGAAGTACAACCTGGTGCCGCAGGGCATCTCGGCCGAGATGATTGCCGACAAGTGGGAGATCCCGCGGTCGGAGCTCGACGAGATCGGGCTGCGCTCCCACCAGAACGCGCACCAGGCGACCGAGGAGGGGCGCTTCGAGCGCGAGATCGTGCCGCTCTCCGTCAACGGCGACACGTATGTCACGGATCAGGGGATCCGGCCCGGCACGAGCCTCGAGAAGCTCGCCGAGCTGAAGCCGGCCTTCCCGGATGCCGGGAAGTACGTCGGCGGCGAGGAGAACCTGCGCGTGACGGCGGGTAACTCGTCGCAGATCTCGGACGGCGCGGCGGCCGTGCTGCTCATGGCGCGCGAGAAGGCCGAGGCGCTCGGCCTCAAGCCACGCGCACGGATCGTGGACCAGACCACGGTCGGCGTGGATCCCGTGATCATGCTCACCGGCCCGATCCCGGCGACGCGCAAGCTCCTCGAGCGCAACGGTATGAAGATCGGCGACATCGATCTGATCGAGATCAACGAGGCGTTCGCCTCGGTGGTCGCCGCCTGGCGCCGTGAGCTCGAGCCGGACATGGATCGCGTCAACGTGAACGGCGGCGCGATCGCCCTCGGGCACCCGCTCGGGTCGACCGGGGCGCGGCTGATCACCACGCTGCTGCACGAGCTCGAGCGCTCCGACAAGGAGATCGGGCTGGTGACCATGTGCTGCGGCGGCGGGCTCGGCACCGGCACGCTGATCCAGCGGGTATAGCCCCCGTTTCCCGGGCCCCCGGCCTCGGGTAACGGAAGCTGATGGCTGTGCGTACCCCCGACCAGCTTCTGGCTGGGCGCTACCGCACGCTGGGGCGGCTCGGATCGGGCGGCGCCGCGACCGTTTACCTGGCGGAGGACGAGCGCCTCGGGCGGCGGGTGGCCGTCAAACGCCTCCACGGCGGGATGGCCGACGACGACCTGGTCAGGCGCTTCCGGCGCGAGGCGCGGCTCGGCGCGGCCCTCAACCACCCGAACCTGGTGACGGTCTACGACATCGCCTCGGACCACGAGGGCGTCCTGATCGTGATGGAGTGCGTCGAGGGCCACACCCTGCGCGAGGAGATCGCCGCGGGCCCGGTGGCGCCAGAGCGCGCGCTCCCGATCCTCCGCGGCGTGGGCGAGGCGCTCGACCACGCTCACGGCCTCGGCGTGCTCCACCGCGACGTGAAGCCGGGGAACATCCTGCTGCGCAAGGACGGCGCGGTGAAGCTCGCGGACCTGGGGATCGCGACCGCGGCCGAGCAGACCCGGATCACCCGCGCGGGATCCGTGGTCGGTACCGCCTGCTACATCGCTCCCGAGCGACTCGACGGCGCGGCCGGCGGACCGGCGGCCGACGTCTACGCGCTGGCGGCGGTGGCGTTCGAGACGCTGACCGGCCGCCGCGCCGTGGAGGGCGCGAACGCGCTCGAGGTCGCCCGGCGAATGGCGTCCGCCCCACCACCGGACCTGCGCGAGTTCCTCCCGGGCGCGCCGGCGGACGCGGCGGATGCCCTGAAGCGCGGCCTGGCCCGCGATCCCACGGCCCGCCAAGCGTCGACGAAGGAGCTGGTGGACGCGCTCGCAAAGGCCTTCGACACGCAGACTGGGGCGAATTACGACCGTATACGGGACGCAACTCAGCCCACGCGCGCGAGCCGGTCCACGAGGCGGCGACCGCTGGCGTGGGCACTGGGCGCGGCGGCGGTCCTGGCTCTCCTCCTACTTGCCCTATCGGTGGGGGGCACCCCGCATCAGGGCAAGATGGCGGGGTCGGAGGGACGGGCGGCGCGTCTCCCGCCGGTCCGGTCGGGCGTGCTGAGCCCAGCCGCCACCGTCAACAGCTTCTACCAGCGCGCCGCCGCCCACGACTACACGGGCGCCTGGGCCCTCACCACCGAGCGCGCCCACGGCCAGCTCGGCGGCCTATCCGCGTTCAGCGCGAGCCAATCCACCCTGCGCTCGATCTCGTTCCCGCTGCTGCGCGCGGTCAACGAGACCACAGACGCCGCAACTGTCGAGCTGCGCTCCGCGGCCGTCCACGCCGACCGCATTGACCACGTGTGCGGCACGGTGGGCCTGGTGCGCTCAGGCAGCCGATGGCTGCTCGACACCTTCCAGCTCGACGCGTGCGCGGCCGCCACCCCGAGGCTGGCGCCACCGCCGCGGCCACAGAAGAGGACTCCGCCACCCGCGAAGCAATTCGTCCCTCCGGGCCAGGCGAAACACGCCGGCAAGCCCCGAAAGGGACAAGGCAAGGGCGACTGACCCGAGGGTTACAATGGCTTTTGCAGGGGGGAACAAGGACGACTCGCTCACCTGACGATCAGCCGCAGCCGGCCCGGAGCGGCGACACGATAAGCGCGGTATCACGGCTCCTTGCCGCGGCAAGCACGGCCGATCGCCCCGATGCCCTCGCGGCCGCGCTCGTGCGCGAGGCCCGCAGGCACTTCGACGTCCCGGCGTCGCTCGTGTTCGTGGTCGACCAGCGCTCACGGCGCGCGGCAGTTGTGGCCGGGGACCCGCGTCCCACGCAGCGCGACTGGTTCGGCCTGGATGAGGCGTCGCCGCTGGCCGAGGCGCTCGGCGCCGGCACGCCGATGCCCCTGAGCACCGCACAGGCGCGCGAGCTCGCGCTGGCGAGCGGGCTCCAGCCCCGCCCGCAGGCGGCTCTGGTGGCACCGATGGTCCATCCCGGGGGCGCGCTGGCACACGTCCTGATGGTCGCCGCCGACCGGCCGCGCACGTTCGAGGACGCCGATCTGGACGCGGCGGCCGCCTTGGCCGAGGCTGCCCGCGCCAGCCTCGCCCAGTTGCTGCTGGCGGAGGAGCACGGCGCCCAGCGAGCCCGCCAGTCCTCGATCGCGCGCGCGGCGAAGGCGCTGAACGAGAGCCTCGACCTGACCCGCGTCCTACCGCGCATCTGCGAGGAGGCCGCGTCGATCCTCGCCGCGGACCGCGTCCTGGTGTTCCGCGGCTCGGCCGGCACGACGCTCACGCTCGATTCGTCCAGCGTCTCCCAGGAGGCCGGCGGCGCCGTGGAGCAGGCGGGCGGGATCGCGGCGCGCGCCCTCGACCTCGGCCGCCCGCTGCTCTCCAACGACTACGTGCGCGACGCGGCCCCGACCGTCGGCTCCCCGTTCGCCGACATCCGCACGGCGCTGGCGGTCCCAATGCGGTGGGATGGCGAGCTCCGCGGCGTGATGTGGGCGGGATGGACGCGGAACCGGGTGGTCCTCGACGAGGACGCCCACCTCCTCGAGAGCTTCGCCGAGCTCGCGGCCGTGGCCTGCCGCAACGCCAGCGTCCACGCCGACCTTGCCGAGGCGGCGAGGACCGATGCGCTCACCGGCTGCATGAACCACGCGGCCCTGCACGAGACGCTGCGCCGCGAGATGCAGCGCAGCCGCCGCACCGGCCGGCCGCTCACGGTGGTGCTCGTGGACCTCGACAACTTCAAGCAGGTGAACGAGCGCCAGGGCCACCTGGCCGGCGACGAGGTGCTGCGCCGCGTGGGGCGCGCCCTGCGCCAGGCCGTGCGCCCGTACGACTTCGTGGCCCGCTACGGAGGCGACGAGTTCGCGATCGTGTCGGTGGACTCGGAGGCGGAGCGGGGAGGCGAGATCGCGCGCCGCGCGATCACCCGGCTGTCGGAGTCGATCGCGGAGCTCGGCCATGACAAGGAGCCGACCTACGCCACCGCGGGCGTCGCCGAGTGGACGCCCGGGCTGAGCCCGAGCGAGCTGCTGCGGGAGGCGGACCGCGCGCTCCTCTACGGCAAGCAGCAGGGGATCCGCGGCAGCGCGATCGCGGCGTCGACGGTGCCCCAGGGCTTCGAGCTCGGGCAGGCACGCCTGACCGAGCCGGCGGACCAGCCGGTCGGGGAGCCGGTCGAGCCGTCGCGTGGCGGTCCTCTCCTCGAGAGTGAGCCGCTGCGCAAGCGCAACCGCCAGCTCACGCTCGCGAACGCCCTCGGGGCGCGTCTCTCCGAGATGACCGACGTGGGCGACATCGTGGAGGCGGCTGTCGACGAGCTCCACCGCGCGTTCGGCTACTTCACCTGTGCGGTGGTCCGGCCCGTGGAGGGGGAAGCGGTCGAGGCCGTGGCCGGCCGCGGCGCGGCCTACGCGAGCCTCCCTCCGCCGTGGCGCCAGCCGCTCAGCGCCGGGGTGATCGGGCGCGCCTTCCGCGAGCGCCGGACGGTGGTCGTGGGTGACACCGAGCGCGACCCCGACTATTTCTCGTCGGAGACCACGGAGGCGGTTCGCTCCGAGCTGGTCTCGCCGATCTGGGTGGGGTCGGAGCTGTGGGGCGCGATCGACGTGCAGGAGACGGCGCGCGAGGCGTTCGACGAGGCCGATGCCCGCCTGATCGAGACCGTCGCGGACCAGCTCGGGGCGGCGCTCCGCTCGGCGACGCTGTACGAGCAGCTCGAGCGCGCCTATATCGGGACGGCCGAGGCGCTGGCGGCGGCCCTCGAGGCCAAGGACGCGTACACCGCCACGCACGCGCGCTCGATCGTGGAGAACGCGGAGGCGGTGGGCCGTCTGCTGGGGCTCGAGGGGACGGCTCTGCGCGACGTGCGCTACGGCGCCGCGTTCCACGACATCGGCAAGATCGCCGTGCCCGAGCACGTCCTCAACAAGCCCGGTCCGCTCACCGACGAGGAGCGCGCGCAGGTGGAGCGCCACGTGCTGGTGGGGGAGCAGATCCTCGCGCCGATCGAGTTCCTGGCCGGGATCAGGCCGCTGGTGCGGCATGGCCACGAGCACTGGGACGGCCACGGCTATCCGGACAGGCTTGCTGGCGAGGAAATCCCGCTCGGCTCCCGGATCATCCTGGCCTGCGACGCCCTCGACGCGATGACGACCGAGCGTCCGTACCGCGCCGCCATGCCCGAGAACGCCGCGCGCAGGGAGCTCCGCCGGTTCTCCGGATCGCAGTTCGACCCGCGAATCGTGGAGACGCTCTTCGAGGTGCTCGACGCGGGTAGGTAGCATCCCGCGCCCGTGGATCTGAGGCTGTCGCCACAGGAGCAGGCCTTCCGCGACGAGCTGCGCGCCTGGCTCGAGGAGAACCACCCGGGCGAGGAGCCCGAGGGCGACGAGGCCGCGTTCGAGTTCCGGAAGGAGTGGCAGCGCAAGCTCGCCGACGCCGGCTACGCTGGCCTGTCCTGGCCGAAGGAGTACGGCGGGCGCGGCGCCACGCTGATCGAGCAGGCCCTCTTCAACGAGGAGATGGCGCGCGCGAAGGCGCCGATGACGGCGAACGTGCTCGGCCTCGTGATGGGCGGGCCGGTGGTCATCGCGCACGGGACCGAGGAGCAGAAGAAACGCTACCTCAGGCCGATCCTCACGGCCGAGGAGATCTGGTGCCAGGGCTTCTCGGAGCCCGAGTCCGGCTCGGACCTGGCGTCGCTCAAGACCAAGGCCGTGAAGTCCAACGGCGAGTGGGTGGTGACCGGGCAGAAGGTCTGGACCACTTTCGCGCACGAGGCCAAGTGGTGCATGCTCGTGGCGCGCACCGACCCCGACGCGCCCAAGCACAAGGGCCTCACCTACTTCCTGATGGACATGGAGCAGGACGCCGTGCAGGTGCGGCCGCTTCGTCAGATCACCGGCGAGGCCGAGTTCAACGAGATCTTCATGGAGGAGGCCCGGATCCCCGACGAGAACGTGGTCGGCGGCGTCGGCAACGGCTGGGCCGTTGCGATCACCACGCTCATGCACGAGCGTGCTGGCCTCGGCTTCGGCTCGGCGATCGCGCTGAAGATCGCGCTCGGCCAGGTGGTCGAGCTCGCACGCGAGGAGGGGCTCGAGGACGACCCGCTGATCCGCCAGCGGATCGCCCAGATCTACATCGAGGCGGAGGCGCTTCGATTGAACGCCTCCCGCGGGCTCACCCAGATCATGAAGACCGGCGTGCCCGGGCCCGAGGGCTCACTCGTGAAGTGGCAGTGGTCGGATGCCAACCAGGCGCTCACCGAGCTGGCCATGGACATCCGCGGCCCGGAGGCGCCTGTCGTGGACGACGGCTGGACCTACCGCTTCCTCCGCGCGCGGGCCAACTCGATCGAGGGCGGCACCACCGAGATCCTCAAGAACATCGTGGCCGAGCGCGTGCTCGGCCTCCCGCGGCTTCGATGAACTTCGACTACACCGACGACCAGCAGGCGATCAAGTCGACCGCCCACGAGTTCCTCGCGGCGCGCTTCAAGCCGGAGAAGCTGCGTGAGCTGGCGGAGTCCGGCGAGTACGACGACGCGATCTGGCGCGAGATGGCCGAGCTGGGCTGGCCCGGGATCTTCGTGGAGGAGCGCCACGGTGGCCAGAGCCTGGGCCAGGTCGAGCTCACGATCGTGCAGGAGGAGCTGGGCTACGCGCTGGCGCCCACGCCGTTTTTCTCCAACATCGCCGCGGGCCTGGTCGTGACCCACGCGGGCAGCGACGAGCAGCGCGAGCGCTGGCTCCCCGGTATCGCGTCCGGAGAGTCGCGCGGCACCGTGGCGCTCGTCACCGACGGCGCCGCGCCGCTGGTTCCGGACGCCGACAGCGCCAAGGTGATCTTCCTGATCGAGAACGGCTCGGCCACCGCCGTCGATGCCTCCTCGGCGTCGGTCGAGCAGGTCGACACCATCGACTCCACCCGGCGGTTCTTCCGAGTGGAGGCGAACGGCGGCGGCGAGACCCTGGACGGCGACGTGGCCGGCGCCCTCCAGCGGATCGAGGTCGCGGTGGCCGCCGAGCTCGTGGGGGTGGCGCAACGGACGATGGAGATGGCGGTCGAGTACTCGAAGGAACGCCAGCAGTTCGGCCGGCCGATCGGCGCCTACCAGGCGGTGTCGCACCGCTGCGCGCAGATGCTGCTCGAGACCGAGGGGGCCCGCGCCTGCACGCTCTACGCCTCCTGGGCGGCCGACCACGAGCCGGAGTCGCTGCCCCTGGCCTCGTCGATGGCGAAGGCCTACGCGGCTGACGCGGGCTGGCGGGTGACCGCGTCGGCGCTGCAGGTGCACGGCGGCATCGGCTTCACGTGGGAGCACGACCTCCACTTCTTCCTGAAGCGGGCACGCACCGACGGCGCACTGTTCGGCTCCGCCCGCGAGCACCGCGACCGCGTGGCCGAGCTAACCGGCCTGTCGCGCTCGGCCGCCCCCGTTTAAGGCTCGCGCGGATTGATCCCGTCCAGGCGCCAATGGCGCAGGACGTTGCACGTCCATTCCACGCCGCCGTCCTCAACGGGCAGGATCCCAAAACGGCTGATCGTGCGCTGGCCGCCCTCGTGGTCGGCGTACAGGACGTCGACGGCGATCGGCGTGCGTTCGGCGAGCGCGTCCTGAAGGCCAGCCCGAAGCGGATCGTCCTCGTCGCGGACGGCGCCCTGCCAGTAGCCGGTGTCGCCCGCGGCGACGTAGAGGTCGCGCTGCTGGGGCCGGAAGTCGGCGGGATCCGGGCGCTCGGCGCCCGCCAACATGCGTCGCGGCGTGATGTACCAACCGTGCAGCACGGCCAGCCCCGAACCCACATTGCGCAACGGGATCGCCATGTAGTAGCGGCCGTCAGCCTCTTCAACGTGCGCGCTGCCGCCGCTCACCGTGAACCCGCGATCGACGAACGTGACCCGCTCCGGTGGGTCCTCCGGCCGCGAGGGGACGAGCACGGGCCGCAGGCCCACGAGCAGCGATTGCTCGGCGATTCGCGCGGATCGATTCGCCGACCGCACGGAGGAGAACGTCGCGATCGCGAGCACCATCGTGCCTCCCGCGGTCGCCAGCGAGGAGATCGTCACCCAGTCGGCCATCGCAGGCGCAGGCTACCCTGCACCGCGCATATGGGAAAGAGGACCACGACGCTCGGACTCGCGGCGCTCGCAGCGGCCGCCGCACTCGCGGGATGCGGCAGCTCGGGACCCTCGAAGGCCGATTTCGCGAAGAAGGCCGACGCCCTGTGCGTCGCCACCAACAAAGCGAACCCGCCCAGGCCGGAGACGGCTCAGAACATCACGAACGAGATCGCGGTTCGCACCCAGCTCGACCGGAAGCTCAAGGCACTCAAGGTGCCGGACAGTGAAAAGGCCCTCTTTGCCTCCTACAACGCCGACACTCAGCGCATCATCGCGGCGCTCCGGACGATCGGCGCCGATCTCGCCGCAAACAACAAGAAGAAGGCCGCGGCGGACAGTCAGCCCTTCAGCACAGCCTCCCTGGCACGCGAGCAGTTCGCGATCAAGCTTGGGTTCAAGACCTGCGGGCGCAGGCACCCAGTGCAGTAGTCAGCCGAGCCGCCCGCCCACGAACTGGGTGAGGCCGGTGATGCGCTGCTGTGTGTCCTCGAACCCGCGCTTCTCGAGCGCCTTCACCACCTCGTCCCGCTCGAACATGCGCATCCCGCTGCGCACCTCCGCCACCGACTCGAAGGTGCGGAGCGGCATCGACCTGCCGCGCGCCGACGTGAAGATCGCGATGCGTCCGCCGGGCGTGAGCACCGCGGTCATCCGGTCGAGCGCACGCATCGGGTCCGCGAAGAGGTGCAGCGCCGCGAAGCAGCAGACCGCGTCGAAGCTCGAGTCGAGGAAGGGCAGCTCGGCGGCGTCGCCGCGGACGAACGCCGCGCGGTCCGACAGCTGTGCGGCGCGGGTGTCGGCTACGGCTCGGGTGAGCATCGTCTCCGACACGTCGATCCCGACCACCAGCCCGTCGGCGCCGACCGAGCGGGCGAAGTCGCGCGTGAAGTTGCCGGTCCCGCACGCGACGTCGAGCACCCCGTCCCCGGGGCTCAGCCCCAGGAGCAGCCGCGCGATCCGGTGCTCGTCGGCCATGCCCGGCCCGAAGACGCCCTTCACCACGCGTCCGAGCGCCGGTCGCCACCACCGCTCGTAGATCGTGGGTACGAAGCGGCCGACCATCAGGTCCTGAGCCACTCCCGTCGATTCCGGCGCTTGGGCGCCGATGAGGTCCAGGTAGCCGCCGGCGGCCAGCCGGCCGTCGCGCCGAGCCTCCGGAGCGAGGAGAGGGAGCGCGCGGTCGAGCGCGGCCGCGAGCTGCGCTCCGCCGGCGGCCACGTCGGCTGCGCCGAGCACCTCAGCCCTGGCCCGGACGGCGGATGCTGGGGAGCTCGCGCTCACCCTCGATCGCGGGCCCCCGATGCTCGCCCTCGAAGGCGATCTGCTCGAGGCGCTGCACCTCGCGCTCGCCCTCGACGCGGGCGGGATGGTCTGGCGGCAGGTCTGCGATCAGCGTGCGTATCCGGTTTCGGATCTGCAGCGCGAAGTGCGGCGTGGATGCGCCCATCAGCTCGCGTATGTCCTCGACGGTCGGCTCGCGCCCGAGGCGCTCCGGGTTCTCGTACTCGCTCACCGGGCCGGAACGCTACCGGGGCGCGCCCGTTTACCTCTTCGGCTTCGGCTTGGGCTTCGGCTTCGGCTTGGGCGTCGCGGGCTTCTTGGGCGCGGCCGGCTTCTTGGGCGGCGTGGCCGGCGTGGTCGGAGCGGCGGGCCCGCGGTCGACCGGCACCAGCTCGGTGATCTGGTCGATGCGCGTTTGGACCTTGGTGGACAGCGCGCCGCTGTCGCCGAGGATCCAGACACGGTTATAGACGGCCTCGCTCGGATCGCCGTTCTCGAAACCGGGCTGGACATCGAGCAGGTAGTTCTCGAGCGCGGGCGGCATGACGTCCGCCTTGTCCGTGAGCAGGAGCGGCGCGAACACCCCGTTGCTCCCGAGGTCGGCCACGGCGGCGGCGTCGGCGGGCCGGTTGACGTTCGCCAGGGAGTAGTTGCGGCCCGGATGGTCAGCGCCCCACACCTGCTTTGAGCGCGCGAACTCCGCCGCGTTCGACACGGGGTTGGGCTGAGTGCCCTGTACACGCGTGACCGAGCCGAGCTGCACGAGCTGCCGCTGCACCGCGGTCGAGATCACCGACGGCGGACCGAGCAGGATGATGTTCGGCTTGGAGTGCTGCTCGATCGTCTTGCGCGTGACCGCGGGGATCGCGTTGCGGGTGACGAAGAGCACGGGGTCGCCCGAGCGCGCGGCCCACGCGGCGGCGGGCATGGCGTACGCGGCCTGCTCGGCCGAGGCCACCATTACGGTCGCGGTCGGCTTTCCGGTGATCGCGGTCTGGAAGCTGTCGATGGCTGCCGCGGTGGTGAAGGGGTCGCCGCCGTGGATGCGGCCGCTCTTGAAGTTGTCGGGAGCCGGCGGCTTGTCGCCGACCAGGATCACCTGGGCTCCCTTGGCGAGCGGCTGGCCCTTGGGCTTGAGCGTGCCGAGCACGCCGCTGGTCGCGTCGGGGAGCGAGCCGCCGTCGCTGAGGAGGATCGGCGTGTGCAGCGGGTTCCCGGCGAGGACGGCCGCTGCGACCGCGTCCTGCCATCGCCCCTTGTCCACGAGCGCGACCGCGGTCGGGCGCGTATCGATGCTGATCGAGGGGAACAGCGCGGTGGCCACCCCGGCCGCGTCGGCAACGGGGTCACGGCCGCTCACCCGGGTGGTGGAGCGCGTGGCCGCGACCGGGAATCCGAGGTCGGAGGCGGCCGACTTGGTGTTGGACTTCACACCGCTCCCGATCTGAGAGGAATTGTCCCCCGATACCGAGCAGCCGGAGAGAGCGACCGCCGCAGCTGCGGCGAGCAGGAGGGTTCGCCGGGGCACGGCGGCTCACGATATCGCCAGCTGCGGAGCGCTGAGCCGGACGGCTCGGCCGGGGTGTCGGGCGCGCATTCCCTACTGCCTCCTGAACTGCAATAGTCGGCAGCAGGGAACGCCGCGCCTCCACCCCGGCCGCCTCCGGCGCGCTGAGCCGGACGGCTCGGCCGGCTGTCGGCGCGCATTCCCCACTGCCTCCTGAACTGCAATAGTCGGCAGCGGGGAACGCCGCGCCTTCCAGTCGGCCGAGCGGGCGCGTCAGACGACCCCACGCAACTGACCGATCGGTCGGGAAGAGCGATATCCTCAAGCGTGGATTGACTGGTCAGTCAACCGGCGCCGGCCGCCGGCGCGCGTTGCGAGGTCACGGACTGGAGGCAGACGGGTGGACTTTCGGCTGAGTGACGAGCAGATCGAATGGCGCGACCTGTGTCACCGCTTCGCGGTCGAGGTCATGCGGCCGGTGGCAGCCGACTACGACCGCAGCCAGGAGGTCCCGTGGCCGGTCATCGGCGAGGCCCGCAAGTGGAAGCTCAGCGGGCTCGACTGGATCCAGAAGATGGCCACCGACAACGACGGGCTCGACGGCATCATCTATCAGGAGGAGCTCAACTGGGGCTGTGCCGGTCTCGCGCTCGCGATCGGCGCCTCGTCGCTCGCCGTCGCCGGGATCGCGTCGTCGGGTACGCCCGACCAGATCGCGAAGTGGATCCCCGAGTGCATGGGCATCGGAGACGACATCAAGCTGGGCGCCTACGCGGTGACCGAGGCGGGGGCGGGCTCGGACGTCGCCTCGCTCCGCACGACCGCCAAGCGTGACGGTGACGAGTGGGTCCTGAACGGCACCAAGGTCTTCATCTCGAACGGCGGCATCGCGGACGTCACCGTTGTGGTCGCGACCGTCGACCCGAAGCTGGGCCATCGCGGCCAGGCCTCCTTCGTCGTCCCCAAGGACGCGCCCGGCATCTCCCAGGGCAAGAAGGAGGACAAGCTGGGGATCCGCGCGTCACAGACGGCCGAGGTCGTGCTCGAGGACTGCCGCATCCCGCTGGACAACCTCCTCGGCGGGCTCGACAAGCTCGAGAAGAAGCTCGAGCGTGCGCGCTCGGGCGAGTCGACCGGCCGCCAGTCGGGCGCGCTCGCGACGTTCGAGATGACCCGGCCGCTGGTCGGCGCGGGCGCGCTGGGGATCGCGCGCGCGGCCTACGAGTGGACGATGGAGCACCTCGAGGACAAGAGCGAGGGCGGCACACCCGTCCTCGAGCTGCAGCGCTACCAGCAGGTGCTCGCAGACGTCGCCACCGAGATCGAGTCGGCGCGGCTGCTCGTCTGGCGGGCCGCGTGGATGGGCCGGGCCGGCCTACCCATGACCGGCGGCCAGGGCTCGATGTCCAAGCTGAAGGCCGGGGACGTGGCGATGTGGGCCACCACGACGCTCATGGACCTGGTCGGGGACTACTCGCAGACCACCGAGTGCCCGCTGGAGAAGTGGTTCCGCGACGCGAAGATCTTCCAGATCTTCGAGGGCACCGCACAGGTGCAGCGGCTCGTGATCTCGCGGATGCAGCGCGAGGAGATCCAGGGGCGCCTGAAGGCCGCGGCCGAGGCCGTGCAGCAGCCGGTCGCGGCGTGAGCCGGCCGGTCGCCGGGTAGCCCCTCCCGCGTCACAATAGGCCGGTGCTCTCGTTGGATGCCGGCGGGATCGTCGTCGTCGCGCTGCTCATCGCGATCTACGTCCGTGCGGTTCGGGTCCTCGGGCGGCGCGGCTATCGCGTCCCGCGCGGGCAGCAGATCGCGTGGTACGTGGGGGTGGCGCTGATCGCGGCCGGGCTGCTCGGGCCGCTCGACCACCTCGCCAAGACCCTGCTCACCGCGCACATGGCGCAGCACCTGCTCATCGCGGATCTCGCCGCGCCCTTCCTGCTGGCCGGTGCCCGGACGCCGGTCCTCTACTTCATCCCGCCCAAATCGCTGCTCGTGAAGCTCGCCCGGCGGCGCCGCCTACGGGCGGCCTTCCGCTTTGTCCGCCGGCCGCTCGTGGCGCTGCCGTTGTTCGTGGTGATCCTCTACACGTGGCACTTCGCGTTCGCC
>Ga0209577_10001269_pt1 | contig 25102 bp, 26 predicted proteins | sample GraSoiAngelo_109_FD_185874 | JGI IMG/M metagenome (GOLD analysis project Ga0209577, IMG submission 185874) | Grasslands soil microbial communities from the Angelo Coastal Reserve, California, USA - 14_0903_12_20cm (SPAdes) (version 2) | ecosystem: Environmental > Terrestrial > Soil > Grasslands...
CATCTCGCCCCCCAACTTGAGCGAACGCTCGTCTAGCGCTGGAGTTGGCCTCATGCGCGCGCGGGCGCGGGATCCCACCCGGCAGGCCTCAAGTCGGCGTCGCCACGCTCCGAACTACTCCAAGGACCACGTCCCCCACCCCGCTGGTGCTGGTCGTTCCGCCGCTACCATGGAACGGTCCAGTACCGAGAGGAAGAGCCATGCCCAACATCGGGCCACTCGAGATCATCATCGTCCTCGTAATCGTGCTTCTGATCTTCGGACCGAAGCGCCTGCCCGACCTGGGACGCTCGCTCGGGCGGGGCATGCGCGAGTTCAAGGACTCGGTCACCGGGAAGGACAAGGACGACCAGCCCCAGCTCGAGGAGCCGCGGGCCGAGGCCGCCCCGAAGGTCACGCCCACCGCCGCGGACGACGAGCGTACGCGGGCTGCCGCAAACCCGACTAACGCCAGCTAGCGGCTCCGGACGCCGCGCGTCGTGCCTAAGCGCATCCGTCCGATCGGGCACGAGGATCGGCTCAGCCTCGTCGAGCACCTCGACGAGCTCCGCACGCGCATCATCCTCTCGCTTGCCGCGTTCGGCGTGGCGCTGGGTCTCTGCTTCTGGCAGAACCACCTGCTGCTGCGCATCGCCAACCACCCGCTCGGGCATCGCCACCCGGTCACGCTGGGCGTCGCCGAGCCGTTCACGACCACGCTGACGATCGCGGCCTACGCCGCGATTCTGCTGGCGATGCCGATCGTCCTCTACGAGCTGTACGCGTTCGTGCTGCCGGCCTTCAGTCCGACCGAGAAGAAGGCCGCGCTGCCGCTCATGCTGATGGTCCCGTTCCTGTTCATCGGCGGGGTCGCATTCGGCTACTTCATCGTGATCCCGGCGGCCCTGAAGTTCCTGCTCCACTTCAACCAGCATCAGTTCAACACGCAAATCCGCGCGCGCGACTACTACAGCTTCTTCTCCCTCACCCTGCTCGCGATCGGCGGGATCTTCCAGCTCCCCGTGTTCATCCTGGGGCTGGTGCGGGTCGGGGTCACGTCGCCGGCCAAGCTCCGCGCCTGGCGGCGCTACGCGATCCTGGTCTGTGCGGTCGTGGCCGCAGCGCTCCCCGGCGTCGATCCGGTCTCGATGCTCCTCGAGATGCTCCCCTTGGTCGTCCTCTACGAGCTGAGTATCCTGCTGGCGGCCGCATTCGGAGGGCGACAGTCGGCCGAGGTGGGAGACCAGCTCGCGTCGGCCGAGGGCTCATAGCGGCGAGGGACTCGGATGCTGTTCGACCTCAAAGGCAAGCGGCGACGGACGGTGCAGGTCACCTACATCGCCCTTGCGTTCCTGATGGCCGTCGGCCTCGTCGGGGCCGGCGTCGGCAGCGGCACGTCCGGCGGCATCTTCGACCTGTTCGGTGGCGGCAGTGGCAAGTCGAACGCGAACAAGATCGTGGAGAAGCGGATCAAGGCCGCACAGAGGCAGCTGCTGCTGAACCCGAAGAACCAGGTCGCGCTCACCACGCTCGTCCGCGCCCACTACGACATCGCGACGGCGGATCAGAACCAGCAGACCGGCGCATTCGGCAAGGACGGCAGGAAGGAGCTGCTGCTCGCCGGGGCGGCGTGGACGCGCTACCTGAGCACGAACCCGAAGAAGCCCGACGCCTCGCTCGCCGCCGCGATGCTGAACGCGTTTGGAGCGCGCGGGCTCAACCGGCCAGCCGACGCCACCACCGCGGCCGAGATCATCGCTTCGGCTCAGAACACGGCCCAGGCCTACCTGCGGTGGACCGCGTGCGCCACCGCCGCAGGTCAGACGCGAAAGGCCAATCTCGCCGCAGCGGCGGCCGCTAAGAAGGCGGGCAAGGCCCAGGCAGCCGCGGTCACACAGTTGATCAAGCAGGCCACGAACCCGACCACCGCCAGGACGCTCTGCAGCCAGTAGTGCCCGCGCCGCCTGGGGCATCCCTGCTAGAAACCCGTCACAATCCCGCGATCCCGTACCGAGGAGCCAGGTGAACTTCCACATCGACGACGAATCGATCGACGCCGAGACGCATGTGATCGAGCTCGGAGGCGAGGTCGATCTCTACACCGCGCCCGAGTTCAAGGAACGGCTCGTCCAGGTGATCGAGGACGGCAAGAAGCAGCTCGTGGTCGACCTCTCGAAGGCGACCTTCATCGACTCGACGACGCTTGGCGTCCTCGTCGGCGGCGTGAAGCGACTGCGCCCCGGGGGCGGGCATCTGGCGCTGGTCTGCACCGACCAGAACATCTCGAAGATCTTCGAGATCACAGGGCTGGACCGGGTCTTCCCAATCTACGCCTCGCGCGAGGAGGCGCTGCGCAGCGTCGCCGCGGGCGAGGGCGCACAGGCCGAGAGCGGCTAGGGCGCCGGGCCTAGAATGAAACGCGGCCCGGCCAGCCGGGCCCGTCGCGTCGCGGGCCGTTAGCTCAATTGGTAGAGCAGGGGCCTCTTAAGCCCAAGGTTGAAGGTTCGAGTCCTTCACGGCCCATAGCTTCCCCGCGCCCGAGGCCGACCCGCGTCCGGTAGAGGCACTGACGCGCGCAAGTTTCCCGCAGCTCTGCCGATAAGGACCGAAGCCCATGGACCCGTCCATATTGGAGCGCCTGGGGATGCGGCCCCAGCGCGGTCCCGAGAATCGAGAGCGGACCGAGCGCGCGGTGGCAGCGCGCACGCTGATGTACGTCTTCCTCGTGGGGGCCGTCGTGGCCGCGGGCGCGCTTCTGTCCCCCGTGAGCAGCCACATCGACTCGCTTCGAGTCGCCAGCACCGCAGGCTGCGCCGTGCTGATGGCCTCCGTGCTCTTCGCGGGCTACGACCGCCTGCCGTCCTGGTGCCTGTCGGTCCTCCTCCTGTGCGGCTCGATGCTGATCGAATGGGCGATCTACGCGAGCGGCGATCCCACCAGTCCGTTCCTCCTCTTCTACGTGTGGATCGCCTTCTACGCCTTCTACTTCTTCGGCCGGCTTCAGGCCGCGATGCAGGCGGCGTTCATCGGAATCGCCTACGCGGTCGTGCTGGCGCACAGCATCCAGCCGCTGCACGTCCAGCTCGTCCGCTGGCTCGTCTTCATGGTCGCCATCGTCGTGTCGGGGCTGCTCGTGCGCGCGATGCGCGAGCGGATTGACACGCTGCGGCGCACGGTTGCCGACACCTCTCGGAGGGACGGGCTCACCGGCCTGCTCGACGAGCGCGGATTCGACGAGATCCTCCACAAGGAGCTCGAGCGCGCCCGCCGCAGCGGGAATCGCGTCGGCGTCGTCCTGGCGGAGCTCGACGGTCGGGGGAGCGCCCGCGACCGGCTCGGCGGACGGCGCGCCGACGAGGTGCTCGCCGCGGTCGGCGGGAAGCTCGGCGGGACCATCCGCCTCAACGACGAGGGGGCGCGGATCGAGGACGAGCGCTTCGCCGTCGTCTGCCCCTACACGGACGAGAAGGGCGCGGCGATCATGGCCGAGCGCATCGGCTCCCTCGTTCGCGAGCTCTACGCCGCGGACCAGCGGTACACCGTCAGCTTTGGCGTGGCCAGCTACCCGAAGCACGGCGCATCCGCCGAGGCGATCATGCACGCCGTCCGCCACGCGCTGGGGGAGGCGCGCGAGCTGGGTGGAGACCGCGCGGTGACCTTCTTCTCGGCCGAGAACTCGATCGAGGAGCGGCTGCGCAGCGCCGAGATCGACATCGAAGTCGTCGCCGAGCCGCGCGACACCGCGACCGCCTAGCCGCGACCGCTCCGGCGCGCATGTGAGAATGGCGCGCGCATGAGCGACGAGATCGCCTGCCTCGACGACGAGCTCGCTCCCGTCGCGAAAACGTTCATCCCTGTCGCCGACGAGGGCTTCCTCCGCGGCGACGGGGTGTTCGAGGTGATCCGGATCTACGAGGGCCGGCCGTTCGCCCTCGGCGACCACCTCGACCGGCTGGAACGCTCGGCGGCGAATCTCCGACTGGGCTGGGACGTCCCGCGCGAGAGCCTGGAGCGCAACGTGGACCGAGTGCTCGGCGAGCGCGGCGACGGCTTCGACGGGCAGCTGAGGATCGTCCTCACCCGCGGCGGGCGACGCCTCGTCATGACGGAGCCGCTCCCGGCGTCGCCCGAGTCGGTCCGGCTCGGCCTCGTCACGTACGCGCCGTCGCGCGTGCTGGACGGCGTGAAGTCGCTCTCGTACGCGGCGAACATGCTCGCTGGGCGGCTGGCAAAGGAGCGCGGGTTCGACGAGGCGCTTCTCGTAACGCCGCACGGCCGCGTGCTGGAGGCGCCTACCTCGTCCTTCTTCTGGGTCGCGGCCGACGGCGCTCTGTGCACGCCGCCGCTCGACGAGCACATCCTGGCCTCGATCACGCGGGACGCCGTGCTGCGGCTCGCCGACGTCGAGGAGCGCGGTATCGGAGCGGACGAGCTGCTGGCGACCGTCACCGAGGCCTTCATCGCATCGACCACCCGCGAGGTGCAGCCGGTCGCGGCGATCGAGGACCGGGTGCTGGACGCCCACGGCGAACGGACGCGGGCGGCGGCGGCCAGCCTGCGCGAATACATCGAGTCGGTGCTGGCCTAGTCCGAGGGGCGGCCCGGGCGGGGACGCTCACGCTGCGAGCGGACGGTCCCGTCGACCTGGTAGCGCACGTACCAGACCGCGTGGCGCGCCGCCGAGACCGTGACCGCCGCGGTTTCCTTGGCCGCTCTCCGCAGCCCCCGTCCGATTGAAGCGATCACAGTGCGCCCCTGAGCCCGCAAGCATCCTAGCCTGCAGCGGCGCGCGCATACGCCAGCTGCAGTCAGGGACGGGGATCGCGACCCCGGCGGCACCTAGACTCACGCCCCGTGAGCGCCAGGCGGCCGATGGACCCGTGAGCGGCGATTCCGTGAGCATTGGAGTGGTGGGCCTCGGATACTGGGGCCCGAACCTGGCGCGCAACTTCGACCGGCTCCCGGGGGCCGAGCTCCGCTGGATCTGCGACGCCTCGGACGAGGCCCGGGCGCATGTGGCGGCGCAGCTCCCCCGCGCCCGCCCGTCTGCGGACCTCGACGAGCTGCTCGGGGACTCGGAGCTAGACGCCGTGGCGATCGCCACGCACGTCCCGAGCCACGCCGCGCTCGCGCAGCGCGTGCTCGAGGCCGGAAAGCACTGCTTCGTGGAGAAGCCGCTGGCGCAGTCCGTCGCGGAGGCCGAGCAGGTCGCCCAGGCCGCCGCTGACAGCGGACGGGTGGTGATGGTCGGTCACCTGCTCGAGTACCACCCGGGCGTGGAGAAGCTGAAGGAGATCGCCGACGCCGGGGACCTCGGGGAGATCCACTACATCTACTCGAACCGCCTCAACCTCGGCAAGCTGCGCGCCGACGAGAACGCGCTCTGGTCCCTCGGCGCCCACGACGTCTCGGTCGTGTTGCGCCTGGCCGGCGAGGAGCCGACCGAGGTACACGCGCACGGCGAGAGCTACATGCGCGACGGGGTCGAGGACGTGGTGTTCTGCTACCTGCGCTTCCCGTCGGGGCTCGCGGCGCACATGCATCTCTCGTGGCTCGACCCGCACAAGGAGCGCCGCTTCACGGTCGTCGGGTCGCGCCGGATGGCCACGTTCGACGACATGGAGATCGACCGCAAGGTCACCGTCTACGACAAGGGCTTCGACCAGGACTTCCAGTCCTACGGCGAGTACATCGCGCGGTCCGGAGACGTGTGGAGCCCGCGCGTGTCGAACGAGGAGCCGTTGCGCATCGAGTGCGGCCACTTCGTCGACTGCGTCCGCGAGGGCCGCGAGCCGCGCTCCGGCGTCGAGGCCGGCGTGCGCGTCGTGCGGGTGCTCGAGGCGCTGCAGCGCTCGCTCGAGGAGAGCTCGCGTGCTGCGCCCGTCTGAGCGCGGCGCGGGACTGCTGCTGGGCGACGGGGTCTCCCTACCCGAGAGCGTGATCCTCGGCGGCAACGTCGTGATCCACGAGGGCACGACGATCGGCGAGGGCGTGACCATCCACGACGGCGCGACGCTCGGCAAGCCGGTGTCGCTCGGACCGAGCTCGCGCGCCCAGCGCGAGGCGCCGCCTCCGCTCGTGGTGGGGGACGGGGCGACCATCGGCGCGGGCGCCGTGCTCGTGACCGGCGCGGCGATCGGCGCGGGCGCGGTCGTCGCCGACCAGGCCCACGTCCGCGAGCGCGCGGCGGTCGGGCGCGGATCGGTGGTTGGTCGTGGCGTGGCGGTGGAGAACGACGCCCTGATCGGCGCCGGGGTGCGGATCCAGACCGGCGCCTACATCACGGCGTTCTGCGAGATCGAGGACGAGGTGTTCGTGGCCCCGGGCGTGCAGACGCTCAACGACCTGACGGCGGGCCGGCGTTCTGCCGGAGAGCCGCTGCGGGGGCCCAAGCTGCGCCGGCGCTGCCGGGTGGGCGGTGCGGCGGTCCTCCTTCCCGGGATCGAGATCGGGGAGGAGGCGTTCGTGGGGGCCGGGGCAGTGGTCACGCGCGACGTGCCCCCGCGCACGCTCGTGGTCGGGGTCCCCGCGCGCGAGGTGCGCGCGCTGGACCCGGAGGCATGAGGCGCCGATGGCGGTGACGGTCCGCCGCAGGCCGCGGGCGATCGTCCGCGACCTGCGCTCCCCGCGGCGGGCGCGCGCCCGGGTGCGGCGGCGGGTCGCCGGGGCGGCGCTGCGGTCCGAGGGCCAGATCCTTCGCCCCGATCGCCAGACGCTGCTCCTGGGGGCGCTGGCGGCGGGGACCGCGGTGGCGGTGGCCGCCGGGGAGATCGGGCGGATCTGGCGGCGCGGCTCGGCGCCGATGCCCAGCGAGACCGAGGAGCTCCTGCCCGCGGCCCAGGAGGCGGTCACCGAGACCGTCGACGCGGCGGTCGCCGGCTACCAGGACGTCTCGACGCGCGAGAACGCGACCTTCAACCTGCTCGCCTCGTTCTGGATCACCTTCGTCTCCGTGCGCACGGTGGCGTGGGGGCTGCGCGGGCGCGACACCGTCGGCCCGTTCCGGAACGTCTCGATCGGGCGTCGCCACATCCACCACTTCGTGCCGGGGATCGTGCTCGCCTTCACCTCGGGCGGGATCGCGATCCTCACGCGCAACGAGGACATCGAACCGAAGCTGGCGATCCCGTTCGGCGTTGGAATGGGCCTGACGCTCGACGAGTCGGCGCTGCTGCTGGAGCTCGAGGACGTCTACTGGAGCCCGGAGGGGCTTCTCGGCGTGCAGATCTCGCTGGCCGTGGCCGCGCTGATCGGGACGGTCGCCCTTGGCGTCAGGTTCATCCGCCGCGGCGAACGGCTGGTGCTGCATGACGGCGAGGCGGGCTAGCTGCCGCGAACAACCGGCGCGGGAGCTTCGCCAGCGCGCCCCTCGCCGGGAACCGGCACCAGATCGGGCGCCGCGCCCGTCCTGATCACCTCGTCGCGACCGGGGCCGACGCCGACCAGCACGATCGGCACTCCGAGGCGCTCGCCGACGAAGCCCAGGTAGTCGCGCGCCTGCTGCGGCAGGTCGTCCAGCGTCCTCGCACCGGTGATCGGTTCCTGCCATCCCGGCAGCTCGACCACCTCGGCCCGAGCCTTGTGGAGGATGGACTGGTGGTAGGGGAACTCCTCGAAGCTCGAACGCTCGGGCCCGAGGTAGCGGACCGCCACGCCCAGAGGGTCGATACCCGTGAGCGCGTCCAGCTTGGTGACGACCACGCCGGTGAGGCTGTTCAGGCGGATCGCGTAACGCAGCGCGACCAGGTCGAGCCAACCGCAGCGCCGGGGCCGGCCGGTGGTGGTCCCGAACTCGCCGCCGGCCTCGCGGATGCGCTCGCCGAGCTCCGAATCGAGCTCCGACGGGAACGGCCCGGAGCCGACACGCGTGGTATAGGCCTTGGTGACGCCCCACACCTCGTCGATGTCCTTCGGCCCGACACCCGCCCCGACGCATGCGGCGCCGGCGATCGGGTTGGAGGAGGTGACGAATGGATAGGTGCCGTGGTCGATGTCGAGCAGCGTCCCCTGCGCGCCCTCGAAGATCACGAGTCGCCGGCGGTCGAGCGCGTCCCACACGATCCTCGCCGTGTCCGCGATGAAGGGCTCGAGCCGGTGCCCGAGCGTCCGGTACTCCTCGGTCATCGCGTGCAGGTCGAGCTCCGGCTCCTTGGCGTACGGCCGCAGCATCTGGCGCTTCGGCTCCATGGCCGCGTAGATCTTCTGCTTCAGGATCTTCTCGTCGAGCAGGTCCTGGACCCGGATCCCGAGCCGAGCCGCCTTGTCCGAGTAGCACGGGCCGATCCCGCGCCGGGTGGTCCCGATCTGCTGCTCTCCGAGCCGGATCTCGCCGGCGAGGTCGAGCAGCCGGTGGTAGGGCATGATCAGGTGCGCGTTCGCGGAGATCTTCAGCCCGCTTGTGTCGATCCCGCGGTGGTGCAGCCCGGCGATCTCCTCGGTGATGACCTTGGGGTCCACCACCACGCCGTTGCCGATCAGGCACAGCTTGCCCGGATAGAGGATCCCCGACGGGATCAGGTGGAACTTGTAGACCTCGCCGTCGCGGACGATCGTGTGCCCGGCGTTGTTGCCGCCCTGATAGCGCACGACGACATCCGCCCGCTCCGCGAGCAGGTCGGTGACCTTTCCCTTCCCTTCGTCGCCCCACTGGGCGCCCACGACCACAAGGCCAGGCATCGGCGCTACGTCTCCTTCTACTCGCCGCTGACCGCGCGCAACCCGACGGCGTCGTCGCCGCGCTGAGACCAGTCTACGAACGGGGTACGGAGATCCCGGCCCATGATCGGAATGGTGGCGCACATCTCGCTGAGCCGGGAGACGGTCCGCGCCCCGACCTGATCCCGCAGCTGGTCGCGATCGCTGAGGTTCGTGGTGACGACGATCGAGCGCTGCTCCTGCCAGCGCTCGTTGACGATCGCGTAGAGCTGCTCGAGCACCCACTCGGTGCGCTTCTCGGCGCCCAGGTCGTCGAGGTGCAGCAGGTCCACGCGCGAAAGGCGGCGGAACAGCTGGAGGTAGCTGCTGCCCGATCCATCCTCGTACGTCGCCTTGATGTCCGCCAGCAGCTGCGGCACGGAGTAGATCGCCACCGAGCGGCCCGCCTCGACCGCGGCCTTGGAGATCAGCATCGCCAGCGACGTCTTCCCGGTTCCCACGTCGCCGTAGAACCAGAAGCCGCGACCGAGCTCGAGATTCCGCTCGAGGTCCGCGACGAAGTCGCGCACCTGGCGGAGCACCATCGGGTCGAGGTCGCAGATCGGCTTGCGCTCGAGCGAGACCCCTCGGAAGCGCTTCGGCACGCCCGACCCGATCCGCCGGCTGCTCCGCCGGTTGATTCGGATCTCGCGGCACTCGCAGGGTCGAGCCGTGTCGGTCTCCTCGTCGAGGATCCAGCCGCTGCCGTCGCAGACGCCGCGGGGACAGAAGTCGCCGGGCTCGAAGCTCAAAACTCGGGCTCGTCCCCGGCCGCCGCCGGCAGCGGGACGTCGCTGGTGTGCTCGCGGAAGATGTTCGCGAACTTGGGATAGCGCGAGAGGAAGGTGAGCACCACGTCTCCGACCGGGCCGTTTCGGTGCTTCGCGACGATTATGTCCGCCTCGCCGGGCCGCTCGGATTCCTTGTTGTAGTACTCGTCGCGGTAGATGAACATGACCAGGTCGGCGTCCTGCTCGATCTGGCCGGACTCGCGGAGGTCCGACAGGAGCGGGCGCTTGTCGGGGCGAGCCTCGACAGCGCGCGACAGCTGCGAGACCGCGATTACGGGAATGTTCAGCTCGCGCGCCAGCAGCTTGAGGCCGCGGCTGATCTGCCCGATCTGCTCGACGCGGCTGTCCGCGCCCGGCTCGGGCCGCATGAGCTGCAGGTAGTCCACGATCAGCAGCCCTAGGTCCTCGCGCGCATGGAGGCGACGCGCCTTCGCCCGGAGCTCCATCACCCCGAGGTCGCTCGAGTCGTCGATGAAGAGCGGCGCGGCCGCCAGCTTCTCGGTCGCCTTCACGACCTTCGGCCAGCGGTCCGGGCGCACCCGACCCTTCCTGAGATCGTCGCCGTTCAGCTTCGCCTCGGCGGCGATGAACCGCTGCGCCAGCTCCGTCTCGGACATCTCGAGCGAGAACAGCGCGACCGGGCGGCCGTGGTCGACCGACGCGTTCTGGGCAATGTTCGTGACTAGCGCCGATTTGCCCATGGCCGGTCTAGCCGCGAGCACGATCAGGTTGCCGGGCTGGAACCCCCCGGTCAGGTCGTCGATGTCCTTGAACCCCGACGGCGTGCCGGTGATCGCCACGCCCTCGCGCGAGACCCGCTCCAGCTTGACCAGCTCGTCGTGGAGCACCGCCTCGATCGAGCGGATCTCGCCCGTCCGGTCGTCGTGCGCGATCCGGTAGAGCGAGGCCTCGGCCTTTTCCAGCAGCTCGTGCGGCTCGCCGGCGAAGGAGAAGACGTCCTCCTGGATCCCCCGCGTGGTGTCGAGCAGGCGGCGGAGCATCGCGTGCTCCTTGACGATGCGGCCGTACTGGCGCGCGTTCGCGGCCGCCGGGACGAGGTTCGGGAGAGAGTGGACGTATGCCGTCCCGCCGGCTTCCTCCAGCTCGCCGCCTCGCGCCAGCTCCTCGGAGACGGTGAGGGCGTCGACCGGCTCGGGCTCCGACTTCTCCTTCAGCCGCAGCATCGACCGGAAGATCAGCCGATGGCGCTCGCGATAGAAGTCCTCGGGCCTCAGCTTGACGTCGATCAGCAGGCCGTCGAGCGCCTGCTCGGAGAGCAGGATCGCCCCGAGGACCGAAACCTCTGCTTCCTGATTCTGCGGAGGGAGCTTGCCTGACTGCTCAGGCGGAACTGAGATCGCCACGGCCCGTCAAGCGTCGCGGGGGCCGGGGACAGAAGCCGCCAAGACGATCACTGGGCCGTAACTATGGTCTTGACGTTGGCGGTCACGCCCTCGTGGATCTCCACTGTGACCATGTGCGTGCCGGTCGTCCTGATCGGCTCGTCCAGCTGCACCTTGCGACGGTCGATCTTGAGGTCGCGCGCCTGTCGGATCGCGTCGACCACGTCCTGCGCCGTGACCGAGCCGAACAGCCTGCCGTCGTCGCCCGCGGGCTGCGAGATCGTGAGCACCGTACGCGAGAGCAGAGCGGCGTTCTCCTGCGCGCGATCCGCCGCCTCGCGAGCGGCCTGCTCGGCTGCCTCCATTCGGCGCTTCGCCTCCGTGATCGACGCCGGCGTGGCGGTGTGGGCGAGCTTCCGCGGCAGCAGGTAGTTGCGCAGGTAGCCGGACGACACGTCGACGATGTCGCCGCGCTCGCCCAGCGTGTCGACGTCCCTTAAAAGGATCGCCTGCGTCATCGAGCTAGTCCCCTCCACCTGATTGCGAAAAGCGAGCAGGCCAAGGACGCAGGGAGCGGACAATGCTGAGCATGTCCGCGACCGAGGACGCGGGCATGCGCTGCTTTGCAGCCATCAGCGTTCTGAGACGTACGGAAGCAGGCCGAGCTCCCGAGCTCGCTTGATCGCGAGAGCGAGCTGGCTCTGGTGGCGCCGGCAGGCCCCGGTGATCCGGGCGGAGCGGATCTTGCCCTTCTCGCTCATGGCCCGGCGCAGCATGCCGAAGTCCTTGTAGTCCACGACGTCGATCTTGTCGCGACAGAACTGGCATGGCTTGCGCCGGCCGCCCCCGGGCGGGCCCTTGCCTCTGTCTCGTCGCCGACTCTGCTGCCGGCCGCGCTGCTTCGCCACGCTCCCTTAAACCACCTCGAGTCGTTGCCTGCGGCGCCGCGAGTGTAGCGAGGCGCGCGCGAGGCTCCCTTCCCGTCATGCGGAGGCTCCTGCCCGTTAAAACGGGATGTCGTCGTCCGCGGCCGCGCTTGCCGCCGGCGCCTGGTTGAAGTCGGCGGTGTCGGCCGGAACGTCGCTCTGCGGCGTGAACCGGCCGCCGTTGTCACCGCTGTCGCGCGAGCCGAGGAACTGCACCGAGTCCGCGATGATGTCGACGGACTGGCGCTTGTTTCCGTTCTGGTCCTCCCACTCGCGCCACTCCAGGCGACCGTCGATCGCCACCGGGCGGCCCTTCTGCAGGTACTGGGCGCAGTTCTCGCCCTGCGCACCCCAGACCGTGACGTCGAAGTAGTTCGGCTTGTCGACCCACTCGCCGGAGGCGTCCTTGCGGCGGGTGTTGCTCGCGATCCGGAGGCTGCAGACGGACGTGCCGCTGGGCGTGGTGCGCAGCTCGGGATCGCGGGTCAGGTTTCCGGTCATGACGACGCGGTTGATGTTGGTTGCTGCCATCTCGGCGCTCCTTCTCTCTATCTCAGGCCGTTCGATTCGTTCTCAGGCGAGGGTACAGGCGGGGACCGCCGGAACGGGCGTGGCCGGCCACGTTGTTACGCGAAGTTCGCGGAGTTTTCGCGAAGTCGTTACAGAAGGGGCGGAACCGTCGCGCGACTCCCTCGGACGGGGCCCGGAGCTTTGGGGCCGGGGGGAGCCGGTCAGCCCTCGGCTGGGGCCTCCGGTGGCGCATCGGCCGGGGCCTCTGCCGGTGCGTCGGCCGGAGCCTCGGTCGGCGCCTCTGCCGGTGCGTCGGCCGGGGCCTCCGCAGGCGCCTCGTCTGGAGCGGCGGCCGGAGCCTCGTCAGCCTGCTCGGGGGCCTCATCCGGACGCTCGGAATCGGCGGCCGCCCGTGCGGCTACGCGGGTCTCATCCGGGTGCCGGCGCTCGGGCTCGCGGCTACGCGGCGCCTCCGGGCGCGGCGTCGGGGGCGGCGGCGAGCCGGGCTTCAAACGGATGATCCGGTGCCGCAGCACGCCGTCGGCGATCTTCAGGGAGTGGCCGAGGCGCCTGAGCAGGTCGGCCTCGTCGGTCTCGAACTGGAAGAGGTGGTAGGCGGCCTCTGGACGGTGATCGATCTCGTACGCCATCCGGCGTACGCCCCAGTCGTGCTTGCCCACGAGCGTCCCCGCGGACTGGATCGTCGACTCGGTGCTCTGGAGCACCTCGTTCTGACGGCCCTCGGGCGCGTTCGGATCGAGCAGCAACATCAGGTCGTACAGGGCTGGCACGGCGGCGCAAGATAGCAGTGGGACCCCGGCTGCCCCGGGGGCGAGACGCCATCCGGCGGCGCATTAGAGCCGCATGGGCAGAGGGCGAGGAGACGGTCAACCGGGTCTGATCGAGCGGGTGCGGTGGGGCAACGTGGCCCGGCTCGCGGCGCTGGTGGCCGGGGGTCTGCTGATCGCGGTCGGCCCGCACTCGTGCGGCGCACGGCCGCCGACGGCCGTCGAGCTCCCGGCCCCGCGCGCGAGCGTGCCGCCCGCGACGGCGCCCACCGGCCCGACCGGGCCGACAGGCGGCGAGCCGGTCGGGCGAACGGAACGCGATCCGGTCGCCGCCCGCCCGCAGACGCCGCCGCGGGAGCCGAGGCGCCCGAAGCACCGGCGCCGGCGTCGCGACCGCCGACCGCGCGCCGCAAGCCCCGCGCGGCTGAGGCCCAGCGGAATCCGCCCACCGACACTTCCCGCGCGCCGAGCGCCGCGTCATACGCGTCCGCGCTCGAGCGCGTCGCCGGAGTTCCTCTAGAGGTCGCGCCCGGCTACTTGGAGCAGGCCGTGGCGACTTCCTTGCGCTTGCAGCCCTCGAACGCGAGCGCGGTCTTCTTGAACGCCTTGAAGGCCGGCTTCGAGACCGGCCCGTTGTCCCGCAGCTTCCGCAGGCCCGAGTAGTCGAACGGGTAGTGCGGGTCCTGATCCGGCGTGAGCCACGCGTACCAGAAGATCGACTCGATGTTCAAGGCCTTCCGCGACATCGCGAGCAACTTGAACGCCGCCGCGAGCTTCGACGCTTGGCCCTGCTCGGTCTGCTCGTATCCGTAGTGCGAGTCGGTCTGCCCCTTCGAGGAGGGCCATGTCACCTCAGTCAGGAGCAGGGGCTTGTGCTTGTCGCCCGCCTGGTTCATCACTCGCCGGTGCAGCTTCGCAATGTATACGACCCCACCCGCCGAGTTCGTGAACGGGTGCGCGGCCGCCACGTCGAAGTAGGCCCGCCCGCCGGCGGCGTAGATCTCCTCCAGCTGCTTCGTCAGCTGCGCCGGCGGATCACCGGCCAGAACGATGCGAGCGTGGCTGTCGAGGCTCCTGACGACCTGGCGCGTGTCCTGCAGCAGGGCCACGTAGTCGGCGGCGAACGGCTGGTCGGACCACCACACCTTGTAGATCGGCTCGTTCCAGACCTGCCAGTCGCGAATGGCCATCTTCGGCAGGTCCGGGTTGTTCGTCCAGAAGGTGCCGTCTGGCCCGTACCGGCGGACCAGCGATCCCATGAAGTGCGCGTACTGCTCGGGGTCCTTCGGCGGCGACGACGACATCCCCGGGTGGCGCGCGGCCCAGGAGGGGGCGAACTCGACGATCGGCAGGATCCGGATCTTCCGCGCCGCCGCGCCGGCCACCATGGTGTCGATCTGGGACCAGTCCGTGGGAATGCACGCGCTGCTGTTCATAGGAGGAGTAGGACAGCCGGCTCCGTCCGCCGGCTGGTACCTCCCGAGCTGACTCGGCGGCACCTCGAGCATGCTCTGGTAGGGCTGGGCGCTCGACCATACGAACAGCTCTCGAACCCTCTGCACCCCCGTCTGCGCCATCAGCCTGAACTCGTTGTCCAAGTTCACCTTCGGATTCATCAGCAGCGTCCCGGCGTTCATCCCGATGAACGGGTAGGGGACGTGGATGGCCTTCTTCGCCGAGGCCAGAGCGGGGGTCGCCGGGAGGCAGACGAGGGCGAGCAGGGCTGCGAGGGAGGCCTTTCTCATGGATCGGACGTAGAACCCGTTTCGGGTCCCGAAGTACCTGTCAAACCTGGGCCGCTACCCCGCCTGGGCCAAGCCTGGCACCGGAGCGCTTGGCCTCGATGTCGCGCATCTGATCGTCCACCCAGTCGCCGGGGTCGCGCGACGAGATGATCTTCTTGAGCCCCTCGGCGCGCCACGATCGCTCGTCGGATGACATCGTGAGCGCGCGGTAGATCGCGTCCGCCTGCTCCTGCACGTCGAACGGGTTCACCGAGAGCGAGAACTCGCCCAGCTCCTCGTGTGCGCCGGTGTTCTCGGACAGGAGGCTCACGCCGTGGCGCTCGTTCACCAGCGGACCCTCCTTCGCGACGAGGTTCATCCCGTCGAACATCGCGTTCACGATCAAGAGGTCGTAGTGCTTGTAGGCCGCGATCGCCCGCTCCAGGTTCTCCTCGAGCTTGAGGTCGACCGGCATCCAGTCGGTGGTGCCGTGACGGTGGTTGACCACAGCCACGAGGGCCTCGATCTTCTCGATGTACTCCGCGTACTCGGGCACGTCCTGGCGCGAGGGCATCAGCTGCGCCACGAACGTCACCCGCTCGCGGAACTCCTCGTGCTGCTCGAGGAAGAGGTCGAACGCGCTGAACCCGCGCAGCACGTTCTTCGAGAGGTCGGCGCGGTCGACGCGCAGGATGAGGTGTTCGCGGCGGCGGCGCAGGATCTCGCGCTCGTACTCGTGGACGCTGGGCCGCTGGGCGGTGCGGTGGAAGCTCTCCGCCGAGATCGGCAGCGGGTAGTGCCTCACCCACACGTCGCGCCCGTCGTGGTGGACGATGCCCGCCTCCTCGTCGACCTGGAGGCCGAAGAGCTCGCGGCAGCAGAGGAGGAAGTTGCTCCTGTACGCGCGCGTGTGGAAGCCGACGATGTCGTTCGCGAGCAACCCCTCGTAGATGTCCTCCCGGATGTCCGAGGGGAGCACCCGCCAGGCATCCGGCTGCGTCCACGGGATGTGGATGAAGTGGTGCAGGAACACGTCCGGGCGGGACTCGCGGATGACCTGCGGGGCGCAGTACAGGTGGTAGTCGTGGAGCATCACCACCGCGTCGTCCGTCTCGAGCTCGTCGAGCACCGCCCGGGCGAGGTCCTCGTTGACCGCGCGGTAGCCGTCCTCGTAGGCGGCGACCTCCTCGCGGCGGATGTCCGGTGCGTTGGACAGGTCCCACAGGTAGTGCTGGATGAACCACAGCAACGGGTTGGCGACGACGTTGTAGAACTGGTTGTAGGCCTCCGCGTCGCTCTCCACGAGCCGCATCCGGTAGCGCACCTCGTCCACCTCGCACTCGAACGCCCGCCCGCCGTGCTCGCGGCTCGCCTGGACGTCGGCGTCGCTCATCGCCGAGGCGATCCAGAGGGCGTCGCGGTGGTGGACCAGGCCGGTCAGGGCGGTGACCAGGCCGCCGGTGCTGCGCCTGGCGTGCAGTCGGCCCTCGTCGTCGTACTCGAACGTCGCCGGGCCGCGGTTCGAGACGAGGATCAGCGGGCGATCGGGACTCATTCCAGCGCGGAGAAGACGCGCAGCCAGTCACGCAGGAGCCGCGGCGTGAGGAAGTGGCGGCGGACGTGCTCCTTGCCAGCGCGTCCAAGCTGCTTGCCGAGCTCGGGCTCGCGCAGGATCTTGAGCGCGCGCTTCGCGCACTCCTCCGGCGAGCTCACGAGGAAGCCGGTGACCCCGTCCTGCACCTGGAGCGGGATGCCGCCCACGTCCCCGCCGATGAACGGGCGCGCCTTCCAGAGGGCCTCCGAGACCGTCAGTCCGAAGCCCTCGCGCGTGGACTTCTGGATCACCACCTCGGCCTGCGATTGGAAGGCGTTCACCTCGATCGAGCCTACGTTGTTGAGGTTGTTCAAGATCTTGATGTCCGGATCGCCACCGGCGTACTCGACGGTGGAGTTGAAGAACTCCCAGCCCTCCGGGTCGTCTGTCGCCATCGAGCCTACGAGGGCGAGCTGCACGTCCGGGATCTCCTCGGTGACGAGCCGGTAGGCGTCGATCACCCCGACCGGGTCCTTCCAGGGGTCGAACCGCGACACCTGACAGATCAGCGGCCGATCGACGTCGACGCCGAACTGGTCGCAGACGAACCCGGCGTCCTCGGGCGAGAGGGCCATGTTCTTGGGCGAGAGCGGGTCGATGGCCGGCGGCAGGATGTGGGTCGGACCGCGCCCGTTCAGGTTCGCCGGCACGTACTGCTCGAGGTGGTAGACGGAGCCGTCGTACTCCTCGATCAGCGGGACCACGTGCGCGAGCGTTGGCTCGTACGGCGTGGACAGGTCGATGTGGCAGCGCCATACCCAGTGCTTCGCCTTCTCCGGAACGTGGCGGCGAATCGCGAGTGGCTGGGGGTCGTGGACGATGATCACGTCCCAGTCGCCCGACAGCTGGGCGGCGTTGATCTCGTTGAAGCGCTCGTAGACGTGCCATTCCTCGGCGCTCAGGTCCTGCGCGCTCCCCTGGAGCGCGTTGTGCATGAGCTTGGTGGCGTTGAAGAACTCCTCGCGGCCGATCATCACCTGCCATTCGGCCTGGATGCCGACGTCGTGCATCAGCGGAACGAGCGTGTAGAGGATCTCGGAGACCCCACCGCCGAACGCGGTCGCCGAGAGATGAAGGACGCGAAGCCCCTCGAGCTTCTCGGCGAGCGTCCTCACCTCCTCGATGAGAGGACGGCCCACCAGATGCGTGTAGTCGGCCAGCGACTTGTGCCCGACCCCTACCGGCTGCAGCAAGGGGAGCTCCTCCTAATAGCGGACGGGTCTTCGGCGGCCCAGACTACCCAGCTACTCGGCCGGCAGGTCGAGACGCTTGGTCAGCCGCATCGTCCCGTCGCTGAACGTGCAGTCGTCGACCGTCGCCTGGATGATCGCGCGGGACAGTTCCCGCTCCTCCTCGGAGATCGTCTCCTGCTCGGTTCCGCTCACGTCGACCACGATTGCGTCGTCGCGTAGGTCGAACGCGAACTTCATCAAGGGCAGGTCCTCGCGCTCGTCGCGCGAGGCCGCGCGCCGGTCGCCGCCCATCAGGAACGAGGCCGCCTCGGTGATGGCCAGCTTGAGGTCGGCGGAGGCCTCGAGCTCGAGCGGGGCGAGCCGGCAGACGGCCGACAGCGCCAGCCGAGCGAGCACCACGTAGTCCGGCTTGGCCGGGATCGTGAGCGTGACGGTCCTGTCTGCTGCAGAGGCGTCCACGGCAGTCGGGCCAACCCTATACGAGCGGCGGGGCGCCTCCGCGGGGAACGGCGGTGTCCTCGCTCTGGGCGGCGAGGCGGTCCACGCCCGCGGCGACCTGCTCCAGGATCAGCTCGTGCAGGCGCTCGTTCGCGCTGACCACGACCGACATCTGGAACTCGGCACCCGACCCGAGGAGCGGCCGCTCGTCGAGCGGGCGACCGCGGGCGTCGGTCACCGTCGCGCCCGCCTCGGTCGCGCAGAGCACGGCCGCGGCGAGGTCGTACGGCGCGTTGTTCAGGACCGACCCGCCGCCCACGCGCTCGAACTCGGCCCGCATGCCCGGGACCTCCTCGACGAGCATCGGGCCGGGCTCCACGTAGGCGTCGAGCTGCCCCGTGATCACCCGAGTGGTGTCGAACGCGGCGGATCCGAGGTCGAAGGTCCCGCCGCCCACGGACGAGGCGTCGATCAGGTCCGCCAGCACCTCGGTCAGGGCGCGCGCCGGCCTGCCCCGGAAGCCGAACGTCCAGAACATCCGGTCGAGCCGCTCGTTCCGAGACAGGTGCGGCGGCGGCCCCTCCAGGAGCCCGCGCCCGCGCTCGGCCAGGAACACCGCGCCCGACGGGATCTCCACGACGCAGCCGATCTGAACGTCCCCCATCGCGACGTCGTCCGAGAGCGGGGCGGCCGCGACGGCGACGCAGCAGGATTCGAGCCCTGCCGCGGCCGGGCGGGTGCCGTCGATCGGATCGACCACCAGGACGTCGCAGACGTTCGCCGTGGCGGGGACGACGAGCCCGCGGTCCTCGGAGTAGTACGCGACGTCCGGCGCGTGCTCGGCGAGGAACGACTCGAGCCTGGCCTCCACCCGCTCGTCGATGGCGAACGTCACGTCGCCTCCCTCGCCGGGGCCGCCGACCTCGTGTGCGCGGGCCGCGTGCGAGCCGAGCAGCGGCAGCGCGGCAGCGCGCAGCTCGAGCGCGAGGTCGCGGACGAGCTCGGCCGAGCTCATCGCTACTGGGTCGCCGGCCTCTCGGGCCGCACGCCGAGCGTCAGCGTGACGGTCCGGCGCGTGCTGCCGCGCAGGAGCCCGAGCCGCACCCGCTCGCCGGGCCTGCGCGCGGCGATCAGGTCGCCGACTTCGCTCGAGCTGCGGACGGCGCGGCCGTCGATCGAGACGATCGCATCTCCGTCCGTCGGGATCCCGGGAACCCCCTCGAAGGTGATCTTGTGGCTACCCGCGGTGAGGCCCGCGCGCTTCGACGGCCCGTCCGCCGCCACCTTCACGACGAGCGCTCCGCGGCCCACGGGCAGGCCGAGCCTCCGCGCGAGGAGCGGCCACAGGTCCTGGGAGGTGACCCCGAGATAGGCGTACTGGACCTTGTGCGGCGGCCGGCGGAGCTGCGCGAGCGAGCGGCGCACGGTGTTGACCGGCACCGCGAAGCCCACGCCCTCGCCCCCGCCGCCGGTCGACTGGATCTGCGAGTTGATCCCGAGCACGTGGCCCTTCGCGTCGAGCAGCGGGCCCCCCGAGTTGCCGTGGTTGATGGCCGCGTCGGTCTGGATCGCGTTGCCGATCTTGAAGTTGGTGAGGGAGTCGATCGAGCGGTGCAGGGCGGAGATCACGCCGACCGACAGCGACTGCACCTCGCCGAAGGGGCTGCCGATCGCCGCCACCGGCGCGCCGACCTCGAGCCCGGCGTCGGAGCCGAGTCGCAGCGGGGTGAGCGTCAGGCCCGTCGGATTGATCTTGAGGAGGGCGACGTCGCTGAAGATGTCCGTGCCGACGATCGTCGCCGGCACGCGGTTCCCGTCGCCGAGCTCGACATAGACCGCCTTCGCGCGAGGAAGCTTCGGCGGGTCCCCCAGCACCACGTGGGCGTTGGTGGCGACGTAGCCCCGCGCGTCGAGCACGAAGCCCGATCCGAGGGCCTCGGTCGGGCCGCCAACGAGTGCGGCCCCGTACTGGGAGACGACGGTCACCACGCCGGGCGCCAGCTCCCGGTAGAGGAGCGCCGGATCGAACTTCCCGTGCTTCCCGAGCCCCTCGATCACGCGCACGCGCGTCTTCTCGGGAGGTGGGCCCGCGCCGCGCGAGCCGGGTGCCGCTCCTCCTCCCCCTCCGGGTGACCCGCCGCCCCCGCAGGCCGCCACGGCCAGCGCGAGCGACGCGGCGGCTGCGGCCGCGCCGGTGCGGGCGAGCGCGAGCCTCACGCGCGCCCGTCGTCGTCCGAGACGGGGAGCGCAAGCGTGAAGACGGTCCGGCCGGGGCGAGAGGAGAGCTCGATCCGCCCGTCCATGCGCTCAGCCAGTTCCTGGGCGATCGCGAGCCCGAGCCCGGAGCCGCGCGCGGCGTCGGCTGTGTAGAAGCGCTCGAACAGCTGACTACGCGAGCCCGGCTCGATCCCGGGACCGCTGTCCGCGACCGCGAACTCGGCCGCCCCGTTGTTCCGATTCGCGCTCACGGTGACGCTGGTGCCCTCGGGGGTGTGGCGCAGGGCGTTGTCGAGCAGGATACGCATGATCTGGGCCACCCGTTCGCGGTCGCAGACCGCCCCGAGGTGCTCGTCCGGCAGCTGCAGCTCGAGGTCGGTGCCGTGCTGCACGATCGCCGGTCGGAACTCCGCGGCCACGCCCGCGGCCAGCTCGCCGAGGTCCACCTCCTCGCGCTCGAGCTGGATCGATCCGGCGTCCAGGCGGGACAGGTCGAGCAGGTCCACAGCCAGCTTCTGGAGCCGGTCCACCTGCTCGCGCATCGAGCGCAGGAACTCCTCGCGCGTCACCGGGTCGAGCTGCTCGTCCTCCAGGAGCTCGACGAACCCGGCCAGGGAGAAGATCGGCGTCCGCAGCTCGTGGGAGGCGTTGGCGATGAACTCCTTGCGCGCCCGGTCGACGCGGGCGAGCTGAGTCTGCATCTCGTTGAACGCGATCGTGAGACTGCCGACCTCGTCGCTCGACTCGACGGGCAGGGGCTCGACCGGCCGGCCGGCGGCGAGGTCGCGGGCGGCTCCCTCCAGGCGGACGACCCGGCGCGTCAGGGCGCGCGCGACGAAGAACCCCAGGAAGACGGTCATGATCAACGCCGCCGCGCTGGCCTCGAGCAGGCGGTTGCGGACGAGGCTCACGATCTCGCTCGCATCGCTGAACGGGCGCGAGTAGAGCGCAATCCACGCCGGGTGACCGCGGTAGAAGAGGGCCTGCGCCACCTCGCCGGTCTGCTTGTGCCGACGCGACACGGCCGCGCCGGGCTTTCGGAGCCGGAGAGCGCGCGCCGCGAGCTCCGTGTCGGGCTGCACGGCGCGCTCGGCGTTGGAGTCCGATATCGCGTAGAACTGCGGCGGAACCCCGGCGGACGACTCCTGCACCCCGAGCAGGGTCACGCGAGCGTTCGCGGCGTCGGCGACCGCGCGCACCAGCGCGTCGAGCTGCGGCGCCGGCACGTCGCGGCCGATCACGTTCTCGAGCTTGCGCGACGACGGCGCTGCGACGCGTTCCAGGTCCTGGAGGCGCTGGTTCACGAGCCGCGACTCGAGCTGCGGCACGAAGATGAAGATGACGACCGCGAACGCGAGCGCGGTGATGACGAGGAACAGCAGCGCGAGCCTGTTCTGCAGCGACCTCGGCCGCGGCAGCCGCGCTCTCATCTGTCGCGGAAGTGGTACCCCACGCCGCGTACGGTGAAGATGAACTCGGGCTCCCTGGGATCGAGCTCGAGTTTCTCGCGCAGGTGGCGAATGTGAACGTCGATCGTGCGCGGGTCGCGGTAGGCGGAGTCTCCCCACAGCCGCTCGAGCAGCATGCTGCGGCTGAAGACCCGACCCGGGCTCCTCGCGAGCGCCGACAGGATCTCGAACTCGACGTACGTGAGCCTGACCGGCTCACCGCGCAGCTCGACCGACCGCTTCGCGAAGTCGATGCGCAGCTCGCCCTGGTCGAGGGGCTCCTCGGGGGCGTCGCCGTTGCGGGCCAGCTCGGCGCGGCGGAGAACCGCCTTCACCCGGCTGCGGAACTCCCGCATCGAGAACGGCTTCGTGATGTAGTCGTCCGCCCCGAGCTCCAGGCCGAGCACCTTGTCGAACTCCTCGGCCTTGGCCGTGAGCATGATGATCGGCACCGAGCTCCGGGCGCGGAGCTGCTTGCAGACGTCGAAGCCGTCGGTCTCCGGCAGCATCACGTCCAGTACCACGAGGTCGAAGTGCCCATCCCGAAACCGGTCGAGCGCTTCGCGTCCGGTCGTCGCCGTTATCACCTCGTAGCCGTCCTTTCGGAGCGGGTAGGTGAGGAGCGTCTGCACCGATTGCTCGTCGTCGACCAGAAGGATGCGCGGCGCTTCACTCGACATCTCCCAGTCCTTAACAATCGAGATTGTAGGTTGGAGCGAAGTTGGGATCCGAAAATTGATCGAGCCGCGGCTCTACCGCGCCGCCTTCCTCCCGGCGCTCCTGGCGGCGGTGATCGCCGCCTTCTCGCTGGAGAGCCCGCCGCGGCCCGCACCACCGGGACTCGCCGCTGACGTCTTGTTCGACGGCCGGGCGGCGTCGGCGACCGTGAACGGCATCTTGCAGGACGCCCCGGACCGACGGACGGGCTCGCGCGGCGACGCCCGTACGGCGCTGCGCACCGCCAACGCCTTCCGGCGCTACGGGTTCTCCACGTCGGTGGACTCCTTCCACGACGAGGGCGCCCGGCTCCTGAACGTGGTCGGTCGCCGCCCGGGGCTGTCGGAGCACGAGCTGGTCGTGCTCGCGTCGCGCGATGCGCTGTCGGTGCCCGACGCCACCGGCAGCGCCGCCGACACCGCCGCGCTGATCGAGGTCGCGCGCGCTCTGTCGGGGCGGGTCGCGCATCGGGCGGTGGTCCTCGTCTCCGTGGACGGAGGCGCACGGGGCGACGTCGGCGCGCGGCGCTTCGCCGACGCGGAGACGGCGGCCGGCAGGCAGGTCGACGCGGCCATCGTGCTCTCCAACACGGGCGCGGCGCACTCCCACGGACCGCTGGTGATCGACTGGTCGAACGACTCGACGCGCGGGAGCCTCGGCCTCCGGCGCACCGCGTCCGACGCGCTGCGCACTGAGCTCGGCACCGACGGGGGCGGAGCGGCGAGCGCGCCCGCGCAGCTGGCGCGGCTGGCCGTGCCGGTCGGCGACGGGGCGCAGGGCGTCCTGCTCGCCGATGGGCTGCCGGCCGTGCGCATCTCGGGCAGCGGCGAGCTCGCGCCGCCCCCCGATCGGCGGGGCAACCGGGACTTCAACCCGAACCGCTACGGGCCGATCGGGCGGGCCGTCCTCCGGATGGTGTCCGGGCTCGACCGCTCGCCGGCGCCCCCGTCGCCCGGGCCGAGCGGGTACATCGCGTTCGCCGGCCTCGTCATGCCCGGTTGGGCCATCTCGCTGCTGGGCGCCACGCTGATTCTCCCGGCCCTGGTGGCCTCGGTCGATGCGCTCGCGCGCACCCGGCGCCGCCACCACCCGATCAGGGGTTGGGTGAACTGGCTGGCGAGGGGCGCGCTGCCCTTCGGGTTCGGGCTGGCGCTCGCCGAGCTGCTGGTCCTGGTCGGCCTGGCGAAGGACGCTCCGCCCGCCCCGCTCGATCCGAGCGCCACGCCTGTCGACGGCGCCGCCGCGGGCGCGATGGCGGCGGTGGCCGCGGGCGTACTGGTCGCCTGGATCGCCCTCCGCACGTCGCTCCTGCGCCGGTCGCGGAGTGCACTCGATCCCACGGCGCCCGGCGCGGCGATCGTCGTGGCGCTGGCGCTCGCGGCGGCGACCGTCCTGACCTGGGCGCTGAACCCCTATGCCGGGCTCCTGCTCGTCCTACCGCTTCACTGCTGGATGCTCGCGGTCCTGCTCGACATCCGGCCGCGGGCCCGACTGTGGCTGGTGGCGATCGGACTGCTTCCCTCGATCGGGGTGCTCCTGACGTACATGCACGAGCTCTCGCTCGGCCCGATCGACGCCGCCTGGTACGAGTTCCTGCTCCTTACGGGCGGGCAGGCGGGGGTGATCGGAGCGCTGCTCGGCTGCATCCTCCTCGGGATCCTCGCGTCCGTGGTCTCCATCGTCGTCGCGCACGCCCGTCGCAGCGAGGGCGAGGCGGCCGCGCCGAGCGTGAGCCGGCCGGCCCGGGCCGCGGGGCCGCGGCGCACGAGCGGCGCTGCGACATGATCCGTCGGCTGCGTCCGGATCTCGCTGCTGGCGGCGCCGGGCCATGCCGAGTACATTCGTGACATGGCCTCGCAGCGAGAGCTCGACGACCTGCGCCGGCGCATCGCCGCCGGCGCCTACGCGGTCGATCCGCGAGTCGTTGCGGACGCCATGCTGAGGCGGCGGGCCCAGCCGCCCGCGGGCGGCGCGGGCTCACCGATGCTCGTAGCCCGTGAGCTCGACTGGCTGTTCCCCGGGGCCGAGCAGGGCGAGTCCGGTCCCCACCACGACCCGGCCTAGCCAGGTGACCCGCGCGCCCGCCCCGCGGGCGGCGCGCTCCACCTCGTCCCGCCGCTCGGGTGGGGCCGTGAACAGCAGCTCGTAGTCGTCGCCGGCCGTGGCCGCGAGCTCCGCGGGGTCCCGGCCCGCGGCTCGGGCCACGGCCGGGGCACCTGGGGCCAGCGGAAGCTCGGCGAGCCTGACCTCGAGCCGCGCGCCGCTTCGTTCGGCCAGGTGGCCGGCGTCGGTGGCGATCCCGTCGCTCACGTCGATCATCGAGCTGACGCCCGCGGCCGCCAGCGCGCCGCCCGCCCGGAGCAGCGGCTCCGGGCGGCGGTGGCGCGCGACAAGCGCCTCGCGCTCGGCCTCCGATACGTCGGCGATCGTCCCGCCGAGGAGCAGGAGCCCCGCCCCCGCCGCGCCCAGCTCGCCGGTGACTCCCACCAGGTCGCCGTCGCGGGCGCCGTCGCGGTACGCGAGCTCGTCCTCGCCTCCGGCCCAGCCGACCACGGTGACCGCCGCGAACAGCTCGCCCGCGGAGGTCACGTCGCCGCCCGCGACGGTCGCTCCGCAGCGCTCGGCGAGCGCCTCCATCGCCTCCACCAGCTCGAGCGCCGCGGATTCCCCGAACCCCTCGGGTAGGCCGAGCGTCACGTAGCACTCGCCCGCCGGGGCGCCCATCGCGGCGAGATCGGAG
>Ga0209577_10001270_pt1 | contig 25099 bp, 22 predicted proteins | sample GraSoiAngelo_109_FD_185874 | JGI IMG/M metagenome (GOLD analysis project Ga0209577, IMG submission 185874) | Grasslands soil microbial communities from the Angelo Coastal Reserve, California, USA - 14_0903_12_20cm (SPAdes) (version 2) | ecosystem: Environmental > Terrestrial > Soil > Grasslands...
GCCGTGAGAGCACCGTCACCAAAACACCACAGGCGCCACGGGGCGGGGCCCCCGCCAAGAGCCGGTCGCGCCGGTGCATCATGGCGCCGTGAGCCCCCCGCTCGCGGTCATCCGCATCGGCATCGACCCGGTCTTCCACATCGGCCCGGCCGCCATCCACTGGTACGGCGTCATGTACGCCGTGGCCTTCTACGTGGGCTACCGGGTCGCGGTCGTGCCCCACCTCAGCCGCCACGGGATCGACCGGCCGACGATCGACCGGCTGATCACCTGGACGATCGTCATGGGCCTGCTCGGGGCCCGCCTCTACTACGTCGTCCAGAGCGGCCTCGGCTACTACCTCAGCCATCCCCAGCACATCATCGCCTTCTGGGAGGGGGGGATGGCCTTCTTCGGGGCGATCATCGCCGGCTTCGCCACCATGGCGGTGCTCGCCCGGCGGCACCACATCTCCTTCTGGGTCCTCGCCGACGGAGGGGTGCTCTTCGCCGTCGTCGGCCAGCCCATCGGCCGGATCGGGAACATCATCAACGGGGACATCCTGGGCGGACCCAGCACCCTCCCCTGGGCGACCGCGTACACGAACCCGGACGCCATCCTCCAGCGCGGGTTCAGCCTCTGCGATCCCAACGCCTTCGAGTGCACCGCCTATCAGCCCGCCGCGGCGTACGAGGCGATCGGCACCATCCTCATCGGCCTCGTCCTCCTCGCCCTGCTCCGCCGTCATGTGCGAGACGGCGTCCTGGCGATCAGCTACATCGTCCTCTACGCGGTGAGCCAGCTGATCATCTTCCAGTGGCGCGAGAGCGAGCCGGTGGTGGGCCTCGGCCTCAAGCAGGCCCAGCTGACCGCGATCGTGGTCCTCGCCGTGGGGGTGCCGCTGCTCGTGGTCCTGCGCCGCCGCTTCCCCGGGACGGGGACGGCCGCCGCGCCGGCCGAGGACCGAGCTGAGGTCGCCGAGCCACCCCGGCCGGCGGAGCCGGTCGCATGAGCCCGAGCGACGCCCTGCGCCCGCGATAGGATCGGACCATGCACCAGCTCGCGCAGATCGTCAATCTCCTCGTCCGCATCGAGACTCTCCTCATCTTCGCCCGGGTGCTCCTCTCCTGGTTCCCGGGGATCCCCCCGTGGCATCCGCTGGTGCGCGCCCTCGCCGCGGTGACCGATCCGGTGCTCCTCCCCTTCCGCCGGATGCTCCCGACCATCGGCGGCCTCGACTTCTCCCCGATCGTCGCCATCGTCGTGCTGCAGGTGGTGGGCCAGTTCGTCGTCGACCTCATCGAGCCGAGCGGCGGCTCGCTCGCGTACACGCTCGCGCGCGCGCTGCAGGACGTGGTGCACATCATCCTGTTGATCCTGATCATCATCGTGGTGCTGCGCTTGGTGGTCTCGTTCCTCAAGGTCAGCCCCTTCCACCCCGCGGTGCGGCTGATCCGGGACATGTCCTCGCCGCTGGTGCGCCCCTTCGCCGGGGTCGGGGGCCGCAGTCCCTCTGCCGACATCCCCGCGATCGTCGCCCTCGTCGTCTACGTGGTGCTGATCGTCGTCTCCGACCGTCTGCTCGGCGACCTGGTGACCAGCGCCGCGAACACCTCCCTCTCCGGCTGACCAACGGCTCGCCTGCATTCCCGATGCCGACTCAGGGCGGCCGCCTGATCCCCGGAGAGTGGCGCATCCCTCCCGGGGGTGCGGCACTCTCTTGCCGCATTCTTGCCGTCGTCTGACCCGGGTCTTACTCCGGGCGGGTGATCCTCGCTGCCGGAGGCATCGCGGAGCGCACGGCGAGGACGGCGGGAATGAGCATCGAGACGGTGCGCGGCGAGGGTTGGGGCCGCGCCGCGCTGGGCGGGGTGCTCGCGCTGAGCGCCCTGCTCAACGGCTGGGGGCTCTGGAACCTCGGCTACGGGAACGCCTACTACGCCGCCGCGGTGCGCAGCATGCTCAGCAGCTGGCACAACCTCCTCTACGCGTCCTTCGACGCCGGCGGGTTCGTCAGCATCGACAAGCCGCCGCTCGGCTTCTGGCTCCAGGCCGCGAGCGCCAGGCTGTTCGGCTTCAGCGGGGTCGCGCTGATGCTCCCCGAGGCGGCCGCCGGGGTCGCCTCGGTGGCCCTCCTGTACCACCTGGTCGCGCGGGTGTGGGGGCGGAGCGCCGGCCTCGCCGCCGCCCTGCTCCTCGCGCTCAGCCCGATCAGCGTCGTCGCCTCGCGCAGCAACATCGTCGACGGCGTGCTCGTCCTCGGGCTCCTCCTCGCCGCGCTCGCGGTCAGCCGGGCGGCGCGGACCGGACGGCTGCGCTGGCTGCTCCTCGGTGCGGTTCTGGTCGGACTCGGCTTCAACGTCAAGATGCTCGAGGCGTACCTCGTCGTCCCCGCCCTCGCGCTCGTCTACCTGGTCGCCGCCCCGGTCCGCCGGCCGACGCGCCTCGCCCACCTCGGCGCCGCCGCCGCCGTCCTCGTCACCGCGTCGCTCTGCTGGGTGGTCGCCGTCGACCTCACCCCGCCGGCGCAGCGCCCCTATGTCGGATCGAGCGCCGGCAACTCGGAGCTCAACCTCGCCCTCGGCTACAACGGGTGGAGCAGGGTCTCGGAGAGCCCGTACCGTGGCCGCTTCGGCGGTGCGGACGCCGCCGCGCCGCGCCGGCCGGCGACGACCGGCGGCCTGGAGCTGTCCGCGTTCAGCAGCCGGGAGACGGGCCCGCCCGGCCCGCTGCGGCTGTTCCGCCAGCCGCTCGGCAGCCAGACCGGCTGGCTGCTCCCCCTCGCGCTCGCCGGCCTCGTCGCCGCGGCGGTCCGCCGGCGATGGGGACGGCCGTTCGACGCGCGGCAGCGCTCGCTGCTCCTCTGGGGCGCGTGGCTGCTCGGGGCGGGCGCGTTCTTCAGCGTCGCGAGCACCGTCCACGCCTACTACCTCGCCGTGCTCGCGCCCTCGATCGCCGCGCTGGCGGGGATCGGCGCCGCCGTCCTGGTTCGCGAGGCCGCCGCCAGGACGCGGGTCGCATGGCTGCTCCCGGCCGCGCTTGCGGGGAGCGCCGCCGAGGCAGCCTCGGTCCTCGCCGACTTCCCCGGCTGGAGCCGCTGGCTCACCCCTCTGGTGGTGAGCGCGGCCATGGCCGCGGCGCTCCTCGTGGTCGTGGCCCGGCGTCGTTCGGCCGCCGCCCGGTGGGCGGAGGGGCTCGCGATGGCCTGTGGCGCCGCCGCGCTGCTCGCGGCGCCCGCGACCTGGACCGGGTACACGGTGACGTCGCGCGTCTCGGCGGCGCTGCCCAGCGCCGGCCCCGTGCCGGCCGGGCAGGCGGCGTTCTTCCGCCGGTTCGCGACCGGCGGAGCGGCGCCGGTGGCGTTCGGCGGCGTCGATCGGGGGCTGCTCCGCTACCTGGAGGCGCACCAGGGGTCGGCCGCCTACCTCATGGCGACGCTCGCGGCGATGAGCGCCGCGCCCTACATGCTCGCGAGCGACCGGCCGGCGATGGCGCTCGGCGGCTTCATGGGCGGCGACCGCATCGTCGACCCCGACCGGCTCGCGACCCTCGTCGCCCACGGCGAGGTGCGCTTCTTCCTGCTCCGCGGCCCGGGAGGTGCGGGACCGCTCTTGGGGAGGGCGTTCGCCGGTTTCATGGCCGGAGGCGTCAACGCCGACCTGGTCGGCTGGGTGACCGCCAACTGCGGGACGGTGCCGCGGACGGAGTGGTCGACCGCGTCCGCCGGGCGCGCCGGCGCGGCGTCGGGCATGCAGCTCTACGACTGCGCGACCGACCCCGACACCGGCATGACCCTCGGCGGCGGCTAGCTCTACGTCAGCGAGAACTGGGTGAGGTCGACGGCGGGGATGCCGTTGGCGCGGCAGTACGCCTCGTAGCGCTCGGCCACGGTGTGGGCGGTCTCGACCGCCACCGTGTTCCCGTTCTCGTCGAGGAACGCGAGCGCCCCCTCGAGCACGATGAAGACGATCACGTCCTCACCGGGCTGGGCCTGGAAGGTGTGCTGGGAGTTCGCGACCTCGTAGACGAAGTCGCCGGCGCTGGAGCTCCAGTCGTGCTCCGCGTAGCTCCAGGTTCCCTGCACGGTGTACACGAGGACGCGGCCGTAGTGGTTGTGGACTCCCAGGTTGGTGCCCCCCGGCGCCTTGAGCATGAGCACCACCTCGCCGCGGACCAGGTCGAGGTGGAGGATCTTCAGCATCACCTCCTCGGAATAGGGGGTGAAGGGGTGCCAGGGGAGGTCGCCGGCGCCGAGGTAGGTCGGCTTGAAGGCCGGGATGGCACTGGTGGTCGCCGCCATGAGGGTCCCTCCGCAGATCCTGCCGCTGCCGCCGCCGACCGGCGGGCACCCATCGTGCGGCCGGCAGGCCGGCGGGTCAACTGCGCCGATCGTCGCCGCAGTGGTCGGAATCCACGCCCGGCGGGTGCCGGGAGGCGCAGATCACGCTCCGCCGGTCCGGGACCATGTCTGCCATCGGCGGCCTCAGGAGGTGCAGCGATGATCCGGTGCATCGTCGCCGGGACCGACGACTCGGCCACGGCCCGCGTCGCCGTTCGTGAGGCCGTGACCCTGGCACGCGACCTCGGGGCGCGGCTCCACCTCGTCGGCGCCTCGCGGCGGATACCGGCGTGGGTGATGGCGGAGCCCGCGGCCGCGGTGGCCGCGTCCGAGGCGTGCGCCGGCGCGGAGCAGGACCTCCGCGACTCGCTCGACACCGCGGCCACGGACCTCCGGGTGAACGGCCTCCGGGTCACCAGCCATGTCACCACCGGCGAGCCGGCGGACGTGATCGTGTCCGTGGCCGAGCAGGTGGACGCGGACCTCATCGTCGTCGGCAACCGCGGCGTGCGCCGTCTCGCGGGCGGCGTGCCCCGGCGGGTGTCGCGTCGCGCGTCCTGCAGCGTGCTGATCGTGCGCACCCGTTAGGCGGCGGCCCACCAGCGGAGCAGCGGGATCAGGTCGGTCGTGGCGCGAACCGTCGCGTCGACGCCGAGCGAGCGCAGCGCCGTGGCCTCGGCGCCGACGATGACGCCGCGGACCGGCGGCGCGGCGGGGCGCTCGGCGCGATGGCGGCGCACCAGCTCCCAGTCGTCGCGGACGTCGCCGGCGTACACGGCGGCGCGCGACCCGCAGGCGCCGAGGATGCGGTCGAGGCAGGCGGGGTCGGGCTTGCGCACCACGTCGCCGGTCACCACGGCATCGAGGTCGCCGGTCGACCAGCCGAGCAGATCGAGGGCGGCGTCGAGCTCGGCCGGGGTCCGGCCCGTGATCAGCGCCACCCAGCCGACGTCGGCGGTCTCCCGCAGCCGCCGGGGCAGGTCGGCGTCGACGAGGGGACGCTCGTCGTCGACCAGCCCGGCCGCGGTGATGACGTGCCGCGGCTCCTCGCCGAAGACCGCGCGGAAGCGGTATGCGCCCCAGTAGTGCTCGTCGAAGACGCGCAGGCAGAGCGCGCCGTCGATCCGGGGCAGGTCCGGGGCCGCGGCGCGCAGCCCGGCGAGGCCACCGCCGGCGGCGTCGACCGCGGCGAGCACCTCCGCCAGCCGCTCCGCCGCGCCGCCCGCACCGATGGCGGCGAGGGCGATGCTGCTCTGGACGTCGTCGTTGAAGCCGCCGGCGCGCTTGAGGGCGGCGACGTCCTCGCGCGTCGGGGTCCATGGGTGCTCCACGCCCATCGCCGCCTGCACGGTGAGGACGGTGCGGCGCACCGCCTCGCGGAAGGACGGCTCGACGTCGATGAGCACCCCGTCGACGTCGAGGACGACGGTGTCCGGACGGAACCCGGTCGCCGCCGCCTCGCCGAGCCATGCTCCCGGCGGCGGCTCGGCCGCCGCCATCAGGGTGGGGGCGTGGTGGCGGATCCGTTGCGCCCGCGGGGGCGGCGGGCGTCACGTGGCGCGGCGCGCTCGCGGCGGAGCTCGACCCGGTACGCGCCCTCGCCGAGGAGGGCGCACACCGCCCGCTCCAGCGCCGGGCCGGGATCGACGCCGAAGCCCTCCGCGAGGCTGACCTGGTCGACCTTCTCGGGGAGCTCGACGTGGAGGACGACGGGCGCGTCGCCGGGATGCCGCTCGAGCGCCTCGCGGAGCGCGCCGAGCATCGGCACACCGGCGCCGCCGAGGGTGATGTGGACGGTGGCGTTGCGCCGCCAGGTGAGCAGCCGCGCGTCGTCGAGACCGAACACCGCCTCGGCGATGACCTTCGCGGGCTCCGGCTCGCCGCCCCGTTCCTCGTCGTCGCCACGCGACTGGGCCTCGACCTTGCCACGCACCACCACCACCGCGTCCTGGTGGAGGAGCGCGGCGCACTCCTCGAAGGTGCGGGCGAAGACCACCACCTCGCAGCTGCCGCTCATGTCCTCGATCTGGAGGAACGCCATCCGCTGCCCCGTCGAGCTCCGCCGCGGCACCACCGTGCGCACCTCGCGCACCGACCCGCCGACCTGCACCACCAGCCCGTCGAGGTGGGGCCCGAGCTCGCCGATCGCGGTGTCGACCCGGGTGCGCAGGGTGTCGGCGATGCGCCGCAGCGGATGGTCGCTCAGGTACATCCCGAGGAGCTCGCGCTCCCAGCGCAACCGGTCCTCCTCGGCGGCGGGGACGATGCCGACCGGCGCGAGCTCCTCCGCGGGCAGCGGCGCGCCGCCGTTGCCCTCGCCGTCCGTGGGCAGCCCGAAGAGCGAGGTCTGCCCCTGCTCGCGCTCGCGCCGCACCTGGGCGGCGCGGTCCATGGCCCGGTCGATGAGCGCGAGCAGGGTGGCGCGGTCGCCGAGCGAGTCGCATGCCCCGCTGCGCACCAGCGCCTCGAGCACCCGGCGGTTGAGGTCGCGCCCTCCGGCGCGCAGGCAGAGGTCGAGCAGCGAGCTGAACGGCCCGCCCTCGTCGCGGGCGACGAGCAGGTTCTCGACCACCTTCTCACCGACGTTCTTGATGTGCGACAGCCCGTAGAGGATCTCGCGCTTGTCGAGGTCGCCGACGACGAACCCGGTGCCGCTGCGGTTGATGTCCGGCGGCCGCACCACCAGCCCGCGCGCATGGGCGTCGAGGATGGTGAGCTTGAGCTTGTCGAAGTCACCCGCCTTGCTGTTGAGCAGCGCGGTCATGTACTCGAGCGGATGGTTGGCCTTGAGGTAGGCGGTCTGGTAGGTGATGAGGGAGTAGCTGATCGAATGCGAGCGATTGAATCCGTAGCCCGCGAAGAACGCCATGAGGTCGAAGAGCTCCTCGGCTTTGCCCGGATCGACCCCACGACGCGTCGCCCCGGCGAGGAACTTCTCCCGCTGCAGCGCCATCTTCGCCTTGTCCTTCTTCCCCATCGCCGCCCGCAGGATGTCCGCTTCCCCAAGGGTGTAGCCGGCCACCGCCGAGGCGATCTTCATCACGTGTTCCTGGTAGACGATCACCCCGTTGGTGTCGGCGAGGATGGGCTCCAGCTCCGGGAGCAGGTACTCGACCGCCTCCTCGCCGCGCTTGCGCCTCATATAGACGTCGATGACCCCGCCCTCGATGGGGCCGGGGCGGTTGAGGCCGGACGCGACACTGATGTCGTCGATGGTCTGCGGCTGCATGTCGAGGAGGATCTTCTTCCCGCCGACCGCCTCCATCTGGAAGACCCCGAGGGTGTCGGCGCGGCCGAGCAGCGCGTAGGTCGCCGGGTCGTCGAGCGGCAGGGTGTCGATGTCGAGCTCGATACCGGTGGTCTGCCTGACGTTCTCGACGGCGGCCTCGATGACGCTGAGGTTGGTGAGGCCGAGGAAGTCCATCTTCAGCAGGCCGACGGTCTGCACCCCGTTCATGTCGAACTGGGTGACCATCGCATCGCGATCGTTGGTGGAGCGCTGCAGGGGGACGATGTTCTCGAGCGGCTCGGGGGCGATCACCACCCCGGCGGCATGGGTGCTGGCGTTGCGGCAGATGCCCTCGAGGCGGCGGGCGTTGTCGATCACCGTCTTGGCCCAGGGCTCGTTGTCGTAGACCTCGCGGAGCTCGCGGTTCTCGAGCGCCTTCTCCAGGGTGATGCCGATCTGCGGCGGCACCAGCTTGGCGAGGCGGTCGACGTCGCTCAGTGGGACGTCGAGCACCCGGCCGACGTCGCGGATCGCCGCGCGAGCGGCCATGGTGCCGAAGGTGATGATCTGAGCGACCCGGTCGCGCCCGTACTTCTCCTGGACGTACTCGATGACCCGATCGCGGCGGCGGTCGTCGAAGTCGATGTCGATGTCGGGCATCGACACCCGCTCGCGGTTGAGGAAGCGCTCGAAGATGAGCCCGTACTTGAGCGGGCAGATGTTGGTGATCCGGAGCACGTAGGAGACGAGCGAGCCGGCGGCGCTGCCGCGACCGGGACCGACCTTCACCCCGTCGCAGCGGGCGGCGCGGATGAAGTCCCAGACGATGAGGAAGTACGCGGCGAAGCCGGTCTCGCGGATGACGTCGAGCTCCATCGCGAGGCGCTCATGGGCCTCGCGGGTGGGCTCCTCGTAGCGCTCGCGCAGCCCCTGCTCGCACAGCTCGCGGAGATAGGAGTCGGCGTCGAGGCCCTCGGGGATCGGCTGGTACTGGGGAAGCAGGGTCTTCCCCATGGGCAGCTCGAGGGTGCAGCGCTCCGCCACCGCCAGGGTGTTCGCGAACGCCTCACTGTAGGCGGCGAAGCGCTGACGCATCTCGGCGCCGTCGGCCACGTAGAAGTTCGGCCCGTGGAAGCGGAAGCGCTTCTCCTCCTGGCGCCGCGCCCCGGTCTGCAGGCAGAGGAGGATGTCGTGGGGCTCGGCGTCCTCCGCCCGGATGTAGTGGGAGTCGTTGGTGCACACCAGCGGGAGCCCGGTGCGCCGCGCCATCTCGAGCAGCCCGGCGCGGATCTCCGTCTCCTCCGGGATCCCGTGGTCCTGGATCTCGAGCAGGTAGTTGTCCGGCCCGAAGATCTCCATGTGCTGCCGGGCGACGGACTCGGCGGCGTCCATGTCGCCGCGGAGGATCGCCTGGGGCAGCTCGCCGCCGATGCAGGCGCTGAGGCAGATCAGCCCCTCGGCGTGGGCGGCGAGCAGCTCCTTGTCGATGCGCGGCTTGTAGTAGTGGCCCTCGAGGTGGGAGCGGCTCACCAGCCGCACCAGGTTGCGGTAGCCGGTCAGGTCGCGGGCGATGAGGACGAGGTGGTTGGGATCGCGGTCGGCCTTCCCCTCCTTGTCGTGGCGCGACCGCGGCGCCATGTACATCTCGCAGCCGATGATCGGCTTGATCCCCGCCTTGCGCGCCGCGGTGGTGAACTCGACCGCCCCGTAGAGCACCCCGTGGTCGGTGATCGCCACCGCCGGCTGGCCCATCCGCCGCGCCGTCTCGACCAGCTCGCCGATCCGCGCGGCGCCGTCGAGCAGCGAGTACTCGGTGTGGGTGTGGAGGTGGACGAACGGGTCGCTCGGCGCGTCGGCTGGGGTCGGGGGGATGGCCGTCATGCGTCCTCGAGGAGGAGGGGTGCGGGCGCCCGGCGGGGCGAACATGCGCCCGGGGCTCAGGGGGGGCCGGCCGCCGCCGCCCCGGACCGCTCCATTGTCGCCTGCTACGCTCGCCGACCGTCGCGGGCTCACACCTACCGCATCCTCGGCCACCCGGCCGGAGATCCTCGCCGCCTGGCACCAGCTGCTCGTCTCCATCCTCGGCACCGGCGGGGTCGATCCCCAGCTGAAGATGCTCGCCTTCTGATCAGAACGCGGCGGTGCCGTGGGGGCTGCCCCAGCCCGTCGGCCCGTCGTATCCCGGGCCGGCCTGGCACATGTAGCCGGTCAGGCAGAGGACGGTGTTGCTCCCCTGGGTGATGTCGTAGAGCCCGCTCGTGTGCGAGTACGGGTACGAGGGACCCGCGGTGGTCGCGTTGCCGGCGAGCACGTAGGCGGCGGCGATGATCGGCGCGGCCGCGCTGGTGCCGCCGGCGACGACCCAGCCGCTCGACTGGTAGCTGTCGTAGACGCTCACCCCGGTCGAGGGGTCGGCGACCGCGGCGACGTCGGCGGTGGTCCGCGTGCGGCAGCCCGGGTCGTGCTGCCACGAGGGCTTGGGCTCGTAGGCGCTGCAGCCGCTGCCGCCCCCGCCCCAGGCGGTCTCGGTCCAGCCGCGTGCGTTCGAGGCGCGCGAGAGCGAGGTGCCGCCCACCGCGGTCACGTACGGCGACACCGCGGGGAAGACGGTCCCGTAGCCGCTGTCGCCGGACGCGGCGACGATCGCGATGCCGGGGTGGTTGAAGTGCGGGTCCCAGCTCGTCTCGGCGGGCTGCTCGCTGACCCCGAAGCTGTTGCTGATCGCCACCACTCCGGGGAAGGCCGCGGCGGTGTCCTCGGCGGCGGCGAGCACCGGGAGGTCGGCGGTCGCGGCCTCGACGAGGAGGATGTGGCAGTCGGGGCAGGCCGCCGACGCCATGTCGAGGTCGACGGAGACCTCCTTCGACCAGCCCGCGTCCGCGGCCGGGTAGCTGGTGCCGCCCTTGCCGTCGACCTTGCGGAAGCAGCCGTTGGCGGTGGTGCACGCCGGCAGCCCGAAGGTCGACCGGTAGAGCGCCATGTCGGCCTCGGCGTTGGGATCGTCCATGGCGTCGACGATGGCGAGGGTCCTGCCGCTCGCGCCGCCCGCGGGCAGGCTGTAGGCGGCGTGGAGGTCGAAGGGATGCAGCCCCGGGACCTGCGGCGCCGGGTCGGTGGCGGGCATCGGGGGCGGCGCGGTCACCGGCGCGGCGGTGGGAGCCGGCGTGGGCGCGGGCCTCGCGGTCGTCGCCGGGCTCGTGGTGGGCCTCGGCGTGGCGCTCGGCCTGGGCGTGGAGCTGGACCTGGGCTTCGGCGTCGGCGTCGGCGTGTGCTTCGAATGCTTCTTCTTCCTCTTCCTGGCCAGCGGCTGGGCCTCGGTGCTCACCAGCGCCAGGCAGCGCGCCTGCCCCGGCCGGGCGACCGGGCAGGCCGGCTGGAAGTCGAGCAGCGTGGCCGGCATGGAGACGACCGCGGGGGAGGTCGCGACCGGCGCGCCACAGGCGCCGATGCCCAGTGCGAATGTGAACAGCGCCAGACCGACGCTGAGTATCCGTGCGCCGCGCATCCGCGAGCCCCTCCCTTCCCCAGTGGTGTCTCTGTGACCCACACATAAGACGGACGAAGTCCGCGAACCGTGCGCGGTGTGGAGTTCGTGGCGATCCACAATGCCCCCATGGACCCGGGGCCCGCCGAGACGCTGCGCATCCTCGTCGTCGAGGACGACCGGGCGCTGCGCGCCGTGCTGGTCTCCACGACCGAGGCCGCCGGGCACCAGGTGGTCGCGGTCGGCGACGGGCTCGCCGCCACCCGCGAGCTGCGCGCCCGGCCGTTCGACGTGGTGCTCCTCGACATCGGGCTCCCGGTCGTCGACGGCTGGCACATCCTCGGCGAGCTCGAGGGGCGGCGGATCCCGTCGGTCATCGTGATCAGCGCCCGCGGCGAGGAGCGCGACAAGGTGCGCGCCCTCGACCTCGGCGCGGACGACTACCTCGCCAAGCCCTTCGGCTCCGAGGAGCTGCTCGCCCGGGTGCGCGCCGTGGTCCGCCGGGCGCGGCCGCCGGCCGAGCCGTCGCGAGTCGTCGAGGCGGGTGAGGTGTGCGTCGACCTCGGCACCGGCGCCGTCCACCGCGCCGGCGAGGAGGTGCGTCTCTCCCCCACCGAGCGCGCCCTCGTCGTCGAGCTCGCCCGCCACGCGGGCCGGGTCGTCGACCACCGGACCCTGCTGCGCAGAGTCTGGGGACCGGAGTACGCCGGCGAGCGCAACTACCTGCGCACCTTCGTCCAGCGGCTGCGGCTGAAGCTCGAGGCCGACCCCTCCGAGCCGCGGCTGATCGTCACCGTCGAGCGGGAGGGCTACCGCTTCGGCCCGGCGCCTCCGCCGCCCCGCCCGGCCCCGCCACGGGGAGGGTGAAGGCGAAGCGGGCGCCGCCCCCGGGCGGGTCCTCGATCCACACCCTGCCCCCGTGTGCCTCGACCAGGGCGCGGACGATGGGCAGGCCCAGGCCGGTGCCGGGGGCGTCGCCGCCACCCTCACCACGGACGAACCGGTCGAAGATCCGCTCGCGCATCTCCGCGGGCACACCCGGGCCGGCGTCGACCACGGCGATGACCACCGCATCCTCGGCGGTGGTGACGTCGACGCCGATCGGGGCCTGCGGCGGCGACAGCCGGTCGGCGTTGCCGACGAGGTTGTCGAGCACCTGGGCGAGCCGGTCCCAGTCGGCGAGCACCCGGACGCCGGAGGCGCGGGCCGGGTCCCAGCGCACCGTCCGTGCGGGACTGTGCCGGTGGAGCCGGTCGATCGCCGCCTCGACCGCCTCGGCGACCTCGACGGGCTCGCGGTGCAGGTCGAGCGCGCCACCCTCGATGCGGGCCATGTCGAGCATGTCCCCCACCAGCCGTCCCAGCCGCCTCGCCTCGGCGGCGATGGAGCCGAGCTCGTCGCGTGCGGGCGCGAGGTCGCCGCGGGCGAGCAGCGCCGTGCTCCCGGTGAGGATGCTGCTCAGCGGGGTGCGCAGCTCGTGGGAGACGTTGGCGAGGAGCTCCTGGCGCGCCCGGTCGGTCTCCTCGAGCACGCGGACCTGGCGCTGGGTGCGCTCCAGCTCCAGGGCGACACGGGCGGCCTCGGCCTGCTCGCGGTTGAGCCGCAGCAGCTCGGCGTTGGCCAGGCTGAGCTCCCCGGCGAGGGCGACGGCGCGCTGCTGCGCACGGCGGCGGCGCGAGACCAGGCCGCCGGCGAGCAGCGCGGTGCCGAAGAGCACGACGAGGTTGACCAGGTCGAACTCGTCGAGGAGGGTGAGGGTGCGCACCGGCGGGACGAAGTAGTAGTCGGCGAGCAGGAAGCCGGCCGTGGCCGCGAGCAGCGCCGGCCAGAGGCCGCCGAGCACCGCCATCATCGCCACGTAGGCGAGATAGACGAAGACGTACTCCCGCGGCTGGTCCGATCCGATGCGGAGCAGCGGTCCGGTCAGAGCCGCCGGGCCCCCCAGCGCTGCGGCGCCGATCACCAGCGCCCGCGGCGCGCGGCGCCGCCCCGAGGCCCACATGAGCGGAATGCTAGAGCGCCTCGTCCTCGTGGTGGGCGCGGTGGCGCTGCTGCTCGGGCGAGCGCAGGTGGTAGGGGACGTTGACGGTGACGATCCCCGGGCGGAAGAGGAGCGCCGCCTTGAGCCGCAGGGCGCTCTGGTTGTGCAGCACCTGGTGCCACCACCTCGTCGCCACCAGCTCGGGGAGCACGACCACGACGGTGGCGTCGTGGCGCTGCCGCTGGATGGCGGCGACGTAGGTGAGCAGCGGTCGCACCAGCGAGCGGTACGGCGAGTCGATGATCTCCAGCGGCACCCGGTTGCCCCACACCTGCCAGCGCGCCCTCAGGTCGGCGATCTCCTGGGCGCTGTCGCTGACGTGCACCGCGATCACCGTGTCGGAGATGCCGCGCGCGAGCGCCAGGCTCTGCAGCGCCACCGAGTTGAGCTCGGCGATCGGCACCACGCACACGGGATGGACGTCGCCCGGCGCCATCGGCGTCTCGTTGGCGACGTAGGAGCCCACCTCGCGGTAGTGGCGGTTCACCGACCGGCAGGTGAGCACGAGCAGGGGGACGATGACGACGATGATCCACGCTCCGCGGGTGAGATTGGAGCCGCCGGTGACGAGGAGCACCGTGGCGCAGGTGACGGTGCCGAGGATGTTCAGCGGCAGCCCCCGCTGCCAGCCCTGCTCGCGGAGCCGCAGCCAGCGCGCCACCATCCCCGCCTGGGACATGGTGAAGGCGGTGAACACCCCCACCGCGTAGAGCGGGATCAGCCGGGACACGTCCCCGTGGAAGCCGATCAGGAGCAGGATCGCGAGCGCCGCCAGGAGGACGATGCCGTTGCTGTAGGCGAGCCGGTCGCCGAGCCGCTTGAACTGATGTGGAGCGAAGTCGTCGCGCGCCATGAAGAAGAGCAGCCGGGGGAAGTCCGAGAAGGCGGTGTTCCCGGCGAGCACCAGGATGCCGGTGGTGGTGATCGCGATGTAGAGGTAGGCCAGGCCGGAGCCGAAGGCGGAGTGGGCGAGCTGGGAGATCACCGTCTCGTAGCCCGGCCTCGTGGAGTCCTCGGGCACGACCCCGAGCCCATGGGTGACCAGGGTGATGCCGAGGAACATCACCCCGAGGAGCACCCCCATCGTCGTCAGGGTGGTGCGCGCGTTGACCCACTCCGGCGGCTTGAAGGCGGGCACGCCGTCGCTGATCGCCTCCACCCCGGTGAGCGCGGTCGCCCCCGAGGCGAAGGCGCGGAGCACCAGGAAGATGGTGAGGCTCTGGGTGACGTGCTCGATATGCGGTGGCGCGCTGTGGAGCGAGCCGGTGGCGAGGCGCACCCCCGCGGTGATCACCATCGCGAGCATGCCGACGATGAACAGGTAGGTGGGCGCGGCGAAGATGTTCCCCGACTCCCGGATGCCACGCAGGTTGCCGATCAACAGAACCAGGGTGAAGCCCACGCAGAGCTGAACCCGCCATCCCTCGATGCTCGGCGCGGCGCTGATGATCGCGTCGACGCCGCTCGCCACCGACACCGCCACCGTGAGGGTGTACGAGGTCATCAGCGCGCAGCCCGCGACCAGCCCCGCGAGATGGCCCAGGTTGTCGCTGGCGACGATGTACGAGCCCCCGCCTCGCGGATACGCCTTGATCGTCTGCCGGTAGCTGAGCACGACGATGGCGAGGAGGAAGAGGGTCGCCACCATGATCGGCAGCATGTAGGCGTATGCGACCGCGCCCGCGGTGACCAGCACGACGAGGATCTGCTCGGTCGCGTACGCCACCGAGGAGAGCGCGTCCGAGGAGAGCACGGCGAGCGCCTTCACCTTGGTGAGCCGCTCGTGCACCGCCTGCGACGAGGCGAGCGGCGCGCCGATGAGGACGTGCCGCAGCCTGTGGACGGCCTGGCTCAATCCCCGGGGCGGCGAGCTCGCCTGGGAGGTCGCCTGGAGCATCCCGGGCGCGACCGGCTCGAACCCCTGGCGCCGCGGACGCACGCCGCGCACGTAGCGGTCGCCGGGGAGCGAGCCGCGGCGCTCGTGGCCGCGCAGGTCGGGGTCGACGGAGTTGGCCGAGGGAAAGGCGGACCATGCGCGTCCCGCCTCGCGGAGGGCGTGCTCCTCCCGCGCGTCGAGGCGAGCCTCGGGGGTGGCGCCAGGTGCCGCGTCCACTGAACACCTCAGGCTATGGGCGCGGCCATCAACGTCGCATCAACGTCGCCGCGGCGCATTCCGGCCTCGCGCCCGTTGATCGGTCGTTGACGCCGTGCGCCATAGGCTGGCGCCATGGCCTCCTCCCCCGGTCTTCGCGTCGTCACCGGACGCCGGGCCCGGCGCCGCCTGCGCATCGTCGTCGGGCTCGACGGCTCGGAGCTCAGCCTGCGGCTGCTGCAGTGGTGCGCGTCGCTCGCCGTCCTCGCCGACGTCGAGGTGGTCGCGGTGCACGCGCTCGAGGCGCGCACCTACCCCCCGGAGTTCCGCCGCGACCTCCCCCGCGCATCGGACCGCACCCACCAGAGCTGGCGCGACGAGATCCGGGCGCGCATCGATTCGGAGTGGTGCACCCCGCTGCACATCTCCGGGCTGCACCGCCGGGTCATCGTCGGGGACGGCCGGCCGCACAGCGTCCTCGCGCGCGCCGCGCGGCGGTACGAGGCCGACCTGGTGCTCGTGGGCAACCGCCCTCGGGGCGCGCTCGCCGAGGCGTTCCGCCCCGCGGTGGCACGCCGCCTCGGCGGGCTCGCCCCGTGCCCGGTGGTGACCATCGCGGCCGGGAACGGCGACGCCCCGGCGCCGCACCTCGAGCGCATCCTCGTCGCCAGCGACGGCGGCGCCGCATCCGGCGCCGCGGTGGGCTGGGCCGCCGGCCTCGCCGCCGACCTCGGGGTCGAGCTCGTGGCCGCGCGGGTGATCGCCGCCGCCACCCCCGCGCCGGCGCCGGCGGCGGGAAGCGAGCGGCGTCCGCGGGTCGTCGACGACGTGACCGCGGCGCTCGAGGCGGAGCTCGCCGCCCTCGGCCCCCGCGTCCCGGTGCGGCGGCGCGCCGCGGTGCTCGTCGGCGACACCGCCGCCATGCTCCTCGCCCTCGCCGAGTCCGAGGCCGCCGGCCTCGTCGTCATCGGCGCCGGCGCCCTCCACCGCCTCCGGCCCGGATCGGGCGGGGTGGTCACGGCCCTCACCCGCTCGGCCCCCTGCCCGGTGGTGACCGTGGCGGCCGCGGGGAATCGGATCGACACTGGGACCCAACCCTCCAGGAGGACCACGGACATGACTTCCGAGACCCATCGCCCGCGGGGCGTCCGCTTTGCCGCCGGCACGGCGGTCAGCCCCGGCGAGTACCGCAACTGCGACACCGGCAGCGTCCGGTACTTCGACGGCACCACCCCGCTCCCCGGCGGCGTGAACTCCGCCTCCTGGCAGCAGGTCAGCGACCACTATCACCCGGTGGCGACGGCGATCCAGCCCGAGCAGCGGCACACCATGCCCGACACCACCTCGCGCCCGGTCCGCTTCGCCGCCGGCACCCTGGTGAGCCCCGGCGAGTACCGCAACTGCGACAGCGGGAAGGTCCAGTACTTCGACGGCACCACCCCGCTGCCGGGCGGCATCAACGCCGCCTCCTGGCAGCAGGTGTCCGATCACCACCACCCCCAGGTGCCCGAGCGCACCTGAGCAGCGTGCCGCCGCGCCCCGCGCCGGGATCGTGACCGGGGCGCGGCGGGCGCAGCGCGTGGACCGGCCGTAGGCTGGGGCGGTGAGCGTCCTCAACGCCTTCCACGGCTGGTCCGCGCTCGTCGTCCTCTGCAGCCTCATCTTCGTCGAGGAGGCGGGCGTGCCCCTGCCGATGGCGCCGGGGGACCTCCTGCTCGTCGGCGCCGGGGTGCTCATCTCGACCGGCGCGCTCGACCCGGTGATGTTCCTCCCCCTGGCCCTGCTCGCCGCGGTCGCGGGCGCGATGGTCGGCTACACCTGGGCCCGCGCCCTCGGCGCGCGGGCGCTCTGGGCCCTCGCCGACCGGTTGCGCGCCGGCGCCCACCTCGAGCGGGCCGCGACACGGCTGCGCAGCGCCGGTCCCTGGACCATCTTCGTCGCCCGCCTCGTCCCCGGGCTGCGGATCAACACCACCCTGGTCGCGGGCGCCCTCGAGGTGCCGCGACGCACCTGCCTCGCCGGCCTCGTCCCCTCGATCGTGGTCTGGGAGGTGGTCTTCACCGGCCTCGGCGCCGCCCTCGGCGCACCGGTCGAGCACTACCTCGGCCGGCTCGAGCAGCTTCTCCTCCGCGGGGTCGCGTTCACCGCCATCGGGCTCGCCGGCTTCCTGGCGGTGCGGCGCAACCCGATCCTCCGGGTCGCCGGGGAGGAGCTGCCGCCGCCGCGACGCCTCCACCTGCTCCGCCTGGTGCTCGCGGCCGGCGTCGACCTCGCGGCGATCGGCCTCATCGTCAGCGGGCTCGACTCCCTCGTCGACGCGCTGCTCGGCCCCCGGCATGTCAACGAGTCCCTGCTGCTCACCTTCCAGCTGGCGGTCTCGGTCGCCCTCTACCTGGCCCTCTCCCGGACCCTGAGCCGGAGCACCCTCGGCGAGGCGCTCTTCCGGGTCACCTACCGCGCCCGGCACACCCGGCTCAGAGCAGCGCCCGAATCGACTCCGTCATCGCCTCGGGCGCCTCGAACGGGATGAAGTGCCCCACCCCCGGCAGCACCCGCAGCCGGTGGTGGGACAGGGTGCTCTCCAGCCCCTCCGCCCAGGCGGGGGGGAAGAGGGCGTCGCGCTCGCCCCAGAGCACCTCGGCGCGGTGGGGAAGCGGCGGAGGCGCCGGGACGGGGGCGGCCATCGCCCGCCGCGCGGTCTCCAGGGTGCCCGCGCCCGAGCGGTACCAGTTCAGGCTGACGTCGAGCGCTCCCGGCGCGGCGTAGACGTCGACGATGGCGTCGAACTCCGGCGGGCGCACGCTGTCGTGGCGGCCGACCCAGTGGCGGTAGAAGTGCCCCAGGTAGGCCTCCACCGAGGCCCGGTCGCGGCCCACGAGGTCGACGGCGAGGGGCAGGCGGTGGAAGTCCTGGTACCAGAACTCGTGCTGGTGCTCGGGCCGCAGCGCCCGCGCCCCGGAGCCGGGGTGGAGGGGGGCGCCGAGGACCAGCCCGCGCACCCGCGCCGGCGCCGCGCGGGCGACCGCCTGGGCGATCGCCGAGCCGACGTCGTAGCCGGCGAGGACGACACCGTCGAGCCTCAGCGCGTCGAGCAGGTCGAGCACCACCTCGGCCTGGGCCTGGCGCCCGTAGCCGGCCTCGGGCGCGAGGGCGGGAGAGTCGGAGGCGCCGAAGCCACGCAGGTCGGGGGCGACCACGTCGGCTTCGGCGCCGAGTGTGGGGATGATGCGCCGGTAGTCGTACCAGAGCCCTGGCCAGCCGTGGAGGAGCACCACCGGCATCCCGCCCCCGCAGCGGACGTAGTGCACCCTGTTGCCCTGCCGGTCCGAGCAGAGCCCGTGTCCCCAGGCCGGGTCGCTCGGCGGAAGGTCCAGGAAGCGGTCGACGTCGCGCATGCGGGTGGCGGGCGCGGAGGCTGGTCTACTCCTCTCCGGGCGTCGTCCCGGAGGAGGCGGCGACCTGGTCTTCCTCGGTCGGTCCCGAGGAGGCCGCCGCCCGGGAGGGTTTGGCGCTGTTGCCGTTGGTGTGCTGGGGCTTCTCGTCCCCCCGGATCGCTTGATGCTGATACCGCTCGCCCTGGGAACGGACGATCGGGCCGATGATGAGCACCGCGCCGGCGCCGAAGACGATGGCGAACGGCCCGAGGAGTGCGAGCAGCTCGAAGACGTTCTGCACGCTGGTGTGTGCCGGGATGGCTCCCGCCAGGAGCTCGAGCATCATCGTCCTCGGTGAGCCGGTGAGCGCTGCATCAGATGCCTAGGTGCTCGTCGGGTTGAGCGATGCCTGAATGGTGTCGAAATTGCGTGTCCCTTGTCCGTCGGTGAGCTCCAGCACGCCGGCGACGACATACTGCGCCTGCCCAAGCGGGAGAAGCTCCAGATTCTTCAATACCTGGGCGTCGAGGGTGATGGTCACCTGCTGGGTCTGCCCAGGGCCGATGGGATCCTGAGGGCTCAGGCTCTTGATCTGGTACTCGTAGTCACCATGGGGCAGCGAGCTGAGCGGGTTCAGGAAGCTGACGTTGCCGGTCCGGAACGCGCTGACCTGGACCGGTGACTTCGAGGTGTTGGTCACCGTCGCGATCACCTGCACGGTGTTGGCGTTCGGATCGTAGATGGCGTTGCTCGCCTGGGCCGTGGCCAGCGTGGCCGGCGCCGCCGGCGTGGGGGGCGTCACCCAGTCGACCTGGAGCGGGATGTTCCCCGAGTAGTGGATCGACGCCCACAGGAATCCCAGACCGGTGAGCAGGACCGTCACCCCGGTGATGTACCCCATGTGCCGGTGGTCGGCCTTGGTGATGATCCCCACCGCCGGGCCACCGTCCTGGTTGAGGGGCAGCTCGTTGGCGACCCGCAGGCGGCAGACCGTGCGCTTGATGCCGCCGGGCACCGTCCAGTAGAGCAACCACCACATCCCGAGGATCAGGGTCACCGCCGAGAAGCCGAGGACCAGCCAGGTGCCGTATCCCTCGATGTCGATGGTCTTGCCGTTGAGCAGGGTCAGCGGGAAGCTGAAGCCCGAGGGGCTGGAGCTGATGTTGACGTACTGGCCGGGCCCGATCAGGGTGCCCGACTCCTTCACCGCGAGCGCCGGGTGGACGTGCCAGCTCCCCGGGTCACGCGCGCGCAGGGTCATGGAGAAGTTGTAGACGCCGCCCTTGCTGCAGAAGAAGGACTGCGGCGCCGGCATCCCGTTGATCTTGCGATCGACGAGCACGAAGCGGGCCCCGGGCTCCACCACCGTGAAGTAGCAGATCTTGGGCGCGCCGTCGCTCATGTTCGAGGGCCAGGTCTCGAGGATCTTCGCCGTGCCGCTCACGGTCATGTTGTCATTCTGGGTGAGGTCGCTCTTGGAGAACTTGACGTCCCACCAGCCCAGCGCCTCCATGCGCACGAACCCCTCCTGCGCGGTCTCCCCGTGCGCCGACACGGAGTGGGTGCGCAGGCCGGTCATCGCCGCCGCACCGAGGAGGGCGACCAGCGCCATGAGAATCCATCGTCTCATCGCTGCTCTCCCTCTCAGTACTGCTTGAGGTAGCGGAAGATGGGCCACACCGAGAGCCGTCTCCCGATGAACTGCCCCACCCAGTACCCGAACACACAGAGGGTGGTGCCGAAGGCCAGTGACACGTACTGGGTCTCCTGCAGGAAGGTGCGCAGCGAGCCGTGCTCGATGACGCGCAGGTACTCGGGGGTCTGGGCTCGGATGTAGCTGATCCCCTGGACGTCGGCGACGGTCAGGGTGTGGTCCATGAACTTCGTCGGCTGCAGGAAGGGCAGCAGCATGATGTAGTTGGACATCCAGAAGGCCATCGTCCACGTGGCCGAGCCGATCAGTGATGTGAGGATGAAGCTCCTCGACTTCAGCAGCACGTAGTCGGTGATGATGCCCGCAGGGATCCAGGTCGCCGACCAGACGAAGTTGATCGGCATGTTGATGAAGAACTTCCACTGCACCAGCCTGCCGATCCACGTACAGAAGAACAGGCAGACCGCGGTGTATGTGGCGCCGGTCGGGAACCTCCAGGCTCTCCACTGGATGTACTGGAGCGCCGAGGGGATGATGATCGTCGCGAAGGGCGTGATCGTCATCCACCACTGCCGGTCCTTCCAGTCCGTCCAGAAGTCCCAGTCACCGGCGAAGAGCAGGTGGGTGATGTTGGCGGCGGCTCCGACGACGAAGCCGGCCGTGATCCAGAACATCGCGTCCCACTTGCGGTCGATGAACTTGTACTTCCGCTCGCCGATCTCGCGGAGGCGTAGGGCTTCCAGGTCGATGGTCGCTGTCGCCATCTCTCGCTCCCGCCTAGACCGGTGCCGAAGTGGACGGTTGTGGTGCGGGCGCGGTGTCGCGCGCGTCCGCCGCCTCCTCGTCCTCGATCGCGTACAGCCTCAGGATGGTCTCCCCCCAGAGGGCGAAGATGCCGCCCGCCAGCCAGCCGTAGAGCACGAACGGCCAGTGGAACCAGACCGCGAAGAACTCCTCCGCGCCGGCGTTGCCGAGGTTGACGCTGTGGCCCCACTCGTTCATCGCCACCTGCGCCACCTCGGTGACGGTCGCGGAGATGAGCAGGAAGAAGGACCAGGGGAATCCCTTGTCGGCCCCGTACACGGCGGGGATCCGGGTGCGCCCGTACAGGTAGGTGCCCACCGCGAGGGTGACGCCCAGCGGGAAGAACAGATAGAACATCGGGATGTGCGCGACCGTGAACGCGGTGTCGCGCACCAGCGTCTGATGGAATGCCCCGTCCTCGTTCGGCCAGAAGCTCGCCTCGATGTAGAGGTTGACGCTGGTGGCGCCGATCAGGCCCCAGAAGACGGCGATCCGGCGGACCTCCTCACGCCGGCTGAAACGCTGGGGCAGGTCCCTCCCGGTGTTCAGGATCCACCGCCACCAGAGGACGGTGAAGATGCCGACCCCGAGGAGGAAGGCGACGACCAGCATCCTCCACATCCAGAAGAACTGGGTGGTGGACGAGTCGAGGCCCCAGGGGAAGACGGCCCAGGCCTGGTACACGCGGATGGCGACGGCCAGGGCGAGCAGGATCAGTGGCGAGATCAGTCCCCACTTCCATCCGCCGCCCCAGGTATGTCCGGCGGGTCGTAGACGGCTGGGACAGCAGGCCGTTCCGGTGCCTGTTGCCCGGCGGTAGGTGTCAGTTGCTCAGTCACGGTCGCATCTCCACTACCTCTCCTCCATGAGGCGAAACACCGCCCCCCTGTGCCGTCGGGATCCTCACGGCGCTGCCGTGCTGTGGTCGGTCGATCCGGCCGCGGCGAGTGAGGCCGCCGGTTGTCCGGGGAGGATCACTCCGCGTCCCCGGATGCGCCCGTGGTCGAGGTCGTCGACCGCGGTGGTGATGTCGTCGAGGGCATAGCGTTGGGTGTGCAGCTTCACCTTGCCCTGGGCCTGGAGGATCATCAGCTCGGACAGCTCGGTGTAGTTCCCCACCAGGCTGCCCACAACCGCGATCTCCGAGAAGATCACGTCGATGGTCGGTACCTCGATGCGGCCGCCGTAGCCGATCACGATGTGGGTGCCGCCCTGCCGCAGCATCGCCACCGCGTCCTTCTCCGCGCCGCGCTCGCCGACGAAGTCGAGGACAACGTGGGCGCCGCTGCCGGTGAGGTCGTGGACCGCCTGCACCGCGTCCTGCCCCACCGCCCCCACCACCTGGTCGGCGCCCAGCTCACGGGCAAGGGCCTGGGCGGTCGGCGAGGGGTCGACCGCGATCACGCTCGCGGCGCAGAGATTCTGGACGCACTGCATGGCGATGTGGCCGAGCCCGCCGATGCCGATCACCACCGCCCAGTTCCCCGGGCGGAGCAGGGCCGCCGCCTTCTTGCCGGCGCGGAACGCGGTGATGCCCGCGTCCGCGTAGGGGGCGACGTCGATCGGGTCGACGCCCTCGGCGAGCTTGATGAGCGCCCTCTCCGAGGTGAGCAGGTAGTCGGCGAAGCCGCCGTTCGCGTTGATCCCGGGGAAGAGGCCGTTCTCGCAGTACATGTCCTCGCCACGCCGGCAGGCTGCGCAGGTGCCGTCGGTGATCAGCGGATGGACGATGACCGCGTCCCCGGGACGCACGCTGGTCACCGCGTCGCCGACCGCCTCCACCCAGCCCGCGTTCTCGTGGCCGAGGGTGTAGGGGAGCTGGACGTCGACCTTGTTCTGCCAGATCCCCTCGATGATGTGGAGGTCGGTGCGGCAGAGGCCGGCGCCGCCGATCCGGACGATGACGTCGTGGTGTCCGTGGATGTCGGGCTCGGGAACGGTGTCGACCCGCAGTGGCTGGTCGTAGGCGTGGAGCCGAGCCGCTCTCATACCGTCGTCTCCTCCTCTTGTGTCGGATAGCGGGTCGCATGGAGGCCCCCGCACAGGCTTCCGTTGGCCTCCATGCAGACCCTTGTCATTCGGGCGCGGGTGAGATAGGCGTCCAGGCGCTCCGCCGCGATCGGCTGTCCGTTGGGATGGACCGCGACCGGCGCCTCGGCGGCGTTGGAGATGCCCAGCCGCTCGCGCCGCTCCAGGTAGGGGCGGGTCTCCGGGTCGCCGGCGTCGAGCGAACCGACCCGAAGCGCGCAGACCTCGACATCGGAGCGCCCGCGGGAGAGCAGACCCTGCAGCAGCACCTCCTGGCGGGCGTGGAAGGCCTTGACCCAGAAGAAACGCCGGAGCTCCTCGAGCCCGCGCCCGTCGGTCTGGTCGGGGAAGGCCTCATCGAATGACCGGCCGCCGTTGACGCTGGCGGTCACCTCGTCGGCGACGAAGTGGTCGACCAGGCGCACGGTGACGGAGCGGATCCCCGGCACCGCGGCCACGGCGTCCCGCGCGTCGGCGGCCATCAGGTAGGCGAAGTTGGCGGCGCACCAGAAGGTGGGCAGCCGCAGCTCCACCAGCGCCCTGCCGGCGTCGTCGACGGCGGCGCGGGCGAAGCCGAGCTCGACCACCGAGCGGTCGAGCTCGGGGTCGGTCACGGTGTCGAGCGCTCCGGTGACGCGGGCGGTGAGGTCGCTGGCCACGACCGCGCCCTCACACCGCCGCCGGCGCCGCGGGTGCGAGCTGGAGCTCGGCGGGGACCTCGAGGTCGTAGAGCTTGGCGGCGTTGAGACCGAGGATCTTCCGCTTGCCCTCGGTGGTCAGGTCGATCCCCTTCTGCTCCTTGATGTCCTCGGGCATCTGGAAGTCGACGAACTTCTCGATGAGCCAGCGGGGGCTCCAGAGGGCGTAGTCGGAGGCGAAGGTCAGGCGGTCCTCACCCACCCACCAGAGCAGCTCGCTGAGCACCTCGGCGAAGTAGCGCGGCCGGGCGTGGACGAAGGGCATGAGCACCGCCAGGCCACCGTAGACGTTCGGCTCCTGGACGGCGATCCAGCAGAAGTCGTCGATCCGGGGCATGCCACAGTGCTCGACGATGAAGCGCAGGCTGTCCCGGTACTCGGTGGCCACGTCGTCGACGTCGGAGGCGTCGAAGGCGTCCTTGTTCAGCGGCCAGATGGTCGGGCCCTTGTGGACGTGGATGTTGACCACCCCGAGCTCGGCGCACTTGTCGAGGTAGCGCCGCGCCTCCGGGTCGGTGAGCTTCCACCCCTTGGAGGACCCCCTCCACTCGGCGGTGTAGAGCTTCACCCCGCGGATGCCCCAGCGGGCGACCTCCTCCTCGAGCTTGCGGAGGCCGGCCTCCCCGTCGCGGGGGTCCCAGCAGCTGTTGAGGATGAAGCGGTCGGGATGCCGCTCCTTCATGACCGCGTCGCGCTCGGTGGTGTTGAACCCGGTGCGGTAGAAGTCGGTGAGCGCGGTCGGCTGGAAGATCGCCTTGTCGACGTACCCGTCGGTGAAGAGGTCCTGGATCATCCTCTCCTCGGGGTACTTCTGATAGAGCTCGAACGGCCACACGTAGTCGGCGGGGCTCAGGTTCTTGTGGTAGTCGTAGAAGCAGCGGATCCACCCGTCGGCGTTGCGCGGGTCCCGGTAGTTCTCGTTGCTCGCGTCCCACCAGTGCACATGGCCGTCAACGACGTAGTACGTGGTGCCGTCTGGGGCTCTGTACATGTCGGCTCCTCTTCCTCGTGAGCGTGGACAGCCGTCTCCCGGGCACGGGTGGCCGTCCTTCGAGGTGATACCGGCCACCCGCCCAACCGGCCAGAGCCGCGCGTTCAGATGGTGAGCGGGGCGGTGGCGGAGCGGGCCCACCGCCCCGCTCCACCCCCCGCCGCCGATCTGGACGGGGGGTGGAGCGGAGTTCACATGGTGAGCGGCGAGCCCCTTCCCGGCCACCCCGCCGGCGCGTACGCTGGCCCCCAGGCCCCGGTGCGCGAGGAGAGACGGATGGACACGCTGCTGCAGTTCGTCATCTCGATCAGCATGTACGTGCTCATCTTCGTGGTCATCGGCCTGGTCTTCTATGCCGTCGACAAGCGGGTGAAGGGCTTCCTCCG
>Ga0209577_10001273_pt1 | contig 25089 bp, 28 predicted proteins | sample GraSoiAngelo_109_FD_185874 | JGI IMG/M metagenome (GOLD analysis project Ga0209577, IMG submission 185874) | Grasslands soil microbial communities from the Angelo Coastal Reserve, California, USA - 14_0903_12_20cm (SPAdes) (version 2) | ecosystem: Environmental > Terrestrial > Soil > Grasslands...
GCCCCCGCCCCTCAAAGGGGGGACGTCCCCCCTGTCGGGCCCGCCCCCAGCCCGCCTGCACACCCCCAGCGGATCGTGGAGATCGCGCTGACCAGCGGCACGACCGGGCTGCCCAAGCTGGCGGCCCTCAGCGCCAAGCTGAAGCAGGCCACCTTCGAAGGATTCACCAGCCGCCTCGAGGTCACCGAGGCAGACCGGGTCCTGGTCATGTCGCCGCTCACCCAGGGCATTGGCGGAATGTGCCTCTTCTGCCTCCGCCTGGGCGCCGGGCTGATCATGCTGCACGAGCCCCGGTTCAACCCAGCCACCGTGTTAAGGCTGGCCGCCGAGCACCGCGCGACGATGCTGGTCGGCGTTCCCACCAACGTCTTCCGGCTCCTGGAGTCGCCGGCCCTGGACCCCGCCGCCCTCCGCGGGGCCCGGGTCACAGCCGTCGCCGGCGCCCCGATGCCGCCCGACCTGGCCGCCCGCTGGGAGGACCGGACCGGGTCCAGGGTCTGCATCTTCTACGGCTCCATGGACGCCGGCCAGCTGAGCGTCGGCAGCCCTTCCGACCCGCGCGAGAAGCGCCACCACACGGTCGGCCGCCCGCACGACTGCTGCGAGGTGATGGTCACCGAGGAGGGCGAGATCTGCATGCGCGGAGACACCGTCCAGGAGCGCTACTGGGGCGAAGAGTTCGGTCCCCAGGCGGCCGACGGCTGGGTCCACATGGGTGACCTCGGGCGGTTGGACGAAGACGGGTACTTGGTCGTCTCCGGCCGCTCCAAGGACCTCATCATCCGGGGCGGCTCGAACATCAACCCGCACGAGGTCGAGCAGGTGCTCCGCTCCCACCCGGCCATCGCCGACGCCTGCGTGGTAGGTCGCCCGGACGCCGACCTGGGCGAGCGCGCGGTCGCCTTCGTGGTCGCCAGGCAGGGCCTGCGCCCGCCGACCCTGGAGAGCGTGCAGGAGCACCTCGCCGCCCAGGGCATGGCCCGCTACAAGTGGCCGGAAGAGCTCCGAGCTGTGCCGGAGATTCCGCTCGGCGGGCCCGGCAAGGTGGACCGCAAGGCGCTCCGGGAGACCCTGTTAACGTAGATCTCGATCATGCTGGCCCGGACAGGCGACATCGAGACCGCCTGGTACGAGGTCGGCCGGGGATCGCCGCTGGTCCTCATCCACGGGCTGGCCGACGACCACCGCCTCTGGCGCCGGGTCATCCCCGACCTCGCCCTCCGGCACCGGGTGGTGCTCTACGACGTCCGCGGCCACGGCGACTCCACGCTCGGTGCTGCCAAGGGCACGCTCCAGCAGCTGGGCGACGACCTGGACAACCTGCTCGACGCGATCGGTCTGGAGAGCGCGGCGGTCGCCGGCTTCAGCCTCGGCGGCACCATCGCCATGCGCTTCGCGATCGACCACCCGGAGAAGGTCGAGGTGCTCTTCCCGGTCGCCACCAGCAGCCGGGTCGGCAGCGCCGCCGCGCAGTGGTACCGGGAACGCGCCGAGATGGGCAGCGCCGAGCTGCGCGCCACCATCGACCACGACACCGTCGACGCGTACCACATCAGCCCCGGCGAGCTGGAGGCCGGGCTGGCCATCCGCCGCCAGTCCACCCAGGACCCCGCCGGCTACCGCAACGCCGCGCGCGCCATGGCCCGCCTCAAGCCCGAGCCGCTCGACCCGGAGCTGGTAAAGATCCGTGCACGGACGTTAATCGTCTGCGCCGACCTCGACCAGCACTGCCCTCCCCGCGCCGGCGAGATCATCGCCGCCGGGATCCCCGACGCGACCATGGAGATCATCTCCGGGTCGGGCCACATGCTCCCGGCCGAGAAGCCCGAGGAGCTGGCCGGACTGGTAACCAGCTTTCTCAGAGAAGCTGCTACCGCCTGACTAACATCTGAGAACTTCACCGCGCCGACAAAATGTCCGCGGATCGGGGTTGCATTGCGTTCGGGCCACCCGCTTGAATGCCTCCTCGTGCTCGACGGAACCCGCCTCCGACAGGTCGTCCGCTGGGGCCTGCCCCTGGCGGCCTCGCTTGCGCTTGCCGGCCTGCCCGGACGGGCCCTGGCCGACCGCGACAGCAGCGCCGACCTGATCGCGCTGAACATCGCCGGGCGCCTGTCCTGGGACGACCCGCGGATCCCCTTGACCCCGCCTCCCGCGGCCCTCGCCACGGCCCAGCCGCTGAACGACGTCCACGGAATCCTGCTCAAGGCCGCGGCCGACCAGGGCGTCGACCCGAACCTGCTCCTGGCCGTCTCCTTCTGGGAGAGCGGCTGGCGCCAGGACGCCGTTTCCAGCGAGGGCGCCGTCGGCCTGCTCCAGGTGATGCCGCTGACCGCGCAGACGGCCGGCCCCAACCTCCTCGGCCGGCCGGTCGACATCCAGAACCCGGTCGACAACGCCGAGGTCGGCGCCGCGCTCCTCAAGGACCTGCTCGGCAAGTACGACGCCCGGACCGCGCTGGCCGCCTACTACCAGGGCGAGCCGGCCATCCTTGGCGGCTACTATGCCGCCGACACCTGGCACTACGCCGACGGGATCCTCGACCTGGCTGCCCAGATCGCGGCCGGGCAAGGCCCGGCAGCTCCGTCCGGGGGTTAGCCGGCGGGGGCTTTCAGTGGCCCCACATCGCGCGCTCGGCGTGCTGCACCGTTTCGGGTCCGCGCTCGCCGGTGCGGATCCTGACCGCCTCTTCGATCGGGATCACGAAGATCTTGCCGTCGCCGACCTCCCCGGTCCGGGCCGCGGCCGCGATCATCTCGACCACCTTGTCGACGATCTCCGTGCGCATCACCGCCTCGATCTTCAGGCGCGGCCGGAGCGAGATGTTCACGCGGGTGCCGCGGTAGGACTCCGTGTAGCCGCGCTGCGCCCCGCAGCCCTTGACCTCGGTCACCGTCACGCCCGACACGCCGCACTCGTCCAGCACGTCCTGCACCTCCTGCAGCTTCTCGTGCCGGATGATCGCTTCGACCAGCTTCATGCGCCCGCTCCTTCCCGGCTGGGTTTGACGGCGCCACCATACTCCCCGACGTTGTGCGGGTTGACGGTCGGCATCTCGGCCGGCCGGTAGACGCCGCCGGGGACCGGCATGAAGGCCTCGGGGTAGCCCCACATGCCGTGCTCGCTGATGTCCAGGCCCTCCATCTCCTCGCGGGCGGAGACGCGCAGCCCGACCGTCTTCTTGATCACCCAGAAGCAGGCGAAGCTGAGCACGAACACGGTTCCCGCCGACACGCCGACGGCGACGGCCTGGGCGCCGAGCTGGTGGAAGGAGCCGGTGTAGAAGAGGCCGCCTTCGCCGATGCCGTTGAACTTGGCCAGCGCCGGGACGGTGAAGAGGCCGCAGGAGAGCGTCCCCCAGATGCCCGCCAGCCCGTGCGCGGGGATGGCGCCGATGGGGTCGTCCAGGTACCTGTCGATGGCGAGCACGCCGAACACCACGATCACACCCGCCACCCCGCCGATGACCAGCGCGGCCCAGGGCTCGACGTAGCCCGAAGGCGCCGTGATGGCGACCAGCGCCGCGATGGCGCCGTTGCCGATCATGCCGACGTCCATCGTCTTGGTGACCGCGTAGATGCAGATCAGCGCGGCGACCGCCCCGGCCGCCGCGGCCAGGTTGGTGGTGATGACGACGTCGGCGAAGTGGAGGTTGGTGGCGTTCAGGGTCGAGCCCGGGTTGAAGCCGAACCAGCCGAACCAGAGGATGAGGACGCCGAGCTGGGCGATCGGCATGCTGTGGCCGGGGATCGCGTTCGGCTTTCGCTTGCGGCCGTACTTGCCGATCCGGGGACCGAGCAGGAGCAGGCCGGCGAAGCCGGCGGTGGCTCCGGTGAGGTGGACGACCGTCGAGCCGGCGAAGTCCTGGGCGCCGAGCGTGGCCTGCAGCCAGCCGCCGCCGAAGAGCTGGTGGCTGATCAGCGGATAAATGAGGCCGGCGAAGGGGATGGCGAAGAGGATGTAGACGATGAACTTGGTGCGCTCCAGCATCGTGCCCCAGACGATGGCCAGCGAGACGGCGCAGAAGACGAACTCGAAGAAGAACTTGGCGGAGGCGGGGGCCGTGCTGCCGACCAGCGCCGGCAGGTCCATCTGCGAGCCCGGTGAGAAGCTCGGGAACCAGCCGCTGCCGCCGATCAGCCAGAAGAGGCCCCCGCCGCCGAAGGCGATCCCGAAGCCGACCGCCCAGTAGACGATCGAGCTGATCGAGAAGTTGGTGATCACCTTGGCCACCACCGTGCCCACGTTCTTCATCCGGCTGAAGCCGACCTCGAGCATCGCGAAGCCGGCCTGCATGAACATCACGAAGACGCCGGTCACGATCACCCAGACGGTGTCGGAGGCGATGTCCGCGGTGGTCGGCTTGGGCGCGTCGGCGGCGAACGCGACGACGGGGAGGAGGGCGAGGCCCAGGGCGGCGGCTGTCGCGATCACCAGATTTCGTCTCATGCGTCTAAACGCTAGGTGCGTCCCGCGTGCCGAGCCACGTGCGGTTCAAACGAAAAGGTACGGGTACCTTTTGCGACAGGCAGACAAGAAAAAGGGGTCGCGGCAGCTGCCCCGACCCCTCCGGAAGCGAACCGGCTGCTTCAGGCTGCGGCCTGGCCGGCGGCCTCGGCCACGAAGGCGGCCTCGACCTCGATCTTGATGGTGTCGCTGACCAGCCAGCCGCCGGTCTCCAGCGCCAGGTTCCAGTTCAGGCCCCAGTCCTTGCGGTTGACCTGGCCGAGCGCGGTGATGGCGACCCGCTGCTTGCCCCAGGCGTCCTTGTCGAGCCTCCCTTCCAAGGTCACGTCGAGCTCCACGGGCTTGGTCACACCGCGGATGGTGAGGTCGCCGGTGACCTGGTAGTGGTCGTTGCCGGTGGGCACGATGGCGGTGGGCTTGAAGGTCAGGTCGGGGAACTCCGGCGCGTTGAAGAAGTCGGGCGAGCGCAGGTGGTCGTCCCGCTGCTGGACGCCGGACTCGATGCTGGCGACCTTGACGGTGAACTCGCCGGTCGCGCCGGCGTAGTCGTCGCCCTCGACCTCGACGTGGCCGTCGTAGTCCGTGAACTGCCCGCGGACGGTCGTGAACATCATGTGCTTGGCCGTGAAGCCGAACCGGCTGTGGGCCTTGTCGATCTCGTATCTGGTCATTGACTCGCGATTCCTCCGAAAGAAGAGACTTGGTTACTGCCACTTGGATACTTGATTGCGGCAGCAAGTATTTCGCATGGAGTTCGCGAGTGGCCGGATGGCGGAGAATGCCAACCTAGGTGGAGCTCGCGGTCAGCCTCGGCATCAGTCCCCGGCAGTCCCTGACCGCGTTCGCCGAGCAGGTCGCCGAGCTGGAGGCCGAAGGCGTCGCCAGGGTCTGGCTGATCGACTCCCAGCTGGCCATGAAGGACGTCTACGCGGGTCTCGCGCTGGCGGCCCTTCACACCCGCCGCGCCTGGCTGGGAACCGGCGTCACCAACGCTGTGACGCGCCACCCGACGGTGACCGCCAGCAGCATCGCGGCCATCTCCGAGCTCTCCGGCGGCCGGGCGGTGCTCGGCGTCGGCGCCGGCGACAGCGCGGTCTACGGCATCGGCGCCCGGCCCTCCAAGGTCGACGAGGTCGAGGCGGCGCTCCGCTTCTGGCGAGCCGTGCTGAAGGGCGGCGAGGGCGAGTGGGAGGGACGCAGCTACCGGCTGCCCCACCTGGCGGCGCCGGTGCCGATCTACCTGGCGGTGAGCCAGCCCCGGATGTGCGCCCTGGCCGGGCGGCTGGCGGACGGCGCGATCGTGATGGGGCCCTCCACGCCGGCCTTCGTGCGGCGGCAGGTCGGCTGGATCGAGCAGGGCATCGAGGAGGCCGGCCGCCGCCGCCAGGACGTGGACGTCTGCTTGCTGACCACCCTCTCGGAGAGGGTCGCCGACGTCCGCTCCTGGGCCAGCACCGAGGCGCGCCTGATCGCCGACTTCAAGGAGCTGCCGCAGGGGCTGGAGCCGTTCGCGGAGGAGATCCGAAGGGCCAAGGAGGAGTACGACTTCAGCCAGCACCTCTCCGTCCACGCCGGGCACCAGGGCGCGGTCAGCGATGAGTTGGCGCGGGCCCTGGCGGTCGCGGGCCCGCCCGAGGAGTGCGCCGCTCGCCTGCGCGAGCTCGAGGCCCAGGGCGCGGACGGGTTCATCTTCCCCCTCCTCGGAGGTGGGCGCAGGGAACGGCTGCGCTTCCTCAAAGAGGGCGTGCTGGCGCGCCTGTGAAGCCGGCGCCCTTCGCCTACCACCGGCCCGAGACCCTGGCCGAAGCCCTCGAGCTGATGGCCGAGCACGGGGACGACTGCAAGGCGCTGGCCGGCGGGCAGAGCCTGCTGCCGCTGCTGGCGATGCGGCTGGCCCAGCCGGCCGTGATCGTCGACCTGGGCCGGGTGCCGGAGCTGCGCCGGCGCGAGGGCGGCCTGGTCGGCGCCATGGTCACCAACACCCAGCTGGAGCGCGACCCGGCCGGCCTGGCCCCGCTGATCGGCGCCGCTCTGCCGCACCTCGGGCACTTCCAGATCCGCAACCGCGGCACCCTGGGCGGCTCGCTGGCGCACCTCGACCCGGCCGCCGAGTGGCCGGCCCTGGCGCTCCTCCTGGAAGCCCGGCTCACCCTCCAGAGCCGGGAGCGCGGGCGCCGGAGCCTGGCTGCGGCCGAGTTCATGAAGGGTCCGCTGACGACGGCGCTGGCCGCCGACGAGCTGCTGACCGAGGTCTCCTTCCCGGCCTGGCCGGCGGAGGCGCGCTGGGGGTTCGCGGAGGTCGCCCGGCGGCCCGGCGACTTCGCCCTCGCCGGCGCCGCCTGCACGGTCATCGGCGGCCGCCGCCGGGTGCTGGTCTTCGCCACCGGCCGGCTGCCCCAGCTGGTCGAGGACCCGGACCACGTCGAGGCCGGGGGTGACCTGCACGCCAGCGCCGGCTACCGCAAAAGGGTGGCCGGCGAGCTGATCCGAAAGGTCCTGCAGCAGGCGGGCGAAGTGGCGTGATCACCGTCAACGGCCGCGCTTACCCCGTCGACGTGGAGCCGCGCTTCAGCCTCGCGGACTTCCTCCGCGACCGGCTCCGCCTGACCGGGACCCACCTCGGCTGCGAGCACGGGGTCTGCGGCGCCTGCACCGTCCTCCTCGACGGCCAGGCGGTCCGCTCCTGCCTCGTCTTGGCGGTCCAAGCCGAGGGTGGGGAGGTCCTGACCGTGGAAGGGATGGCCCGGGACGGCCGGCCGAGCCCCCTGCAGCAGGCATTCGAGAAGCACCGCGCCTTCCAGTGCGGCTTCTGCACGCCCGGCTTCCTGGCGACCGCCGAGGCGCTGCTGGCGGACCCGGCGCGGGCCCTGACGCGGGAGAACCTGCCCGAGCTGCTGGCGGGCAACATCTGCCGCTGCACCGGGTACCAGCCCATCGTCGAGGCGATCCTGGAGGTGGCGGGAGGGCGGTGAAGGTGCTGGGCCGGGCGCTCTACGTGGGGGACCTCGAGCTGCCCGGCGTTCTCGACGCCGCCTTCGTCCGCTCGCCGGTGCCGCACGCGACCTTCGAGGCGCCTCCGCTTCCCGGGCTCGTCTTCACCGCCGGCGACCTCGGCTTGAGCCCGATCCGGGTGGAGGGGCCGGGACTGGCCGAGAGCAGCTGGCCGCCGCTGGCGGTCGGCAAGGTGCGCTATGTCGGCGAGCCCGTCGCGGTCGCGCTGGGGACGAACCGCTACCTGGCCGAGGACCTCGCCGAGACGGTCTTCTTCGACTACGCGCCAGCCGGCTCGGAACCGATCCACGAGCAGGTCCCCGACGGCGTCCTGTTCCGCCACCACCACCTGGAAGGGGATGTCGAGGCAGCGTTCGCAGGCGCCGCCCGGGTCCTGGAAAGGACCTTTCGGAGCGCCCGCCAGACCGCCCTTCCGCTCGAGAACCGGGGCGTGGCGGCGGTGCCCGAAGGCGAGCGCGTCAAGGTCTGGACCTCGACCCAGGTCCCGCACCTGGCCCGGACCCTGATCGCCCGCTGCCTCGGGCTGCCCGAGGAACGGGTGCACGTGGTCACGCCGGAGGTGGGAGGTGGCTTCGGCCTCAAGGCCCACGTCTTCCCCGAGGAGGTGGTGGTCGCCGCCCTGGCCCTGAAGCTGCAAAGGCCGGTTCGCTGGCTGGAGGACCGGCGCGAGAACCTGATCGCAAGCGCCCACGCGCACGAGGAGGAGGTGAGCCTCCGCGTTGCCGTCGACGGGCAGGGCCGGGTGCTGGCGGTGGACGCCCGCGTCGCCGCCGACGTCGGCGCCTACTCCATCTTTCCCTTCAGCGCCTCACTGGAGCCGATGACCACGGCCCAGACCCTTTTCGGTCCCTACTCGCTGGAGGCCTTTCGCTACGAGACGGTCGGCCTCGCCAGCAACAAGTGCCCCGCCGGCGCCTACCGCGGCGTGGGCATGAACGCCGCCGCTTACGCGACCGAGCGGATGCTGGACGTGGTCGCGGCCGAGCTCGCGATCGACCCGCTCGAGCTGCGACGCCGGAACGTGGTGGCCGGCTTCCCCCACCGCACGCCGGCGGACCGCGACCTCGACTCCGGCGACTACCGGGGTCTGCTGGACCGCCTCGAGGCAGGCGCGGGCTACGCCGCACTGCGCGAGCGGCAGTCCACCGACCGCGCCGCGGGCAAGCTGGTCGGCATCGGCCTCGGGCTCTTCAACGAGCACAGCGGGACCGGCTCCAGCGAGTACCGGGAGCGCGGGATCAGCGCCATCCCCGGCCATGACAGCGCCCGCGTCAGGGTGACCGCGGAGGGCCGGGTCGAGATCTTTACCAGCGGCGCCGAGGCGGGTCAGGGCCACCCCGAGACCTTCCGGCTGCTGGCAGCGCGTGAGCTGGGCGTCGACCCCGGGCTGGTCGACGTGGTCGAGGGCGACACCGACCTCTGCCCGCCCGGCAGCGGCACCTTCGTCAGCCGCGGCGCGGTGGGCGGGTTCAGCAGCCTGGTCGAGGCCCTCCGCGAGCTGGCGGAGAAGGACCTCGCGCCCGGCCTCGAAGTCACCAGGGTGGTCGACCCCCGGCAGGTCTTCCCGAGCGGCGCCCACCTGGCGGTGGTCGAGGTCGATCCGGTCGGGCTGGTTCCCCGGCTGACCCTTTACCACGCGGTCGAGGACTGCGGGACGGTGGTCAACCAGGCGGCGGTCGAGGGCCAGGTCCGGGGCGGGATCGCGATGGGCATGGGCGGAGTCCTGCTCGAAGAGATCGTTTACAGCCCGGACGGACAGGTGCTGACCTCGACCCTGCTCGACTACCTCGTGCCGCTCGCGACGGACATGCCTGAGTCGCTGACGCTCGAGCACCTCGAGTCGCCGAGCCCGAAGACCGTGCTCGGCTCGAAGGGGGTGGGCGAGGGTGGCACCATCGGCGCCTTCGCCGCCGTCGCCAACGCGGTCGCCGACGCCGTGGCCCCGCTCGGCGTGACGCTGACCGACCTGCCCTACTCGCCGTCGGCGCTCTTCGAGGCGGCAAAACCAGCTTTGCAGCGGTGAGCGAGCCGCTCCGGGTCGGCGACCAGGTCCGCTGGTCGCGCACCTTCACCGTCGAGGACGTGGAGCGTTTCGGCCAGGTCTCCGGCGACCACGGCATCCACCACGTCGAGCCGGACGCGCAGGGCCGGCTGATGGTCCAGGGCCTGCTCACGGCCACGCTTCCGACCAAGCTCGGAGGCGACCTGAACTACCTGGCCCGGGAGATGCTTTTCGAGTTCCTCCGGCCGGTCTTCAGCGGCGACACCATCGACTGCGTGGTCACCGTGTCCCGGGTCGAGAAGCAGCCAGGCCGTACCTACCTCGAGTTCGAGATCGTCTGCACCAACCAGGCCGGCAAAGTGGTCCTCCGTGCCTCGACCAAGGGTGTGGTCCTGGACCCCGGCCCCGCTCAGTAGGCGGCCAGCCGCTCCTCCAGGCCTCGCTTCACGGCCGGCCACTCGCGATCCAGGATCGAGTAGTAGGAGCTGTGGCGGTAGCTGCCGTCGGGGCGGATGCGGTGGTTGCGCAGGTCGCCTTCGTACTTCGCGCCCAGCTTGACGATGGCGGCGCGCGAGCGCTCGTTCAGCGAGTCCGTCTTCAAGTAGAGGCGGATGGCGCCCCAGTCCTCGAAGGCGTGGCGCAGCAGCAGGAGCTTCGACTCGGGGTTGACGGCGGTGCCCTGGGCGGCCACGCCGTACCAGGTCCAGCCCACCTCCACGCCCCGGTGCTCCCGGGAGACGTCCATATAGCGGGTGCTGCCCACCGCCCTCCCGGTGCCGAGGTCGACGACCGCGAAGGGGTATTCGGTGCCGGCGGCCTCGGCCGCCTGGGCCTCTGCCAGCCAGCCGTCGAGGTCGGCGCGCCGGCGCACCTGGACCGGCAGCCAGCGCCAGATGACCTCGTCGGCGGCGGCCCGGGCGAGGTCCTCGGCGTGGGACGGGCGCAGCGGCTCGAGGCGGACCTGCCGTCCCTCCAGCGTCAGCGGCCCGAGCTCCATGACGCGAAAAGGGTAGTGGGGCGGGGAAAACAGCAGCGCCGCCCCCGGGGGTAGTGACAGGGCGGCGCGCTCAGGAGAATTCAGGAGCCGGTCCGGGCGCACATCCGGCCGCTCCCTTTCAGCTTGCTTAACGCCCGGAGGGGGCAAAAGGGTCCGCTCCGCCTAAAGTACGGCCGTGGCTCGCCCCGGCACGGTCTTCATGTGCTCCGAGTGCGGCGGCGAGTCCCTCCGCTGGGCGGGCCAGTGCCCGCACTGCAAGGCCTGGAACACGCTCAGCGAGTTCAAGGTCGTCGAGCCCAAGCGGGGCCGCGCCGCGGCGGCCCAAACCGAGCCCAGCCGCGCCGTCCCCCTCACCGAGCTGCGGGCCGACGACGCCCCCCGCCTGGCCCTGGAGTGGAACGAGCTGAACCGGGTGTTGGGCGGCGGGATCGTCCCCGGCAGCCTGGTCCTGATCGGCGGCGAGCCCGGGGTCGGCAAGTCGACGCTGGTCATGCACCTGGCCCGCCAGGTCGCCACCCGGGCCCGGGTCCTCTACGCCTCCGGTGAGGAGTCCGCCCAACAGCTGCTGCTCCGCGCCAACCGCCTGGACGCCGTCCACGAGCGGCTGCTGGTCCTGGCCGAGACGGACCTCGAGTCCGTCCTCGCCGCCATCCGCGAGGCGGCCCCGGGAGTGGCCATCGTCGACTCCATCCAGACCCTGACCGACCCGGGCCTGGAGGCCGCGGCCGGCACCGTCAGCCAGGTCCGCGAGTGCGCCGCCCGGCTGCTGCGCCTGGCCAAGGAGACCGGCATCCCGATCTTCCTGGTCGGCCACGTCACCAAGGAGGGATCGCTGGCCGGGCCCCGCGTCCTCGAGCACATGGTCGACACCGTCCTCTACCTGGAGGGCGACCGCCAGCAGGAGTTCCGGATCCTGCGCGCGACCAAGAACCGCTTCGGCTCCACCGACGAGATCGGGATCTTCGCGATGGGCGGTGCGGGGCTGGAGGAGGTGGCCGATCCCAGCGCCAGCCTGGTCTCGAATTCGAGCTTGACGACCAGTGGTACAGTCGTATTGGCAGCGGTTGAAGGCACCAGGCCGCTCTTGGTGGAGCTCCAGAGCCTGGTCGCCAAGACCAACGTGCCGATGCCCCGGCGAAGCGCCAACGGCATCGACCTCAACCGCCTTCACATGATCGTCGCGATCGTCGAGAACCGGGCCGGGACCCCGCTCGGCGGCTCCGAGATATACGTCAACGTGGCCGGCGGCCTCCGGATCGAGGAGACCGCGGCCGACCTGGGGCTTGCCCTGAGCATCCTCAGCAACCACCGCGAGACGCCACTACCGGGGAAGACGATCGTGGTCGGTGAGCTGGGCCTGACCGGGGAGGTCCGCCGGGTGCCGCAGCTGGACCGCCGCCTCGAGGAGGCGGCCAGGCGAGGCTTCGCCCGGGCCATCATCCCGTCCGGGACCCCTCCCGGGCGCAATTTCGGCCTCGAGCTGTTCGAGGTCCGCAACCTCGCGGAGGCGATCTCCGCGGCCTTTCTTACACATTCCGTCCCCGGCCTTTCGAGCGGATTCAAGGACTCATAAGGAGGCGTTCATTTCCATGCGTTCCGAAGCCTGGGCCCGCGGGCTGGGCACAGTGCTCGGAGTGGTCGGCGGCTTCATCCTCGGCTACGCGCTGATCCGGAAGGCGGGCATCCCGCCGCCTGGAAGCGGAGTCATCATCAGCCTGACGACCCTCGAGGGGTTGATCTTCAGCTACCTGGGCGCGCCCTACCTGTTGGGCGGCTGGCTAAGGCTCAACCTCCAGCTCCGAACCACACCCCTGCCAGACCTCGTGGCCGCTCTCCTCGGTCTCATCGTGGGACTGCTGATCGCGGTCCTCATCGGCTACTTCGTCCGCGACTTCCCCTATGGCGTTCCCTTGAGCGCGGTCCTCGCGCTCCTGCTCGGCCTGACCGGCGCCAACGTCGGCCTCAACCGGCGCACGGAGCTGCTGGCGCTGGCGGGGCTCTCCCGGCCTGACCCGCCGGCCGCCCGCCGGATCCGGGGGGCGCTGCTGGACACCTCGGTGATCATCGACGGCCGCGTCCTGGACCTGGCCCGGACGGGCTTCCTGGACATGCCGCTGGTCGTCCCCCGCTTCGTGCTCAAGGAGCTGCAGCAGGTCGCCGACTCCAGCGATGCGGTGCGCCGCAACCGCGGGCGCCGGGGCCTGGAGGTGCTGACCCAGCTCCAGAAGGAGCCCGACCTGACCATCGAGTTCCGCGACGACGATCCGATCGGCGAGCTGGAGGTGGACTCCAAGCTGATCCGGGTCGCCCGCAAGTCGAACCTGGCCATCCTCACCAACGACTTCAACCTGAACCGGATCGCCCGCCTCGAGGGCGTGACGGTGCTGAATCTCAACGAGCTGACCAACGCGCTCAAGCCGATCGCCATCCCCGGCGAGGAGCTGTCGGTGGCGGTGGTCAAGGAGGGCAAGGAGCACGGGCAGGGGGTCGGCTACCTGGACGACGGGACGATGGTGGTCATCGAGAACGGCCGCCGCTTCTTGAACCAGACGGTCAGCGCGACCGTCACCTCCGTCCTGCAGACGGCGGCGGGCCGGATGATCTTCGCCTCGCCCGCCAACGGCGCCGCGGCCCCGGCTCCGCTGCCGCGGCGGCCCCGGAAGGACGCCTGAAGCTTGGAGGTCGCCGCCCTCGTCGCCGCCGCCGGCCTCGGCACCCGCCTGGGCCGGGGCAGCAAGGCCCTCGTGCAGCTGAACGGTCGGACCACCCTGGCCCGCGCCGTCGAGCTCTTCCTGAACCTGGACGAGGTCACCCGGATCGTCGTGGTGGGCCCGCCGGCGCGCCTCGACAGCGCCAGCGCCGAGGTCGCCGCCCTCAACCCCCGCAAGCCCGTCTCCGTCTGCCCCGGGGGTGACAGCCGCCAGCAGTCGGTCCGGGCGGGCCTGATGTGCCTGACCGGCGCCGACTACGTGCTGGTCCACGACGCGGCCCGGCCCCTGGCCTCGGCGGCGCTCTGCCGCCGGGTGCTGCGCGCCGCCATCGAGTCCGGCGCCGCCTTCCCCGGCCTGCCGCCGCGGGACGCCGTCAAGCGGGTCGAGGGCTCGCGGCTGGTGGAGAGCCTCGACCGCTCCCGGATCGTGCTCGCGCAGACCCCCCAGGCGTTCAGCTACCAGCTCCTGCTGAAGGCCCATTTCGAAGCCCACGAGACCGGCCTGGTCGGGGACGACGACGCGCAGCTGGTCGCCGCCGCCGGCCACCTGGTGACGGTGGTCGAAGGTGAGCCGACCAATCTCAAGCTCACCACGGCGGAGGACCTCGAGGTGCTGGAGGCCGTGCTCCGCGAGCAGGAAGCGGCCGCTTCCTCCTAGTGTCCGGAGTCCGAAATTCAACGCAAATGTCTGGGTCGCCGCGAGGCGACGCCCGGCCGACCCTTCGGGCTCGCTCGCTGAGAACGCCGATCTCTGCGTTGTCGCCTGTGTTACTCGCTCACAGGTCACTGACCTGCTTGCTGCGTTACTCGGCGTCGCCTTGATCTCGACGCCCTCAGCGACGATTTTTCGCCGAATCTCGGACTTCGGACACTGATGCGCGTCGGGATCGGCTATGACGCGCACCGGCTGGTCGCTGGACGCCCTCTCGTCCTGGGCGGCGTCGAGATCGAGCACGACCGCGGCCTCGAGGGCCATTCCGACGCCGACGTGCTGGTCCACGCCGTCATCGACGCCCTTCTCGGCGCCGCGGCGCTGGGCACCATCGGCGAGCACTTCCCCGACAGCGACACGCGGTACCGGGACGTGTCCAGCCTGGACCTGCTCTCGATGACGGCGGCCATCGTCGAGGACCACGGCCGGCTGATCGTCAACGTGGACAGCGTCGTCATCGCGCAGGAGCCGCGCCTGCAGCCGCACCTGGCCGGGATGGCGCGCCGGATCGCGGAGACCCTGGGCCTGGACCAGGACCTGGTCGGGGTCAAGGCGACCTCGCCCGAAGGCCTGGGCGCCCTCGGACGGGCGGAAGGGATCGCGGCCCAGGCCGTCGTTCTGCTCGAATAGAGCGCTCATGCCCCTGCGCCTGCACGACACGGCCCTCGGCCAGAAGGTCGACTTCGAGCCGCTCCAGCCCGGCCTGGTCCGCATCTACACCTGCGGGCCGACGGTCTGGAACTTCGCGCACGTCGGCAACTTCCGGACCTTCCTCTTCTACGACCTGCTCCGCCGGCACCTTCTCTTCAGCGGCTACCGCGTCGACCAGGTCATGAACCTGACCGACATCGAGGACCGGATCATCCGCCTGGCGACCGAGCGTCGAACGACCATCCGGGAGTACGTCGAGCCCTACGAGCGGGCCTTCCTGGAGGACCTGGCGGCGCTGCGCGTGCAGACCCCCGAGCACATCCCGCGGGCGACCGAGCACGTGCCCGGCATGGTCGAGATGGTGGGCCGCCTCCTGGAGACCGGACACGCCTACCGGGCCGACGACGACGTCTACTACCGGATCGCCAGCTTCCCGGCCTACGGCGAGCTCGCCCACCTCGACCGAGCCGGGCTGAAGGCGGGCGCGCGCGTGTCTCAAGACGATTACGGCAAGGAGTCGGTCTCCGACTTCGCGCTCTGGAAGGGCAGCGTGCCGGGCGACGCCGAGGTCCGCGCCTCCTGGCCGGCGCCCTTCGGCGCGGGCCGCCCGGGCTGGCACATCGAGTGCTCGGTGATGAGCAAGGCCTTCTTGGGCGACACGCTCGACATCCACGCCGGCGGCATCGACCTGCTCTTCCCGCACCACCAGAACGAGGTCGCCCAGTCGGAGGCGGCCAACGGGGTCAAGTTCTCGCGCTTCTGGCTGCACGCCGAGCACCTCTCCGACGCGACCGGCGCCAAGATGTCCAAGCGGCTCGGCAACATCGCCACCCTCCGCGACCTGGTGGATGCCGGCCACGACCCGCTCGCGGTGCGCTTCTTCCTGATCGCCAACGCCCACTATCGGACGCAGCTGCGGATGGACGAGGAGGCGGTCCGGGCGGCGGCCGAGCAGGTCCGGCGGTTGCGCGACTTCTCCGACCGGGTCGACCGCCAGCAGCCGGCCGAGGTCGACGACAGCCAGCTGTCGGCGCGGCTCGACGAGGTCCGCGCCCGCTATCGCGAGGCCCTCGACGACGACCTCAACCTGCCGCGCGGGGTCGGACTGCTGTTCGACGCCGTCCGGGAATCGAACGCGGCGCTGGACCGGGAGGAGGTCGGGCCCCAAGGCCAGGCGGTGATGCGGGCGCTGCTCGAGGACGCCGACCGCCATCTCGATATCCTGCGGGGTGGGGACGTCGAGATTGAAAAGGAAGTCGAGCGGCTCATCGCCGAGAGGGAGGAGGCCCGCGCCGGGCGGGACTTCGCGCGGGCGGACGCGATCCGGGAGGAGCTCCGAACGCGGGGCATCCTCCTCGAGGACTCCAAGACCGGCGTCCGCTGGCGCAAGGCCTGAGCGGGCGAGCAGGAGGCCGCCGCTCCCACGGCCCGAGCGTTCGCGCAGCCCGCGGCCCGAGCGGCCGCGCAGCTCGCAGCCGGAGCGCTCCCGGAACCCCCAGCGGGCGCGGGTCGACGTGATCTACGGGCGCAACGCGGTCCTGGAGGCTGCCCGCGCCGGCCGCGTCAAGCGCGTGTTCATCGCCGAGGGCCTGGAGCCCGACCCGCGGCTGGTCGAGCTCGCCCGCCTGGCCCGCATCGACACGGTTCCCCGAGAGCGGATCGACTCCCTCGCTCATGGCAATCACCAGGGCGTGGCAGCCGAGCTGGCGCCTCGCGAGTTCGGCTCCCTGAAGGCGCTGCTGGCCTCCGACCCGAGCCTGGTCCTGGCGCTGGACGGAATCCAGGACCCCCAGAACCTGGGCGCCATCCTCCGCAGCGCCGACGCCGCCGGCGTCGACGGCGTGGTCATTCCCGAGCGCCGCTCGGCGCCGGTGACGGGCGCGGTGGTCAAGGCCAGCAGCGGAGCCAGCGAGCACCTGCGCCTGGTCCGGGTCAGCGGGCTGGCCAGCGCCATCTCGGAGGTCAAGCGTGCCGGGCTCTGGTGCGTGGCCCTCGACGTCAGCGGCGACCTGGCCCCCTGGGAGTTCGACTTCCGGCAGCCGGCCTGCATCGTGGTCGGCGGTGAGGGGGGCGTGCACCGCCTGGTCCGGCAGCGCTGCGACGCCCGGCTGCGGATCCCGATGGCCGGCCGGGTGGACAGCCTCAACGCCTCGGCGGCGGCGGCCGCGATCCTCTACGAGGTGACGCGCCAACGGGCGGGCGGCGGCACTTCGGGGGCCTAGAATTCGCGGCCAGAGGTGAGCCTCCGCCGGACTCGGATCATCTGCACCCTGGGCCCGGCGAGCTCCTCCCGGTCCGTCCTTCGCAGCCTGGTCGCGGCCGGGATGGACGTGGCGCGGATCAACTTCTCCCACGGCGACCCCGCGCAGCACCGCGCCGCAGTGGAGGGCGTGCGCTCGGTGGCGGGGGCCGCTCACCGGCACGTGGCGCTGCTCCAGGACCTACAGGGCCCGAAGATCCGGACCGGCAGCCTGCTGGACCCGCCGGTCCGGCTCCGCCGGGGCGAGGCCGTGACCCTGACCTCGAGGCCGGTGGTGGGCGACCGGGAGTTGATCCCGATCAGCCACCAGGCCCTGATCGCCGCCCTCGGACCCGATGAGAAGGTGCTGCTGGCCGACGGTGAGATAGAGCTCCGTGTCCGGGAGGTCAAGGGCCGCGACGCCCACTGCACCGTCGTCCGGGGCGGGCTGCTCGGTGAGCGCAAGGGGGTGACGGCGCCCAACTGCCCGCTCCGGCTCCCCGCCCTGACGGACAAGGACCGGGCCGACCTGGCCTTCGGGGCCGAGCTCGACTTCGACTACGTCGCCTTGAGCTTCGTCCGCTCCGCCGAGGACCTGGTCGCCTGCCGGCGGGCGATGAAGGCCGTCGGCTGCTCGGCCCCGCTGATCGCCAAGCTGGAGCGGCCCCAGGCGCTGACCGAGCTCAACGGCATCCTCACCGAGGCGGACGCGGTGATGGTCGCCCGCGGCGACCTGGGCGTCGAGCTCTCGCTGGCCGAGGTCCCGGCCGTCCAGAAGGACATCATCGAACGCGCCAACCTGCGCGGCGTCACCGTCATCACGGCCACCGAGATGCTGGAGTCCATGGTCAGCAGCAACCGGCCGACGCGGGCCGAGGCCTCCGACGTCGCCAACGCGATCTGGGACGGGACCGACGCGGTGATGCTGTCCCAGGAGACCTCGGTCGGCGCCCACCCCGTCGAGTCGGTGCGCGCGATGGCCGCCATCTGCCGGGCCGCCGAGTCACACCCGAGCTACCAGCGGACGGGTGCGGTCGGCACGGTCCGGGGCGCGGTCGGGAGCGCCATCTCCCACGCGGCGGCGACGGTCGCGGGCGAGGTCCGCGCCTCGGCCATCGTCGCCTTCACGGAGACGGGCTCCACCGCTCTGCGGGTCTCCAAGAAGCATCCCTCGGTGCCGGTCATCGCCGCCAGCCCGCACGCCCGGACGCTCCGCCGGACCGCCCTCTACGCCGGGGTGGTGCCGCTCCTGGTCGAGCACGGGGTCGACACCGACGACCTGATCGCGAAAGCCACGGCGGCGGCCCTCGAGAGCGGGCTGGTCAAGCGGCGGGACCGGATCGTGATCGTGGCCGGAGTGGCCAGCCAGCCGGGGCAGACGAATCTGCTCAAGGTCGTCACCATTCACTAGGAAACGGAAATTTCGATGCAGACCGGCGAGTCCAACGACCTGATGTCCGTGCTCGGACACGACCTGCGCAGCCCGCTGACCGCCATCCGGGGCGCGGCGACGCTGCTGCTCCAGGCTCAGGGCGGCCTGGAGCCGGCCAAGGTCGCGGAGCTGCTGCGCCTCATCGACAGCCAGGCGGCCCGGATGGCGGACCGCGTCGAGGACGTCCTGGTCGCCGGTCGGCTGGACCGGGGCGGGATCCGGGTGCTGGCCGAGGACGTCGACCTCGCGGACGTGCTTGCCGACGTCCTGGAGCCAGCCCGGGCGCGGGCCCGCGAGCACCGGATCCGGGTCCAGGTCCCGGTCGACGGCATCGTCGTCAGGGGCGACATGCAGCGGGTGGCGCAGGTGCTGCGGATGCTGATCGACAACGCCGTCCGCTACTCACCGGCGGGCACCCCGATCGAGGTGCGGGCCGAGCGGGCCGGGGCGGGCACGGTCCGGGTGGAGATCCGCGACCGGGGGCCGGGCGTCGCGCCCGAGCAGCGCGAGCGCATCTTCGGGCGCGGGGTCAAGCTGGCCGAGGAAGGGCCCGGCGCGGGCCTGGGCCTCTACGTCGTCCGCGGCCTGGTCGAGGCGATGTCGGGCCAGGCCGGCGTCGAGCCCCGGCCCGGCGGCGGCTCCTCTTTCTGGGTCACGCTGAAGGCGAAATAGGCCGCCGCCGCCATCCGGTTACCTTGAGACCAGATGAGCGAAGAGAAGAAGGCCGAGGAAGGATTCCCGCGTTTCGAGCGCGTCCTGGTGGTCAGCGCCCACCCTGACGACCCCGACTTCAGCGCCGCCGGCACGCTGGCCCGGCTGGTCGAGGAAGGGGCCCAGGTGACGATCGTGATCTGCACCGACGGCTCCGAGGGTGGCGAGGACCCGACCGTCCCCGACGCAGAGCTGAGCCGGCAGCGCTACGAGGAGCAATGCGCCGCCTCCGCCGAATTGGGCATCCGCGACGTGGTCTTCCTGGGCCACCCGGACGGGCGCCTCGAGCACAGCATCGAATTCCGCAAGGAGATCACGGCGCTGATCCGCCGCCACCGGCCGGAGCTGGTCGTCACCCACGTCCCGTCGATCAACATCGAAGCCCCGATCGGCAGCTACCACCCGGACCACCTCGCGGTAGGGGCGGCGACGCTGGCGGCGGTCTACCCCGCGGCCCGCAACCCGCGCGCGTTCCGGGAGCTGCTCGCCGAGGGCCTGGAGGCCTGGCGCGTCAAGGAGGTCTGGATCCCGACCTGGAACCAGGGCGACTTCTTCGTCGACATCGGCTCGGTGGTCGACAAGAAGGTCGCCGCCCTGCGTGCCCACGAGTCCCAGGTCAAGAACTGGGAGAACTGGGAGGAGGGCTTCCGCAAGCGGATGCGGGAGATCGGTGAGAAGGCGGGCTACGAGTACGCGGAAGGCTTCAAGCGAATCAAGATCTAGCCGTCTGCCGCGCTAGCCAACGACGTCCGACAGCGAACCCCAGACGTCGAGCTTGGTCCGCACCCGGCGGACCACCTCGGTGCTGAACTCCTCGGTACCGGCGTGGCCGCCCAGGTCGGCGGTCCGGACCCCGTCCGAGACCGCCTCCAGCGTCGCCTCGTAGATCGCGCGCGAGACCCGAATGGCGCGGCCATGGTCCATGTGGCCCAGCAGCGACGCCACGGCCATGACCATGGCCATCGGGTTGGCGACGTCCTTGCCCTCCAGGGAGGGAGCGGTGCCGTGTGGCGCCTCGGTCATCATCACCTTGACCTTGCCCGCCCCGTCGAAGGCGAGCAGCGCCGACTCGGCGCCGGCGATGGTCCCGAACAGCTGCATGACCAGGTCGGAGAGGGTGTCGCCGTCCCGGTTGAGGGCGGGGATCACCAGCGGCTCGCCGCTGGTGGTCAGCAGCAGGGCGTAGGTCGCGTCGATCAGCTGCGGGTCGTAGCCGACGTCCGGGTTGCGGGCCGCCGCCGCGTCCAGCTCCTCCTTGAAGAGGCCTTCGTAGACCGGCGAGACGGTGTACTTCGGACCCCCGAAGACCTTGGCGCCCAGCCTCCGGGCCTGGTGAAAGGCGTAGTCGGCGACCACCCGACAGGTGCGCCGGGAGATCTTCTCGGTCCGGAAGGCCCACTGGTCGAGGCCCTCGCCCTCCCGCCACTCGGTGGCGCCGTAAGCGTCGTCGACCGCCATCCGGATCACGGAGATCGGGGAGTAGACGCCGGCGACCGGCCGGACGGAGGGGATCCGGCGCCCGGTCCGGACGATCACCTGGCCGCCGATCCGGGCCCGGAGAATGGCGTTCGGGCTGCCGACGTCGCCGGTCTGTTCAGGGGTGATGGTGGCGGCCTTGATCCCGTAGCCGGTGCGGAGCAGCGCGTCGGCGGCCTCCAGCACGACCTGGTTGTTGGACTGCCGGCGGGTGGCCAGGGAGAGGTCGAAGTGCTCCAGCACCACCGGGACGCCGGTCAGCTCGGGGTCGAGGAAGCGCAGCGCGACCTGGAGCAGCTCCTCCCCGGTCTGGTCGCCGTGGAGGACGGCGACGCGCGCGGGCTCGGCCATCGGCCTAGTCTCGCATTGGGAGCGCCGCCGGCCGGCGCTGACCGGGAGTTTGGAGCGGGCCGGGAACTGGTATATTGACTTCCGCCTAGGTTTCCTAGGCTTTATTTTTTGGGAAGGGAAAAAGACCTTTCCCTGCGAACGAAGGCGAAGGGACAGGTATGGAGACGATCATCACGCTCCAGTGCACCGACTGCAAACGTCGGAACTACACCACGGTCAAGAACAAGAAGAACGATCCTGACCGGCTGGAGCTGCAGAAGTACTGCCGCTGGTGCCGCAGGCACACGGCGCACAAGGAGACCAAGTAATGGCCGTCTCGGCAGCCCGCCGCGACCAGCAGGAGAGCCGGGTCCTCAGCTTCTTCCGGGACACCGTCGAGGAGCTCCGGAAGGTGGTCTGGCCGACGCCCGCCGAGCTCTACCGCTACACCGTGGTGGTGGTGGTCACGGTGGTCGTCATCTCCGCCTTCATCGGCCTCGTCGACCTCGGCCTGGGCGCGTTCACCCAGCGCTACGTCTACAACGGCATCCAGGGGGCGACCCACTAGAAAAGACATGGCAACCGAGAGAGCAGCAACCGAAACGACCGCCGAGGACGCGCAGTGGTACGTCGTCCACGCCTACTCCGGGCATGAGGAGAAGGTCAAGAAGAACCTCGAGAAGCGCATCGAGTCCATGGACATGCACGACCGGATCCTCCAGGTTCTGGTCCCCATGGAGGACGAGATCGAGATCAAGGACGGCAAGCGCCGGCACGTCCAGAAGCGGATCTTCCCCGGCTACATCCTGGTCAAGATGGTGATGTCGGACGAGTCCTGGTACGTCGTCCGCAACACCCCCGGCGTGACCAGCTTCGTCGGCTCCGGGAACAAGCCCGTGCCCCTCCAGGAGAAGGAGGTCAAGGCGATCCAGAAGCAGATGAAGCAGGAGGCGCCCAAGATCCGGGTCGAGTTCCAGGTCGGGGAGAGCGTCCGGGTCGTGGACGGCCCCTTCACCGACTTCCACGGCAAGGTCGACGACATCAACCCCGAGCGGGGCAAGCTCAAGGTGCTGGTCAACATGTTCGGCCGCGAGACGCCGGTCGAGCTCGACCTCCTGCAGGTCGAGAAGGTCCACTAGAGGAAGAGTTTTCGAAGCGATGGGAAAGAAGAAGGTCCGCGCAGTGCTGAAGATCGAGCTGGAGGCCGGCAAGGCCACGCCCGCGCCGCCCGTCGGTACGGCGCTCGGCCCGCACGGCATCAACATCATGGAGTTCTGCAAGGCCTACAACGAGAAGACAGCCTCGCAGGCCGGCGACGTGGTCCCGGCCGAGATCACCATCTACGAGGACCGGACCTTCACCTTCATCCTCAAGACCCCGCCCGCGGTCAACCTGCTCAAGAAGGCGGCCGGGGTCGAGAAGGGGTCGCCCAAGCCCAACCGCGAGAAGGTCGGCCGGGTCAGCAAGGACCAGCTGGCCCAGATCGCCCAGGTCAAGATGAAGGACCTCAACGCCTACGACCTGGACCAAGCCGTGAAGATGATCGAGGGCACGGCCCGCTCGATGGGGCTCGAAGTCATTGGCTAAGCGCCACGGCAAGAAGTACCTGGAGGCCTTGAAGAAGGTCGAGGAGGCGTTGGGCCAGAACGGCGACGGCGGCCTGGAGCCGATCAAGGCCTGTCAGGTGGCGCGCGACACGTCCATCTCCAAGTTCGACGCCACCGTGGAGGCGCACATCCGGCTGGGCATCGACGTGCGGCACGCCGACCAGCAGATCCGGAGCGCCGTCACCCTTCCGCGCGGCACCGGCAAATCGATCCGGGTGGCCGTCTTCGCGGCGGGCGAGAAGGAGCGCGAGGCCAAGGAGGCGGGCGCCGACATCGTCGGCGGCGAGGACCTGGTCAAGCGCGTCTCCGAGGGATTCACCGACTTCGACGTCGCCATCGCGACCCCGGACATAATGAGCAAGGTCGGACCACTGGGCCGGATCCTCGGCCCCCGCGGCCTGATGCCGAACCCGAAGTCGGGCACGGTCACCTTCGACGTCGCCCGGGCGGTCAAGGAGGTCAAAGGCGGCCGCATCGAGTTCCGCGCCGACAAGTTCGGAATCGTGCACGCGCCGATCGGAAAGGCCTCCTTCGACACCGAGGCCCTGCACGAGAACTTCACCGCCCTCATCGAGGCGCTGGTCAAAAACAAGCCCTCGGCGGCCAAGGGCCAGTACCTGCGCACGATCTACCTGGCCTCCACGATGGGGCCCTCGGTGCCGGTCGATGTCCGGGAGGCGGGCAAGCTGACCACCGGGTAGAATCCGAAGTTGCCGAAGAAGTAGGCGCCGTGCCCGAGATGGGCCCGGCTTAATTTCACCTGCGGAGGCGAGCGGAAAACCAGGAGCAGCGAGCGCGCCCGCGCCCGCCCGATTCCTTCTTCTCCCGCCGCGCCGAGGCTGGGACAAGAAGGACTTTTCTGTTTTATGGCGAAGGTTTCCAAGCGGCCGCTGAAGATCCAGCAGGTCGGCGAGATCGCGGAGAAGCTGCGGACGGCGAAGGTCGTCGTCCTCACCGACTACCGCGGGCTCTCGGTCGCCCAGCTCGGCGACCTCCGGGCCAAGCTCCGGCAGGCGGACGTCGAGTACCACATCGTCAAGAACACGCTGGCCAAGCGAGCGGCTGACGACGCCGGGCACCCCGACCTCGGCCCCGCCCTGACTGGCCCCGTCGCCTTCGCGCTCGGCTACGACGACCTCTCGGCCCCGGCCCGGCTGCTGGGCGAGTGGGCCCGCAGCACCCGGCTCAAGCTCGATATCACCGGCGGCCTGGTCGAAGGGCGCTTCTTCGGCGCCGAGCAGGTCCGCCAGCTCGCCGACCTCCCGCCCAAGGAGGTCCTCCTGGCCCAGCTGTTGGGCACCCTGCAGACACCGATCGCCCAGCTCGTGGGCACCATCCAGGCCCCGGTGCAGACCCTGGTCGGGCTGCTCGAGGCATACAAGAACAAGTTGGAGGCAGCGTAGACATGGCAGCGACCAAGCTCAGCCCGAAGGATTTCGTGGAAGCGCTCAAGGAATGGAGCGTCCTCGAGGTCGTCGAGGCCGTGAAGATGATCGAGGACGAGTTCGGCATCAAGGCCGCGGCGGCGGTCGCGGCGCCGGCGGCCGGACCGGCGGCGGGCCCGGCGGCAGAGCCCGAGGCGGCCGAGGAGCAGACCGAGTTCACGGTCACCCTGACCCAGGTCGGCGACAGCAAGATCAACGTGATCAAGGCGGTGCGGGAGATCACGGGCCTGGGCCTGAAGGAGGCCAAGGACCTGGTCGACGCGGCTCCCAAGCCGGTCAAGGAGAACGTCAACAAGGAGGAGGCCGACTCCATCGCGGCCAAGCTGAAGGACGCCGGCGCGACCGCCGAGATCAAATAGGTAACGCCAGAAGCGGCGCGGCAGGCCGGAAAGGGCACTTTCCCACAGGCCTCCCGGTCTGCTAAGCTGCCGCCAATCAAACAAAAACGGCCTCCGGCCGCGGTTTGACGCTGCCGCGCGCAGGGAATCCTGTGCGTGTTATACTCGCGGCTCGTGCACGCAGGGCCGCTGGACCCCCCTCTTCTATCAGCGCGCCCTTTTGTCGGCTAAGGAGACTGCCAACCTGTGATCTCAGAGATGAAAGCCGCCCCGCGGAAGAACTATGGCCGGATTCCGAACCTGGTCGAGCTGAAAGACCTCATCGCGACCCAGATCGAGTCCTTCCACTGGTTCAAGTCCGAGGGGCTCCGGGAGCTCTTCGACGAAATCAACCCCATCACGGACTACACCGGTAAGAACTTCGAGCTCCGCTTCCTCGACTACGAGTTCGGGCCCCCCAAGTTCAGCGAGGAGGAGTGCCGGAACCGGGACATGACCTACGCGGCACCGCTCCGGATCAAGACCCGTCTCACCGTCAAGGAGACCGGCGAGATCAAGGAGTCGGACGTCTATATGGGCGACTTCGCGATCATGACCGCCGAGGGGACCTTCATCGTCAACGGCACCGAGCGGGTGGTCGTCTCCCAGCTCGTGCGTTCGCCGGGCGTCTATTTCACGGCCACTGAGGACCCGGTCAGCGGTCGCCGCCTGTTCGGCGCCAAGCTGATCCCCAACCGGGGCGCCTGGCTGGAGATCGAGACCTCCGCCAAGGACCTGCTCACCGTCAAGATCGACCGCAAGCGCAAGGTGCCGGTGACGGTGCTCCTGAAGGCGCTGGAGCTGCCGCAGCTGAAGGGCAAGGACAACGATCGGGACGCCCAGCGGGTGGCCCTCGCCCAGCTCTTCGGCGACGTCGACGACAACGCCGAGCACAAGTACATCGACGCGACCTTCGAGAAG
>Ga0209577_10001274_pt1 | contig 25085 bp, 24 predicted proteins | sample GraSoiAngelo_109_FD_185874 | JGI IMG/M metagenome (GOLD analysis project Ga0209577, IMG submission 185874) | Grasslands soil microbial communities from the Angelo Coastal Reserve, California, USA - 14_0903_12_20cm (SPAdes) (version 2) | ecosystem: Environmental > Terrestrial > Soil > Grasslands...
ATCGAGAACTGTATATGTTCCAAGTAGCTGATAAAGATCTCGATAGTCAGCCGGCTTGCGAATATTGCCGGTTTTATCGACAAGGTCATAGCCGTTGAATTTGTGGTTAGCTTGCGCGCTAGCCGATGGATAGCCAGCCAACACAGCGACGGTGAGAAACAACATGGAGATACGGAACCCCATAAACCACTCCTCTAGTTTGAATTGGTGTATCGCCTTCATCTCCCTCCGGTGCATTGCACGCACGGGGCCAAGATCGGAATGCTGCTTTTCCAGTGCCGTGCCACCATTAATCGACAGCTTGAGTTGTGTACGTGTCAAAGCGAGTGGCGAGAAGATGTCTCAGTGGCGCTAGGATGTCACGAATTCACGTTCCCAAATGATCTCGTACTGCGCCACGAGACCCCGTGAGACGAGTACCATTTTCAGCGTTTGATATTCGTTCCGCCTGTTGGGCATCGTCGTGCTGTCAAAACGCCGGCGCGACATTTCACTCGCTAAGGAGCGTTCAGATGGCCATCTTCTCGCGAGGCTTTGTCGGCCGGCGCAGCGCGGCAGATGTAAAGCTGCCGCCGGGGCAGTACCTTACTTCTGACTTTCCCGTTTTGTCCGCAGGACCGACGCCGCACGTGGCGCTCGACCAGTGGGAATTCAAGGTCGACGACGGCACTGCCGTTTTACGGCGATGGGACTGGAAATCGTTTCGTGAGTTGCCTACCGAGAACATCAGGGTTGATCTGCATTGCGTTACACGATGGTCGAAACTCGGCACATTCTGGGAAGGCGTTTCGTTGGATGTGCTACTCGCAGGCGTGAAAACCGATTCTGCCTATGCAATGATGCGTTCGTACGGCGACTACACGACGAACCTCCCACTCAAGGATCTGATGAACAAGCAGGCGTGGGTCGCATTCAAATTTGACGGGGCAGATCTTGCCCCCGAACACGGCGGTCCTGCGCGGCTGCTTGTCCCCCATCTTTACTTATGGAAGAGTGCCAAATGGGTTAGGGGCATGACGCTGATGCCCCGCGACAGACCAGGCTTTTGGGAAAGCCTTGGCTATCACATGTACGGGGACCCATGGCAGGAACAGCGATACTCGGGCGAGTGATGTGGCGAACTGGAACGGTTGTTGCACTGCACGACGAAACAGCAACCGCCCGGACGATCACTCTTAAAGTTCCCGATTGGCCGGGCCACCTCGCCGGCCAGCATGTTGATGTACGTTTGACGGCTCCCGATGGATACGCTGCCGTCCGATCCTACTCGATTGCCTCTTCGCCAAACTTCGAAAGACACATTGACATCACCGTCGACCGTCTGCCGAACGGCGAGGTCTCGCCCTATCTCACCGAAGAAGTCATAGTCGGCGATCGTCTGGAGTTGCGCGGTCCGATCGGGGGGTGGTTCGTGTGGCGGTCTAACCAGACCGAGCCGATCCAACTTATAGCAGGAGGTTCCGGCATTGTGCCGCTCATGGCTATGATTCGCTCTCGTGTTGCGTCGGGAAACAGTGCGCTGTTCCGATTGTTATACTCCGTACGCGAACCAGGAGCGGTTTTCTACGGTGATGAATTGCGAGCGCTCTCAGATCTAGACCGCTCTGTGGTCATTACCTACGCGTACACGCAAGTCGCTCCAAAGGATTGGCCGCGCCCTCCGTGTCGAATCGATGCTGCTCTAATCGCGAACGCAACCTGGCCCGCGAACCTCGCTCCAACTTGCTACGTCTGTGGTCCTACATCGTTTGTCGAAAGTGCATCTAACCTCCTCATCGCTTCAGGTAACCATCGTGATCGGATCAGGACTGAGCGCTTTGGCCCCACAGGAGGTCGAAAATGAGCTCGCATACTTACGACTATCTTGACGCTAAAGCTGCCGCGGGTGACTCGATCAGGTGTTCAGCCTTGGATGTCACGGCTGCAAAGGAACGGTGCTGCACAGCCGCGCACAACAAAGCGCTTTGCTGAAGCCCCACTAATACAAGCGGTGTTCTTGCATCGGAGCGTGGTGCGTAGTCTGTGATTGCATACTCCCTTCATCCTGTAAATGTTCACCAGCGGGTGTGCCTTGAGGTGCCGGCATCACGTATTTTGGGCATCGAGATAGAACGATCAAAAAACGCAGTGGTGACTCCGATTTCTAAAAAAACAGTGTCGACCTAGCACCCTCCACCTAGCATTTGGTGCGGGGCATCCCCGTCCGATGTCGGTCGCTCGGCAACCTCATTCCGTGTGACATGAAGGAGCAAGAAGTCAGCTCATCGATCCCGCGTCACTCCTCATCCACGTATTCACCGGGCACGTCATCCTCCGGCACCTCGTGTGTGTGGATTTCCTTCCCCTCGTTGTCCTCTGCATCTTGAACACCAACTAGCACGTTGGCCTCGAATGCGTTCCCCTCTTCGAGTAATTCATGGAGATTCTCTGAATCGAGATGTTCGATCTCGGGCAGTCCCTGCAAGTCGCCCGATAGTTCGCCAGAATGTGCTCTCGCCGTTTCCTGTGGAAATACTTCAGCCTCTTCTTGCCCAGGTGAGCGTTTCGACATTGGCCGATTCCTGATGCTTGCAGTCGTCTTTTTCGCTCGGGTGTTCTTTCTCTCCCTCTTTGACGCCTTTTTGGAAGTTGGTTTGTGGGGGGTGTGTTTCTCTTTAACCTTTTTATCGGCGGTCCGTTTGGCCTTGGTCATCTTGTTGTCCTTCTTCTTAGCACCAGTCTGTGTAGCCCAGTACGATTGAATTTCACGTTTAGATGCGCTCTGCGAATCACTTCATGATTGAAGAACTAAACGGAAGCCGGGAGTTGCCTGGATTATTCGGGCGCAGCGTTCACTGAGTAGTAGATGAGAATGGCTGTCACCACAGGGGCTCGGACTTGCTCTATTGCGCCGCATGCCGGATCAGGCGGCGCGGCCGCCGGCCAGAACCTCGAAATCGCAGATCGTTGTCCAGTAACTGAGACATCCGGTTTCTACAAATTCCTGTACGACGTACAACGCGTGGTCGCTGCTTTCCTCGAGACTCTGCTTTCTCTGAGCTTGTTTCACAGGTTCCGGATTCCGCCAGACAATTGCGATTTTCGTCATGATTCATTCTCCCGCACATCAACCGAGATGCGATCCGGCATTTCGATCGGACGCTACCTCAGGAGCAATCGAGGTGCCATCAGCCAATCTTCGCATTCCGGGATCTCAAACTACCGAGGAAAGGTTGCGCGTCGAGTGCATTGACTGTTGCGACATTGCAACAAAGGGCGAATGTCGAGAAGTGAGACCGTGCCAGCCGTCACCCCGATGCCAGCTTTGTCAGGGTCGTGACGCACGACTGTCACTCGTTGTCGGGAATTAACGCCATTGTCTGGCTGCACCTCTTTCCGCAATGGAAAGAAACCGAACGTAAGGACTTCAAATTGCTCAGTTTCTGCACCATGCCCGCCAATGTAATTTCGCGGCAATCTTAATCAGCGAGATTATCGGAACTCTCGCGCGTGCTTACACACATTGTGGATTTCCCGCGCCGAACTTAGCTCTTGATTTTGCCGAGCAGCGCGCTTGGACTCGTAGCAGAACAAACCCGATGAGGCCGACGATTCGAACTCTCCGCAGTCCAGCGGAGTCAGGGCATTTACAATGAGCCTGAAATGGTGTCTGCGGATATTCCAACGGTTTTTGTCGTCGATGACGATGCCGACATACGCGCCTCGATACAGGACTTGTTGGGATCGGCAGGCTTACGATCCGAATGCTTCGAGACGGCGGAACAGTTTCTAAAGAGAACGCCTTGGGATGGTCCCAGTTGCCTCATATTGGATGTGAGCCTTCCTGGAATCAGTGGCCTGGATTTTCAACAGCAGCTGAGGAACACAAGCCTCGAGATTCCCATCATTTTCGTCACTGCGCATGGCAATATACCGATGACGGTGAGAGCAATGAAGTCAGGCGCGCTGGAATTTCTGACTAAGCCATTTGAAGATCAGGAACTGCTGGAGGCCGTTCAGCGAGCTCTAGTTCACGACTCCGCACGTCGGCTCGAGCAAGCGGAGCTTGCTGCCTTACGAAAACGCTATGAAGTCCTGAGTCCGCGCGAGCATGAAGTGATGGGACTTGTGGTTTCGGGAATGCTCAATAAGCAGATTGCTTCCGAACTCGGGATCAGCGAAGTAACCGTTAAGATTCACCGCGGCCAGGTCATGCACAAGATGGGGGCTCGATCTCTTGCCGAGCTTGTCAGAATGGCGGAGAAGCTCCTGCTTTTCCGCACGCGATAGCGATGTCGGCTCAATCTCTGGCAACGTCATCCCGTCTTACATTAATACCAAGGTGTGATTGCGCTTTCTTTTGCGTTGGATTATTTTCTTGCCAGTGTGGCCAAAGAGGAGAAGAGGAACGTGGTGGCGATCGTTGACGATGACGAGCAGGTCCGGCATTCACTTCACGACCTGATGGAGTCGGCTGGCTTCCGGAGCTTGGAGTTCGCATCGGCGGAGGAATTCCTGAACTCCGGCGAACGAGAGCATACTGCGTGTCTGATCACGGACATCCGTATGCCGGGAATGTCAGGTTTGGAACTCCAAACAAAGCTAAAACAGGAGCATTACAGAATTCCCATAATCTTCATTACTGCGCAAGGTGACGAAAAGATGCGGATGCAAGCTTTAAGGGCGGGAGCAGTAAAGTTTCTGACCAAACCTTTTGATGACGAAGTACTGCTCGAGGGTGTGCGAGTGGCACTCGATAGCTAAGCTTCTCGTTTCGCGGGAAGCATTTCTGTGGGGTAGTCCGTGGAAGGCTTCAACAAAGATCGGGCAAGCGAGCGGGGTCATCCTGAGTTTGACCACATTATAGGAAATAGCCTTCCACTGGAATTAGTGCTCGCTGAGGTGGAACGCGTAGCACCGACCGATTCCACCGTCCTGGTTCTTGGCGAAACGGGAACTGGCAAGGAGTTAATCGCCAGTGCTATTCATCATCTGAGCGCACGCTGCGGACGTCCGTTCGTGAAGCTGAATTGCGCGGCCATTCCTTTTGAGCTATTGGAAAGCGAACTGTTTGGTCACGAGAAGGGCGCCTTCACCGGAGCTCTCACCCAGAAGATCGGCCGCTTTGAAATGGCTGATACCGGGACCCTATTCCTCGATGAAATCGGAGATATTCCGTTGGCGCTACAGCCGAAGCTGCTGCGGGTGCTGCAGGAGCAAGAGTTCGAGCGCCTGGGAAGTGGCAAAACACATCGCATCAACGTCCGTCTGATTGCGGCGACGCATCGCGATTTAACCGAGATGGTCAGGCGGAAAGAGTTTCGCAGTGACCTCTACTACCGAATAAACGTATATCCGGTCGTACTGCCGCCCCTGCGGGAACGCCGTCAAGATATTCCTCAGTTGGTCTTGCATTTTGTCGAGATTTTCGCCCGGCGCATGGGCAAACGGATCGATCATGTGCCGAAAGAGACTCTGGAGGCGTTCACCTCGTACTCTTGGCCCGGGAACGTGCGCGAACTTCAGAACTTGATCGAACGGGCCGTGATTCGGTCGGACGACGGGGTGCTTGGGAATCCTTTGCCACTGTCGGACACGAATCCCGTAACGGTACCTCCTGCGCCCAGAACGTACTTGGACTCCCAACGAGCCTTGATCTTGCAGGCATTGCGGGCGACACGCTGGGTTGTCGGAGGACCCCACGGCGCCGCTGTGCGGCTGGGACTGAAGCGGACTACTCTAGGTGCCATAATAAAGAGGCTGGGGATATCGCGACCGCTCCCCAAAGACGACCCAAACGAGCTCGCCGACAACGAGGACAGGGAGTACCAACTAACAGCCTAATCAGATTCGGTGTCGTCAGCACCGTTTACCAAATCCCCCGGTTATGCAGCCTGGTGTGCAGTCGCTTCAATGGGTAAGGTGAAGTGAAATGTCGCACCTGGCCGGTTGTCGCAGGTGGCCCACAAGCGGCCTCCATGGGATTCGACGATCGATCGGCTAATCGCCAGTCCCAAACCGGTACCCTGAGGTTTAGTGGTGAAGAATGCATTGAAGATTTGATCCACCCGCTCTGGCGGAAGCCCCGTGCCGTTATCATGGACCGACACCATCACGTGACGATTCCCGTCTTCCTGTGACCTGATGCTAAGCGCACCACTGCTGCCCAAGTCTTTCATGGCTTCGATGCCATTGATCATGAGATTCATGAGAACCTGCTGCAATTGAATGCGGTCGGCTGTGATTTTGGGAAGCCCATCGGACAACTGACAATCGATTGCGATCGAGTAGCGCGCCGGCTCGCTGCGCAGAAGCATGATCATCTCTTGGATGACGTCATTTACGTCAACCAACTCTCGGTGCACAATGTCCTTTTTGAATAGCGAACCGATGCGACTGATGATGTCAGATGCACGCTTCGCGTCTCCGATGAGCCTGGAAGCTGCCTCGCGAGCCTTTACCACAGCGGGTTGGTCGCGATCAAGCCATCGCAGGCAGGCCTGAGCGTCAGTTACAGCTGCTGTAATCGGCTGCTTGATTTCGTGGGCGAGAGAAGCTGTCAGTTCTCCAATGGTGCTCACTCGGTTCAGATGTGCGAGATGGGCCAGTTCTTCCCGCATTCTCTCGCGCTCTTGCAGCGCCGCCTGCAGCTCGTCTTCGGCCTTCTGCCGGGTCAATTCGGCGGCAGCGCGGGAAGCGAAGATCTTAAGCAAGTCGATGGCGCGCGAGTCGGCCTCCATCGGCTTGTCGTCCAGAATTGCTAGGTGGCCGATGACGCGATTGCTGCGGTCGAGCATAGGAACGCCGAGGTAGCTTTCCGCTTGCCAATCCGCCAGAACCTTATCGAGAGGGAACAGGCCCTGCAGCCCTTGCCTGTAACGGCAAACCTCGCCATGAAGCACCTTTTCGCATGGCGTATCGGCGATGTCAAAATCGAAGTCCTCCCCAAAGCCGTCGCCCTTCCAGAAGGCCAGCGTGCGGGCATGCTTCTGGTCATCACAAGTGGTGACAAAGGCATAGCGTGCGCGCAGTGCCTGGGCCATGTGCTGCACCAGACTCTGGAAGAAGTCGCTGCCCGTGGTCGCCGCTGTGCCCACTACGAGAAGCCGGAATGCTTGCTCGGCCTGCTTTCTTTCAGTGATATCGCGGATAAAGCCAGTAAATACGCGGCGCCCGTTCGTGGTCAGTTCTCCGAACGAGACTTCCAACTGAAACTCCTGCCCATTCTTGCGAAGGCCAGTAAACTCGGTACCTTGCCAGTTGATATGCCGCTGGCCGGTAGCCAGGTATCGTCTGAACCCATTCTCGTGCAGTTTCCGCATGAACTCCGGCATTAAGACCGTCAAAGGTTTTCCAATCAATTCAGCCGGGTCATAACCAAAGACTCTCGTGGTAGCAGGATTGGCAAATTGAATCGCACCGCTCTCGTCCGCACTAACGACGGCGTCAGTGGCCGTCTCGACAACGACACGCAGAGCTTGTTCAGCCCGTTCCCGATCGTCGATGTCAGTGAGTAAGACGCACCAGTTCAGAATGCGTCCATCAGGATCTCGCAAGGGAAACCCGTGTACGCCGAACCAACGGTAGACACCATCGAAGCGTCGCAAGCGCTGCTTAACGTCGTAGGGCTGGCCGGTCTGGATTGCCTCTATCCATATCTCGATTGCGTGGGGAAGGTCATCTGGATGAACGGCATCGCTGGTACCCCACTTTCTCAAATCCTCTAACGTCTTGCCGAAGTACTCAAGATTCGGTTTGTTGACGGTTTCGACTTCCCCAGATGGCGCCATGACCGCAACGGGTGCCGGAATGCTGTCGACTAACAAACGGAGACTAAGCTCGCGAACCTGAAGCGCCTCCTTGGCTGTCTTGCGCTCGGCGATTTCCCTTTCTAGCGCTTCGTTGGTATCCAACAAATCTCGGGTGCTACGTTCCAAGGCTTGAGTCCGAACTCGAACTTGCGTTTCTAACCCGTTTGCCAGCTCGCGTACCGCTGCTTCCGTCTTTTCGCGCTCAGCGACCTGGATTTTGAGGTCCTCTATGTGCATCCGAGCTTGATACGCGGAAGAGGCAAATTTCCCAAGAGAGGCCATGACCCGGTCATCTTCTGCGTCGAACCTGCGGCGATCGCTGTGCATGATCGCCCAAATGGTTCCAACCGCCTCGCCAGCGACGTAAAACGGGACTAGCAGGCATTCTTCGGCTGCTGGAATGACGGGTATCAGATAGGGGTAGCGCCGCTCGAAATGTCTGAATAACAGAGTACGATTTTGATCAAGCACGTCCCCGCAGGGCCCGAAGTTGCGAGGGGTCCCACCTCCGACGTGCGGATTCCAAATACCAGCGATAGCCGGCCAATAGAACCTTTCGCCGCAAGCGTCCGGCGTTTTCCCATCCCGCGTCAGGAGGCTAAGGCCAGCGGAGTCGCACTGGGTAATATCCAGGATCGTTTCGGCTAATGTCTGAAAGATCGTGCCCGGCGAATCGGCCAACGTGCTCGCTAGTTTCACGAGTGCGCGGTTCTCCTTTTCATACTCGGGTGGACGCGATGGGCGGCGCTGCAACTCCTCCGTGCACAGGATCGACTGTAAAGAAGCTGCTTCTGGAATCGAAGTCTCCAATAGTGTGTCACTCTTCGAGTTGGGTGAGTTGGTCATGTTCTACTCCATGATGTACCGATGAGAACTCATTTGAGGTTCTCCGAGCCCATGTCGGCGTTAAACGAGAATTATGCATTTCATTTGCAGAACGCTTGAACCGAACCCCTTACGCGGACGAAGGGCGCTTTCGAGGACTCATGAGATCGGCTCACGTGGGGATCAACAGCGGAGGACTGTGTCACGTTCTCGCGCTCCCAGCGTGGACTCTGTGTTCGCAACGGTTATGGATGACATGACAAGAAAGGCAAAATTGGAAAGGCGGAAACGGGGCACAATGGCCCTTGCACCACTACAGCGCGCGCACGGGGCGGCTCGAGCTGCCTGAAATACGGTGGCGGGGCCACGTACGACGGAATAGGGCCCTTGCGTTGAGGGAAGAATGAAAATCGTAATGACAGCCAGAGCTAGCGCTACACAAAGCCCGCATGCAAGCCGTCGATCTATTAGCATGCTCGCCGTTGGCTGCTCGCGGACAGTCACATCAAACTCCCGAATCGGCCCACTGTAGGAGCGAACCTTGTCCAAGATTCAGGCCAAAAATCGAATCAACCCCAGAGAAAGGAAATTTTAAAGAATCATACGCTCGTCACACAGTCTCAGCAAGGTTGTACCCAGCTTCACTCGAATAATGGATTTGGCAACGTGATAGGCGGGCCCCTCTCTCGCCGCGCGGACATGCTCCTTCGCAGCGGCATCACTGGTATCGGAAGCATTTTCTGTCCAATCGGTACTCCCAGTGGAGCGTGGATGGAGAAGAGACGATTTCAAACAAACTCCAACGAGTTACGACCGGTGGCTATCGGAGCAGAGACCGAAACTCGCCCATGCAGTTGGTGCCGATCAGGTGAAGCATGTCATCGCGCTGACGTTGAATACCACTTTACGACAGATTGGAATGTAAGGGAGCAAGCGTTTGCCTTCTTTTCTGCCCACAACCCCAGCACCGAGAACTGGAGGTATGCGTGCAAAGAACTTGAGCTGGCAGAACGGGGACGAACGCTGAGGCCATCAACTCGGGCCGCCCACACAAGGAGTTGGTTATGTCGAAGAAATTTGCGGAGAAAAATTGCGGTGATTACTGGAGGATCCACACGGTATGGGCCTCGCTACCGCGAAGCGCTATGTTCAAGAAGGCGCTTGATCTTCTGGAGAGCGTAGAACTCCAACATATCCTGAGTCTCCCGAATACCACCGGTTTTTGACTCGGCGCTTCTGTTCAGTACCTGATCGCAACGCCTTTCGGGTCCGAGAGCTCGACGCTTTAACTGCAGGTTCGGTTCGTCTGTAAACTCCATTGTCATCTTTGCCATTGCTTCACTCCGTGGAACTCGGTGTATTAGTCGTGGAACTCCCGCCACCGGAACTCAGTGTTGTATGCGGTCTTGTGCCCGCTTAGGTTCGTGATCGACTCAAAAGCTTGTCCAACGTGAATCTGTCAGGCTCCCAGAACGCCAGTAAGAATGCTGCAGCGGCTGCCGAGAAGACCGAATAGTCGAATGGCGTCTTGATGCCAAGACCTGTGGCCATGCCTATAGCAAATGACAAAAGGAGAAGACCGGAGAGGACGGAAGCCATTCGCATTTTGAAGCCCGCGATAAGCAATATCCCAAAGAGTGTCTCCGCGACGGTGGCTGCCCATGCAAAGGACACCGTCAATGAACTGGGGAAAAGAGACGTCACCGCGCCCGTGTACTCCACGAAATGAGCGAAATTTCCCCAGGATACGTTCTTTGCTCCATTTGGCCCCCACAAGCCAAAACGATCAGCCACAGCGGATAGAAAGGAAGCTCCTAGCGCAAACCGGGCGAACAGACGGACAATCTCTGACCCATTCTCAGTGAGTTCCGCGGTTTTTGAATTCATACAAGACCCATTCCTTCGTCCCGATCGCTCAACAAACGGTTAACGGTCGCGCGAATTGTCGCTTCCGGGGAATCCTCGTAGAACAGGTCAATTCGATCGCCAGATTCAAGATTTAGCATTGCACCCCACTTTCGCTTCGTTCGTCCGTTGCAAAGACTCGCCATGTTAACCTGACCTCTATAAAAGAAATGCAACACGCAGGGTTTCCCAGTTGTCTGCGATTCTCCTTCACCAGGGACAAGCTGGAGAACTCGCGAAAACCCAGCTCCTCTGCGTGCGCATGTCTCTGCCACGATTGGAACGGAAACCGTGGCAACCCTTGTCAAAGTTAGTTCGTGCCTCCACGTAAGGAATATTGCTTTAGGCGAAATGATTTCATCGGAGAAATTCAATGCTCGCGTCCGAAGCTAGTGAATGGGAGTGAGAATCGGTGCTCCTTCATTTTTGATAAAAAATACAACGAACTTCGCTGGTTTCGTCTTACTCGTGTTACGGCTTACGGTATGAACGTCTTCAGGTGATTCGTAAAATACCTGCCCGGGACCAAGCCGCTGAAGCATGCCTCCGCGAACTTGCATCTCAACTTCCCCGTCGAGAACATAGACAACCGCGTGCGCATCATGCCGGTGGATCGCGTCGACGGCCCCTGGGGCGTAATTGACAGTAATGACTTCAATCTCTTTACCCGGTGCTTCCGGAAGCTGTTTCGTAAACAGCGTATTCACTTGCTGGGCATGCGCTGCCGTGGCAAATCCGAAGGTAAAGATAAATACAGAGAGGATGAGCTTCTTCATGTTATGCATCGCTTCTGTCCTTTCGGTGATGTGCTGCGATAACCGTAAGGTCCGACTTCGTCAAACGTCTAGCTTTCAATTTCGGGTTCCTTCCATTGCATATCCGATGGAGAGCACCCAAAATCAAGAGAGATCTCTTGGCAACGCCCTTTCAATACTTATTTCTTGTTGTTGTTCGGTCGAGAAACTCATGCATCAACGACCCAATCCGATCCACTTCTTCTTCCAACGCGAAATGGCCCGTGTCGAAAAGATGGAGCTCTGCGCTTGGAATATCCCTTTTGTAGAGTTCAGCACCCTCCACCGTAAAGATTCCATCGTTTTTGCCCCAAGTGATCAGCGTGGGGGGCTGTTGTTGACGGAAATACTCCTGCCAATCGGCATAGACATCCAGATTCCTTTTTGCGTTGTAGAGGATTGAAAGTTGGATCTCTTTGTTCCCCGGTCGGTCCTGATAAGCCTGGTCGATCACCCAATTGTCCGGGCTGATCTTCGACGGATCGCTGGCGCCATGCAGATAATGCCACTTGGTTCCTTCAATCGTCAGAAGCCAGTCGAGTAGAACCTGAGCGTTCTTTTCGCTCCGATCTTCCCAATAGTCAAATAATCCCTTTGCGAACTCCTTATTTAAGGCTTCATCATGGGCGTCTCCGTTTTGGACGATCATAGCGGTGACGCGTTCCGGATGCATGACAGCTAACCGGAAGCCAACCGATGCACCTATGTCCGAGAGGAATAGCGCATATGAAGAAAGATTTAGCTTCTCGGTGAACTTTTCGGTCACAGCCGCTAACCCCTCGAAGGAATAGTCGAAATCATTGACCGACGGTGCTGAGCTTTCGCCATATCCAGGGAAGTCCGGGGCAACGACATGATATTTATCCGCAAGCATGGGAATCAGATTGCGGAACATATGAGAAGACGACGGAAAGCCGTGCAAGAGCAAGACGGTGGGAGCATCTCGGGGACCGGCTTCGCGATAGAAGATTTCCAATTCCTCCACGTTTATCGTGCGATAGAAAACGGTCGGTGTAATCGTGTTCGAGTTAAGCGTGCGATTGAAAACGGTCGGCGTAATCGTGTTCGACATCTAAACTCTCCTTCGGCGCGTGAAATGCAACTTCGTGGGCGTTAGGCAATCCCCGAGTCCCCAGGGATGCACGAAACGACAGCGGCTAAGGCTCTAAGCAGCTAATCTTCTTGTCACTCTCTCCGATCCGCGGATGATCGTCTTTCCCTTGATCCGTTCGGTCGGGTTGAAGGCGGCGACGGCATCGTCGAGGGCAGCCACCTTGCCGATGTTTGTCCGCAGCCGACCATTCCGGACCCGTTGGACGACCTCACTCAATTGCGCGCGATCGGGAACGACGACGAAATCGATAGTCAGGCCGTCAGCGGGCCGCGCCTCGGTCGGGCCGGTGATGGTCACCAGCGTTCCTCCGGCGCGAATCACGCCCGCAGACCGCTTCGCGATGTCGCCGCCCAGGACATCGAAAACCAGATCGACCCCGCCTACATCTTCTAGGGCGTCGTTATCGAGGTCGACGAACTCCTGTACGCCGAAGTCGAGAGCCGTCTGACGGCCGGCGGCGCGCCCGGCGCCGATGACGTACGCGCCAGCCTCACGTGCGAGCTGGGTCGCCATCGAACCGACTACGCCGGCCGCACCGTGCACAAGGACGCTCTGCCCGGCACGAAGGCGGCCGTGCTCGAACAGCCCCTGCCACGCGGTCAGGCCTGGCATTACGAGGGCCGCGCCCACGGTGAAGTCAACGTCACCCGGCAGCGCCACGAGGTTGCGCGCTTCGACGGCTACATACTCCGCCAGCGTGCCGTCGCGATACCAATCCGTGAGGCCGAACACCCGCTGTCCAATCGACAGCCCCGTCGTGCCATAGCCGAGGGCGGTGACCACTCCGGCCAGTTCGTGTCCGGGGATCGAAGGCGTCCGGTCACGGCCGACGCGATCCGTCCAGGTCGAGGGCCACGACAGCTCATCCCCAGTGAATCCCGACGCATGAATCTGAACAACGACGTCGTTTATCGCCGCCTGCGGCTCGGGCCGCTCCATCAGCTTCACCCCAGCCATTCCCGCAGCCTGATCCGTCACCACAATCGCCTTCATCGGTCGCCTCCCTGTGTCGAGTTCTTGCTTGTAAGGCAGCCGCTCCATCCGTTGTCCCTGGACGGGTTATCGGACAGAAACGGATCGATCAAAATCGTGGCCTCGCCCGCCTCGATGCGAAATGCGGAACGGCCGTGCCATGTCTGTTTCATAGGAATTGTCTCCTCGGTAATGTGTCTCTTTACTGGAATGCATGCCGCTGGCCAAAGTGATTTCGGCGGCACCGCTCTAGAATTGCGCGTAGCAACTTCGCTCAACTGGCGGGAATAGAACAATTAGGAGGAAGGGACCACTGACTTTCAATTGCACTGACGCGAACACTTCGCGCCAAGAAGGCATCCTGATGTCACACCGCCATGCATTCGACAGCTGATTGGATCAATCCCGCCGCAACTCGCGATTCTGTCATTGCGATCTGTCGTAATGTCCTTACATTCCGTGCCGAGTTTTTGGCCAACACTCACACTCGTGCGTATTTGGTCCGCCATGTGCAATGGCTTGAGTCAGAACGAAAGGTGCGTATCGAACCGACAGCAAACGTGAAGCTCATCCTTCAACCCGACGACAGCTTAAGTCCATTGATCAAGACGATTGACGGTGCCACCAGTTCGATTGAAATCGCGATCTTTCGATTCGATCGCGCTGGATATCCAGAGCGCAGTCGTACACGCCCTCATCGCAAATGCGAATCGCGGGGCAGAAGAGACCCCACCTGCTGATTGCTCGGCCGCGGAAATACTAACTACGGTTTCCTTCTAGCCCACACTATTCAGTGCGAATGTGTGTCGTTGCGACCCGGCCGCACTCGCAAGAAGATTTGAAACGACACCGGATTGTCTCCATAAGCAGCGTTGAGTGCGGCAGGCTTGGAGTAAAACGTGACATCCGCTCCTAATCCCAGCCGCCACAGCCGGCGATACAGCAGGTCCCGCGTGCCACCAAATGTGTAGGCGCCAATGCGATACGCAGGGTGTGTAGCTGCCTCGGGGAACAGCTCATCTTTATCCACTAGTTCGAGCCGCGTAAAGAAGTAATTTCGCTCGCGGAAATTCAATGTTGATTCCGCTAAATAACTATTGAGCACCGTATTGGTGAGTTCCTTGCGCTTGCGTCCCCACACAACCGTCGTCGCCCAGTTTCCTCGCGCCAGTGGACGGTTGTAGGCGATCGAGGCGATCTGGCGCCGCTCATTGCCGGGTTCCAATGCTTCCGGATGCACCAGCAATCCATAGCTGTACTGCGCGGTCCAATTTCGCGTCGGTGCAATACTGCCGCGCACCGACCACGAATCCAGTGGATTGACCTGAATGCTCCAGCGCTCCTCGTTAGGCTCACGCCCATTGAACGCGGAACCCTCTAATTTGAGGTGATCGAAAATGAAGCCCGTCGTGATCACACCGAAGCTGATGTGCGTCGAGTCCTGCAGGTGATGGCCAAGGGGAGTCAAAGGCAACTCGGAAGCTGATGTTCGGTGAATGTGGCTCACTGGCCCTAGCGCAGGCTCCGCCGATGGGCCGCCATACACATACCACGACAGGCCTTCCGTGAGATTAACGGTATAATTCGCCGACAACTCCGCAAATACATTATGCGGATGCTGGTGATCGACCAGCGGCTGGCCGTGGTAGGATTCGCCCGTCTGGAACAGCTCGGGGAATCCCGGATGCGGCGAAGTTAAAGACTCAGCCGAGTACATCTGTTTCAGAAGCAATGTTCCGGGACCCAGCTTGTGCTGCTCCATAAACATCACGTTGTTCACCGACTGAGCTTTTCCAACGCCGCGCGGACCTCCCTGCTGGTTGTAGTCGATGAAGATCACGCCATGCATCGTGAACTGCCATCCGCCGAGCGACCACATCCACATCGGCAATGGCGCGGACGCCGGCTCCCACGCCGTTCCTGATCCCTCATGCCGCGAGGGGCGCCAACTCATCGAGGTGTGACCCATATCCATCCCGGGCATATTCTGCATGTCGTGATCCATGCCCGGCATGCTTTGCATTTCGGTAGTCATGTTCTGGCTGTCAGCAGGCGACTGCTGGGCATCGCAGACCGACACGCCCACCGAACACAGCAAGATCAGAGATAAAAGACCGCGCATTTTCGCACTCCCAAGCGACCAGCGTAGAACGGCTCCGCCGTCAGGACGCCGTTCCACCCGAATAGTTTCGTCTGAAACGAACCCGATGATCGGAGACAGAATGTAAAGAGATGTATCAAAGCCTACTGTTCTCACACGGTCTCCTTAAACTTCCGATAACGACGAATCAACGTACTGGTCGAACTATCGTGCTCGAGTAGTGTTGTCGAGCCAGCGGCTCTGGCCAAGGTTGTGAAGTTCCTGTGTCCCTTGCATCTCACTTCAGTTCGATTGCACGCTCTGGGCCAACATCAGAAAGACATTTTTATAGGCGCAAGTGACATTCCCCTACTGGGCCGAGCCACTTTCACGATTTCGGGCCGGACCTACGAAGTGTGTCTCCGTTTTGGAAAGGAGTTTGCCTATCTTCGTGCCGACCTCGGATACTGCACGCTGGGCCGTCTCCGATGACTTGTGAGCCCTTAACTGCAATAAGGCGAGACGAATGCAGATCCGCGGAACCTGGCCTTGTCCTCCCGGCACAGTGTAGCGGTGGGAGCTCATTGCGGTTTGGAGCCTCAGGGCCGCCTGCGCCCGAGCCACCGGTCGTGGGCTTCTTCCGAAGGCACTATGTGGCGAGGACACGTCTTTGTGTCATTGTACTGTCACGACGAACTGCCCCAGACCACAGCACTTGATCTCCATCGCGAGTTAGATCTGTGGAATCTGACCTGTCCCAGGGTTCGGGCGTCTCTCCTTTAGGCTGCGGCGTGCCCCCATCGGAATTGCGTATATGGCAATCCCATTGCAACGGCTACAGCGAAGCACGGACTTTCAATCGGCGTAGACGCGGCGGTGAAGGATCACGCCCGCCACATCAATCAACTGAAACGACCAACCTAATATTGGAGAACCGACAATGGCTGAAAATAAAATTGACGAGCTCGACATTTTGAACTTTGCACTCAACCTGGAATATCTGGAAGCTGAGTTTTACACTTACGCTACCACCGGCAAGTCCATCACAAGCTTCGGCGTCGGAACCAAAGGCCGCGCCGATGGATCAAATCCGAAGACCGGCGGCACTACAGTCGGCGGCAAGAAGGTCAACTTTCCCGAGGACGAAGCCTCGATTTACGATCTTGCGGCGCAGATCGGTGCTGATGAACGCGCCCACGTAGTCCTGCTTCGTGGCGCATTAGGCTCGTCTGCAGTTGCTATGCCCAACATCGATCTGGGTGCTCTTGGTTTCGGCTTCGATAATCTAAGTGAGTTCCTTCGAGCAGCCCGCATCCTGGAGGACATCGGCGTCACGGCATATTCAGGCGCTGCCGGTTTGCTTAAGACTCCGGACATCATTACAGCGACCGCATGCCTTCTGGGGGCTGAGGCGGAGCATGCCGCGACGATACGAACGCAAATTGCACGATTGAAGATATCAACGACGGCTTTGGACGCTGTAGACCTAGTTCCTCCACCTAGCGGCGAGCTGAGGCAGGTTCTCTCGATCAAAGTCAGCGATGGGCTGATCGCAACGAGGACGGCTGGACAGGTACTTCATCTTGCCTTTGGAGGGAAGGCAGGTGTGAAGCAAGGAGGCTTCTTCCCGATGGGTCTCAACGGCACAATCACTTCGAGTACGGAGCAAGCGGCCCTTCCGATGGTTGCCGCTTAACACCTTGCTCGTGCACTTGCACTCTGCCGACCGGCCGATCGCAACATTTCTCTAGCGCGGTTGGCCGGTATCTCATTTTCAGTAGCGAAAGGAGGACGTATGCCGCAGGTTTCCTTCTCAACCGATATCAAACCTTTATTTCGGGCTATCGACATTTCGCACATGAGGCCCTTCGGTGTTGAGCTGGACAACTACACCTACATGTCGAATCCGGACAACGCCAATCTGGTGCTCGCGACACTTTCGCCGCACGATGGTGAGCCGCCTACCATGCCGCCTGGCGGACCTTATTGGACGGCAGCCCAACTCACATTATTCGCCGAGTGGCAGAAGGACGGGTACCAACCGTGAGCCGCTGGTCGACGCACTTTTGGATCTGAGGAAGGCTAGTCCGCGAATTAAATGGAGAACGATATGAAGATCCAGCGGAAATTAATCTTCGCAACAGCAGCGATCATCTTTGCTGCCCTGCAGCCGGTTAGAGCGAACTCCCAAGGCGCAAGCACTCCACCAGATTTGCATGTTGCCTATGGTTTGCAACCGGCTGCCCAGGATGCGAACGAAACCTCCCAGGAGGAAGTGGCGAGGCCAGGCATGTGTTTCCGGGTGTGACGTCATGCAGATCAATTGGAGGATGCTACCCAAACGTTATCTGTTCGGTGGGGGATTATTTCTCTTGCTCATAGTAGGACTGATCATTGGAGCCGTGCACCCGTACAAACATGCTTCGGGATCGCAACCAGTCGCTTGGCCGGACGTCCAGGTGCTGCAAGTTCAGCAGGAAGATGTGCCGATTTATGGGGAATGGATCGGAACCCTGGATGGGCTGGTCAACGCTGACGTCAGGGCACAGGTTACGGGATATCTCCTCAAGCAGGGATATCAAGAGGGCAGGTTCGTCAAACAGGGCCAGCTCTTGTTTCAGATTGATCCGCGTCCTTTTCAGGCAGCGCTCGACCAGGCTCAAGGGCAGTTGGCTCAGGCGAAAGCGATGCTGGCCAATGCACAGGCGGTGCAACGCCGCACAGAACTCGACGTGGAACGCTATACGCCGCTCGTGAAGGAGCAGGCAGCCAGCCAGCAAGATCTCGACAACGCCGTCCAAAACAATCTCGCTGCACTGGCAACGATCGAAACGGCAAAAGCCCAAATTAAGACCTACGAGGCGTCCGTCGAAACAGCGAAGATCAACCTTGAATTTACTCGTTTGGTTTCGCCGATTGATGGCGTAGCTGGCCAGGCGCAGCTCCAGGTGGGCGCTTTGGTTAGTCCGGGCAGCGGTGTGGTCACGTCGGTTTCTACTGTGGACCCGATCAAAGCATATTTCACCGTCAGCGAGCCTCAATATCTTGAATGGCGCAAACGCTTCCCCACGGAGACCAGTCGCTGGGAGGCCGACAAGAAATTGCGCCTTCAGCTGATTCTGGCAGATCGTTCAACCTACCCACACGAGGGGACTTTCTATTTTTCCGACCGACAGATAAATGAGACCACGGGCGCAATTCGGCTCGCCGCGCTTTTCCCCAATCCCAACAATATTCTGAAGCCCGGTGGCTACGCCAAAGTTCGTGCGGTAATCCGGACAGAGGAGCGAGCCCTGCTGGTTCCTCAACGTGCCGTTTCTGAACTCCAGGGTGGTTATCAAGTGGCAATCCTCGACGCCGACAACAAGGTGACTATCCGGCCGGTGACGGTAGGGCCCCAGGTCGATCGGCGTTGGGTGATCGCAAGTGGACTCAATCCGGGTGACCGGGTGGTTGCCGAAGGAGTTCAAAAGGTGCGCACCGGCGTCCGGGTCAATCCGAAACCGTTCACTACCGAAGCGATGAGCAGGTGATGTCGTGTCAAAGTTTTTCATCAATCGGCCTATCGTCGCGATCGTGATTTCGATTGTCCTGGTACTGGTCGGTTCACTTACCATTCTTAATTTGCCTGTCGCACAATTTCCGAACATCGCGCCGCCGGAGATCCAAATTTTGGCTACGTACGTTGGGGCGGATGCTCAGACACTGGAACAGGCCGTTGCCACTCCGCTCGAGCAGCAGATGAACGGCGTGGACAACATGAATTACATGTACTCCCTCAACGCGACGGGAAACTCAACCACGAGCTTGATCGTTAATTTTGATCAGAAGACCGATCCCAATACAGATTTTATTCTCGCGCAATCGCGAGAAACGCAGGCCGCCTCTCAGCTTCCCGCCGAAGTGACCAATTATGGAATTACCGTTCGAAAATCTGTGACTGCTCCTCTGCTGCTAGTTGCGGTGTATTCGCCACATGGAACCTATGACCCGACTTTTCTGGCGAACTACGCCTACATCAACCTCGCAGATCCGGTTTTGCGATCGCCCGGAATTGGCAACGTGCAGGTTTTTGGTGCTGGGCAATATGCGATGAGATTGTGGGTGAAACCCGACGCTCTCGCTAAGCTGAGTATCACAGTTCCGCAAATCGTCAGCGCGATTCAAGCGCAAAATACCGTGAACCCGGCGGGCAAGGCCGGCGGCGAGCCGGCACCCAAGGGCCAGGAATTCACTTACACAGTCTTGGCACAGGGTCGGCTAGTTTCACCGGAACAATTCGGCCAGATCATCCTGCGCGAGACACCCGATGGAGGCATTGTCCGGATCAGAGACGTTGCACGCATTGAGCTGGGGGCCCAGGACTACAGTGCTACCGCACGCTTGAATGGAAAGCCAAGTGCAGTGATTGCTGCATACCAGTTACCAGGATCCAATGCAGTTGAGGCAGCGGCCGGAGTCCGGAAACTGATGGAGCAATTGAAGCAGCGTTTCCCAGAGGACTTGGATTTCGTCGTTGCGCTGGACACCACACGGTCGGTTACGGAGGGAATTAAGGAAATTGTCAAAACGCTGCTGATCGCTCTCGTTCTCGTTATTTTCGTTGTTTATCTGTTTCTGCAGGGCTGGCGCTCCACGTTAATTCCCCTTCTTGCAGTGCCTGTATCGCTCGTCGGGACGTTCATTCTCTTTCCGCTATTCGGTTTTTCCATTAACACACTTTCTCTGTTCGGCCTGGTGCTCGCCATCGGTCTTGTGGTCGACGACGCCATCGTTGTGGTGGAAGGAGTCGAACGCCACATGGAGGAGGGTCTGACACCGAAGGATGCTGCGCTGAAGGCGATGGAAGAACTCTCTGGGCCTGTTGTGGGCATTGCTCTGGTCTTGTCAGCGGTATTCGTGCCGACCGCGTTCATCCCCGGTATCACCGGGCGGCTCTATCAGCAGTTTGCGGTTACGATCGCGATTTCAGTCCTTCTCTCCGCGTTCAATGCACTCACGCTGAGTCCGGCGTTGGCTGCGCTCCTGCTGCGCCCTCGGCAATCGAGTCAGGGACTGTTGCGGAGGAGCTTCGATTGGTTCAACCGCATGTTCCAGCGCGCCACAGATGGTTATGTTCATTGGAGCGGAGTGCTAGTCCAGAAGACCGGTGTTGTTGTGGCGCTCCTTCTGGTGTTTGGCATTGCTGCTGGATTTTTTGCGCAGCGCGTGCCGACGAGCTTTCTACCGGAAGAGGACCAGGGGTACGCCTACGTGTCCGTCCAACTCCCGAACGGAGCCTCGCTGGAGCGTACAAAGGCAGTTGTCGATGACGTGGAAAAAACGATTATGAACACGCCCGGAGTCGAATACTCGACGTGTTTTGTGGGATTCAGTCTGCTGAGTTTTGTTCGTGCGACCTATAACGCAACGTTCTTTGTGAACTTCAAGCCCTGGGACACGCGGACCGCAAGGGCCCAGCAATTCGAGTCATTGAAGGCCAACCTGAACCGCGAATTCGGCAAGGTTCCACAAGCGGTTGTGTTCAGTTTTGCTCCACCGGCCATTCCTGGAGTCGGTACAGCCGGAGGATTTACATTCCTGCTTGAGGATCGTTCCGGCTCCGACATTCAGTTCCTTGCAAAAAATCTCAACGCTTTTCTTGAGGCCGCGCGGAAACGTCCCGAAATTGGCAGCATCAACACCACTTTCCTTCCGGCTGTCCCCCAGAAATTTATTGAAGTTGATCGCGATAAGGTTTTGAAGCAAGGCGTCAATCTGACTGACGTCTATCGCACCATTCAGGCCTTCATGGGCGGTTATTTCATCAACTACTTCAATCGTTTTGGCCGTCAATGGCAAGTGTATATCGAGGCCGAAGCGCAGGACCGCGCCGACGTGAGTAACGTAGGTAGATTTTACGTGCTGAACAACAGGGGGGAAAGTGTTCCGCTTTCGACTCTCACGACGATCGACTCGCGAGTCGGTCCAGAATTCACACAGCGCTTCAATGAGTACCGCTCCGCCCAGATCAATGGCAGCGCGGCACCGGGGTACAGCTCAGACCAGGCGACCAATGCTCTCGAGGACGTGTTCAAGCAAACCATGCCGCGAGAAATGGGGTTTGATTATTCCGGCATATCTTTCCAGGAGCAAAAGGCTCGGCAAGGCGTCCCACCTTCAGTCATCTTTGGTCTTTCCCTACTGTTCGTCTTCTTGATTCTCGCAGCTCTGTACGAAAGCTGGTCTCTGCCGTTCAGCGTTCTGCTGAGTACACCCGTCGCTGTGTTCGGAGCGTTCGCCGTGCTTTGGCTGCGCCGGGTCATACTCGGGTATTTTCTGCCGCCTTATCTCGTCCAGATCGAGAACGACGTCTTTTCGCAGATTGGGCTGGTGATGCTCATCGGCCTGGCTGCCAAGAACGCAATCCTGATCGTCGAGTTCGCCAAAGATGCATACGAGAAAGGCGAGCCGTTGGTGAAGGCTGCCCTTGAAGGCGCCCGGCTACGGCTGCGACCCATCTTGATGACGAGTTTCGCCTTTATTCTCGGTTGCGTTCCTCTGTGGACTGCATCGGGCGCCGGAGCCGTAGCACGGCAGATCATGGGAACCACTGTGATTGGTGGGATGATCGCTGCCAGCGCGATCGGAATCTTCTTCGTACCGGGAGTTTTCTATATGGTCGAGAAATGGTCTGGTGCGGGCAAGCAACCTGAGTCAGGAATGTTACCAGCATCAACTTCGCCAGTACCGGGAGACTGAGGGCGGGGAATGAACGGTCCAGTGAAGATATCAAAAGTTCTGAGCGCGATGTTGTGCTGCGAGCTGCTCGTCGGTTGCGCGGTCGGCCCCAAGTATCATCGGCCCACAGTGCAAACTCCAACCACCTTCCGCGACATCGCACCAGATCAGCAGCAGGCTCTAGCGGCTTCTTATGCGGATCTTCCCTGGTGGCAGGTCTTTCAGGATCCAAAACTCCAGGAACTCATTCGCAGCGCTCTCAAACAGAATTATGACGTGCAGTTGACTACAGAACGAATCAACGCTGCCCGCTCCCAGGTTACTATCACTCGCTCCAGCTTGTTTCCTCAAGTTGCGGCCAATGCCGATTTCAGTGGCGGCAAGGCTGGCGCCACTCAATCCAAGGTCAACTTTTTGACACTCGCCGGAGACGCCGCATTTCAATTGGATCTCTTCGGGCGCTTGCGTCGCGCAACGGAAGCGGCACGCGCCGAGCTATTGGCAACAGAAGATGCGAGGCAAGTAGTAATTCTGACCCTCGTCAGCGACCTGGCGAGTGACTACTTCACTCTCCTGCAACTGGACCTTCAACTCGAGATCACACGACAAACGGTCAACACGCAGACCGATTCCGTTAAACTGACGCAACTCCGACTTGATCGGGGGGTGGCCACAAAACTGGATGTGCTCCAAGCGCAGCAGGTGCTCGATACGGCAAATGCGCAAATACCTGATCTCGAGCGGGCAATTGCTCAAGAAGAAAACGCCATCAGCATTCTGGTCGGTGACTACCCGCATGATGTTGCCCGCGGGCTTCCTCTGGTCGAACAGGTTTTGCCGCCTGAAGTTCCACCTGGCCTGCCATCTTCTATCATCGAGCGGCGTCCTGATATTCGACAGTCCGAGCAGATCCTGATCGCGTCGAATGCTGAGATTGGAGTCGCCAAGGCGCAGTTTTTCCCGCAAATCGCTTTGACCGGATCAGGCGGCGGTTCTTTTGGGCGAAGCAGCGCTTTTTCAAACCTGATGGCATCGCAGGTTGGGATCTGGTCATATGGTGCGCAGGCAAGCCAGCCGATCTTTACAGGCGGAGCCCTTCGCGGAAATCTGCGACTGGCCAAGTCTGAAAACCAACAAGCTCTCATCATTTATCGACAAACGATCCAGCGTGCGTTCGGGGAGGTATCCGACGCGCTAATCGGCTATGAGAAGCTCCACGAAGTGCGAATGCGCCAGCAGGAGACGGTTTCCGACCTGGAGGAAACCGTCCGAATCTCTACGCTGCGATACAAGGGTGGAACCACGACCTACCTTGAGGTTTTGGACGGGCAACGGTCACTGTACGGCGCTCAACTAACGCTCGCTTCAGCCCGTGGCGACGAATACAGAAGCCTCGTCCAACTCTACAGGGCCCTCGGCGGAGGCTGGCAACAACAATAGTTAAATGGCGGTGAAGCCGATTGTGATCGATCCAAAAAAAGAGTTGGTAGTACGAAACTCAGCGGGTCTATTGCAGCCACTTCGGGTTCCTGCGTTCCGGAATCTGCTGATCGCAGATCTTGTCTCCGATGTTGGCACTTTCATGCAGAGCGTCGGCGCCGCCTGGTTGATGGTTTCACTGCACGCCGGCCCGGGTTATGTCGCTCTTATCCAGACCGCAGCTTCCCTTCCTTACTTTCTACTCGCACTACCTGCGGGTTCCGCTGGCGATATCTTTGATCGTCGCAGACTCATCCTATTTACCGAAGTCTGGATGATGGGGGTAGCGCTGATTCTGGCCGTTCTGACCATAGGCGGCCTGACTTCTCCCTGGCTGCTGCTCGCGCTCACATTTGCCCTCGCTGCTGGAGATGCGTTTGAGACTCCAACTTGGCGCGCCGTTCTGCCTGATTTGGTATCTAGGGACGACCTGGCAGCGGCATCCGCCTTGAACGGCATCGAATTCAATCTAGCGAGAGCCGTCGGGCCAGCGGCGGCAGGCATAGTGATCGCGGTTGCGGGCGTTTCCACCGCCTTTGTCGCGAACGTCATATCGTTTTGCGGCGTTATTCTCGTGGTCGCAAGATGGAAAAGACCAATTCGAAATCAGACAGCACCGCCAGAAACATTGACGGGAGCCACCGTTGCCGCGGTTCGCTACGTCCGCAATTCCCCTTCGATACTTACGGTCCTAGTCCGCACGGGCATCATCCTGTTCTTTTCCAGTTCGCTTTTTGCATTGCTGCCCTCGGTGGCCAGAAGCGTGGATGAGAGGGCAATTGGGTATGGGCTGTTACTCGGATGCTTTGGGGCAGGTGCGATCGGCGGAGCCCTTCTCATGCAGACCCTACGCGCCCGTTTCTCCACTGACATGATTGTGTCGGCAGGGGTCATGATCCTCGGTACCGCGATCGTAACGATCCCTTGGCTGCATCGCTTAAGCACTCTAGCACTCGTTATTTCCGTCAGTGGCGCAGCATGGGTCCTCTTTATCTCTCTCATTAATGCGTTGGTGCAGAACCTCGCTCCAGATTGGGTACGAGCGCGAGTGTTGGCGATTTTCACACTTGTCTATATGGGGAGTTTTGCCCTCGGAAGTGCCGCCTGGGGCGGGATCGCCCAGCATCAGAGTGTTCGTTTAGCCTTGATCTATTCTGGATTTGGGACCGTCGGCAGCGCGATCCTTGCTCTGATCGCCAGGCTCCCGGATACCACGGCAGATCTCACTGCTTGGAATCACTGGCGCATGCCGGTCATCGTCAAGGAGGTTAGCGATGAGCTTCTTGGTGGTCCCGTGTTGGTTACGATCGAATACTCCGTCATCGCAGAGCAGCAGTCAAAGTTCGTGAAGGCGATGCGTCAATATGCTCGCGTTCGGCGTCGTGATGGCGCGTATAGATGGGGAA
>Ga0209577_10001275_pt1 | contig 25076 bp, 23 predicted proteins | sample GraSoiAngelo_109_FD_185874 | JGI IMG/M metagenome (GOLD analysis project Ga0209577, IMG submission 185874) | Grasslands soil microbial communities from the Angelo Coastal Reserve, California, USA - 14_0903_12_20cm (SPAdes) (version 2) | ecosystem: Environmental > Terrestrial > Soil > Grasslands...
GCCCTGCGCGATGAAGCCGAGCTGCGTCCCCTTCTCGGGCGAGATGAGCGGCAGGACGGCGGTCATCATCCCGATCCCGATGAACGAGAGAGACGCGATCGCCAGCACCGCGAGCGCCGCCGGATAGTTCGCGTGCGGCACGTGGATGCCGATGAACGCGACGACGCAGACGAACAGGATCGCCGCCCGCACGATCCCGTACAGGACGGAGAAGATGCCCATCCCGAACAGGTGCACCGGCCGCGAGACCGGCGCCATGAACGTGTACTCGATCGTCCCCTCCCAGCGCTCCCAGGCGACGGTCTCGGTGACGATCTCGAAGATGATCCCGAGGTAGGCCCAGATCACGCCGCCGACGAGGAACTTCGTCGCGAGCGCGTTCTGCTGGGCGGCCGACACGTTCACGCCGCGGGCGATGAAGACGATCGTGAGCGTGTTCGCGATCGTCCAGAGCATGAACGCGACGTCCCACCAGATGTACCGCTTGACCAGGTAGACGTTTCGCTGGAGGACGCCGCTGAAGCCGATCAGCTCGTGACGAAGGGTTGCTGCTGCGCCGTGCGTCACGACGCCACCTCCTCTCGCTCCTGCTCGAACGAGCGGCCCGTGGCCGCGAAGAACGCCTCCTCGAGCGTGTCCGATCGGTAGCGGCGCTTGAGCTCGTCGGCCGGCTCGAGGCAGAGCAGCTCGCCGTCGTCGAGGATCCCGATGCGGTCCGCGAGCGCCTCGGCCTCGGCCAGGTCGTGGGTGCAGAGCAGCGTCGTCGCGTCGTGCGTCCGCCACATCTCCTCGATGAACTCCTGCACCTCGAGCTTCGAGCGCGGGTCGAGCCCCGTCGTCGGCTCGTCGAGGAGGAGCAGGACGGGCGCGGTGAGGAGTGCCCGCGCGAGCGCGACCTTCTGCTGCATCCCGCGCGAGAGGTTCTCCATCGCCTCGTTCCGGCGGTCGTCCGGGAAGCCGACGCGCGCGAGAATCTCCGGGATCCGCGGCTTCGTCTGCGCGCCGGTCAGGCCGTAGAAGCGGGCGGAGTAGCTGAGGTTCTCGGTCGCGGACATCTTCTTGAAGAACGAGGCTTCGACCGAGACGCGGTTGACCAGGCGCTGGACGGCGCGCGGCTCGCGGAAGACGTCGTGCCCGAAGACACGCGCGTCCCCGCCGTCGTGGAGCAGGAGCGTCGCGAGGAGGCGGACGAGCGTCGACTTGCCCGAGCCGTTCTGGCCCAGCACGGCGACGCACTCGCCGCGCTCGATCGTGAAGGTGACGTCCTTGAGCGCGGCGACGCGGCGGCGGCGCCTCGCGAGGCCGCTGCCCTCCTTGCGGACGAACTCCTTGCGCAGGTTGTGGACTTCGACGGCAAACACGTGCTGCTCCTTTGCATTCGCGGGGACTTCGGCGTACGGCGACAGGGCGCGCCTCTCCCGCAGGAGGCGCGCGCGCAGCTGGGACCTAGCCGAAGCGGAGCAACATCGGCCCTGAGGCTACCAGCAGGGGGCGAGGGGCGTCCACTGCGTCTTTGCCGCCGTCCGAATCGTCGTCTACAGTTCGGTCAGGCGCCGTCGGCGGAGACGGCGTCGAGGCAATGGAGCCTCGGGACGGAGTCCCGGGCTCTTTTTTGTGGTCCGACGGCGGCAGGAGGAACGGATGGAAGACGTGAGGCACTACCTGGTGAACGGCGCGGCGACCTCACCCGCGGCACGCGAGGCGATCGAGTGGGCGGGCCAGACGCGGGCGGAGATGGTCGACCTGAAGTTCTGCGACCTCCTCGGGACCTGGCAGCACGTGACGCTTCCGATCGGCTCGTTCGACGAGGAGGCCTTCGACGAAGGGCTCGGCTTCGACGGCTCCTCGATCCGGGGCTGGCAGGGCATCTCCGAGTCGGACATGCTCCTGATGCCGGATCCCGCGAGCGCGATCCTCGACCCGGCGACGGAGACCCCGACGCTCTCGCTCGTGTGCGAGATCGTCGACCCGCTCACGCGCGAGCCGTACGCGAAGGACCCACGGCGCGTCGCGAAGCAGGCCGAGGAGTACCTCGCGTCGACCGGGATCGCCGACACGGCGTACTTCGGCCCGGAGTGCGAGTTCTTCGTCTTCGACGAGGTCTCGTACGAGCTCGCGCCGAACCGCGCGCACTACGCGGTCGACTCCCCGGAGGGCCACTGGAACTCGGGCAAGCCCGGCCTGGGCTACACGGTGCGCGAGAAGGAGGGCTACTTCCCGCCCGCGCCGCACGACACCCTCCACGACCTGCGGACGCGGATGGTGCTGACGCTCGAGCGGCTCGGCATCCCGTGCGAGTTCCACCACCACGAGGTCGCCTCGGGCGGCCAGTGCGAGATCGACCTGCGCTTCCAGACGCTCACCCGCATGGCCGATCAGGTCATGACGTACAAGTACGTCGTCAAGAACGTCGCGCGCGCGGCGGGCAAGACCGTCACGTTCATGCCGAAGCCGATCTTCGGCGACAACGGCTCCGGCATGCACTGCCACCAGTCCCTCTGGAAGGAGGGCACGCCGCTGATGGCCGACCGCTCCGGCTACGCGGGGCTGTCACAGCTCGCGCGTGACTACGTCGGCGGACTGCTCGCGCACGCGCCGGCGCTGCTCGCCTTCTGCGCCCCGACGACGAACTCGTACCGGCGGCTCGTGCCGGGCTACGAGGCGCCCGTCAACCTCGTCTACTCGCAGCGCAACCGCTCGGCCTGCATCCGGATCCCGATGTACTCGGAGTCGCCGAAGGCAAAGCGGATCGAGTTCCGCTGCCCGGATTCGTCGGCGAACCCCTACCTGGCCTTCGCGGCCATGCTCATGGCGGGGATCGACGGGATCGAGCGGGGGCTCGACCCGGGCGCCCCGGCAGACTACGACCTCTTCGAGGAGAGCCACGGCGCCGTCGCGCAGGTGCCGGGCTCGCTCGGCGAGGCGCTCGACGCGCTCGAGGCCGACCACGAGTTCCTCATGGCCGGCGGAGTCTTCTCGGAGGAGCTCATCCGCACCTGGATCGACTACAAGCGCGAGAGCGAGGTCGACGTCGTGCGGCTGCGCCCGCACCCGGCCGAGTTCTCTCTGTACTTCGACTGCTGAGCGGTGGGCCAGGCGCCCGCGCTCGAGATCCGCGACCTCCGGCCCGGGGACTGGCCGGAGGTCGCGGGGATCTACGCGGCCGGTGTGGCGACGCGGAACGCCACGTTCGAGACGGCCGTGCCCTCGTGGGAGGAGTGGGACGCGGAGCACCTCGCTCGGCCGCGGCTCGTGGGCGTCGAGGCAGACGAGGTCGTGGGCTGGGCGGCGCTTTCGCCGGTGTCGGCGCGTGCCTGCTACGCGGGCGTGGCGGAGGACAGCGTCTATGTCGCGCCGAGCCGAAAGGGCCAGGGGGTGGGACGGGCGCTGCTGGAGGAGCTCGTCGCGCGGTCGGAGGCGGAGGGGCTCTGGACGCTCCAGACGTCGATCTTCCCCGAGAACCGCGCGAGCCTCGCGCTGCACCTGCGCTGCGGCTTCCGCGTCGTGGGGGTCCGCGAACGGATCGGCCAACTCGACGGCGCGTGGCGCGACACGGTCTTGCTCGAGCGGCGCGTCGGGGCGTCTCCGTCCCAAACCCCCACCCACCCTGGGGAGGTACCTTCGAGGGTAGCGGGCGACGACGCGCCTGTCTGTGTCGATTCGGCGCCGAAATCCACCGCCCCGAAGGGACGGCCGAGCGCGTGATCAAGGTTGAGGCGATCGTGCTCCGCGAGCGGGTCGAGATCGTCATCGACGCCGTCGAGGTGGCGACCGGACACGTGGGCGTCACCGTCGTCGAGGCCGTCGGGCACGGGCGGGAGCGCGGGATCACGCACGAGTACCGCGGTCGCGTCTTCGAGTCGCGCTTCCTCCCGAAGGCGCTCCTCACCTTCGTCGTCCAGGACGCGCTCGCGCCCGGCGTCGTCGCGGCAGTCGCCGACGCGGCGCGAAGCGGCAACGACTCCGGCGACGGGCTCGTCTGGATCGCGCCCGTCGGCAACGTCACGCACCACCGGACCGGCAAGCGCATAGAGGAGGCCGAGAAGCGATGAAGACCGCCGACGTCGTCATCGCCGCCAACACGATCTGGGTCGCCCGAAACGTGGGAACCCACGGTTCCCCCGTTCGCCGCCTCCTTCGCCGCATGCCGACGCCGAGCGCGTTTGGGCTTCCGCCGGGCAAAGCCCGGCTCCGCCGGCGACTCATGCCGATCCAGCGAGCGAACGGATGAAGACCGCCGATGTCGTCATCGCGGCCAACACGATCTGGGTCGTCGTCGCGGCCGTGCTCGTCATGTTCATGCAGGCCGGGTTCGCGCTCCTCGAGGCGGGCCTAGCCCGGATGAAGAACGCCGCGCACATCGCCGGCAAGAACGTCCTCGTCTTCGGCGTCTGCTCGCTCGTCTACTGGGCCGTCGGCTTCGGCCTCGCCTTCGGCGACGGGAACGCGCTCGTCGGGACGCATGGGTTCCTGCCCTCGTCGAGCGCGCTGCTCGCCGTCGGGAAGGCCCCCTTCAGCTTCTTCTCGACCGTCCCGGGCGCAGCCGGATACCTCTTCGAGGTCGTCTTCGCCGGGGTGTCGCTCGCCATCGTCTGGGGAGCCATGGCCGAGCGCGCCAAGCTCTGGGTCTACTTCGCCTTCGGCGCCGTCTTCACCGTCCTCTACTCGATCACCTCGCACTGGGTGTGGCATCCCGGCGGCTGGCTCTACTCGCTGGGCATGCAGGACTTCGCCGGCTCGACCGTCGTCCACTACCAGGGCGCGCTCGCGGCGCTCGCCGGCGCGCTGCTGCTCGGCCCGCGGATCGGCAAGTTCGGTCGCGACGGTCGCGCCAACCCGATCCCGGGCCACAACATGCCCTACGCCGTCCTCGGGACGATCATCCTCTGGTTCGGCTGGTTCGGGTTCAACCCCGGCTCGACGCTCGGCGTCGTCACCGGCAACCGGATCGGCTACTTCGGCTACGTCGCGCTCACGACGAACCTCGCCGCGGCGGCGGGAGCGCTCGGCGGCGTCGCCACCGCCTGGGCGGTGCTCCGCAAGCCTGACGTCTCGATGATGCTGAACGGCGCGCTCGCCGCGCTCGTGGCGATCACCGCCGCCTGCGGCTTCGTCGCACCCTGGGCGGCGATCGTGATCGGCCTCGCGGCCGGCTTCCTCGCCGTCACCGGCGTGCTCGGCGTGGAGCGGCTCGGGATCGACGACCCGATCGGCGCCGTCGCCGTCCACGGAGCCTCGGGAGTGTGGGGGACGATCGCAACCGGCCTCTTCGCCGCTCCCGCGCTCGCCGCGAACCTCGGCACCGGCCGGGGCGGCTTCGTCTACACGGGCTCGCTGCACCAGGTCTGGGTGCAGCTCCTCGGCCTCGCCGCGGTCGGTGCGTTCACGTTCTCCGCGTCCTTCGGCGCCCTTTGGACGATGAAGCGGTTCTGGGGAATCCGCGTCGAGGAGCACGTCGAGACATCGGGCCTCGACGTCTCGGAGCACGGCATGTGGGGCTACCCGGAGTTCTACATCCCGGTCCCCGGCGGCTACGGCACCGAGGCCCACGGCCACCTGCTTGGTCACGGTCACCCGCACCCTGCCGCCGCCGAGCCCGAAGCCGCTTGACGTTCTAGACTTGACGCATGTGGTCGTCCGTGGCGGCAGTGCTGGCGTTTGTCGGCGTCGCCGCCGCGTTCATGGTCGGCGAAGACGAGGAACCACTCGCACTCTCTCCTCGCGCAGCAGCGCTAACGGCCCTCAGCGTGACTGCGCTGCTCGCGGCGGCGGCGTTGGCTCTTACCGGTCTCGCCTCGTGGAGCTGGACAGGCGAGGCAGCCGGCTGGTCGGGCGTCCTCGGAACTGGGCGCATCGTCTTCGGATGGCTCCGCCGCGCCGACGACTACGCGATCGAACGCGACCGCCGCTCCGCGCGTCGGGACGAGCCTGCCGTCCAGGTGCCGCCGGAGCGGGTCCCCGACGTGTGGCAGAGCCTGCCCCGCCACTGATCCGCTACCGCTTCGTCGACTGCCGCTGGGAGCTCGCCGACCCGGAAGCAGGCCGCCGCGCCTATCTCGAAGGGCACGTCCCGGGCGCGGTCTTCCTCGACGTCGAGCGCGACCTCTCCGGGCCGCCGGGCGTCGCCGGCCGGCATCCCCTCCCGACCGCCGAGGCGTTCGCCGCGGCGGCCTCGCAAGCCGGGATCGGGTCCGGCGTCTTCGTCGTCGCCTACGGCTCGATGGGCGGCGCGGAGCGCCTCTGGTGGCTGCTCCGCCACTTCGGCCACGACCACTGCGCCGTCCTCGACCTCGCCGGCTGGCACGGGCCGCTTCGCGGCGGCGAGGAGACCGTCGAGCCCGAGCGGTTCGAGCCGCGGCCGCGCGCGGGCGACACGATCGAAGCCGAGGAGCTCAAGCGCCGCCGCGAAGAGCTGGTGGTCGTCGACGCACGCATACCGTCACGCTTCCGCGGCGAGCCGAACCCGATCGACCGCGTGCCCGGCCGCATCCCGGGTGCCCTGAACGCGCCCTGGAGCGAGCCGCTTCCGGATCTCCCCGAAGGCGAGCTCGTCGCCTACTGCGGCTCAGGCGTGACGGCCTGCGTGGTGCTGCACCGCCTGGCACTCAGCGGCCGTGAAGGAAGGCTCTACCCCGGCTCCTGGAGTGAATGGGAGCAGCGCGGCTTGCCCGTCGAACGCGGCTAGGCCGCGGGAGCAGCGCGACTTGCCCGTCGAACGCAGCTAGGCCGCGGAAGCGGCCGCCAAGCTGCCGAGGTACGGGCTCCAGCGCTCCGGGATGTGCGGAGCCGCGAGGCGGATGAAGAGCACCGGCGTAGGCGGGCGTGGCGGGTGGCGCAGCACGAAGCCCGCCTCCTCCAGCGAGCGGTTTCCCTTCCTAAGGTTGCACGGCGCGCACGAGGTGACGACGTTCTCCCAGACGGAGTCGCCGCCCCTGCTCCGTGGGACGACGTGGTCGAGCGTGAGCCGCCCTCCCGCCGAGCCGCAGTAGACGCAGCGCCAGCCGTCGCGCGCGAAGAGCGCGCGCCGCGAGATCTTCCGCTGCACCGCGCGCGGCACGCGGATGTACGTGACGAGACGAATGACGTGCGGCCACGGAAAGGTCGTCGTCGCCGATGCGAGCGGCCGGTCGAGCCGCTCGATCACCTCCGCCTTGCCCTTGTAGACGAGCACGTGGGCACGCCGAACGGAGCACACGTTGAGTGGCTCGTAGCTCGCGTTCAGGACGAGAACCTGCTGCACCGGCTGAGAATCTAGCAGCGCGTCACTGCGCCATTGCCCGTTCGACAGCTTCCTGCTCCTCTGGCGAAAGGGCGACTGGCGCGCGGCCGTGGTCGAGCTCCTTCACGTAGATGCGTGCGTAGTCGCGGCCCTGGATCGCGCTCACCACGACGCCCGAGCGAGCGGAGTCGAGGAGCGCGATCGACGCCGACTGGTGGCCGCCGGTGTCGGCGTAGGCGTCGTAGCGGACGATCGAGGTCTTCGAGACCGACTCGTCCACGCGGCGGTCGACGCGCGTGAGCGCCGCGGCGACCTCGTCGACCGCGCGGTGGAGGTCGTCGATCCGCGCCTGGAGGGACACGGCGAAGTCGACGAGGTCGCCCTTGCCGCCGCCGAGCAGGACTTCCTGCCCGGCCCGCACGCGCCGGAGCTCCCGCCACGCGAAGAACGCGAAGGCGAGCGCGAGGAGCGCCCCCGCTGCCGCGCCGATCGCAATCCAGCCCGCCGTGCCGCTGGAGAGGCTCACCGCTTATGCGCCGAAAGAGAAGATGACCGGGTAGGTGGCGGTGTTGTTCGAGAACGTCTTCTCGGCGGGCACCGGGCCGACCTGGACCTTGATCCTCGTTGGCGTCGAGAACGGCGGCTGCTCGGTGATGTGGAAGGTGATCGTCTGGGTCGCCCCGACGTCGATGAGGCTGATGTTCCCGCGCTTGACGATCGGAGCCGACCGGTTCTGGACCTTCTTCTCGATCGTCAGGACGACCGGCACCTTCACCTCCTGCGCCTCGCCCGTGTCCTTGACCGCCACCTCGAAGGCGAGGTTCGGCGAGGCGGTGATCGTCGTCTCGCTCGTCGGCGAGAGCTGCTGGCCGCCCGGGAGCACCTTCGTCGAGACGAGGCCCACGCCGTGGATGCCGGTGGGCGTCGAGGACGCCGACGTCGCGGCGCCGTGGACGCGCCGCCAGACCGGAGTCATCGAAGCCGTGCTGGCGAGATCCGTGTTGCTGAAGATCTTCGAGTCGGGGACCGAGACGCCGGTGACGCCCTGCCGCTGGAGCTCCCGCAGCGACGGGTTGCGGAAGTAAAAGTCCCAGTTCACGTCGCTCGCCACGAGGAGCTGCGCCTGCTGGGCGAGCAGCTGGCCGGCCTGGGACGAACTCTTCGACTTCGCAGTTTGCCGGAAGGCGTCCGCGAGCCGCGAGATGCCGCTCGTCCGTAACTGGAGCGCCTCCACCAGATGCTGGTGCTCGACGCGGAGCGGGCCGGGCGGGTTGATCCGCTGCGCGCGGTCGGCGTACTGCGACTCCTGCTGCGCGAGCCCGTTCAGCTTCGTCTCGAGGTCGGCCTCCTTGATCCCGGGTGTGGTCAGCACGTCGTTCAGCTGCCGGCCGACGCCAGCCGACCCGGAGGCGATCGTCCGCACGCTGCTCATGTAGTTCGCGTACTCGCTGTTCTTGCTCGAGCTCCGGCAGCTCTTGACGACGAGGACGAGGACGACGACGAGGAAGATCGCGAAGGCGACGAGACCGGCGAGGCGGAGAAGCCGAGTCGCCTCGGCCGTCGGCCGGCCCGGCCGGCGCTGCGGCCCGCGCGGCCCACGCGGGCCCCGAGGGCCGCCGCCGTCCCGGGGAGCACGACGACGCTGCGTCGTCTCCTGGGTCTCCGGCTCGTCGAAGAAGTCGAACTCGATGTCGGAGTCGCGCTCGGTCATGGCGCCCGTGCCCCGGAGGGCCGGTCAACTCTACCGAGTCACCCGGCGGGGAAAGGAGTTGGACCTACTGCGGCCGAACCGTCAGGTGCGATGGCTCAGGCTGCACCCACGGTCGCCGAGGGCGCGCTCGTCCTCGACCGCTACCGGCCGCTGCGGCCGCTCGGGAGCGGCGGCTCGGGCTCCGTCTGGCTCGCCCGCGACGAGCGAACCGGCCTCGACGTCGCCCTGAAGATCGTCGCGCGCGACGGGAAGGCCGGCCAGCGGGCCGAGCGCGAGGCACAGGTCGCTGCGCGGCTGCGCCACGAGCGCTGCCTGCGCGCCTACGCGTGCGGAAGCGACACGCGGCACGTCTACGTCGCGTACGAGTACGCACCCGGGCGGACGCTTCGCGACGCGCTCCGGGCCGACGAGCTGCGCGACCGTGACGCCGTCGAGGCCGGGGCACAGGTGCTCGAGGGTCTCGCGCACGCGCACGCGCGCGGGGTCGTCCACCGCGACGTCAAGCCGGCGAACGTCCTCCTCGCGGACGGCGAGGAGATCTCCGTCCGCCTGCTCGACTTCGGCCTGGCCCAGACCGACGACGCCGAGACGCTCACGGCTGTCGGCGACGTGCCCGGGACGCTCGCGTACATCCCGCCGGAGCGGCTCGCCGGCGACGTCTCGGGCGCGGCCGGCGACGTGTGGGCGGTCGGCGTCCTCCTGTGGGAGGCCCTTGCGGGCGTCCATCCCTTCTGGACGTCGTCGCCGCTCGAGACGGCGCGGGCGATCGAGCGCGGCGCGCCCTCGCTCGAGGAAGCACGGCCCGACCTGTCGCGGAGCCTGACGGCGGCCGTCGATGAGGCTCTGGCCCTCGACCCGGCGCAGCGTCCGTCGGCCGCGCGGCTCGCGCACGCGCTGCGGGAGGCCCTCGAGGAGCGGGTCCGGGAACGACAGGTCCGCAAGGAACCGCTCTTCCGGGCTCGTGCGGTGAGCTACGAGGCGCCGGTGCTCGCGGCGGTCGTCGTCGGGTGGAGCGCGGCGACGTTGCCGTTCTACCCCGGCGGCTGGTGGATCGGGCTGGCGCTCCTCGCCGCGGGGCTCGCCGCGTTCAGGCCGCGCATCGGGCTCGCCTTCGCCCTTGCCGTGCCGATCCTCCCGCTCGGGAACGTCTCGCTCGGCCTCGCGCTGCTCTGGACCGGCCTCGCGGCGGCATGGCTCGCGCTCACCGCCGGCGAGGCGCGGAGCGGGCTCCTCTTCGCCGTCGGCCCTCTCCTGGCGCCGGTCGGCGCGCTCGGGCTCGTGCCGCTCCTCGCGGCCCGCGCCGTGCGCTCTCCGGCCCGGCGGTTCGCGCAGGGCGTCGCCGCGGTCCTCGTCGTCGCCGTCACGGCGGGGATCCGCGGCGCGGACCTTCCCTTCGCCGGCGCCCACGCGCACGTCGCGCTCGCCGGCAGCGACAGCGCGCTCGGCGTGGCGGGCGCGCTCGCCCGCGTCGTCACGGCGCACGCCGGCCTTGGGCTCGCCGCCCTCGTCCTCGGGATCGCGGCGGCCGCCGTGCCGAGGCTGCGTGCCGAGACTGCGAAGCCTTGGCCCCTGGGGAATCGCGGGCGCCGGAGCGCTGCTCCTCGTGCCGGCGCTCGTCGCGCCCGCGGCCGCCGCCGCGCCGATCGTCGCCACCGCGTGGCTCACGTGTGCGGCGCTCGCGGTCAGCAGCCAGAATTAGGGACGCCCCCGAAGGGGGAAGATGCACCCATGTCGTTCCTCCGGTCGATCGAGCAGCGGGTCGAGGGCCTCATCGAGGGCGCCTTCGGCCGCGCCTTCCGTACGCACGTGCAGCCGGTCGAGCTGGCGCGCAAGCTCACGAAGGAGATGGACGACCACCGGACGGTCTCCGTCTCGAAGGTCTACGTCCCGAACGAGTACTCGGTCTACCTCGCGCCGCCGGATCGGGAGCAGTTCGCCTCGTACGAGAACTCGCTCGTCGACGAGCTCCGCCAGCACCTCGCCGAGCACGCGCGCCGCGAGCGCTACGCGCTCCAGTCGCACCCGCGCGTGGTGATGGAGACCGACGGCGACCTGGCCGTGGGCGAGTTCGGGATCGCGACGCGGATGGTCCAGCCCGAGCAGGGGGCCGAGGGACCGCCCTCGAGCGAGCCGGGGCACACGATGATCTACCGCAAGGAGGTGGCGGCGGTGCCGACCGAGGCCGCCTCGCCGGTCGAGCTCGGCGTCGAGGAGCCGAAGGCGCGCATCACGGTCGGCGACCGGACGCACGAGATGGACAGCCGCCGCCTCGTCATCGGCCGCTCGCGCGAGTGCGACATCCAGATCTCCGACCCGAACGCCTCCCGCCGGCACGCGGAGGTCCGCCGCGACGGCGACACCTTCTCCGTCGTCGACCTCGGCTCGACGAACGGGACCGACGTGAACGGCCGGCGCACGCAGCGGGCCAACCTCTCCGACGGCGACCGGATCACGATCGGCACCACCGACCTCGTCTTCCACCGGGGGGACGCGTGACACTCGCCTCGATCGCGGTCGAGGAAGCGCTGCTCATCCTGAAGATCCTCTTCATCGTCCTGCTCTACCTCTTCATCTGGCGGATCGTGCGCTCGGCGACGCGCGACCTCCGGCTTCCGCAGGAGAGCTTCGTCCTCGGCCCCGACTCGGCGGCCGCGCTGCGCGGAGACACACGTCGGACGACCTCGGCACGGCTCGTCGTCGAGAAGAGCCCCGCGCTGAAGGAGGGCTCCGACCTCGTGCTCGACTCGGCGCCGCTCACCATGGGGCGGGGCGCCGCGAACGACGTCGAGCTTCGCGGCGACGACTTCGCCTCGGCCGAGCACGCGCGCTTTGAGCCTCGCCGCGACGGGGTATGGCTGAGCGACGTGGGGTCGACGAACGGCACCTTCGTGAACGGCGTCCGGCTCGAGCGGCCCCGCAAGCTGGCCCCGGGCGACGTGGTCCGGATCGGCGCCACCGACCTGAGGTTCGAATGAGCCTAGGCCGCACCGTCGCGCTCACCGACACCGGCCGCAAGCGGCGGCACAACGAGGACGTCTACGTCGTCGACCCGCCCATCTTCGCGATCGCGGACGGGATGGGCGGCGCGAACGCGGGCGAAGTGGCCGCGGCCCTCGCGGCCGACGCGCTGCGGGAGACGGCGGACGGCGGGAGCGGCGAGAAGGCCGTCGTAACGCTGATCCAGGAGGCGAACCGGCGCGTCTACCAGCAGGCGACCGAGGATACGGCCAAGTCCGGGATGGGCACGACGATGACGGTCGCGCTCCTCGACGACGGCCGCGTCCGGATCGGCCACGTCGGCGACTCGCGTGCCTACCTGATCCGGGACGGCGAGCTCTCCCAGCTCACGGACGACCACTCCCTCGTCGGCGAGCTCGTCCGCAGCGGCAAGCTCACGCCCGAGGACGCCGAGACGCATCCGCAGCGCTCGGTGATCACCCGCGCGCTCGGCACCGACCCCGACGTCGACGTCGACACGATCACGATCGAGACGCGCTCCGGCGACCTCTTCCTCCTCTGCTCGGACGGGCTCTACTCGATGGTCGGCAACGACCGGATCCTCGAGCTCGTCGAGCGGAACCGGCGCGACCTGGACGCGACCGCGAAGGCGCTCGTCGCGGCGGCGAACAAGGGCGGTGGCGACGACAACATCACCGTGGTCGCGTTCGAGATCGCCTCGCCCGAGGACGAGACCGCGACTCTCGAGGAGGCGCCGGCCGAGCCGGTGCGAGAGGAAGAGGAGACCCTCACCGAGGCCGACCAGGTGCCGACGGTGACAGTCACCCCGGAGGAGACCGCCGACCCGAAACCTCCCCGGATCGTCCTCGCGCTTCTCGCCGTCCTCGTTCTCGCGGCAGCAGCCAGCATCGTCCTGTACTTGCTGGTCCGTTGAGCCTGCGCAACCGCGAGCTCGCGAACCTCGTCGCCGTCGGCGTCCTCACCGGCCTCGGCTTCGCGAGCGTCTACATCGCCCGCCAGCACGTCGTCTCGACCGGGTCGCTCTCGTACGCCGTCTTCTTCCTCTGCCTCTACGTGGCGGCGCACGTCGTCACCCGCCTGACCGTCCCGTACGCCGACCCGTACCTGCTGCCGATCGCCGGGCTCCTGACCGCAGCCGGGGTGACGGAGATCTACCGCATCCGGCCAGGCGACGCGTTCCGGCAGGGACTCTGGATCGTGATCGCGGTCGTCCTCTTCGCCGTGACGCTGGTCGCGCTCCGGCGCGACTACCGGCGGCTCGAGAGCTACAAGTACATCGCCGGGCTGACGGCGATCTTCCTGCTCGTGCTGCCGGCGCTGCCGGGGCTCGGGACGACCGTGAACGGCGCGCGGCTGTGGGTGCACGCGGGCCCGCTCCAGTTCCAGCCGGGCGAGCTCGCGAAGATCACGCTCATCGTCTTCCTCGCGGGCTACCTGCGCGAGAAGCGCGAGGTGCTGGCGCAGGGCCGGCTCAAGGACTTCGGTCCGCTGCTCGTCATCTGGGGCGGCGCGATGCTCGTCCTCGTCGAGACGAACGACCTCGGAAGCGCGCTCCTCTACTTCGGGATCTTCCTCGGGATGCTCTACGTGGCCACCGACCGGATGCTCTTCGTCGGCCTCGGGGGCGTCCTCTTCCTCGCCGGGTCGGCGGCCGCGTACAAGCTCATCCCGCACGTGCGCGAGCGCGTGACGATCTGGCTCCACCCCTGGACGGCGAAGCCCGTCTACTGCGCGCTCACAGGCAAGCCCGCGCTCCGCCAGGATTGCCAGAGCTACCAGCTCGTGAAGTCGCTGTACTCGATCGGGAACGGCCACTTCGGCGGCACGGGCCTCGGCCGCGGCACCTTCGAGACGACGAGCGGCCACCCGCTCATCCCGTACCTGAAGACCGACTTCATCTACTCCGCTCTCGCGCAGGAGCTCGGGCTCGTCGGCGTCGCCGCGCTCCTGCTCGTCTACATGCTCTTCGTCGCGCGCGGCTTCCGGATCGGGCTCCTCGCGCAGGACGGCTTCTCGAAGCTCGCCGCCGCCGGGCTCACGTTCGGCTTCGCGCTCCAGACGTTCATCATCGTCGGCGGGATCCTGCGGATCATCCCGCTGACCGGGATCACCCTTCCGTTCGTCTCGTACGGAGGGTCGAGCGTCGTCGCGAACTTCGTCCTCCTCGCCGGCCTCCTCCTGATCTCGAACCGAGCGAACGAGCCGCCGCGATGAACGCCCAGATCAGCCGCCTCGCGCTCATCGGTCTCGCGCTGATCGTCGCGCTCATCCTCGGCACGACGTACTGGCAGGCCTGGGCCTCGGCCGGGCTCGCCGACCGGCAGGACAACGCGATCCAGCGCGTCGCGCAGTTCACGATCGAGCGCGGGAAGATCTACGCCGGCGACGGGCATACGCTCCTCGCGACCAACGTGCGCAAGCGCGTCGGCGGCCAGACGCTCTACTTCCGCCGCTACCCGTCCGGCACGCTCGCGCCGCACGTCGTCGGCTACTCGACCCAGAGCCGCTCGCAGGCAGGGCTCGAACGCTCCTACAACGACTACCTCACCGGCTCGAACTCGAACCTGACGACGGTCTTCCACACCGCGATCGATCGGCTCAAAGGTGTCACCGTCAAGGGGAACGACCTGTACACGACGATCAACCCGCGCGCGCAGCGGCTCGCGAACTCGCTCCTCGCCGGGAAGTGCGCCGCCGCGGTCGCGCTCGAGCCCTCGACCGGCAAGGTCTTCGTCCTCGCCTCCAGCCCGACGTACGACCCGAACCTCGTCGAGCGGCACTTCGGCCGGATCGCGACCGGACAGGGCCCGTGCAAGCCGAACACGCCGCTCTTCGACCGGGCCACGCAGGGCCTGTACGCACCCGGCTCGACCTTCAAGGTCGTGACCGCCTCGGCCGCGCTGGACACGGGCCGCTTCACCCCCGACTCGACCTTCTTCGACCCCGGCTACTGCGTCGAGTACGGAAAGAAGGTCTTCAACGCGGGGAACCCCGACCAGACCGGGCCCGAGTCCTTCGGCACGGTCAACTTCACGACCGCGCTCCAGCACTCGATCAACGCCGTCTTCTGCAAGATCGGCATGGCCCTCGGCGCGAAGCCGATCGTCGACTACATGCGCCGTTACGGCTTCTACTCGGTGCCGCCGCTCGAGACGCCGCTCGACGAGCGGGTGCCGAGCGGCCGGTACAAGGGCCACCGCCTCGACCGGTCGACCACCGACGCCGACCCGGGCCGGCTCGCCTTCGGCCAGGAGCGGCTGCTCGTGACGCCCTTCCAGATGGCGATGGTCGCCGGGGCGATCGCGAACCACGGCGTCCTCATGCGCCCCCATGTGGTCGAGAAGATCCTCTCGCCGGGCGGCGGGCTCCTCCTGCAGCGCCACCCGGACAAGCTCGGCCGGGCGATCAAGCCGCAGACGGCCGCCGAGCTGACCTCGATGATGGAGGCGGTCGTCACGGGCGGCACGGGCACCGCGGCCCAGATCCCCGGCATCCGCGTCGCGGGCAAGACGGGCACGGCCGAGACGGGGGTTCCGGGCCGGTACAACGGATGGTTCATCAGCTTCGCGCCCGCCGACCACCCGAAGGTCGCCGTCGCAGTCGTGGTCGAGAACGGCGGCTTCGGAGGACACAGCGCGGCGCCGATCGCGAAGGCTCTCATGCAGGCGATCCTGGGCCGCAGTTGAACCTACGCTGTTAGAGCCGGATGGCCGTCTCGGACACGCTGATCAACACGCTCTTCGACGGGCGCTACAAGATCGTGCGCAAGCTCGGCGCGGGCGGGATGGCGAACGTCTACCTCGCCGAGGACCAGGAGCTCGGCCGCCGCGTGGCGATCAAGATCCTGAACGAGCGGCACGCGAACGACGAGCAGTTCGTGGAGCGCTTCCGCCGCGAGGCGAAGAACGCGGCCGGGCTCTCGCACCCGAACATCGTCTCCATCTTCGACCGCGGCGAGGCCGAGGGCACCTACTACATCGCGATGGAGTACCTCGACGGGCGGAGCCTGAAGGAGATGATCACGAAGCGCGGCCCGGCGCCGATCCCGGTCTCGGTCGACTACGCGCGCCAGATCCTCGCCGCGCTGCGGGTCGCGCACCGTCAGGGGCTCGTCCACCGCGACATCAAGCCCCACAACGTCCTCGTCGACGGCGAGGGCCGCGTGAAGGTGACCGACTTCGGCATCGCCCGCGCCGGCCCGAGCCAGATGACCGAGGAGGGCTCGATCATCGGCACCGCGCAGTACCTCTCGCCCGAGCAGGCGCAGGGCGCGCCGGTCACGCCCGCCTCCGACCTGTATTCGGTGGGCATCGTCCTGTACGAGCTCCTGACGGGGACAGTCCCCTTCTCTGGCGAGACGCCCGTCGAGCTGGCGATGAAGCACCTTTCGAAGGTGCCCGAGCCGCCCTCGCACATCCGGTCGGAGGTGCCGCGCGACCTCGACTTCGTCGTCATGCGGGCGCTCGCGAAGTCGCCGGCCGAGCGCTACCAGACGGCGGACGAGATGGACGCAGACCTCGCGCGCGTGGCTCGGGGGGTCTCGGTGAGCCCCGAGACCGAGGAGGCGGCGACGGCGATCATCGCGCAGCCGATCACGGCCGCGACGGTCGTGAACCCGTCCGTCGCGCCCCCTCCGCAGGCGCCCGTCTACTACGACTACGACGAGCCGGTGGAGCGCCGCCGGCCGTTCTGGCCGTGGCTCCTCGCGCTCGGGCTCGTCGTCCTCGCGGGCTTCGCCGGCTGGCTCGCCTACAACCAGATCCGAAAGCAGCTGAACGCGTCCAAGCAGATCACGGTCGGCCGCTACATCGACGTCCGCGAGTCGGTCGCGCGCGACGAGATCCTCCACGCGGGCCTGAACGTCCACATCACGCGGCGTCCTTCCACCGCGCAGCCGCCCACGTTCGTCTACGACCAGGAGCCTTCGTCCGGGAACAAGATCCCCAAGGGGAACACGGTGACGATCTTCGTCTCGACCGGGGTCGCGAAGGTTCCCGTCCCCGACGTGCGCAACAAGGACTCGACCGACGCGGCGGCCACGATCGCGGCGCTCGGGTTGAATCCGGACGTCCACCAGGTCTACTCCGCCAAGGACCAGGGCACCGTCGTCGCCCAGGCGCCGCGCCCCGGGGTGAAGGTGGCGAAGGGCTCGAAGGTGCGGATCAACGTCTCGAAGGGGCCTGCGCAGGTGACCGTGCCGCCGGTGGTCGGGATTCCCTACGCCCAGGCGAGCTCCGAGCTCCAGGCCAAGGGTTTCAAGGTCGATCGGGTCGACCAGGACTCGAACGAGCCTGCCGACACAGTGCTCCGTCAGGACCCCAGCGCGAACACGACGGCACCGAAGGGCTCGACGATCACGCTCACCGTCTCGAAGGGGCCGCAGACGACGACGGTGCCGGACGTCACGAGCCTCGCGCTGGACACGGCGCGAGCGACGCTCGAGCAATCCGGCTTTAAGGTGAAGGTCGTGCGGCAACCGGTGAACGATCCGAGCCTCGGAGGCATCGTCCTCGACGAGCAACCTTCCCCGAACTCGCAGGCGAAGCCCGGGACGGTGGTGACGATCTTCGTCGGCCAGTTCCCGAGCCAGACGACCACCACGACCACGACGCCGTGAGCGAGCGCCCACGGTTGCGGGTCGCGGTCCTGATGGGTGGCCGCTCGAGCGAGCACCCGATCTCGCTCGCGTCCGGCCGCTCGGTGCTCGAGGCGCTCGACCCCGACCGGTACGACGCCGTCTCGATCGGGATCGGCCGCGACGGGCGCTGGGAGCTCGTCGCCGGCTCGAACGGCGCGCTGCCGGCCGCTTCCGTCGCCGAGACGCTGCCCGTTCCCACGAAGACCGCCTCGGCTCCGGCCAAGCTCGGCGAGGTGGACGTCGTCCTGCCGATCCTGCACGGCCCCTTCGGCGAGGACGGGACCGTGCAGGGGTTGCTCGAGCTCGCCGGAGTGCCGTACGTCGGCGCCGACGTGAAGGCCTCGTCGCTCTGCATGGACAAGGACCTGTTCAAGGCGGTCATGCGCGACGCGGGGATCCCGGTGACGCGGAACATCACGCTCCGCCCGGGCGACGCCGTCGAGAATCCCTTCGGCTACCCGGTGTTCGTGAAGCCGGCGCGGCTCGGCTCCTCGGTCGGCATCTCGAAGGTGCGCGAGGAGGCCGAGCTCGAGGCGGCCGTCGAGCTCGCGCGCCGACACGACGAGAAGGTGCTCGTCGAGGAGTTCGTGCCCGGCGTCGAGATCGAGGTTGGCGTGCTCGGGAACCGCGGCCCGGTCGCCTCGCTCGCCGGTCAGGTCGTCTCGCACTTCAACGACTGGTACGACTACTCGTCCAAGTACGACGAGGGCGGCTCCGACCTGCTCGTCCCGCCGCCGACGTTGAGCGCCGAGCAGTGCGAGCGGGCCCAGCGGCTCGCCGTCGAGGCCTTCGTCGCCACCGACTGCGAGGGGATGGCGCGGGTCGACTTCTTCGTCCGCGAGCCGGAGGGCGAGGTGATAGTGAACGAGCTGAACACGATCCCGGGCTTCACGGCGACGAGCTTCTACGCCCGGCTCTTCGAGGCCTCCGGGATCCCGTACCGCGAGCTCCTCGACCGCCTCGTGGAGCTCGCCCTCGAGCGGCACGAGCGCAAGGCTCGCCTCAAGTACTAGCGACCGCCTATCTCACCCACTGCGGCGGGAAGTCCCCGAACGTGACCTCGCGACGGATGCGGGCCCGCGAGCTCTCGAAGAAGCGCCACGTGTGAGTCAGCGTTCCCCTCTCCCGTGCTCCCTGCCCCCGAAAGGCACGCGCGTTCCAGGCCTCGACGAAGGAGACAACGATTACGCGGCCGCGGCGCTTGACGGCGGTTCGACAACAGCCGGAGATCCGTGCGACCACGGGCCCTCCGCGCGGGATCCGGCACCTCGCCTGGCCCGGATGCCGCGGAAAGGGAGAGAGGATGCCGCTCGTCTCGCGGGCGACGGCGATCGCTGTCGCGGAGTCCGGGCCGGGCCGACCCTGCGAGCCCACAGCTACAAGGGCGGCAATCAGAAGGGCGCTAACCAGACGCCTTCACCTCGTTCACGTGCGCGACGCCCTCAAGCTTCGTGATCCAGACGACGTAGTAGCGCTCCGCAGGGCCGCTTACGCGGAACTTCGTCATCGAGCCGACCACCTTCGGCGGCGACACCGCCGAGAACGACCCCGACTCCGACGAGCCGGCCTCGATGCGCGCCGTGAATCCAGGCGTGTCGCTCCTCACCGTCACCCGAGTGACCGGCTCCGCCTCGGGCGCGGCCAGCACGAGGCCGACACCCGGCTTCGTGAACGAGTCGTAGTGCTCCGTCGTCCAGTACGTACCGAGGTTCCCGTCGGTCGCCTTGCTCACGTCCTCGTTGTGCTCGGCGTGGTCGCCGTACGGGTCCCACGATCCGACGCCCGTCAGGCGAACCGGCCGCGACGGCGCGGAGTGGTGGGACGACCGCTTCGCGCCGTCGCCGCTCAAGCGGTGCAGCAGCAGCGCCGCGACGGCGAGCGCGAGCAGCACGAGGCCGAGGACGACGAGCCCGCTCGGGAGCAGTCGTCGCCTGCCCGCACGCACCACCGGCGGCCGGCGCACGAGCGTGACGTCCGCGTCCGGATCCGACCGCGAGCCGAGCTCCGCGAGACAGGCCTGGAGCTCCGAGGCGAAGGCGTCCATCGTCGGGAACCGCGCCGCCGGATCCTTCTCGAGCGCCCGGTCGACGGCGTGGGCGACGCGCACCGGCACGTCGGGCCGCACGTCGAGCAGGCTCGGCGGCGGCTCGCTCACGTGCTGCATCGCGACGGCGACGAAGCTCTCGCCGGGGAACGGCACCTCGCCGGTCAGGAGCTCGAAGAGGACGACGCCGAGCGAGTAGACGTCTGTCGTCCGGTCGACGGGCTGCCCGCTCGCCTGCTCCGGCGCGATGTAGTTCGAGGTGCCGAGGACGGCGCCCGACTGGGTCACGCCCTGGACGTCGAGCGAGCGGGCGATGCCGAAGTCGGTCACCTTCGCGCGGCCGTCTCCGTTCAGGATCACGTTCTGCGGCTTGACGTCGCGGTGGACGAGGCCGTGCTCGTGCGCGAAGGCGAGCCCGCGCGCGACCTGGATCGCGATCTCGAGCGCGCGCGCGACCGGCAGCCGGCCCTCTTCGTCGAGGACCTCCTTGAGCGTTCGCCCCTCGACGAGCTCGAAGACGATGAACTGGCGGCCCTCGTCCTCGCCCCGGTCGAGGATGGTGACGATGTTCGGGTGCGAGAGCGACGCGACCGCACGCGCCTCGCGGCGAAAGCGCTCGACATACTGGTCGTCGTCGGTGAAGTGCGGGTGCAGGACCTTGAGGGCGACCCGCCGCTCGAGCAGCGTGTCCCGCGCCTTGAAGACGCTCGACATGCCGCCCGAGCCGACGAGCTCCTCGAGCTCGTAGCGCCCGGCGACGATCTCCCCCACCACCATGGGGCTTGATTTTCCCGAAGACGACCCGCTTTAGGCGCATCTAGCGAGTCCAGCGGGTCGACCGGTCGTTTCAGACGGACGCGCGGAGTACCGCGCGTCCTGATGTCGGCGCCGCCGAGCCGGCGCCCTAGCCCAGAGAGGTCTCGAGCGCCTGCTCCCAGACGTCGAGGGCCTCGTCGAGCTCCGCGTCGGTCACGACGAGCGGACACAGCACGCGGATGCAGTTCGAGTAGATCCCGGACTTGAGCAAAAGCAAGCCGCGGGCCGCGGCGGCCTCCGTGACCGCGCTCGCGAGCTCGGGCGCCGGCCGCTTCGTCTCGCGGTCCTCGACGAGCTCGATCGCGAGCATCGCGCCGAGCCCCCGCACGTCGCCGATCGCGGGGAAGCGGTCCTGCCAGCGCACCATCCGCTCGCGCATCGTCTCGCCGATCGCGGACGCGCGCTCGGCCAGACCCTCCTCCTCGACGACGTCGAGGACGGCGAGCGCCGCCGCCTGCGCGACCGGGTTGCCGACGTACGTGCCGCCGATCGCCGAGTCGCCGGGCGCGTCCATGATCTCTGCGCGGCCGATCACACCCGAGAGCGGCAGCCCGGCGGCGATCGACTTCGCGACCGCCATCAGATCGGGCTCGACGCCGTAGTGCTCGATCGCCCACATGCGCCCGGTGCGCCCGAAGCCGGTCTGCACCTCGTCGACGACGAGCACGATGCCGTTCTGATCGCAGATCCGGCGCACGCCGCGCAGGAACTCGCGCGGGGCGACGACGAAGCCGCCCTCGCCCTGGACGGGCTCGATCACGATCGCGGCGACCTGCTCGGCGGCAACCTGCGTCACGAGCGCGCGCTCGAGGTCGCCGAGCGCCTCGGCGGCTGTCGGGCCGCGGTAGTCCTGGGCAAAGGGCACGCGATAGACCTCCGGCGAGAACGGCCCGAGGCCCGCCTTGTACGGGTGCGTCTTCGAGGTGAGGCTCACCGAGAGGAGCGTCCGTCCGTGGAAGCCGCCCTCGAAGGCGATCACGGCCGGCCGCCTCGTGTACGCACGCGCGAACTTGACGGCGTTCTCGATCGCCTCCGTCCCGGCGTTGAAGAACGCGGCGCGGGTCTCGCCGCCGATCGGCGCGAGCTTCGTCAGCCGCTCCGCCAGGGTGACGTAGACCTCGTAGGGCACGATCGTGAAGTCCGTGTGGCTGAAGCGCTCGAGCTGCTCCTGCGCCGCCGCGACGACCCGCGGGTGCGAGTGCCCCACGTTGAGGCAGCCGACGCCGCCGGTGAAGTCGAGGAACGTGTTCCCGTCGACGTCGGTGACGAGCGCGCCGCGCCCCTCCTGGATGACGACCGGCAGGTAGATCGAGAGCGGCTCCGCGACGACGCGCTCCTTGCGCGCCAGGATCTCGCGCGAGCGAGGCCCCGGAATCTCCGTCCGGAGGTCGATCGCACGAGTCGCCGCCACAGCGCGGACACTACCGCAGCGGGCGGCGGGCTGGATAGGTGAATAGCGAGGTTGCAGCCACGCTGAGCGGCACGGCCGTGCTCAGACTCGGCTGCGCGAGCCCACCTTCGCCCTTACCGGCGGTGTATCCGGGAGCGTGAGTTGACCTACCGGGCCTTGCGAGGCGAAGTGCTTGCTGAGAGTCAGCTTTTGGTCCTGATACGTCGATCCGATCCCTTGTCCATAAACAAGCTCCGTCTCTTCTACAAGGCGCTCGAAGATCAGCCGGCAGAGCCGCTGACCGTGCTCGACAACAAACGAAACGTCTCTCGCGCGAACCTCGAGCGTCGCACGGCTTCCATCCGGCCAGCCCACTGGACTGAATCCGAACCCCGGATCGAAGAAGCCCGCATAGTGGGTTCGGAGCTCGCCTGCGGTCGGGTCGTACGCAGCCATCTCGGCCGCCGTGACAGGCGAGATGCTCACGCTCTCGCGAGAGAGCAGGAGGTAGAACTCCTCCGGTTCGAGGATCAGGTTCCCGTTCGGAAGCGCACGAACTGGCTCCCAGAACTCGTCCCACGAGTATCTCCCGGTGACAGAGAGGTCCAGGACCCGACTGTTTCGAGCGGCGCGGTATCCCACGTGTCCATGAACGTCGGGAGTTAGATCGAGACTCAAAAAGAGACCATCGGCAAGATCGAGATCCGTGCTCGAAACCTGCTTTCCCTCACTGAACAGGATCGGTCGCTCGATGTGCAGCTTTGCTAAGGCGCTATCGGAGTAGCGCGCCGTCCCAAAGTCGCCCGCGACCAGCCGGAGTTGGTTGAGCGACAGCCCCTCCCTGACGCGGATGATGAACGACCGTGGCACCACTTCCAGGAAGAGAGGGCCTCGGTAGCCAAGCGGTAGCTCATCAAAGCGTGAGTTGTTGTCGGACACGACTCGCGTGAACACATCGAGGCGGCCGATCGAACTCTTCGGATTCGCCTTCCCTCGAAGGGACTCCGGGAGAGCGAGCTCCTCTCGAAGCGGGATGAGATACGCCCGGTTCCGCTCGAGGATCGCCCCCTCAGCGATATCGAACTCTTCGAGCACGTAGTCGGCCAGCTTTTCCTCGACACGGGACTCTCGATCTGGGAGGAAGCTGCAGAGGAGCCGATAAGCCTTCGCCCCGAGAGTGAGATCAAGGCTCGCAGGCTGAAGCTGATCGGGTTTCAGAGCGGGAGATCGAATCCACCCCCGGTGGATCGCGTGCATGAGAAGTTGTGATGGGAGAACGCCTGGCTGCCAATTCCTCGGGTCAGTTCCGACAGCACCTTGGGCTGCTTCACCCTCCGCGTTAGAGATCGCCTCTCCCTGATGGGCTAGGTCAGCAACCGAAGCAGTGAGCACATCTGCTGCGCCGTCCGCCACCCTCGCGAGTCTAGCCGTCGAACAAGCCGGAGAGTCCTCATCCCCGCGCCAGCGGCGCCGTATCCCGCGGCTGCCTCTGGCTCGCGGTCTATGAGCTGAACACGACTAGGATCGTTCCCGTGACGGTCTTCGTCACCGGCGGCACGGGCTTCGTCGGAAGCGGGATCGTGCATGCGCTCCGGGCCGAGAACCGCGAGGTGAGATGCCTCGTCCGCGACCGGCGGAAGGCGTCCCGCCTCGCGAGCTGGGGCTGCGAGCTCGTCGAGGGCGACGTGACGGACGCGGCCAGCCTGCGCCGCGCCGTCGAGGGCTGCGACCGCGTGATCCACCTCGTCGCCATCCGCTCGGGCAGCCGGCGCGACTTCGAGCGGATCATGGAGCAGGCGACGCGCGACCTCGTCGCGGCCGCGCGCGAGGCAGGCGTCGGCCGCTTCGTCCTGATGAGCGCGCTCGGCACGACGGCGGAGACGAAGGACCTCGTCCCCTACTACCACGCCAAGTGGGACATGGAGCAGACGGTCGAGGGCTCGGGGCTCGAGCACGTGATCTTCCGGCCGAGCTTCGTCTTCGCCGAGGAGGGCGGCGCGCTCGGCGAGTTCAAGCGCGTCGTGAAGCTCGCGCCGGTGACGCCGGTCGTCGGCTCGGGAGAACAGCGGATCCAGCCGATCTGGCGCGACGACGTCGCCGCCTACTTCGTACTGGCGCTCGACCTCCCCGAGGCGGCCAATCGCACCTTCGAGCTCGGCGGGCCCGACATCGTCTCGTGGGACGAATTCTGGCGCCGCCTGCGCCGCGCGCTCGGCATCCGTCGGCGCCCACTCGTCCACGTTCCGGTCGCGGCGATGCGCGTGCAGGCGACGCTGCTCGAGGTGCTGCCGAACCCGCCGCTGACGCGCGATCTCCTGAAGATGCTCCTCGCAGGCGACAACGTCGTCTCCGACACGGCCGCCGTGGACACCTTCAAGCTCCCGCTCGTCCCGCTCGACGAGCAGCTCCGCCGCGCGACGTAGTTGTCGTAAGCGGGCCGGAGTGTCACATTGGAGCGGTGGGCAGGACGGAACGGCTGGCGCGCCTCTGCGGTGGTCACCCGTGGCGCACGATCCTCGCCTGGGTCGGGGCGATCGTCCTGGCGCTCGTCGCCGCCGCGGTCTTCCTGCCCGGCAACCTGACCTCGAACGGGCACGTCACCGGCAACCCCGAGTCGAAGCAGGCCGAGGATCTCGTCTACCGGGACTTCCCGCCCGACCCGAACGCGGCCGACGAGCTCGTCGTCGTGCGGTCGCCGACGCACACGGTCGACGATCCCGCCTTCAAGCGGTTCGTCTCCGAGCTCTATCGGCAAGGGCAGGCGACGAACGTCGTCTACCGCGCCCGCAGCTACCTGAACGGCTCGCCGTCGCTCGTGTCGGCCGACCGGCACGCGGCTTTGATCGAGATCCAGCGCAAGGCCGACGTCGACCGCCTCCTCCCCGTGATCGCACGGAACGACGGCCGGCAGGGGTTCCGCGTGACGATCACCGGCGCCGGGACGCTCGACCACGACTTCAACGACCTGTCACAGCACGACCTCAAGTCGGGCGAGCTCCAGGTCGGCCTTCCGGCTGCGCTCGTCGTCCTCGTCCTCGTCTTCGGCGCCGTCGTCGCGGGACTCGTGCCGGTCCTGATGGCGATGGTCTCGATCCTCGTCGCGATCGGCCTGACGGGCCTCGTCGCGGAGGGCTTCACGCTCTCGATCTTCGTGATCAACATGCTGACGGGCATGGGGCTCGCCCTCGGGATCGACTACTCGCTCTTCGTCGTCTCCCGCTACCGCGAGGAACGGGGCCGCGGCCGGGAGCAGCTCGACGCGATCGCCGCCTCCGGCGC
>Ga0209577_10001276_pt1 | contig 25065 bp, 23 predicted proteins | sample GraSoiAngelo_109_FD_185874 | JGI IMG/M metagenome (GOLD analysis project Ga0209577, IMG submission 185874) | Grasslands soil microbial communities from the Angelo Coastal Reserve, California, USA - 14_0903_12_20cm (SPAdes) (version 2) | ecosystem: Environmental > Terrestrial > Soil > Grasslands...
TTCGGGCCACACGATGACGGCGTTTTCCATCGCGCTTGTCGTCAGCTGCTTTTATCCCGCGCTCGAAGGGGTGCTTTTTTTCCTGGCACTGAGCATTGCGGTGTCGCGAATCGTGCTGGGCATGCACTTTCTGAGTGATGTCCTGGCGGGCGTGGTCATGGGCGTTGCTCTGGGCTGTGCTTCGATCACAACGCTTGCCTGGTTCGGCCTCATCTAGCGCCTAACGCATTGCTTGCGTGTCGGCATTTTCTTCACAAGCATGTTCAGCGAAGAATTTGAAGCGGGCGAAACGATTCATCACAGCGCGATATTTTGAAGACCCAAGCATGGTCCTAATCGCGGTATATTGGGCCAGATGGCCGAATCCGCCCAAGCCTCTCCAGGCGTCAACAGTGGTCAACAATCTCATTCCTATCTGGTGTTCTCACTGCAGGTTTCACGGCCCGGACTGTGGAGCACCACGGCGCTCTTCTACCTCATGCCGCTCGGGAACACAGATTTCTTGCATTCCGGCAAACTCTGGCTGGGATTATTTTTCGTGCTCTTCCCCCTCGGGTTTCTACTCTACGGCGTTAATGATATCGTGGACGCCGAGAACGATTCGCTGAACCCACGCAAAGGCACGTTCATGTTCGGCTCACGCGGGGCGCGCGAGCAGCTGGCAGCTTTGAAATGGCAGATTGTCGAGGTGCAAATCCCATTCGTGATCGCGTTCTATTTCTTCGTTGGGCCGCGCATTTTGTGTTGGTACGCCCTGCTTCTGCTGGCCGTCGGTCTCTACAATGCACCGGGCATCGGGTGGAAAGGCCGACCTCCTTTCGACGTGTTGATTCAGGCGAGCTACTTGCTCATTTTCGTGTTGAGCAGCTGGCTGAACAACGTCCCGCAACTCCCCTGGCAGAGCTTCTTGTTTGGCGCATTATTTGCCATGCACTCTCATATTTTCGGTGAGGTGATGGACATTGCGCCTGACCAACTGAGCGGACGGCGAACGACGGCAAGATTGATCGGGAGAGTGCGTGCCAAATTCTTGATTGGAGCTTTCTTGTGCATTGAAACTGCCCTGGTGCAGTTCTACTTTCGGGACTGGATCATCTCGGGCTTTCTGGCCTTCGGTGCGCTGTGGTTCTTGATCGATGCCACTTTACTGTGGAAAGACGACGCTTATAGTCCAGGAGAGATGCGTCTCTTCTTGTGGGGCTGGAACGCCGCCGCGCTGACGGGAATGTTCTGGAATCGGACCCACGGCACCCTTACGCACGTCGTCTCCGCCGCAGGACTTCTGGCGTGAGCCGGAAATGCCTGCTCGAAATCAGCGTGGAGACTGTTGAAACTGCGATGGCAGCGGAACGCGGCGGCGCAGACCGCATCGAGCTTTGCGGAAATCTATCCATGGGCGGAATTACGCCGGGTGCGGAGCTCCTTCGCACGGTGCGGGCACAAGTTCGCATTCCTATTTTCTCCATGGTGCGGCCACGCGCAGGAGACTTCGCTTATTCGAGCGCGGAATTCGCGGAGATGAAACGGGCGATTTCGGCCGCGAAAGAGTCCGGAATAAACGGGATGGTGCTGGGCATGCTGACGAAAGACGGACGCGTGGACCGCCGGCGAACGTTGGAACTGACCGAACTGGCGCGGCCCTTGCCGGTGACGTATCACCGCGCGTTCGACGAAGTCGCCGATTTACACCAAGCGCTCGAAGACGTGATACAAAGCGGCGCGAAAAGAATCCTGACGTCTGGCGGCGCGGAAAGCGCGCTAGAGGGAGCGGGGGCGCTCGCCAAACTTATCGAAGCAGCGGGGGCGCGGATCGTCATTGTGCCAGGAGCGGGAATCAGCGGCGCGAATATCACGGAAGCGGCGCGGCGAACGAGAGCGCGCGAGTTTCACTCTGGTCTGAGCGCGGCTCTTCCCTATGGCAGCACCGAGTACCAGAAGTTTGAAGCGGAAGTACGCAAATTGGCAGAGCAAATTGCGCGAATCAGCCAGACTCAGCCCGAATTTCGAAGTTGAGGGAATGAGAGAACAGCGTGACTGGTGATTTCGCGGCAACTCTGTGTGCGAGTCCGGTAATCGGAAAGGTGACGGCTAGTACCCGGATATCCGATAGGCGCGTTGGGGGTGATTTCGAATTGAAAACATCACCGCGCTCATCCACCCATTCGACGATGCGGGCTTCCGTGTATCGTCACAGTCTTTTTCACGTCTTTACAGGCAATCGAATTGTTTTCTCGTCGGGATTGGGTTCGCTTTCAGTCTGATCGAGGTGCAGCCCATCTGCCGGCAATCAAGCGTCGTGTGCTTAATCCATTGGCGAAGCGACTGGTCATGCCGCAACGCCTGCCGAATACAGAGGCCAAAGTATCCTGTGTTTGTATTCACGAAACCGGGAGAAATTCCTCGATTGCGACCATGACCATGAATCAGTGTCAGTTCGTCTTCACCCATCTCCCAAGTCTGCTGCACAATTTTGCCAAGAGTTCCATTGAACACGATCTCAGCCGGATGGTAGCCGTGAAGGTCAATCTCCATCTTTTCCCTCCCGGTTCGCTCGGACCAGCAGCTAACAGGGTGTCACCAAACAAAGAATAGCGCTCAGAAATCGTATCCGAGATTCTGATGGACGCACGCTTCTGTCCGGGGAATCAATCATAACCCACACGACCTCGCTGGTCAGTGTCAGTGGATGTACGGTCCGGCAATCGGAAGCTGACCCGCTAACCTCCTGGGAAACGATTGCGCAAACATGGCAGCTTGATGAGGCGAAAAATAAAACAGCGGCCCGCCTCCCCGACAAGAGTCGCGGTAAACGCCAGGCGAGCTGCATACGTGTGCGAAACGGGCTAGGCTTTTTGGGCCTGGCGGCGGAGGAATGTCGGCACGTCCAGATCGTCGGCGGGAACATCCGGGCTGACTTCGCGGACGCTCTGCTGGACCTGGTGGACGGCGTTCGGCAAGGCCTGCTGCATCGGCATGTCTGGAATTTCGCGGCCAGCCTTCCACGTCTTCGGCAAGAACGATTGCTTCTGGTGGATGTTTTTCTTATTGGCGTCCTTGAAGCCCGCGGCGATGACGGTAATCTTCACAGAGTCCTTCATGTTGTCATCCTGCACGGCGCCAAAAATGATGTTGGCATTCTCGTGCGCGGCCTTTTGAATGACGCTCGACGCTTCGTGGACTTCATGCAGCGTGAGGCTCGAGCTGCCGGAAATGTTGATGAGGATGCCCTGCGCTCCCTGGATGGAATTGTCTTCGAGAAGCGGGCTGGCAATGGCGCGGTTCGCGGCATCCACGGCGCGGTTCGTTCCCGTCGCCACTGCGGTGCCCATGACGGCGTAGCCCTGGCCGTGCATGATGGCTTTTACATCGGCAAAGTCGCGATTGATGATGCCGGGCACGGTGATGATGTCCGAGATGCCCTGCACCGCCTGGCGAAGAATGTCGTCGGCGATGCGGAAGGCGTCGAAGAAGCTGGTGCCCCGCTCGACAGTGTCCATCAGGCGTTCGTTGGGGATGACGATAACGGTGTCAACGGCGCCGATGAGTTCTTGAAGGGCTTGCTCGGCTTGCGTCATGCGGCGCTTGCCTTCGAAGGCGAATGGTTTCGTGACAACGGCGACGCTCAAGGCGCCTAATTCGCTGGCGAGCGAAGCGACCACGGGCGCCGCGCCGCTGCCGGTGCCTCCGCCGAGGCCGGACGTAATAAAAATCATGTCCGAGCCTTCCAACGCTTCGATGATTTTCTCCGTGTCTTCGAGCGCAGCTTTGCGGCCGACCTCGGGATTGGCGCCGGCGCCGAGTCCCTTAGTAAGTTTCGCGCCGAGCTGCAATTTCACCGGAGCCTGCGACAGCTTCAGCGCCTGCAAGTCTGTGTTGGCGGTGATGAATTCCACGCCTTCGAGCTTGGCGCGAATCATGCGGTTGACCGCGTTGCACCCGCCCCCGCCTACGCCAATGACTTTGATCTTCGCCGGCTGAAGCTCCTCGCTGAAGCTCATCCGGATTCCTGCTTCTCTTGTCGTCATTTCTTTCCCAACCTTCTCCAGTATCGCTTGCAGCTCCCGGGCAGAGTCACGAGGCGCCGGCGAACATGGCTTTCAATTTTGATACCAGATTTCCCGTGCGCTGGGGCGCAGAGCGCCGCGTCTTCGCGCCACACAAAACGAGTCCGACTACGGTTGCATATTCCGGCTGCGCCACCTGTTCCGGCAGATCAGCCAAGCCTTTCGGTTCCGCGACGCGGACCGGCAGATGGAAGGACTGTTCGGCCAGTTCATCCAAGCCGTGGAGCCGTGCGCCGCCGCCCGCCAGGACAAATCCGGCGGGGATCTGGCCGTCAAGCCCGGCGCGCTGCAAATCGTCGCGAATCAACGAAAGCAATTCCATGGCGCGCGGCTCGATGATGTCCGTCAACATGTGCGCGAAGATGGTCCGTGGCGGACGGTCACCGACGCTGGCAATCTCGATTGCGCCGTTTCCCTGCATGAAGGCGGAAGCAGCGCAGCCGTGGCGGCGCTTAAGCCTTTCCGCTTCAGGGATCGGCGTGCGCAAACCGACGGCGAGATCATTCGTGAAGTGATCGCCGCCAATGGCAACCGCGCTGCTGTGACGCACCACGCCACCGCCAAATACAAGCAGTTCCGTGGTGCCTCCGCCGATGTCCAACAGGCAGCAGCCGAGATCGCGCTCGTCCTGCGTGAGGCAAGATTCCGCGGAAGCCAGCGGTTCGAGAACGGTATCGGTGATGAGGATGCCGGCCTTGTTCGCTGCGGTGACGAGATTCTGCGTGGCGGCAATGGAGGAAGTCACGAGATGAACGTTCACTTCCAGCCGCTGACCGACCATGCCGACGGCGTCGCGTATGCCGTTCTGCGCATCCACGATGAATTCATGCGGGAGGACGTGAAGGACTTCGCGATCTTCCGGAAGCGAGATGTTGCGGGCGGCATCCACGGCGCGGTGCACGTCTTCGCGCTCGATGTCACGCGGCCGCTGTCCCAGCGCGATGCCGCCACGGCTGTTTACACCGCGCACATGGCCTCCGGCCACCCCGACGAGTGCTTCTTCCACGGGCACATTCGCCACGCTTTCAGCCTCTTCGACCGCACGGCGGATGGAACTCACCGTGGAATCAAGATTGACGATCAGGCCTTTGCGCAGGCCCTTGGACTCCGCCGCGCCGAGCGCCAGAAACTTCACGGCTTCGCCTTCGACTTCCGCGATCAGCACGCAGGTTTTCGTGCTGCCGATGTCCAGCCCAACTAGGTATTTGTCTTTCTTCGCCAAGCTGTCGCTCCTGCGATTAAGCTATTTTGCCCTCGTCGCGGTCGTGTCGGGATTCACGACCACTTGCCGCGAATATTGCAAATCGATGGACTGCACGCGGCCGGCGTTTGCCTGCCACTGCGAAAAATTGTCGACCAGCATCTTGTATTTGCCGGTGAACTCACTCGAACCGAAGTGAATCGTTACGGCTTGCGAGTCGTTGGCACTCGCAAGGCCGGTCATCACCACGCGCAAATCTTTCGGGTTTGAGAGGTCGATCTCACTCACGCGATCGGATGAGCCGCCGCGCACGAGATCGACATCCTTCATGAATTCCTCATACGTTTGCATGCGCTTTTCCCGCTGCTCTCGCGGGAGGTCCTCCGAAACGCCGGTGACGATCGGAAAATGCAGGTCTTCGCCCCGCGGGCGGTCGAGGATGACCCCATGCGCGTCAATCAGCGCCAGTTCGTTGCCGTTCCGGGCAAACGCCACCGGAGTGCGCTCCGTCAGCTCGATGCGAAGACGATTCGGAAGGATGCGCTGCACGCTGGCGGATTCAACCCAAGGAATCTGTTCCAGTTGACTCCGGCGGGCGTCCAGAGGGACGCGTAGAACACTCCGGCTTCGGTCGCGAACAAATTGCTGGAGCACCGCTTCGCGGCTGACGATACGATTGCCGTTCAATTCGATCTGATCCGGCTTCAGCAGCAGCATGCTGGGCGAATACAGAAGAAACCGCGTTCCGTAAACGGCCGCGGTCATACCCGCGACGCTGACAAAACTCAAAACCAGTACCCGCCGATAGAACGGCCAGCCTCGCCCGCTGAATTTCTTGCGGCGGATTTCGACCGGCTTCTGGCGGCGCAGGTAACGCGGCTCATCGTCGGCAATCAACTCCGGCCGATAGGAATCGGCCTCTGCCGCCGCAGACGCATTCCGCTGTATGGCCTTCACGCGTTCCAAACGACCACCTCGTTCTCAAGACTCACACCGTACGTTTTCCCCACGCGTTCGCGCACGTCGGCGATCAAAGCCAGCATGTCTTTGGCCGAGGCACGGCCGGCATTCACGAAGAAATTGGCGTGACGGTCGCTGACGCGGGCGTCGCCCACAGACAGGCCTTTAAGTCCTAATTCATCGATCATGCGACCCGCGGAGGCGCCTGGAGGATTTTTGAAGATGCAGCCGGCGCTTTTCTGGCCGAGCGGCTGGCTCGAGCGCCGTTTTTCGTTGCAGATACGAATCCCTTGAAGAATTTCTTTGAACGGTTTGGAGGGTAGTTCCAGAATCACCGCGAGCATCATATCATCCGGCGCAAAAGAAGTGTGTCGGTATTCGAAAGAAATTTGATCGTCCCGGAGGATTTCAAGCTTCCGGCTGGCTGCCCGGTAGAGCCTCACTTCTCGCACATAGCTGCCGATTTGCATGCCGTAGGCCCCGGCATTCATCCGCAGAGCACCTCCGACGGTGCCGGGGACACCGATGAGTCCTTCCATGCCGCCAAGGTCATTCTTCGCACAGAGGGTGATCATGCGGCCAAGGTCTGCCGCGGCGTCGACGTGCGCAAGGTTGCCATCGAGCACGACATCAGGTTCCGGACGGACGAGTTGCAGGACCACCCATGGCAATTCGCCATCGCCCACCAGCAGGTTCGAACCTCCGCCGAGGAACTTATACGGTACGCGGTTTTCGTCGAGCAGATTCAGAAGGTCCGGAAGGCTTTCGTGCTTTTTGATGCGGAGCAAGTCCGTCTTCCCGCCGATGCCCAGCGAAGTAAGGCCGGCAAGGGGGGTCCCTGGCTGCAGATCGACATGCATTTCCGCGAGCTTGGCAACGATCCTGAGATCACGAATGCGCATGAGGCGTCGGATGCTCCGTTCCCAGTAGAACCATGAATTCATTGCTCGCTCGGCTGATGTTGCCCGCGCCGATGGTAAGTAGAGCGTCCCCGGGACGCGCTTGTTTCAGCAGGTACTCAATGCCTTCCCGCATAGATCGAAAATAGTGGACGTTCTTGTGGCCGGCCTCGCGAATGGCGCTCGCAAGCGTTTCGCTCGTCACGCGGGGGATGGGCGCTTCACTGGCCGCATAGATATCGATCAGCGCCAGGATATCCGCCTGATTGAACGCGCGGCAGAATTCGTCCCAAAGTTGCTGCGTGCGTGTATAGCGATGCGGCTGAAAGAGCACCAGCAGGCGACTAAACTTGCAACCGCGGGCCGCTTCGAGCGTGGCGCGAATCTCGACCGGGTGATGACCGTAGTCATCGACCACAGTGATGTCATTGACCACGCCCTTGATGTCAAAGCGGCGGCCCACGCCGGCAAATTTGACGAGGCCTTCGCGGATCAGGTCAGCCGGAACATTTAGGTACAGCGCGACTGCCGCGGCCGCGGCGGCGTTGCGGACATTGTGCATACCCGGAGGATGCGTCAACCGAAACAGACCGAGATCTTCGTCTCTGTAGGTCAGCCGGAACTCGCTGCCCAAACCTTCTAGCTTCACATCGCTGATTACCAGATCGGCTTGGCTGGACGTTCCAAAGGTAATGATGGGACGCTTCACGCTGGGAATGATCGCCTGTACGTTGGGCTCATCGATACAGAGGATCGCAGCACCGTAAAATGGCACGCGATTCACAAACTGGATGAAGGCGCCCTGAATATCTTCGAGCGAGGTGTATTGGTCGAGGTGTTCGCGATCAATCGTAGTCACCACGGCGACTACCGGCGCGAGCATGAGGAAACTGCGGTCGCTCTCGTCCGCTTCCACGACAAAATAGTCGCCTTTGCCCAGCCGCGCGGTCGTGCCCGCCTGGTTGACTCTCCCGCCAATCACAAACGTGGGATCAAGATGCCCCGCCGCCAACACCGAGGCGACGATCGAAGTTGTAGTCGTCTTGCCGTGCGCTCCGGCCACGGCGATTCCGTATTTCAACCGCATCAGCTCCGCGAGCATCTCCGCTCGCGGAATGACGGGAATTTTCATATTATGCGCTTCGATGACTTCGGGATTATCCGCCTTCACCGCGGAGGAAGTCACGACAACATGCGCGCCATGGGCATTGGAAGCCTTGTGACCTTCGAAGACCGTGGCGCCCAGATCCTGGAGGCGCTCGGTGATCGTGGAAGGCTTGGTGTCCGAGCCAGAGACGGAATAGCCGAGCGTCAGGAGCACTTCGGCGATACCGCTCATGCCGATGCCGCCGATACCGACCAGGTGGATGCGTTGAAAATTACGAAAAGAGACCATCATGCGCTTGCCCTCTGTCGATTTCCTTGCACCTTCGCGGCCTCTTCAATGAGATTTACGATGTCGCGGCCGGCATAAGGGCGGGCAAGTCCGCGGGCTGCGGTTGATAATTTTTCGATCTCCTGGGGTTGGTCGAGGAGAGAGAAGATTTCGCCGCTCAGTCTTTCGGCCGTGAGTTCCATTTCGGAAATCAGGCGGCCGGCGCCTGCGCGGGACATTTCCTGCGCATTGCGCAATTGGTGGCTGTCGGTCGCCCTTCCGAAAGGGATAAAGATGGCGGCTCGGCCTGCAGCGGCGATTTCCGCTGCGGTGATGGCTCCTGCCCGGCAAACAATCATATCTGCCCAGGCAAAGCGTTCCGCCATGTTCGTGAGGAAGGGGACAACCTCCGCGCTGATTTCGTGCCGCGCATAGGCGGTGCGTACCGCATTATAGTCGCGTTCGCCGGTCTGATGCACGATGGCCAATTGGTTCTTACGCGCCGCGAGCCGGTCCATGGCGTCGACAAATACCCGATTGATTGGCAACGCCCCCTGGCTGCCCCCGGTGACGAGCAACCGGAACGCCTTTCCCGGCCGCGGCGGTGTGATGGAGAAAAACTCCGGGCGCACCGGGCAACCCGTAACGATCGCCTTTTCCCCCCACTCGCGTGCAGAAACTTCATAGCCAGTCGCAATGCGCGTAGAAATTCGCGCCAGCACCTTGTTCGTGAAACCCGGCTCGGCGTTTGGTTCGAAGATGACATTGGGCACGCGCCCCAGCCAGGTGGTCAGCATCATGGGTCCCGCTGCGTATCCGCCGACGCCGAACGCGGCGACAGGATTGTGCTTGCGCAACACGCGTCGTGCGTCGAGCATCGCCGCAGCGAGCATCGCAATATTCTTGACCAGCGTCCGACCGCCCTTGCCCTTCAATCCGGCCACCCGCAACGTTTCCAGCGGCAGCCCGGCCTGCGGCACGAGCTTCATTTCAATCCCGCGTTCTGTTCCCACCAGCACGACTTCCCTTTCGCTTCCTCTTGAAAGCCATTCCTGCGCGATCGCCAGCGCCGGAAAAACATGTCCGCCCGTGCCGCCGCCTGCAATCAGCAATTTCACTTTGCTGGTCCGTCCCTCATGCTTCCGCCGCCCGTTGCGAAATATTCAGCAGCACGCCGGTGGCCAGCAGCATGACCAGCAAACTCGATCCCCCATAGCTGATGAACGGCAGCGGGATCCCTTTCGTCGGCACCATCCCGAGCACCACTGCAAAATTAATCAGCGCCTGGCACAAGACCATCGCGGTTATTCCCAGCGCCAGCAGCCGCCCGAATCCGTCCGGCGCACCGAGCGCAGCACGCATCCCTCGCCAGCCGTAAGCCACAAAGAGGGCAATCACTATCATGGCCCCGATAAAACCCAGTTCTTCGCAGATCACGGCATAGATAAAATCGGTGTGCGCTTCCGGCAGATAGAAGAGTTTTTGTTTGCTCTCCATCAGGCCTACGCCCGTGAAGCCACCGGAGCCCACGGCAATGAGCGATTGAAGCAACTGAAATCCTGCGCCTTGCGGATCGGAATCCGGGTGCAGAAAGGCCATCAATCGGGCTTGCCGGTAAGCCACCTGCGTGATGAGGAGATACACTACGGGAATCGCCGCGGCGAGCCCCACGGCGAGCCACTTCCAGGAGAGGCCTGCAACGAACAGAACGGCGCTGGCCACAACGAGAATGTCGATGGACGTCCCAAGGTCAGGTTGCAGCAGGATCAACGCGACATAGACGAGAATGGGACCGGCCGCTGGAAAAATCGTCCGCCAGAAATCTTGCTTGCGGAATTCCATGCTGGCCTTGTTGCGACGCTTTTGATCCAAAAACCACGCTAGATAAAGAATCGTAGCGAGTTTCGCCAGTTCCGACGGCTGGAGGCCCACCGGGCCGAACTTGATCCAGCGATGCGTGGCATGGGACTTGTCAAGGAAAAACGTACCGACGAGCAACAGCAAGACGCCGCACACTACCGGATAGATGACCGCAGGCTCGCGCAGGCGCCGGTAGTCCGTCTTCATCAAAGCGAACATTCCCAAAAGGCCGATGAAGAGCCATGCGGCTTGGCGGACAAGAAATATGTACGAGTGGCCGTACAGCTGTTCCGCGGTGACAGCGGAAGCGCTAAAAATCATCACGGCGCCAAGCAGGCACAGCGCCAGCGTCACCCCAAAGAGGCAGCGGTCATTTTCCAGTCGTCTCGGCATGTTCTCTCATCCTCTTCCAGACGTGGTACTCGCCGCTTGCTTCTCCAATTGGTGCACCAGCTCTTTGAAGACGCGGCCACGGTGTTCGTAGTCCTGAAACTGATCGAAGCTGGCGCATGCCGGGGCAAGGAGCACGACGTCGCCCGGCCGCGCCGCGTGGGAGGCAATTTGAACGGCGCGCTCAATCACTCCGGCGCGCTCGATCGCCACGCTGCCGGTGATTTGTTTTTCAATTTTCTCCGCCGCGGCACCGATCAGCAGCGCAAGAATGGCCTTTTCGCGCAAAGGCTTTTGCAGCACGGTGTAATCGCTGTTTTTGTCTTTCCCGCCCAGAACGATCAGGATTCGTCCGGGAAAAGCATCCAAGGCCTTCAGCGTGGCGTCAACGTTGGTGGCCTTGGAGTCATTGTAATAGCGCACCCTCCCAATTTCTGCGACAAACTCGAGGCGATGCTCGACGCCCGCGAACGAGCGCACTCCTTTCGCGATAGCCGCGGGGTCGGCCCCAGCGAGACGCACCGCCGCCACCGCAGCGAGGACGTTTTCGACGTTGTGCGCACCCGCTAGGGGAATCTCCCGGAGTTTCAATACCGTCTCTTCCTCGTCGTTATGGCGAAAGACGATTTCGTTTTCCCGCACGAATGCACCTTGGGCCACGCGCTGTTTCCGGCTGAACCAATACACATGCGGCTTCGCTGGCGCCAGTGGTGTGGTCGCCGCATCATCTGCGTTCAGCACCGCGCTGTCTGCTTCGGTCTGGTTCTCGAAGATGCGCTTTTTAGCGCGGCCATACGCTTCCAGAGTGTGATGCCGGTCCAGGTGGTCGGGCGTGAGATTCAAGAACACGCTAATGTTTGGGCGAAATGTTTCAATCAGCTCCAGTTGAAAACTGCTTAACTCCACCACCGTGATGGTGTTGTCAGTGGTCTGCTCCACGCGCGAAATCAAGGGAGTGCCGATATTCCCCGCAAGAATCGTGGAAAAACCAGCGTTTTTCAAGATGTGTTCGATCAAGGAAGTCGTCGTCGTCTTCCCGTTCGAGCCAGTGATCCCGATCAAGCGTCCGTCCAGGAAACGGTCCGCCAGTTCCACCTCGCTCCAGATGGTGACCCCGCTTGCGCGCGCGGCCTGCAGCAGGGGAGCATCGGCGGGCACGCCGGGACTGGGAATTATCAGGTCCTGCTCGAGAAATAAATTTTCCCGGTGGCCGCCCAGCTCCAGGCTTACACCCGCAGTCCGCAGTGGCGCAATCGCTTCGCCGATTTCGTTTCCCGTCCGCGCATCCGTAGCCGTCACGTTCGCGCCCCGCGCGGCGCAAAAGAGCGCGGCGGCCATACCGGTCCTGGCTAGTCCCACGACCAGCACGCGCTTGCCCCGCAACTCAAACGGATTCGCCATTAGTCTCTCAAAAACCTTTAACCACAGTGCTTCACTACCTCAATTTCAATGTCGTCAGCGCAAAGAGCGCAAAAACCAGCGCGGCGATCCAAAACCGCACGATCACTTTCGATTCGCTCCAACCGAGCAGTTCGAAATGGTGGTGTATGGGCGCCATGCGGAAGATCCGTTTCCCGCGCAGCTTGAACGAGCCCACCTGCAGAATCACCGAAACGGCTTCCAGCACAAAAACCCCGCCAACGAAGAACAACAGAATCTCCTGCTTGATGATGACCGCGATTACGCCGAGGGTCCCGCCAAGAGAGAGCGAACCCACGTCTCCCATGAACATCTCCGCGGGATGCGCGTTGTACCAGAGAAAGCCGAGCGACGCTCCGACAAGGGCTCCACAGAAGACCGTCAGCTCCCCGACCTTCGGGATGTACTGAATGTCGAGGTACGTCGCCCAGCGGTAATTGCTGCTGACGTATGTCAGCACCGTGAGGGCCCCGGCAGCGATGACCGTACAGCCGATGGCGAGACCGTCCAGCCCGTCAGTGAGGTTGACGGCGTTGGAAGAACCCACAATCACAACGCCAACGAAAACGAGAAATGGAACAAAGGCCAGCGGCCAAAAATGCGGTGAATGGATGAACGAGTGGATGACGAGATCGGGGCGAAAGCGCTTCAGAAACGGAATCATCAACTGCGTGGAGTACGCGCTGTGAGTTGTCAGAACCAGGAGCGAGACACCCACCACAAGACTGACAAAGACCTGAAAATAAATCTTCTTTTTTGCGGTGAGGCCCAGGTTGCGCTGCTTGGAGACTTTCGCGTAGTCGTCGATAAAGCCGATGCCCGCGAAACCGACGAGTGCAAATAGCGATAGTAAGATGAAGGGGTTTGTGAGATCGGCCCAAAGCAGCGTCGGCACGGCGGTAGAGAGAACAATTAGTACGCCGCCCATAGTGGGCGTGCCTGCCTTTTTCTTGTGCTCCTGCGGGCCTTCTTCCCGGATGAACTGGCCGATCTGCAGTTCGCGGAGACGGCGGATGAGCGATGGGCCAAAAACCAGCGCCAAAAACATGGCCGTAAGGCTCGCGTACACGGTGCGCACAGTGATGTAGCGAAAAACGTTCAACGGGCTGAAATAGTGCTGCAGCGTGTGGTAAAGGAGGTAGTAGAGCATCTTAGTGCCGTACCTCCTGACCGGTGATTGCACCGGTCGCAGCTTGCCGCGCAATCAGCGATTCCACGATCTGCTCCATCTTCACGCCCCGCGAACCTTTCACCAGCAGCAGATCGCCGGACACCATAAAGCCCGCCAGAAATTCGGCGGCCTCCTCGGGCGTGGCGAAAAATTTGGTGCGCGTTCGCGGGACCCCCGCAGCCACAGCGCCTTCCACGATCTGCGCCGCATCGCCGGCTACGCCGATGATCCAATCAATCTTCCCGGTCTTCGCGGCGAACTGTCCGGCCTCACGATGCAGCTCGGGTGAAGCCGTGCCAAGCTCGCGCATCTCACCGGCCGCGAGGATGCGCCGTCGGAAATTCGGCGTCGCCCCCAGTAATTCAGTCATTGCTTCGAGCGCTGCCGGACTCGAGTTATAGCTGTCGTTGATAAGCGCTGCTCCATTCGAAAATCGTAATAGTTCTCCGCGCATCGCGGGCGCGCGCAACGAGAGAAACACGCTCTGCGCTTCTGCGGCACCGATGTCCCATACGCTCGCCGCCGCCAGCGCCGCCAGCGCGTTGGCAATCGCGTGACGCCCAGGAACATTCAGCTCCAGCCGCACGCGGCTCTCCGGACTTACATAATCAAACGCCGATCCCAGCGCTCCACGGTCTTCGATCTCTTGGGCCATGAAAAAGGCCGGCTTTTCGATGCCATACGTCAACACGCGTCCGGGTGCAAAGGCTCCAAATGCGGCGACGCGCGGATCGTCCGCATTGAGCACTGCGGTCGATTCGCGTCCATTCAATCCTTCGATCAGCTCACGTTTTGCGAGCGCAATCTCATCCACGGACGCAAAAAATTCCAGGTGCGCTGGCGAAACACGCGTCACAATTCCAACGTCTGGCCGGGCAATCGCCGCCAACCGTGCGAGCTCGCCGCGGCGCGACATCCCCATTTCCAGCACCGCCGCCTGATCCGTTTCCTCCAGGCGAAAAAGCGTCAACGGCAGCCCGTACTCGTTATTTAAGTTTCCTTCCGATTTCAGGACCCGCAGCTTCGCGCCCAGCAGCGCCGCCAGGACCTCCTTCGTGGTGGTCTTGCCGACAGAACCTGTGACGCCGGCAATTTTCCCACCCCAGGATTCGCGCACTGCGAGCGCCAGTTGCTTGAGCGCCTCGAAGGTGCCGGCCACGGCGATGCATCGGTCGCTGACAGGATCCGCATATCGCGGAAGCTGCGCCTCCGCCACCACCGCCGCAATTGCTCCGCTTTCCAGGGCACTGGCCACGTGGTCGTGTCCATCGTGACGCAGTCCGTGGATGGCGATGAACAGTTCTCCGGCACGAATCGTGCGAGAATCAATCGACACGCCGGCCACCCGGGCCAGGGCGTTGAGTCCTCTCCCCGGCCGAGTACCCAGAGCGTCAGCCACCTGTGCAATCGTCCAGCGCATAAGTTCCTCAAAGGATTCGTCTTACTCCAATACCGAACGGCTCGCTGCGTTCTCAACGTTTTGAGGGCTGCTCCTTTCGAGGGGCCAGTGATTGGTTTCTCCCGACCTTGCCGGGACCCGAGCGCCCTCGTCACAACTGCGAACCAAGCGCGCTAGGTGCCAAACCCTGAGCCGCCCTGCGGCTCGCCTTTCAATTGACCGCCATTGCTCTGTTCGTTTCCGGGCCCTTCAAAACCATGTTCGCGCAAGGCGCGCCGAGCTATTTCGCGGTCGTCAAATTCCAGCGTCCTGTCCGCGAGAATCTGATAATTCTCGTGACCCTTTCCTGCCAGCAGTACGATGTCTCCGCTGCGGGCTTCTTCCATGGCCATGTCGATGGCCTTTTCCCGGTCAGGCTCGATCAGGTATTTGCCGCCGGTTTTCTGCAGTCCCACAATAATGTCGCTGATGATTTTGAGCGGGTCTTCGCTGCGCGGATTGTCGCTGGAAAGAATCGTCAGGTCGCTCAACCGGCCCGTGACTTCCCCCATAATGGGCCGCTTGGTGCGGTCCTTTTCGCCGCCGCAGCCGAAGAGCGTGATGATGCGGCCCTTGGGATTCAGCTCCCGCGCCGTTCGAATCAGCTTTTCCAGTGCGTCGTCGGTGTGCGCGTAATCGACGATCACCAGGAAGGGCTGCCCGAGATCGATTCGCTGGAAACGCCCGGAAACACTGTCAAGATCGCGGATGCCGTTTTCAATCACTTCGTTCGAAAGTCCCAGCGCCTGCGCCGCTCCGATCGCGGCAAGCAGGTTGTAGACGTTGATCCGCCCGACCAGCCGCGAAACCGCGTGCACTCTTCCGTTTGGCGTCTGCGCGGTGAACGTCAAACCATCGAAAGTCAGCTGAAATTTCTTCGTGGTGATGTCTGCGTCCGAATCCAATCCATACGTGACCGTTTTCTTCGCCAGGCCCGCCAGCCGCTTGGCGAATTCGTTGTCCGCATTCAGCACCGCAACTTCGGGTGCACCCGCCCCGGTGCCCTCGAAGAGCCGCTTCTTTGCGGCGAAATAATCCTCAAACGTTCTGTGAAAATCCAAGTGCTCGCGGGTCAGGTTGGTGAAGACCGCGGCTTGAAAATGGCATGCCCACAGTCGGTCCATCGCCAGTGAATGCGAACTGGCTTCGAGCACCGCATACTTACCGCCGGCATCGCGAATCTCAGCAAGAAATCCCTGCAGGTCCACCGATTCCGGCGTCGTATTCGGCGCCGGATAGTCGCCGAGTGGTGTGTGATAGGCGATCGTTCCGAACAAGCCGGTCTTCGCCCCAGAGGCCTTCACGATCGCATCCACGACCGAAGTAGTGGTCGTCTTTCCGTTCGTGCCGGTCACCGCAACGAGTTGCAGCGCGTTCGCGGGATGGCCTAGGAAATTCGCGGCAGTAATTGCCAGCGCTTTGCGCGCTTCTCGAACCTGAATCCACACCACGCCCGCCGGAATCGTGCCCGGAGCTGGCTCTTCGCTCGCAATGGCCACCGCGCCTCGCTTGAGAGCGTCCTGAATAAACTTGTTTCCGTCTGCCTTGGCCCCATGCAAAGCAAAAAAAAGCCCGCCCGGCCGCACCTTCCGCGAATCACAAGCGACCTGGCAAATTTCCAGGCTACTCGCGCCTCCAAGCAGAGGTGTCTCCACGCCGTGGAGTAATGCGCTCAGCTTTCTTCCGCTGTCCGCTGCACTTCGGCGGGCGGATTGCTTTCGTTGGCGGTCAACTTGATTCGTGGCGCTGTCCTGTACCTGTTCTTCTTGGCTCAATCCAATTCTCATCCTAATGCCTTGCCTTGTGGTGCGGCTCTGCGATCTTCGGCGCCGGTGTTCCGAACTGCACGGTGATCTTTGCGCCTCGCCGTACTTTGGTTCCCGCCTCGGGCGCCTGGTTCGTAGCAAGCCTGCTGCCAACTAGAACGGGGTCGAGCCCCAATCGAAGGCAAATCTCTGTTACTTCGCGCATTGTCTTTCCAAAGAAGTCCGGTACTTGAATATCGCCCCCTTCATCCACCGCTACTGTCGAGGAAAGCGTCTGGCGCTTGACCCCTTTCTTATTTGGTGCGGTTGACTCCACAAGAGGTTGGTCGGGTAGGCCCGAGAAATCCGTCGGCGTGAAATCCTCGAGCGTAGCGCTGTCTGATATTTCGCGATTCTTGTACGCGACCTGGATGACCCGCGGACCAATGGGCACATCGCGTGGCACGTCAAGATGCAGCAATGCCTGTTCGGCGATCCGCTTGAAAACCGGCGCGGCCACCTGCCCACCCTCGTGCTGTCCGACCGGCGAATCCAGCGACACCAGAATCGTTACTACCGGGTTGTTGATCGGAGCGAAGCCGGTGAAGGAAGCAATCAGCCGCGTCGCCGAATATCGGCCCGTGGCCGGATCGATTTTCTGCGCAGAGCCAGTTTTCCCCGCAGCGGTCCAGCCATCGAGACGCGCAAGCTTTCCTGTCCCGTCCAGTACTACCCCTTCCATCAGCCTCCGCAGGGTTGCCGCCGTTTCCGGCCGGATCACTCTTCTGGGCTCAGAGAGAGCCAGCGGGCCTTCCGCAGGCAATACATGATCCCCGCGTCTCAACTCCGCAATGACATGCGGCTTGTAAAGCATTCCTCCGTTGGCAATCGCCGAGACGGCGCTGATAAGCTGAATCGACGTGACTCCGACTTCCTGCCCCATCGAGATCGATCCGATCGAGACCGCCGACCAGTTGTCGAGTCGCCTCAGGAGTCCTTTGCTCTCGCCCGGCATATCCACGCCGGTCAGCTGGCCAAAACCAAATGCGCGGATATAGTCGTAAAATTTCGGTGCGCCGAGCCGCAGGGCAATTTTGATCGCGCCCACGTCGCTCGACTGCGCCAGAATATCCGCGACCTTCAGCAGGCCGAAAGGCCTGTGGTCGCGGATGCGGTGCCCCGCCACGTATACCGCTCCGTTCTCGCAATCGAAAACTTCCTCCGGCCGCGTAATCCCCTGGTCGAACGCCGCTGCCAGGGTGATGAGCTTAAAGGTTGATCCAGGCTCGTAGAGTGCTGTGACCGCACGGTTCATCCGCGCTTCCGCTGGCGCCTCGTTGGCCGCGTTGGGATTGAACTTCGGCCAGTTCGCCAGCGCGAGGATTTCGCCAGTATTCGGATTCATCACCAGCACGGTGCCGGCCGTGGCACGCGTCTTGGCGATCGCTGCCGCCAGCTCGCGCTCGGCGATGTACTGGATTTTTTCGTCGAGCGTAAGAACCACGTTCGCGCCGCGTTCGCGTTGCGCTTCTCCACCATCGAACCAGCGCTGGCGCGCGTCGGCCATCACGATGATCTTTTCGCTCTTGCCCCGGATCTTGCCATCCAATTCGTATTCGATCCCGCCCAAACCCTTTTCATCGAGATCGACGAAGCCCAGTACATGCGAAGCGAGATCGCGCTTCGGATAGATACGTTGATTTTCTTTTTGGAAGTAGACGCCCTTCAGATTCAGCGCCTCCACCGCTTCCTTCTTGTCTGGCGGCAGCTTGCGCGCAATCCACACGAATGAGTGCGAGGATTCGAGTCGCGCTTCAAGCACTTCGCGTGGAATTCCCAGCACACCGGAGAGCAGCCGCGCCGCAAGTTGCTGGTCGCCAAGCTCGGAGGGCACCGCGAATGCCGAATCCACAGGGATGCTCATCACCAGCGGGTGCATGTTGCGATCGTAGATCGCTCCGCGCTGGGGCGTGATTTCGATCACGCGCTGCTGCTGGCGGTGCGCGCGGGCCATGTATTCGCTGTGAAGGAAGAGTTGCAGGTATCCAAGCCGCCCGAAAACGGCGGTCATCCATAAGAGTGCCACGCAGGCAACGATCAGCAGACGGCTGACCGCCCGATGGCCACCATTCAAATCGAGCGTCTTGCGGTCGCGCCCGGAATCTGCCGCTATGCGGCCACCTGTGGCGGCCTGAGCACGGTTTTCTGGCATGACGAATTCACATCGATAAGCGCTCCGCCGGGAAGATCATTTGCTTGACAGCAATCTCGTTTTCGAGCTATTAGCGTCAAAAAACTACGGTGCGCGATTCGGTCGAACGTAACGTACTGCGGCCACTTCTTCGCCGTCTGGAGCTTGGTATTCCTGAACTTGCGTCGGCAGCGGCTCGGTCAATCCCAGTTGGCGGCGCGCAATGATGTCGATGCGCATCGGATTCCGCAGTCCGGCAATTTCCAATTTCAAGGACGAGTTCAGCGAAGCCGCCTCGGCTTGCCTGGCCTTCACGTCCTCGAGCTGAAAACTTAAATCGATGCAGCGGAAGTGTTGGTAGATGTACAGCATGAAAAACGCAGCAATCACACCGCCCAGCGCGGCCGTACGGTACAGTTTGCGCATCTTCACCGGTTCGACGTGGCGCACGATACGCGAGTTGTCAATCCGCTTGACGGTATGATACTCGGTCATTGCCGGAGCTTTTCTCTTGCGTGCCATAACGGTACCTAGTCGGCCGTTAAGCGGCCGGCGCTCTTTCCGCACACCGCAGCTTCGCGCTTCGCGAACGCGGGTTGCCCATCATCTCCTGCTCGCTGGGCTGGATCACGTGCTTCGTCAGCACGCGGAGCGTTCCTGCTCGCTCGCCCTTTTGAAACGCCTGTTTCACCAGGCGGTCTTCCCCCGAGTGGTAACTCAACACCACCCAGCGGGCGCCCGAATTCATTGTGGCGGGGGTCCGAAAAAGAAACTGCCCGAGTTCCTCCATCTCTCGATTCACCGCTATCCGCAGCGCCAGAAACGTTTTTGTTGCGGGATGCAGTCTCTGCCTTCCCCATTGCTTTCGGGCCCCTACCACAGTCGTTGCCAAGTGCGCGGTATCCCGTAGGGGTCGCGCTCGTACGATCGCCTTGGCGATCCTTCTGGAATCGTGCTCATCCGCTTCCCGGTAGAGCAGGTCGGCAATTTCCTTCTCCGACCATCGATTCACAATCTCGTCTGCCGTTAGTTCTTCGTTGGCAGCGTCCATGCGCATGTCCAGCGGTGCAGCTTCGCGAAACGAAAATCCCCGCGTTGCCTGATCAAGCTGCATGCTCGAAACTCCCAAGTCGGCCAAGACCCCGTCCACCGGCGGAATCCCCAACTCTTGTGCGACCTCCGCAATCCTCGAGAACGGCGACTGCACCAGTCTCACCGTCTCGCCGAAGCTCCTCAGCCGCTCCCGTGCCAGTTCCAGCGCCTGTGCGTCCCGGTCCAGGCTGATCAACCTGCCTGAGGTCAATCTTTCCGCGATGGCCGCCGAGTGCCCGCCCGCTCCCAGCGTGGCGTCGATGTACGTTCCGTGCGGCTTTATGCCCAGCCATTCGAGCACCTCTTCTAACAGCACCGGCGTGTGCGGCGCAGCCAATCTTGCAAAACCTTAAATTCCCAGATCTTCCAAAGCCTTGTCGTCTTCTTCCGTGTACGGCGAGTTCTTCAGGTCGTCGAGCACGCGGGTGTGGTTCATTACCTCGAGGTAATCGAGGTTGCCGAACACATCCACTTCGCCCTTCATCTGCGCTGATTCGCGCAGCACAGCAGGCACCAGCACTCTTCCCTGTCCATCCAACTCCACCGTCTGCCCGTAATAGCTCGTTCTCATTAAAAACTTTCTCTTCGCCCGGTTCTGGCTCGATACCCCTGCCAGCTTGTCCTCAATTCCCGACCAAACCTTCATCGGATAAATACGCGCCGATTCGCCCGTAGTGCTGGTGATGTAAAACTGGTTGCCGTATTCCTTCAGGGCCTCCAAAAACACCGCGGGTATCTTCAACCGACCCTTCTCGTCCACCTTCGCCGGACAGTTGCCCCGCAGCTTCATGCGCCCCGCTCAACGCCACCCCGGTTTTACCCGGATCGGACACAAATGTGTGGTCTACAATGGCCAAAATGCCCACTTTCACCACAGATCTGGGAATCTGTCTATTTTGCCCCAAGCCCCGCTACTGTTTTCTACTGTTACCCACTTCCAACCACTTTTGACCACATGATAGGCTGCTTTCCGCCCATGTCAAGGGGAAACATGCTTTTTTTCAAAAATAGTTGTGAAGATATGGCCAAGAGGAACTACACCATTCATGCCGCGACTTGTTGTGGTTTTCGTCTGCGGCTACAACAATGCTTGGTGGTGGGGTTTTAGCATTCGCGGATTAGAACTTCAGGTCATGCCAAGACCCCAACGATGAACTGGGGCCTGCGCGCCACTAGCTGCGTCCGTCGCATCTCGTTCTGCAAAAACGCAAGCTGACTCAGCGATAAGCCGACTGAGCACAGTAGCCGCTTCCTCTTTTCGAATGGGCATATTCAGCCCGAACTTCGAGTGGCAATGCAGGGGTTACCAGATCGCTTGAAAGCCAAGAGAGTTCAAACGTTCTTCCTGGAGCAGATGCTGCAACGATCCGCCCATCTCCAGTCGCGCCTTGGGACCGAAAACCCCGGTGCGACCTCCGGCGAACCGGTAGTTGATGTTGAATTACAGGTGTGCCTTTCCTGTTTGATGCTCCCACAGTTCAATGATGAGGCAACGTCGGTACCGTCCCCAAAAAGTGTCTGGGGCTCGATTCCCATCCGCATGCAACCTGCAATTCGTTCCGTAGTGGACGCACCACTTCTGCATTCCCTTCAACTTAATTCCATGTTATACTTTGCCTGTTGCGGTGACATGTGACTCCAAAAGGAGCCTTGATTATGGATTGGGTTACTCCTCAGCACGAAGAAATCGACCTCAATTGCGAAGTTAGCTCGTACGCCAACGCCGAGCTCTAAACCGAGCTGGAATGCGCGTTAGAGTCCTCGGCTCCGCAGCCGGGGGCGGTTTTCCCCAATGGAACTGCGGCTGTCCAAACTGCATCGGCCTCCGCAGCGGCGCCGTTAAGGCCCGTCCGCGCACACAGGCGCAGGTCGCTGTTAGCTCTGATCCGTCACATTGGTTTCTTCTAAACGCGTCCCCCGATCTCCGCCAGCAAATCATCGGGACTCCCGAGTTGTCCGTCAGGTCTTCGACGCTCGGCTCACCCGTCTCAACCATCCTGCTCACCAGTGCCGACGTCGATTGCGTGATGGGCCTGCTTCACCTTCGCGAGTTTCACCCGCTGCATATCCATTCGACTCTATCGGTGCGACGTATCCTCACGGAAGAAAACAGCCTCTTCCGTGTCCTGACGCGCTCGAACCCGCCCGTGCGTTGGGACACGCTGCCGCTCGATCGTCTCATTCCTCTCGTTCCGCCCTCTTCCCCCAGCGCAAGAGACGGCTTCTTCTGCAAAGCCGTGCCTCTTCTCGGTGGCTTCCCAGACTACGTGAGCGATTTACTAAAAGGCAGCTTTCCTCCCGAAGAGGCCGTCATCGGCCTCCAACTCGTCCACAAAGAAAAGAGATTTTTCTACGCTCCGAGCATTTCCGGGCTCGGAGAAGGTTGGCAACGGTCCGTGGACGAATGCGATCTCGCTCTGCTCGATGGCACGTTCTGGAGAGATGATGAGCTCATCCAAGCCAAGCGCAGCCGCAGAACGGCACGCGATATGGGACATCTTCCTCTCTGGGGCGAGCGCGGCATGCTGAAGCGGCCGTTTCGTCTGGGAAAAACCAAGCGCGTCATCATCCACATCAACAATACGAACCCGGTATTGAACGAAGAGAGCCCCGAGCATCGCGCTGTACGTGAAGCCGGCTGGGAAATCGCCTATGATGGGATGGAGTTCAACCTGTGACTTCGTCTCTACACGCATCGGCAGAAATGCCGCTGCTCACGGAAGCCGAGTTCCTCGCCGGCTTTTATGCGATCGGCGAAGAGCGCTACCATCACAAGCATCCATTTCACTTGCTCATGCACGAAGGCAAGCTGACGCGCTGCCAGCTTCAAGCGTGGGCTCTGAATCGCTACTATTACCAGAGCCGCATCCCGATTAAAGATGCCGCCATCCTCGCGCGCAGTGAAGATCCCGTCTTCCGCCTCGCTTGGCGTAAGCGCATCCTCGATCACGACGGCGACGGAACTAGGCCTGGCGGTATCGAAAAATGGCTGTGCCTCGTCGAAGCCACGGGCCTTCCACGTGATCTCGCTCTTCGTAGCGCCGGCATCCTACCGGCAACGCGTTACGCCGTTCAAGCCTACGTCGAATTTGTCTCGACTCGATCTCATCTCGAAGCCGTCGCTTCTTCCCTCACCGAGCTTTTCTCAAAGAAGCTGATTACCCTTCGCATGGACCGCTTGCGCCAGCACTATCCCTGGCTGTCCAGCGGTCTCGACTATTTCACTGGCCGTCTGAGGCAAGCTCCAGAAGACTCCGAATTCGCCCTTGCGTGGGTCGTGAAACACGCGCACACGCGCACAGAACAGGATTTGGCGCACGCCGCGTTGCGTGCCAAGTGCGACATTCTCTGGGCTCAGCTTGACGCGCTCTATTTTGCTTATGTCAATCCCGGCTGGCCGCCCCCGGGGGCCTTCCAGCCGGCAAAGGAATCGTGAAGAACTTACGATGCCGCCTGAACTGAACAGCCGCCCGCACCTGGCTCCAGGATGCCGCCTTGGGGAAAGCAACCAGCAGCGCATGCTGCTCATGCCGGAACGTGCCCTGCGCCTGAACGGCCCCAGCCTCGAAATCGTCGAGCGCTGCGACGGCCATCACACCGTCCAGCAGATCATTTTGGATTTGCAGAAGATCTATTCCAAAGCCGGGCCGCAAAAGGTCGAGCAGGACATCCTTGGCTATCTTGCTCTTTTGCAAAAGGAACGTGCTCTGGATTTCGAGCTGTAGCGCTGGCATCCTTGAGGCATCTTTTCGTTTTTGCGGCGGTCCCGACCGGATCGGGATGACATTTCTTCTGACCATGACACCCACCATTCCCAACCCGCTGGCTCTGATAGCGGAACTAACCCACCGCTGTCCGCTGCATTGCGTCTATTGCTCAAACCCTCTGGAATTGCAGTCGCGCACGAATGAGCTCTCCACCGAGGTCTGGTCCCGCGTCTTCAAGGAAGCCGCCGAAGCCGGTGTCCTTCAGGCCAATTTCACCGGCGGTGAACCTCTCGCGCGCCTCGACATTGTCGATCTTGTCCGGGCTGCGCGCTCCGCCGGCCTGTACATCAATCTCATCACCTCAGGCTTGCCCTTGGATGAAACCAAACTCGCGGCACTGGTGGAAGCCGGCCTCGATCACATTCAACTGAGTTTCCAGGGCGCGCGTGAAGAAACCGCCAACGAAATCTCCGGCACAAAGTCCCATGCGCAAAAGCTTCGCGTTCTTGAATGGCTGAGGCGGCATCGCGTGGCCGTTACTCTCAACTTTGTCATCCACCGACGCAACATCGATCAACTCGAAGAAATGCTCGCTCTCACGGAATCTTCGTGCGCGACGCGCATCGAATTTGCCAACGTCCAGTATTACGGCTGGGCCTTTGCTAATCGCGAAAATCTGCTGCCAACACGCACGCAACTGAACCACTCCGTTGAGCTTCTGAAACGCGAGCAGGAGAGATTACGGGGCAAAATCCGCATCGAATTTGTCGTCCCGGATTATTACGCCAAGTACCCCAAGCCCTGCATGGGCGGCTGGGGCCGCAAGTTGATGCTCATCACGCCGAGCGGTGACGCGCTTCCTTGCCACGCCGCGCAAGTTATTCCTGGCCTCTCCTTCCAAAACGTGAAAGACCGGAGCCTGCGCGAAATCTGGGAGCAGTCCGCTGCATTTCAGAAATTCCGCGGCGAAGACTGGATGCAGCAACCTTGCAAGACCTGCGACCGCCGCGAGCAGGATTTCGGCGGCTGTCGCTGCCAGGCATTGCTCCTCGCAGGAGATGCCGCTGCTACTGATCCAGTCTGCTCGCTCGCACCGCTGCGCCCCAAAGTCGATGGCATCCTCGCAGCAATAAATACCGCGCCATCCGCGCAGAATTTCGTCCAGCCCTCCTGGCTCTATCGCCCGAATCCTGCTTGAGCTGACATTCTGTCGATCGACAATCTTTGTAGGGGCGCAGCTTTATCCTGAGCGCGGGCGAAGGAATGCTTTGCCCCATCTAGCAGCCACAAGGAAAGCCTGGAAGCTTCTCAGTCGTTTGCAGGCACCGCAGTAGTTTCTCCCGGTGTCTGCGGCAGTCTCATGACCACACGAAACAAAAAGAATAGACTCCCCACTAGCACCAGCGATCCAAACACCGCCAGCGTATAAGGCGCGCCAATCCGCTTCGCCACTCCGCCGGCGATCAGTGAGCCAATCGGCTGCACGCCCATGAACATTGTGGCGTACACCGCCATCACTCGGCTGCGCAGTTCATCCGGCACGCGGTTTTGAA
>Ga0209577_10001277_pt1 | contig 25061 bp, 25 predicted proteins | sample GraSoiAngelo_109_FD_185874 | JGI IMG/M metagenome (GOLD analysis project Ga0209577, IMG submission 185874) | Grasslands soil microbial communities from the Angelo Coastal Reserve, California, USA - 14_0903_12_20cm (SPAdes) (version 2) | ecosystem: Environmental > Terrestrial > Soil > Grasslands...
AAATCGGGACGCCATCGAGAAGCACAACGCGGCGGTGCGCGGCTACAATCATGACGACGAAACGCGCAAGGGGATTCTGGGCGCGTGCGGCATCGCGGACGACGCTGCTGCGTTCAAAGACGCGGTGAACCTGAACAATCTTGACGATTGGCACGAGTTTCATCAGGCGGTGCTGGCGTAAGCTCGTTTTCGATCGATTTGGACTGAGGCCGTCGCGCGGCAGCGATCGGCTCGACAACCGCGTTGACGCAAACACATGGCACATACAGCTTGCAGCGTGCCTGCGACGCAAACCAGCGGCAGATCAAACTTTCGCAAAACGGCTGCGACGTTTCAGTCCGGCGCGAAGACCTTGCCGCAGCGCTATTTTATTTCACCAGAGATTTTTGCTGAAGAGTCGCAGAAGATATTTGCGACCAAATGGGTGTTGGTCGGTCATCAAAGCCAGCTCGCCAACCCCGGCGACTATTTCGTTGCGGAAGTAGCTGGGGAAAGCTTCATCATTGCCAAAGATCAGCGATCAACGATCCGCGCGTTTTACAATGTTTGCCGTCATCGTGGGGCGCGACTTTGCGAAGAGCAAAATGGACACGCCGCAGCGATTCAGTGCGCGTATCATGCGTGGACGTATGCACTCGATGGCCGATTGATTGGCGCCCCGCACATGGACGAGACGCCGGGATTCAAAAAGGTTGATTATCCATTAAAGCCCGCACGCCTTGGACTCTGGGAAGGTTTCATTTTCCTAAATCTCACAGATGCGTCTGCTTCATTGGAGAAATGGTTTGAGCCGCTGGGCGGAAAGTTTTCGCCCTGGAACCTGGCAGCGCTGCGCTCAGCGAAACGCATCGAGTACGACGTCCAAGCCAATTGGAAGCTAATCTTTCAAAACTATTCGGAGTGTTATCACTGCTTGGGTGTGCATCCGGAGTTATCGAAGATTTCACCGTACGACTCAGCAGAGAATGATCTGACCGAAGGACCGTTCCTCGGTGGATTCATGCGGATCGCCAACGATAAAAGCCTGACCAAGAGTGGAAATGCCTGCGCATTGCCGGTGGGCAATTTTGGCGACGAAGATTTCCGCTTCGTTTTCTATTACTCAATTTTCCCCAACATGCTGCTCAGTCTGCATCCCGATTACGTCATGGTGCATCAACTTCAGCCGCAATCACCGGAACGCACAGTCATCTACTGCGATTGGTTGTTTCATCCGGAAGCGCCCGGGGTCACCGCCCCCGGCTACAGATTTGATCCGGACGATGCCGTTGAGTTTTGGGACGTCGTCAATCAGCAGGACTGGCACGTGTGTGAATTGAGTCAGCAAGGCACTTCGTCGCGCGCCTATGAACCTGGCCCGTACTCGGCTCGCGAGAGTATCCCAGCAGCGTGGGACCGGGAATACTTGCGTCACCTGCGGTGAGGTTGGTGAAGCATCGAACCGACGGTTAGAATCCGACTTTGTCATCCGGTATCCAGCATGGCTTCGCCGCGTTAAATCATTGAAACGTTGGAGCGTTGAAGCGAGCATGAGCGTATGCCGCCGCTGACGTACGCCAGTTATCTGGATCTGGAGAAGCTGCTTTCGCTGCAAAAACCGCGCTCTAGTCCGCCGGAGCACGATGAGACGCTGTTCATCATCATCCATCAGACATACGAGCTTTGGTTTAAGCAGGTGTTGCACGAGTTTGATAAAATTAAGCGGGACTTTTCCGCCGGTGACCTTTTCGGCGCGATTCACACGTTCAAGCGCGTGCGCACGATCATGAAGGTGCTGGTCGCGCAGGTAGACATTCTTGAAACGATGACACCATCGTCGTTCTCGAGCTTTCGCGACCGACTCGAGACGGCATCCGGATTTCAATCTGTGCAGTTTCGGGAGATGGAGTTTTCGCTTGGATACAAGCGCGCATCAACGGTCAACTATCTGAAGCCGGATTATCCAGGGTACGATCGGCTGAACCAGTTGCTTCATGACCGCACGCTGGTGGACCATTTCTATGATTTTCTGGAAACACGCGGCGCGCACATTCCCGCTGACTTGAAGAATCGCGACGTCACGCAACCGAATGGGCCGGATGAACGAGTGCAGAAGGAAATACTCCGCTTATACAAGGATTCGCCCGAATGCTCGATCCTGTTCGAACTAATGACCGATTTCGATGAAGGCCTCCAGGAATGGCGGTATCGACATGTGAAACTGGTGGAGCGCACAATCGGCGCGAAGAAGGGCACGGGCGGCTCGCCCGGTGTGCCCTTCTTGAAGGAATCGCTATTCAGGCCGGTCTTTCACGATCTGTGGGCAATTCGGCATGAGATGTGAACCGGGTAGCAGTCGCGTCGCAGAATTAGTGGGTGTGAATAGCGAAGCTAAATGCGCAGAAATTCGCGCACCGTTCCCGACAACAGTTGTGCTTTTTGTTTTTGCGGAAGCTTCATGGATTCGATCAATTCACCAGGATGGGTTTCGCCTAACGAGAAAGGATAATCCGAGCCGAATGCGATGCGTTCTGCGCCGAACAATTTCAGCAGTAACCTGAGCGCATCGGCGTCATGAACATGTGAATCAACGTAGAACCGCGCCGGTACACCGTCGTGAGCGAGATAGCGGCGCGGACTGGCGCGGTTTTCCGGGGCTACCACATCGGGGCGCACACGAAATGCGTGATCGACGCGACCGACGGTAAATGGAAACGCGCCACCGCCATGCGCAAAAGCAACACGAAGGCTCGGGAATCGTTCGAACACGCCGCCAAAAATCATCGAACAAATCGCGAGAGACGTCTCTGCCGGCATACCAACCAACCACGGCAGCCAGTATTTCGGCATACGATCACTACCCAGCATATCCCACGGATGAACAAAAATTGCGGCATTGACTTCTTCAGCAGCGCTCCAAACTGGCTGTAGCGCCGCGTTGTCGAGGTTCAACGTATCTACGCGTCCGAATTGCGGATTTGCATCCACGTGCGTCCCAATCTGTGCGCCGCGCAGCCCGAGCTCCCGGACGCAGCGTTCGAGTTCGGTCGCCGCAAGATCGGCATCCTGCATTGGAATAGTTCCGAGGCCGGTGAAACGCTTCGGATGATCGCGAACGACTTCGGCAATGTGATCGTTTAGTCGACGCGAAAGGTCGAGCGCATCAGCCGGTTTCGCCCAATAGCTGAACATCACCGGAACGGTTGAAAGCACTTGCATTGAGACAGCAGCAGCGTCCATCTCTTCGATGCGTCGCTTCGGCTCCCATGCGTTATCGTTGATTTCCCGAAACAGACGGTCACCCATCATCATGCGTGCGCAGCAGGGCTTATAATGATCCATCCGCACAAAACCCTCGTAGCCGTATCTGGTGTCGAGGTCAGGCCAGTCGCGCGGCAAAATGTGAGTGTGCAGATCGATTTTCACCGGCTGGAATTGTAGGGCGTTTTTGTGAAACGCCAATGTTGAAAGGCGTCTGACACAGACGCCCTATAGCAACCGCATTAAAGCGCCGTTACCGGTTGCGCTTTTTCCACCTTCTTACCGCACTTTTTGCAGGTGCGGCGCACATCGTCGTTCCAGAATTCGAGCATTGCCTTGCTGAAGTGGTCGACGATGTCTTTGCAATCGAAGTGGATGTCCTCCACCAGCGTTCCACAATTTTCGCAGTAGAAAATGACGTGCTCTTTTTCACCCGGCGGGCGGCGGCGCTCAACAACTACCCCGATTGTGTCCGGCGGGCGCTGCGGCGAGTGCGGCACGTTGGGCGGAATGAAAAAGGTCTCTCCCTCGCGGACAATGTGATCAACGATGCGATCGTCTTCACGGATACGCACCTTGATGTCCCCTTTGAGCTGGTAGAAATATTCTTCCGAATCCACCAGGTGAAAATCGTTCCGCGCGTTCGGTCCTTTGATGACCATCACAAAAAAATCCCGGCCATCGTAAAGATAGCGGTTGCTCACCGGAGGTTTAAATTTATCAGCGTTTTCTTTAATCCAATTCTTTAGATTGACTGGCGGTTGCACTCTGGTCATAAACATCAGCGTATTTCTGCCGGTGCAAACGGTCAAACCGCTCGTCAGAAGTGGCGTGTTAATGTCTGAGCTGGGATACATGTTTACGCGAAGCGCCTGCTGATTTGCCCGGACATGCGAACCGACACCCGCCTGCGACGCCGGATTGTCCGGCGCATCCGATCAGAAAACGACCACGAGCCAGGTTAAAATCGACTTTAGAGTTGAAGTCGCTTAACGAAGTCGCGTAAATATCCGCCTTTAATGAATCTCCCCCGTTTACTTCCGGTTGTAGGCGCAAGCCTTGTGGTGCTGATTCTATGCAGTTGCGAGGAGTACCCGCCGTACGAACCCGGCCTTTATCCACGCGCCACTCCAGCGGGCTGGTGGAATGATGAGGGGGCTTCCGGTCCAGGCAAGATCGTTGTGCACATCGGCGAGCAGAAAGCTTACTTTTATAAAAGCAAAAATCTGGTCGGTGAAACGACTGTCTCCACCGGCAAACCCGGTTTTTCTACTCCGCCAGGCCATTACACGGTTGTGTCGAAAGATGCAGGCCACGTTTCGACAGTGTTCGGCGATTATGTGGATGATTACGGCAACGTCGTTAGGTCAAATATCGACTCGCGGAAGGACCCTCGTCCGAAAGGGGCGCATTTTGATGGCGCGCGGATGCCTTATGCGATGTTCTTCAGAGGCGGTTACGCGATGCATCAGGGCTATGTCCCACCTTTTGCCGCGTCGCACGGTTGCATCCGTTTGCCGGGCCAAATGGCAGTAAGATTTTTTGAAAACGCTCCCGTTGGAACTCCAGTCACGGTGACGGAATAGCTCAGATAATGCCGAAAGTTGTCGCCGGCATCGGTGCTGCTGTTCCCACTGAATACTGCGTCCAGAGCTGCCGGGACCGCCGATCCCGGCTACAGTTCCAATACTTGTGCTACAGTACGGTCGCGACGTGAAGGAAAGCATCATCGATGCCGAGCGTACCAGCAGGGAGCAGTTGAGTGCTGCAGAATTGCAACGCTACTCGCGGCATCTCATCATGCCCGAAGTAACCGTTGAGGGGCAAAAGCGGCTTAAAGCAGCGCGGGTTTTGTGCATCGGCGCCGGCGGTCTCGGCTCCCCGGCTTCGCTTTACCTGGCAGCAGCCGGCGTTGGAACGCTCGGGATTGTCGATTTCGACCGTGTCGACCTCACCAATTTGCAACGGCAAGTTCTTCACGGAACAAAGGACGTCGGCAGCAGCAAACTTGCATCGGCGCGTGACAGGCTGCGGGATATTAATCCGGAGATCGAACTCAAATTGTACGAATGTCGCTTCTCCAGCGACAACGCGGAGCAAATCGTGGCTGACTACGATGTGGTCGTGGACGGCTCCGATAACTTTGCCACCCGTTATTTGTCGAACGACGTCTGCGTGTTTGCACGGAAGCCAAACGTCTATGGCTCGGTCTTTCGCTTCGAGGGTCAAGCGACCGTGTTCGCTCCTCATTTGGGCGGCCCATGTTATCGCTGTCTTTTTCCCGAGCCGCCGCCAGCCGAGTCAGTGCCGAACTGCGCGCAAGCTGGTGTGCTGGGGGTTTTGCCTGGCATCATTGGAATGCTCCAGGCGATTGAGACCATCAAGCTGATCCTGGGGATCGGCGACCTGCTGATTGGACGCCTGCTTCACTTTGACGCGCTCAAGGTGCACTTTCGCGAGCTAAAGCTGCGCCGTGATTCGCAGTGTCCGGTTTGCGGTGAAAACCCAACGATTTCCGCGCCGATCGACTACGATCAGTTTTGCGGTGCGCGCGAAGAAGGAATGGTTCCTTCGATATCCGTGCAGGAACTGAAACGAAGAATGGATGCAATCGAAGACTTTGAGTTGATTGATGTGCGCGAGCCGTTTGAATTCGAGATCGCCCGAATCAATGGCGCGAAATTAATTCCGCTGGGCGAAATTGCCGAGCGCGCAGACGAGCTGCAGCGCGAGCAGCCAGTCGTTGTGCATTGTCACAGCGGCCGACGTAGTGCGCAGGCGGTGCGATTACTTCAGCAACGTGGTTTTGCCAACGTGTACAATCTCGAAGGCGGAATCGATGCGTGGTCGGACCTCATCGACTCGGGTGTCCCGAAATATTGAGGCATTCATTTTAAGGCGCTCGCGAGTTGATCCGCGCTGGGAACGTCGTGCCATTGCGCGAGTAATTCACCAGTTCGCCCGAACACGAAGACACAGAATTCGTTTGCTCCTGCCGGTTGGCCCAAGCTCGAAGCCACTGTTCCGTCAAAATCGGTCACAACAAATACGTCGCGGCTCGCATTACGCGAGATTCCTTTTGCGTCGTAGCGCGCCTGAAGCCGTTTTGCCTCTTCACGCACACGGTGTCGGATGAACGCAGTCGCGACCCGTCGTTCGATGGTCATGTGTCTTCTGGTGAAATGAATGACGGTGATCATTCTGTACTCGGGATTGCCCAGACAAAGATCAGGAACACGGTCGGCAATCGTGCGCGCCTTCTCGTGATCTGCGGTCGTCGTCAATACGACGATGGTTACGTGTCCATCGGCAGTCGAAAGCTTGTTTCCCTCAGTATCCACAAAGCTGATTGAATAAGTCGCGGCGTTTGAAAGGGCGCCGGGCAGAAGCGCACCGGAAAGGAAGAGCATGATCCCGAAAAGCCAAAAAATTTGAAGTGCGCGCACCTTCACAACCAAGCAAATTGCCGACAATGCGCTACACTGACAACCCTCGGCCGCACGAATCCCGATCGATTTCCATCTCGGCGTCAGGCGCGAACCTGGTCTGCGTTTGTTGCTCGATCTTGCTGCTTTGCGGTTTAGCTGGCTGCGATCGGGTTGGCGGTTCCCGCTACGCTCAATTGATTCAGGACGCAGACAGCAAATCAGCGCAGGGGGATTTCGCACGAGCGGTCGATCTGTATGAAGCCGCGCTTGAGGATTCCGAAAGCCTTCGAAAGGCCGAGCTGCACTACAAACTCGCTCTTCTTTATGACGACAAGCTCAACGATCCCGTGAGCGCTCTACACCATTTCAGACGTTGCCTCGCATTAAGTCCAAACGGCCCGCACGTGAAAGACGTGAAAGAGTCAATTCAACGTGACGAAATCGCCGCGTTGACCGCGTTATCCGGGGACTCCGTCATCACTCGGGCGGAAGCGGCACGGTTGCGCAACGAAAATCTCACTTTGCATAAAGAGCTTGAAACGCGCGTAGCGTCGCCACGAATCGGATCAGAGAAGTCGCAGACAAACGAGGCGAAAAAGGCTGGGCCAAAGAAGGCAGCGCAAACCTATGTTGTGCAGTCCGGCGACACACTTTTCTCCATCTCGCGAAAGCTGTATAAATCGCCAAGGCATTGGAAAGACATCCTCGAAGCGAACAAAAAGAATATTCGCGATCCAAAAGACCTGACGGTCGGCCAAACGCTGATTATCCCGTAAGGTTATCTAGCCAATCCCGATCAACTCGCGCTGCCACGGAACGAGCAATCTCGTTGCCTGCTCGGGATCAGCAGCGATTGCCTCGAGCGTGCCGCGCGACGCGACGAAGGGTGGCTCCAGCTCAAGCTGCCCGGCCGATTTGTCGCGTCGGGTTCGCAGCTGCTCCGCGCGCCTAACGATATCGGCGGTCGGTCGAATTTCGGAGCGACGGCGCATGACCGGCCACTCCGATTGCGGCAACTGCAGCGCACTCTTCGCGACTTCGCAAAAGGTCTCCCGGCGTCGGGCCGAGAAATATCTGTAATCAGGCACATTTCCTGAAGTGAAACTTTCCGCCGCTTTCAGAAGCTCGTGGTTTTGTAAAATGTGAAATGGCGGTCGATCGGCCATTTCCGCTTCTTTCTCCCGCCATTGCCATAGCGCGCGGAGAACCGCTCCCGTGCGCGGCTCGAGCGCCCCAGCTCCAGAGATGCGCCAGAGTTCATCCTGACTGCGTTCACGGCTGGTGCTCGCCACCTCGATGGCGCGTTCGCAAGATTGCCGAAACCACTCGCGGCGGTGAAGTCGATCCAGATCCTCCTCCAGTTTCGCGGCAAGCGGCAACAGATAATGCACATCATTAAGCGCGTATTTAATCATGCGCGGCGGCAGAGGCCGCACCGCCCAGTCGGCTTTTTGCGAGTGTTTGTGAAGCTCAACACCGAAAAAGCGCTTCACAAGCGCAGCCAGACTGAACTCGCGGATCCCAAGAAGTCGCGCTGCAATGACTGTGTCGAAGATTCTGACGGCCGTAAAATTTAATCCACGCCGAAGCATCCGCAGGTCGTAATCGGCTCCGTGCAAAACGATTTCTTTTGGCTGAAGCGCGTGGCGCAGCGGTTCGGAATCGAGATTCCCCAACGGATCAACGATGAAGTCGCAAACCGACCGGACCGTAATTCCGAGCGAAGTCGGGGCTGCAACGTAGCCGCCGCAGGTGGGGAGCGCAGGCTTTCCATCCCGTAGCAGTGCGCTTGAGGCAGTTCCCCGCGATCGTTCGGCATCGCTCAGGGTGACGGCAGACGGAACACTGATTTGAATCAGGCAAAGTTTCTCCTTATACGAATGCAGGCTGTCGGCTTCGGTATCGAGCGCGACGCGATCGGCAGGGTCGATCTTCTTCAGCAGCTCAGACAACCCGGTATTGCTTGCAATAACGTTCGTCATCCGATTACCGCAATCCGCTCAAAAGCAATTCTGCGTTCGTTTTGGTCGCGTGCAGATTGTCGATCAGTTTTTCCATCGACTCGAGTGGCGGAAGCGCCGACATGGTTTTGCGCAGCATCAGTACCCGGTCCCATTCATCAGGATGATAAAGCAATTCCTCACGTCTGGTTGCCGAAAGCAGCGGATGGATGGCAGGATACATCCTTTTTTCCTGCAGCGCGCGATCGAGATGCAACTCCATGTTGCCCGTGCCTTTGAATTCTTCAAAAATCAATTCGTCCATTCGGCTGCCGGTTTCAGTCAGCGCCGTCGCCAGCACAGTGAGGCTTCCGCCTTCTTCGGCATTTCGCGCAGAGCCGAAGAATTTCTTCGGCTTAATGAGCGCCTTCGCTTCCACGCCGCCTGACATAATGCGGCCTTTGCCCGGCTCAAGCTTATTGTATCCGCGTGAAAGGCGCGTTAGGCTGTCGAGCAATACCACCACGTCGTGTTTTATTTCTACGACACGTTTGGCGCGCTCCAGCACCATCTCAGCGACCTGCACGTGACGCTGCACGCTTTCGTCAAAGTTTGAATGGTAGATCTGACAGTCGATCTCGCGCTGCAAATCCGTCACCTCTTCCGGCCGCTCGTCCACCAACAGCAGGATCAGGACAATGTCGGGATAATTTGCACGAATCGCTTTGGCAATTTCCTTCAGCAAAATGGTCTTGCCCACTCGCGGCGGCGCAACGATGAGGCCGCGTTGACCACGACCGAGGGGCGTCAGCAAATCCACAGCGCGCGCACAGATTGAGTTCGTTTTCGGATTCTCCAGGATGATTCTTCCTTGCGGGAACTGAGGTGTTAGTTTGTCAAACGCCGTTGGTGGTTTCCATTCCTCGGCAGGTTGACCCTCGACTGTTGTAACTTTGTCGAGTGACAAGAACTTTTCGCGCTGCACCGGCAATCGGACAGCGCCGGCAACTTTTTGGCCGGGCCGCAGGTCATGTCGCTCGACCAGTGTGCGCGGCACCGCTACGTCTTCAGGAACAGGTAGAAAATTCAGTGCAGGCCAGCGCAGCATCGCAAAGGAATCGCTCACCTGATCGAGAAATCCTTCCGCAGTAACAGGTGCGCCGAGCGAGATTGCCGCGCGCACGATGTCCAGAATGTGCTGATGCCGTGAACGGGCGGGATGTAAATACACGTCCAAATCGCGCGCCAACGTTTTTAGCTTCTTATCTGGAAATTCCTGTAACTCGTTCAAATCAAGCGTGCGCAATGCCACTGGAGTCGCTGAGCCGGATTCTTGAAGAACCTCCTCTGAAGATTCTACTGTCTCTACTTTTTCGTCCATGTTTGTCCTTGCCACAATGCAACCAAAAATCGCGCTTGCTCGATCAGGACCGCGCGGTCGCCATTGTTCCAAATGATGTGGTCAGCGCGTCTCATCTTTTCTTTGAGCGACAGTTGTGATTCAATCATTTTTCTGGCTGCGGCAGCTGTGATCGACATCCGTTTCTTTAAGCGAGCTAGCTGCACTTTTTCCGAGCAGCCCACCACGACCACTCGGTCGCACAACCTTTCACCGGCCGTTTCATACAGAAGTGGGATATCAGCAACGAAAAAATTGGGGGAATTGCGATAGCTCTTCGCCTCTGTTCTCCATTGGCGGCGAATCCGCGGATGCAAAATCCGCTCAAGCGCGCGCTTCTTGTTTGCGTCGCCAAATATTATCGCTCGGAGACGGGCTCGGTTCAAGTCTCCGTGGCTTGAAAAGACGCAGCTCCCGAACTCGGCATGAATTTCTCGCTTCACTTCCGAACGCTCGAGAAGCATGTGCGCTGCCCCATCGGCATTGAAGAATTTGGCGGTGGGAAGCACCTGGCGCAGACATTCGCAAAATGTGGTTTTACCCGTGGAAATCCCTCCGCTGATTCCGATGACAGGCATTCAAGTGAGGAGCAAAAGCCGCAGTGGTTTTGGAGCGGCTTCATTCTCCACGTCAGTGACAATTTTTCCAACCCGCCTAACGCTGCAGTAAGCAGAAAGAACTTGCATCGTGATGGAGTCGCCTTCGGCGTCGCCAGAAAACCCCGCACCGACTTTGCTCACGCGACTCCGGCTCGGCGCGCTCCCTCGCACTTCGGCCTGCCGGGAAAATCTCGCGGCTAGGGAGGACATCACGGCTTGGAGTGCGACCGCGTCTTCGCGTCGTTTTTGTACGCTAGCGTTGCATGACGAGCTCTGCGTCTGATACTCTGGTTGGCGTTTCCTCAATGGCCGCGCTACGCTTCTCCACGCCCGCCTCATACCCAAGAGCAGCTGCAATGAATCCTCTGAAGAGGGGATGCGGATGGTTCGGTTTGCTTTGAAATTCAGGATGATACTGGCAGCCGACAAAATACGGATGGTCGCGCAGCTCGATTAATTCGGCGAGTGTCCCGTCGGGTGATGTTCCCGAGATCACAAAGCCTTTGGCATTCATCTGGTCGCGATATTTCATGTTGAACTCATACCGGTGCCGGTGCCGCTCCGTGACTTCGGTGTCGCCGTAGAGTTTCTGGGCAAGTGTGCCTGGAACGATTTTTGTTGGCCAGGTTCCCAGTCGCATGCTCGCACCTTTGTTTCGCACTCCCCGTTGCTCTTCCAGTAGCGAGATCACCGGGTTCGGCGTGTCTTTGTTGAACTCGGTGCTGTTTGCGTTTTTGATTCCACAGACATTTCTGGCGAATTCAATCGTGGCCACTTGCATTCCGAGACAGAGACCGAGATACGGAATCCTGTGCTCGCGTGCGTACCGCGCGGCGTTAATTTTCCCTTCAACGCCGCGCTCCCCGAATCCGCCAGGGACCAGGACGCCGGTTACATCTTCGAACCGCTCATCGATGCCATCCACGAGGGATTCAGCATCGATGAGTTTGAGATCGATTCCGCAATCTTCACTCGCGGCGCCGTGCGTCAGCGATTCGTAGATGCTCTTATACGCATCACGAACATCGATATATTTGCCGACGACCGCGATGTTAACGCGTCTGCCCGGATTGACGACGCGTTCGACGAATTTTCGCCAGTCATTCAGCTCAGGTTTCGGCGTTTCAAGATGCAGGAGATCACATACCAATTGGTCGACTCCCTCGGCATGCAGGGTCAAAGGAACCTCGTAAATCGTGTGCTCAACGTCGCGCTCCTCGATCACCGCTTTTTCCGCAACGCTGCAGAACAGCGACAACTTTCGACGGATATCGTGATCGAGCGGTTTTTCGGTGCGGCAAATCAGCACCTGCGGCTGCAGGCCGATCTCTCGCAGCTTTGCCACGCTTTGCTGAGTCGGCTTGGTTTTTAATTCGTGCGCGGCCTTAATATACGGAATAAGCGTGACGTGCATGTTCACGACGTTTTCTGGTTCGACTTCCAGGATGAATTGACGAATCGCTTCAAGAAACGGGAGCCCTTCAATATCTCCCGTCGTGCCTCCGATTTCTGTGATGACTACATCATATTTGCTCTCGTCTGATAATTGGCGGATGCGCTCTTTGATCACGTCTGTGACGTGCGGAATGACCTGCACTGTCTTGCCGAGATAATCGCCGCGGCGTTCCTTGAGAATCACGGTTTCGTAGACCTGCCCACTGGTAAGATTATTGTGTCTGGTGAGAACGCAGTTAGTGAATCGCTCGTAATGACCAAGGTCGAGGTCGGTTTCCGCACCGTCGTTCAGCACATAGACTTCTCCGTGCTGGAATGGATTCATCGTTCCGGGGTCAACATTGAGATATGGATCGAACTTCTGAAGAATAACACGCAGTAGGCGAGCTTCGAGCAATGTTCCCAAGGCTGCCGCAGTCAGGCCTTTGCCTAACGAGCTAACGACGCCGCCCGTGACAAAAATGTATTTCATCAGCGGATCCTTCGTTTCGCGCGAGCGAGCTTCTGCTCCAGCGCTTTTGCATCGGCCGGCGTATCTATGCCGGGAGATCCCTTGGCAGTGATGAGCACATGAACCTTTACACCATTTTCCAATGCGCGCAATTGCTCCAACGACTCTGCGCGTTCCAAAGGACTCGGTTTCCATTCTACAAATTGCAAGAGCGCGTCGCGCCGAAAACCGTAGATGCCCTGATGACGGAGATAACGAACACGGGAAGAGTTGGCGGCATAAGGGATGAGACTTCTTGAGAAGTAGAGAGCGCAATTATTCCGATCCAGGACAACCTTGTTCTGGTGGGGAGATTTTGCTTCGGCGGGATCGGCGAATGGATGCGCAGCAGTGACGATGTTTGTGCTGCAATCCGAGCGGAGTTTTTCGACAAGCTGATCAATCAGGCGAGGATCGATCAATGGTTCATCGCCTTGGATGTTAACGACGAATGCGAACTCTTTCGCATGGCGTGCAACTTCGGCCACGCGATCGGTCCCGCTGCGATGTTTTGGCGAAGTCAGTGCGACCTCGGCACCCCACCTAAACGCGGTCTCAGCAATCCGCATATCGTCGGTCGCGATGATGACTAAGTCCAAATTTTTGGCTCGCATTGACCGTTCCCATACTCGTCGCAGAAGAGGTTTCCCATCAATTACATGCAACGCTTTTCCTGGAAAACGAGTAGAACTCCAGCGCGCTGGAATAATGCCCACGGCCCTGTTCACGAGGCGCTTCCTGACCTAAGCCCAACGACGCGGAAGGATCCCGTTGCACGAGCTATTGGTTTAGCCACGCGATAGAAAGCCTGGTGTTGTTGCCTTCCGCGACCGCACTGCAGCGTCCACTTCGCTCGGACTGACTGTGATATCATGCCTTCGTTGCCAAAATTATCTCTGCCGCTGCTGGCAGGTCATCGGCCCGCCAATCTGCCATACTCGCGGTGAGATCACGTTGAAGTCCCGTTCGCACCCGGATGGCGCGCACACCTGCCTTATGAGCGCACTCGACATCGATCTCGGCGTCACCAATCAGAAACGAACGGGAAACATCGATTTGGTGTTCTCGCGTGGCGTCCACGATCATCCCGGGCGCGGGCTTGCGGTGGGTGGAATGCTGGCCGGGAACATCTGGACAGAAATAAGTCGCGTGGATCAAACCATCTCCAAGCTGGCGCAAAAGCTCCGCTTCAACGGCAAGGTATTGCTCCACTGTAAACAGCCCACGGCCGATGCCGCTCTGGTTCGTGATGATGATGAGTTTGAACCCATTCGATTTCAGGCGCCGCAGGGCCTCTGGCACGCCTGGAAAAATCCTTACCTTCTTCGGATCGGAACAGTAAACGCAGTCTTGCATGATCGTGCCGTCGCGATCGATAAAGATGGCCGGCGACAACGCATTACTCACGTGCGGTATCCTCTCGGAAACTGGCGATGAGTTCAGTTCGCGTCACTGTTGCGGTCCCAAGCTTACTCACTACGACGGCGCTCCCATGGTTGGCAATCTCCGCCGCCTCGATGGGAGTCGCGCCGCAGACGAGCCCCAAAGTGAATAGCGCGATCGCGGTGTCGCCCGCGCCGGAGACGTCGAAGACCTGACGCGCTCTTGTGGGAACGTAGTGCGGAGCGTCGTTCTGCTGAAAAAGCATCATGCCATGTTCGCCGAGCGTGATGAGGACGTAGTTTGTTTCCCATTTCTTCAGGAGCGCTTTGCCTGTTCGCTCAAGATGAGGATCTTTCGTCGGAGTTTCATCGGGATCACGCCAGGGGACCCCCGCAGCGAGGAATGCTTCAGCCCGGTTTGGTTTCACAACAGTGACACCGCGCCAGTCAACCGAATGTCGCGGATTGGGATCGGCCGCCACTATCTTCCCAGCCATGCGCGCCTCGCGTGCAATTTGGGCAACTAATTCGGACGTCACAAATCCTTTGCCATAATCTTCAAAAATGATTGCGTCGGTTTCTCGAATACTGTTTCGAACCGCAGCAATTATCTTTGGAATCTGTGCTGGCGACGGGGCGACGATCCTTTCGCGGTCTACGCGAACGACCTGTTGGTGAAGAGCGATGATACGGGTTTTGACGATTGTGCAAAAGTTTCCTTCCTCGACCGCATTTGATGTATCGATGCTTTGTGCCGTTAGCAGTTCTCGCAGGTGGCGGCCGCTGCGATCTTTACCGAGCATTCCGATAACTGAAACGTGATCGATAAATTCACGCAGGTTGCGGGCAACGTTGGCCGCGCCTCCGGGATAAAAGGATTCTCCCGTCACCTCCACGACCGGAACGGGTGCCTCTGGCGAGATGCGACCGACCTTTCCCCAGACAAATTCGTCCAGCATCAGATCCCCGATAACGGTGATCCGTCTTGAAGCCGCGTGATTAAGGATCTGCTCCAGGCGATTCAGATTCATTGTAACTTGAAATCTGGCGATTGAGGTCTCAAATCCTCTGGCCGCTCCTGATTTGAACGGGCCGATGAAATCGATCGTGTCATGAGTTGTGTACGGCGACAGTTCCGGTTAAAGTTCGCTCCATTAAATCCCGAATACCTAGTCGAAATCAACAGTCGAAACTGCCAATGATGCTGTTTATAAGAGATTTGAAGTTGAGCATAGGTGTGCTTTGTGGGCTTGCACTTTGCGCAGACGGTGCCCAAGCCCCGCAGCGCATCAACATTAACCAACTGTCCACGACTGTGGAAGACGTTGTCGTGCCGTTGCCGAACGAAATCTTCGGCGCGCTGAACAAACTGGGCGCAGTGAACTGGCGGGCGCACGTCCGTACCGACAAGGGACCCAACTTCACCGAGCGTCCGCGTATTGCCCTTTTGCTTGGGACAGTGATCGCGGACGGCTTCATCGCGGTGCAGGCGGAGGACGCAGAAACCGTGAAGGAGATTGGGCAGCGGGTGCTGAGTCTGGCGAAAGGGGTCGGGGTGGGCAATTCAATCACGCCGCATGCCAAGGCGATCATCGAGGCGGCAGACAAGCGCAACTGGAATAACGTGCGGAGGGAATTGGATCGCACCCAGAACAGTGTGCAACAGGCGATGAACGAAGTGCACGATGAAAAACTATCGCAGTTGGTGAGCCTAGGTGGATGGCTGCGTGGGACGGAAGTATTGACTTCAGTCGTGAACGACCATTTTTCGAGTGACGGTGCCGAGTTGCTGCACCAGCCTGACCTTCTCTCTTATTTTCAAAAACGACTCCAGGCAATGCCAGAGTTTGACCTTCCAATTATCCATCAAATTCTGGATGCTCTGGTCGAAGTGAAACCGTTGATTGACGTCGGTGATCGGCGTATTCCGCCTGAAACAGTAAAAAAGATCAACGAGATTACGACACGGCTCGGCCAGGGAATCGTCACCAAGGATTAGACCTTCGATCTCGTGAAATTCTTTTTGCGCGCGAGTTTTCTGCTGCTGGTGACGATCGCACTGCTGCCGGCCGTTTTCGGCTCAGTGGACGATGCTCAATCCTTCGCTCTCCAAGCGGCCGAACCCTATGTGAAACAAGGCTTCCAGGTGCGCGAGGATTATTGGGGCGGGGATCTCGGTTCTGGAGAAAAGAAAGCCGTGCGACAGCAGTTGTTTAAAGGCAACGAATACTGGTTCTGGCTGGGAACGGAAGTCGATCGGGCGAAGATTTCTGTTCACGTCTATGACTCGGACGGCAAGCTCGCAGAGGAGCCCGATAGCTGGGAAAAAGGCCATTTCGCGGCGGCACACGTTATCCCCAAGGCGACGGGCAGTTATTTCATTATCGTGAGCGTGGAGCAATCGCCAGAGGAACGTACGCATTGGGCGCTGGTGTATGGTTTCCGATAACTTTAGAATTCGTGGCAGCGGTATGCCACGATTATGACTGAATCGCGGACTTTGCAGTTTGAAAGCCCACGCGCTTTGCAGTCGCTCTATGCTAATGATCTCAAACTCTTGAAGAATCTTGAAGACTCGTTAGGCGTCAAGGTGACCACGCGCGAAGGATGGGTGAAGCTGGAGGGCGACCCGAGTCGTATCGATAAGGCCCAACAGGTATTTCAGCAGCTTGAGCAAGCCCGACAACAAGGCGTGGACATTCAAAAACACGAGTTCAACTACACATTAAAGGCCGTGACCGAAGAACGCGAGGAGGCTCTCAGCGATATTTTCGCGACCAAAGTTGTGACGTCTTCCCGCAAACCGCCTGTTGCAGCACGAAGCGCCAATCAGCGTGCATACGTGGAGGCGATTCAAAAACAGGACTTGGTTTTCGGGATTGGACCCGCGGGCACTGGCAAAACTTATCTAGCAGTCGCCATGGCAGTAGCGGCGCTAAAAAAAGAACAGGTGGCGCGCATCGTTTTGACCCGACCTGCGGTGGAGGCGGGCGAAGCGCTTGGGTTCTTGCCAGGCGACCTCGAACAAAAGATCCTTCCGTATCTTCGTCCGCTTTACGACGCGCTGCGTGAGATGCTTGAGCCGGACGAAATGGAACGAGCAATCGCACGGCAAACTATCGAGGTGGCTCCGCTTGCTTACATGCGCGGCCGCACTTTGAATAACGCCTTTGTAATTCTCGATGAGTCACAAAACACTACGACTGAGCAGATGTTCATGTTGCTGACGCGTATCGGCTTGAATTCCAAGTGCGTAGTAACCGGTGACATTACACAGATTGATTTGCCGGCAAACAAACGTTCCGGCGTGCTCGAGGCGTTGCAGGCTTTGAAGGACGTGCCCGGAATCGCCACGGTGTATTTCACCGATCGCGATGTTGTCCGGCATGAACTGGTGCGCGCCATTATTGGGGCTTATCAGGCGTACCGCGCCCCCGCACCCGACTCTCGGAAGTAAGTCGTATGTTCGATTTCCTCAAACGCGGCCGTCTCGTTAAACGAGGCCTTGCTTCCCGGAAGAAGCGCCGTCGCCGGCCGCAAAGTGAACTGATGCGCAACTTGGAAAGTTCGTTGTATGTCAAAGTATTCATCTTTGCGCTGTTTGCCGGTGGTCTCGCGTTTCTCGTCTTCAGTGGTCAACAACCTGAGCCGACGAAGAATTATGTCATTGCGCTGCTCGTGTTAACTACTGCGATCACGCAGCTTTGGATCAACCAGCCAAAGAGTTTCGAACAAAATTCTCGAATTCTTCTGGTCTTTTCTGTTATTTTTGTCCAGTTAACCGTCACCAAGTTGTTGCTGATTGTCTGCAATAGCGGCAACTATTGGTTTCTGAGACCGGAAATGGGCGGATTGATTACGCCCTACGCTTTTGCGCCGCTGGTGCTGAGCGTGTTATTGGGCCGACAGCATGGTCTCTACGCCGCTTTTTTCGTGAGCCTGTGGAGCAGTATGTTGTTTGGTCCCATTGATGCGCCACTCTTGATAACCAGTCTGATCAGCGGCTTCACCGCTGTGTCCCTGACGTTGCAGGTGCGACGGCGCAGCAAATTGATACGTGCTGGGTTCTATGTCGGGCTCGCCATCTGGTTGTTGTCGCTCACATTTGGATTGATCGGACCGATCAACTGGTTCTATCCGGCCGCTAATGACTGGGGAATGCTCGGAGTGCAAAGCGCGCTCGCAATTGGCAACGGGATTGTCACCGCGACACTAGTGGGCGGCGCGCTGCCGATGCTCGAGCATCTCTTTGGAATCACCACCGACATTTCCTGGCTAGAAGCCTCCGATCTCAACCACCCGTTGCTGCGCCGCATGACCATCGAAGCGCCGGGCACCTATCACCATAGCCTCGTGGTAGCTAATTTGGCCGAAGCTGCCGCCGAAGCGATCGGTGCAAACGGGACGCTCTGCCGCGTCTGTTCTTACTTTCACGATGTCGGTAAGCTGGTGAAGCCGGAATATTTCACTGAAAACATGAGCTTCGAGCGAAATCCGCATGACGATCTCGCGCCGACAATGAGCGCGTTGATCATCATCGCGCATGTAAAGGAAGGTGTAGATCTCGCGCTCAAGCATCGGTTGAATCAGCGCATTATCGACATTATTCAGGAGCACCACGGCACATCACTTGTGCGCTATTTTTATCAGCGCGCGCTTCAGCAACACGAAGACGCGCTGGCAGGCGGCAAGATCATGAGGCTGCGCGAAGATGACGTCCCTGAGGTGCACGAAGAAAGTTTTCGTTACAGCGGACCAAAACCGCAAACCAAGGAGAGTGCAGTGGTTAGTCTGGCTGACGCAATCGAAAGCGCTTCGCGCAGTCTGGAGAAACCAACGCCGCAAAAAATTGAGACGCTGGTGAATGAGATCATTGACGAACGCATCAGCGACCGCCAACTGGACGAGTGCGCTCTGACACTCGGCGAGCTGAAAACAATCGCCGACCGGTTTCGATTCACGCTTTCATCGATGTTGCACAGCAGGATCGCCTATCCGAAGCCGGGACAGAAGCCGGCGATGCCACGCGGCGAAAGTTTGCGCCCAGACGTGATGGTCGCCACGCGCAAACCCGAAACGGCGCCACCGGTCTCCGCGGCATAACGCTGACCACTTCTACAAGACGTCTGGCACAGGCGAACTACAATTCCCGCGCGCGTGGTTCGCGGTCTTTCGAGCCGGCGGTGCTTGGAATGGTGACGAATGGGCCGCCCTCGAGCGGCGTGATTTTGGTAAACGCGACGTCGGGCATTTCGCTTGGCAAACCTGCGAGCGGGAAATCTTTTCGTAAAGGGAAGTACGGGTAACCGTCCCACATTAGAATCCGACGCAAATCGGGATGACCATCGAACTTGATTCCCATCATGTCGTAAATCTCGCGTTCGTGCCAATTCGCGGTCGGCCAGATATCTGAAACGGTCTCGATTGCGCCGAGTTCCTCTGAAATTTTCAGTTTCAATCGAAGGTAGGCAGCATGTGGCATTGAGTACAAGTGATAAATGACTTCGAAGCGCGGCTCTTCACCGAAGTTGTCGATGCTGGTGATGTCGAGCAAATAATCAAATGAAAGTTGGTCACGGCAGAATCTTGCGATGTCGCGGAGATCGATCGCCGAAATCGTGCAGGTCGTCTCTCCGCGAAATTCGGTTTTATCCTGAAGTTTTCCTTCAAAGGATTTGTTCAGTGACTCAATCGCTTCCTGGCTATTCATCTGCTTATGACATTGTAGGGCTCCGCCTGCCGGGCACCATGACACGAGGCAAGCGATGCGCTTGCCTTACAATTCCAATTTGCAGAGCATATAATCATGCCAGCATTTCCTCGAGTTTTTCCACCAGTTCCGGCTTCTGATTTCTGAACGCGCGTTCGCGGGAAATTTTTTCCTGCAATTTCATCAAGCCAGCCAGTAACGCTTCGGGACGCGGCGGACACCCGGAAATGTAGACATCAACCGGTAGAAGCTGATCAATACCTTGTAGCACGGCGTAGGAGCGATACATCCCGCCCGTGGAAGCGCATGCGCCCATGGCGATCACCCATTTCGGCTCCGGCATCTGCTCATAAATTCGTTTCACTGCCAGCGCCATTTTATAGGTGACAGTGCCGGCGACGATCATCACGTCGCATTGTCGCGGCGAAAAACGCATCACCTCGGCGCCGAACCGCGCAATGTCGAATCGCGATGCAGCTGCGGCCATTAATTCAATCGCGCAACAGGCCAGGCCCATGGGCATCGGCCAAAGCGAATTCTTGCGAACCCAATTGAGTGCCGCATCCAGGCGCGTAAAAATAACGTTGCCTTCGATTTTGGAGTCGTACGCTGCGGCGTGTGTCTCTGCCATTGTAACAAAACTAGGATTGCGCTGAGTAGGCGCAACAGAAAAACACGCTACAGATTGATACGGATGAAACGCAAACTACGAAAAGAACACATCGAGCCGCTCTAAAATGACCCGTATAAATCTGTCTTCATCTGTGGCTAAATTCTTAATCCATTCGCAGCGAACGACTGAGCCGCAGAAGTGTTTATAATTCGTGACGCTAAGTTGACCGATGCGCCCGCGCTCGTGTGCGAGCTTGGCTACAAGACAACTCCCGCCGAAATGCGTCGGCGCCTAAAATCGATTTTGGACGACGTCAACTATCGTACGCTTGTTGCCGAGGTAGATGGGAAAGTTTGCGGGATGATCGGGACGCTCGCATATGCAAGCTACGAACATAATGATCCGTCCGGGCGAATCCTTGCCCTTGTGACATTGGCTAACGCGCGCCGCCGCGGAATTGGTCGCGCCCTGATCGCTTCTGCAGAAAAGGCTTTCGCGCAGAAAGCGGTCACACGCGTTTCGTTGGACACGCGGCTTACGCGAAAAGACGCGCACCAGTTTTATGAATCGCTCGGTTACGAACGAAATGGGTGGCGATTTGTGAAGCAACTTTCGGTGAGCGATTGATGGCACTCGATTTCCATTTCGATCAGAACGCTGTTTACGGCGACAATCGAACCGGGTGACTACCTTGTCTCCTTCGGCCACCTGGTTATCGATCGTGTCGTGGAAATCCGGGAATGCTTCACGGAACTCGCGGACGAACTCGATGAGCGCTGAGAGGCCCCGCACGTCCCCTATATCAGGATGGCTGTCCTGGTGGCTGACGAAGTTGGGGACTGTAAATGTCCGGCCCCACTGCTAGGTTCCCTTTACTCCATATTTCGTCGATAGCGCGTCGTGCCAGAGCTTTATTCTCTTCAAGGGTCATGGCGAGCGTGTCAGTGTAAAGTTGGGGTTTACGAAATCCAGATCGTTTTCGTATTGGTAAATTCGCGGATTCCGGCCACGCCGAGCTCGCGGCCGAACCCGGAACGCTTTACGCCACCGAATGGCAGACGTGGATCGGAGGCGACCATCGCGTTAATGAACACCATTCCGGCGTCCAACTCGGAAGCGAAAAGTTTTTGTTCCTCGCGATCTTTGGTCCACGCGCTCGAGCCGAGGCCGAAAGTGGTATCGTTCGCTAGCTCAACAGCGTTATGGGCATCGGGCACCCTAAAAAAAGCGGCAACCGGGCCAAACACTTCTTGCGCATACGCTGGCGAGTCTTTCGGCACATCGACCAGTACCGTTGGCTCGTAGAAAAATCCGGGACCATGAATTCGGTTGCCGCCGGTCAGTAATTTTGCGCCTGCGGCCACCGTTTTCTGAACCTGGTCGTGTACGCCTTGCAGAATTTGTTCGGTTGCGAGTGGGCCGAGCTCAGTCTCCGGATCCATAGGGTCGCCAACCTTGAGCGCCCGCATTCTATCGATGAACTGTTCGAGAAACCGCTCGTAGATCTCATCGGCAACAATGAATCGCTTCGCAGCGATACAAGACTGGCCGGTGTTGATTGTGCGGGCTTTGACTGCGGTGTTCAACGCCGAGTCGAAGTCTGAGCTCGGCATAACGATAAACGCATCGCTGCCGCCCAACTCGAGGACACTTTTCTTGATTTCACGCGCGGCCGCGCTCGCCACCGCCACTCCGGCCTTTTCGCTGCCCGTCACCGTCACGGCCTTAACACGCGGATCTACAATCAATTTTTCCACTTGCTCGGGCTCAATAAGCAGAGTTTGGAACGTGCCTTCTTCGAATCCGGCGCGGCAAAAGATTTCCTCAATCGCATGCGCACACTGCGGAACATTCGATGCGTGTTTCAACAATCCGATGTTACCGGCCATCAGCGCAGGCGCGGCAAATCGAAACACCTGCCAGAAAGGAAAATTCCAGGGCATGATCGCCAGCACAGGCCCGAGCGGCTGATACTCGACGTAACTTTCGGCGGCGTCGGTCTGCGCCGGTTCCTCCTCGAGAAAGCGCGCTCCGTTCTCCGCGTAAAACCGGCAACCGCGCGCGCATTTCTCGATTTCTGCGACCGAATCGCGAAACAGTTTGCCCATCTCCATCGTGATGATCTCCGCAAACTTTTCCTTTTCCTGGAACAGCAACTCGGTCGCGGCGTGCAACAGTTCGGAGCGCTCGATAAACGTGGTTCGGCGATATTTGCTGAACTCTTTTTCGGCGCGGCTCAAGCGCTTCTCGATTTCTGCATCGCCGAAGGGAGAAAACTCCTTCAGCTTTTCACCTGTGGCCGGATTTATCGACGCAATTGGCATAACGTTGATTAAAGGCTCGAAGACCCAACATTCAACATCCAGAGAATTGTGCTTTTACAAACGCAAACCTTTTGGAATCAGAACGCGATCGAGTAAATCGAAACACCATTGCACGAGCAGCGCCAGCACCGCCGCGGGAATCGCACCCTCGAGAATGGTCACGTGATCGTTCAAGTTAAGGCCGCTTATGATCGGTTCGCCTAAACCGCCAGCCCCGATCAACGCGGCGAGCGTGGCAGTTCCAATATTAATCACAGCGCTGGTTTTGATTCCGGAGAGAATGGATCGCGATGCCATCGGCAGATAAACTTCCCAAAGGCGCGCGATTGGGCTGAGTCCCAGCGCGACCGCGGATTCGCGCAATGCTCGCGGGATGTCCTGCAGACCGGTCGCAGTGTTGCGCACGATCGGCAGTAATCCATAGAGAAAAAGTGCAGCGATGGCTGTGCGCACGTTGATTCCAAAAAAGGGAAGGGGAACAAGCAAGGCGAGTAGTGCGAGCGACGGAATTGTTTGCACTACCCCGGCAAAACCAAGAATAACATGGCCAATCGCGCCGCCGCGACTCGCGACAATGCCAAGCGGAATTCCGACGATAACCGAGAGGAGCAGCGAAAAGCCAGCAAGCTGCAGATGACGTTCGATCCAGCGTGCGAGCTTGTGGGGAAAGGATTCGCCAATGTAGTGGTAAGGTCGTCGCGCTGCGGCGTCCCTACCTTCAAAATACAAATCCGCCGCTCTTGCATAATCTTTCGTGCGCTCCGCTTCCGCGTTGAGGCCAATCATGCGCTTTTCATCCAGTGTGCCCTCCAGCGCCCGCAAGGGGGCAATCGCACGAGCAGCCATGGAAAGTCGGAACAAGAAAACTGCTTCGTATTTCGGAAAGAATTGAAGGTCGTCTTCAAGCACAAGGAGATCATTTTGTTCTATCTTCGCATCGGTCGAATAAGCGTCTTTTACAGCGATCGATCCATTGCCAACTGCACTGTACCCGAGCGCGTGATCGATCCCGATGACGTTTTGTTGTGGCAAATCGTAGCGCTCGCGCAACGGATTCCAGCCGTCCTGCCGTTCGAGAAATTCGTGGGTGAGCCCTAATTTAAGCTCGGGATGCATTCGCAGATCACTGATGCTGTGGATACCGAGCCGTTGCGCTTCACTGCGTCGCATTACCAGCGCGTATGTATTGTTGAAGCCCAGCGGAGCCGTTATTCCCACGCCAAGTTGTTCGAGCAAATCCCGAATTTGATTGAGCGCAACTCTGGAATTGCTCTTTAGAATTTCCGTCGCGATCGTGCCCGTATATTCCGGATAGGCGTCGATCTGTCCGCCGCGCAGGGCTTCCCAGAGTATAATCGTGCCGCCCATGCCCTGCCGATGTTCCGCTGGAATCCCGGCATCCGTTAGCGTGCGCTTCGCGATTTCGCCTAGCACATACGATTCCGTGAACTTCTTCGAGCCGATCACTACCTCGGCAGCAGAAGAAGAGTTAATCAGGAAAACAGGAACGCAGAAAATAATCAGAAGAAAATCTGGAACCCAGGAAACCAGGAAGAATGGACTTTTTAAATGCCGGTTCCTGGATTCATGGTTTCCAGATTCAATTGTTTCCTCTTTTGAAAGCCTGGCCGTTGCTTCGCATCCGTTGCAGCCTGCTTTCCTGGTTCGATTCATAAACTCGCGATGCCACGTTGCGCGTTGATGAATTCCGATACGAAAGGGTCAGTTGGACTTTCGCGCAGATCGGTAATTGTACCTTTTTGCACGATCCTGCCTTCATTCATGAGCACGATCTCGTCTCCGAAATAAATTGCCTCCGCTAAATCGTGAGTAACGAAGAGCGCCGTCTGGCCAAGGCGCTGGAAAATTTCCTTGAGATCTCTTTGCAGCGCGGCGCGCACCAGCGGGTCGAGCGCGCCCAGTGGCTCATCGAGCAATAACAACTCTGGAGAAAGCATCAGCGCACGCATCAAACTGACGCGCTGACGTTGGCCGCCGGAAAGTTCCACGGGATAGCGTGGGAGCAGATTTTGGGAAAATCTTGTGAGATCGGACAGTTCCAGGAGCCGGTTGTGCGTTTGTTCTTCTAGTTTTCGAATGTGGCGCGCCATCAAAAGAACATTGGCGCGAGCGGTTAGATGTGGGAACAAGCCGCCTTCCTGGATGACGTAACCAATCCGTCGCCGCAAAGCATTGATGTTATCTGGCGTAACCGCTTTGCCATCGAACGCAATCGAGCCGGAATCCGGCTCGATTAACCGAATGATTAATCGCAACAAAGTGGATTTGCCGCAGCCGCTCGGACCGATAAGCACCGTGGTTTTGCTCGACTCAATTGAGAGGGTGGTCGGGTATAGTGCGATTGCGTCGCCGTAGCGTTTGCAAACGTCTTCGAGCTTCACCAACGCGCTCATTTAGAATAGTGCATGCCTCCGGCTTGCATATTACGCGGTCGGCAAGCGCAAGGCACGCGCTACTCTG
>Ga0209577_10001278_pt1 | contig 25059 bp, 25 predicted proteins | sample GraSoiAngelo_109_FD_185874 | JGI IMG/M metagenome (GOLD analysis project Ga0209577, IMG submission 185874) | Grasslands soil microbial communities from the Angelo Coastal Reserve, California, USA - 14_0903_12_20cm (SPAdes) (version 2) | ecosystem: Environmental > Terrestrial > Soil > Grasslands...
GCCGCTGATGCTTTCGCCGAGCGCCGCCTCGCGGGTCAGGACGCCGTATCGTTGTAAGAGCACGCCGGCCATCGCATGGAGATGCTCGGTGCTCGACAGCTGCGGGTGCAGCAGATCGCGGACCAGGGACCAGCGGCCGGCGGCTGTCGGCGGCCCCAGCCGCATCAATGGCCGGCGCGGATTGCGACGCATCCGTGGACCGAGCATCCGCAGCGGGAGAAAGGTGTCGTTCGTGACCTCGCCGGCCCAGACCATGTCCCAGAGCGCGTCCAGAACCGCGTCCTCGTCACTCGAGCCGGTCGCGTAATAGAGGTCGCGGAAGAAGGATGCGCCGCGGCTTTGCAGGTGATCGCGTAAGCGCTCGTGAAGCTCGCCGCCCGGTCGATCGTCCGGCTCCCGGATCAACCGTGGCGCGTCAGACCGCAGATACAGCGCGACTCGCCCGTCCGAGCTGCCCAGCGATCCCCGGCCCGTCCAGACCACCTCCCCCATCGAGATCAGCTGGTCGAGGAGTTGCGGCCGGTACTCGCGCACGCGGACCGGGAGCACATCCCGTTCGAGCACCGATGCCGGGATGGCACAGCCTTGCAGCTGGAAGACGATCTCGGTGAGCCGATCGAGCCCGCTCGCCTGGATTCCGACGCCATGCCAGCTCGGTAGAAAGCGGCCGAGGACCTCAACCGGCACCGGCTCGACCTCGCGGCGCAACGCCGCCAGTGACTTCCGGCGCAGCGACCGGAGCACGTCTGGATGGCAGTACTCACGCCCAGCATGGCCGGGCCGGAACTCGCCGGCCATCACGTTGCCGCGGCCGGCGAGGCGTCGCAGCGCCTGTTCAACCTCCCGCACCGGCAGTCCCCAGCGCGTCGCCGGGTCGGCGCTGAAGAAGGGGACGTGTGTCCTTGCCCAGCGGATCAGGAGGGACGCCAGCGGCTCGTCCGTCTTTTCGAGAAACGCGTCGGGTAGACCAACCGGCAGTGCCACGCCCAGCGCGTCGCGATAACGCGCAGCGTCCTCGGCGGCGATCCACCGCTCCTCGTCGGCGATGCGGACCCGAGTGGCGCGGCGTTCCCGCTCCAGCTCAGCGAGCCATTCCGCGCGGATCCCGCGGGCCTCGGCTTCAGCCATCGTCAGGTCGCCGAGCCGCCGGAGCAGGTCGGCAGCCTCATCGGTGTCCCGCGGCCAGCGCTCTTTTAGGAGACCCTGCAACTCCAGTTCGAGGATCTCGATCGCCCGTGGATCGAGCAGCTCCCGAAGTTCTTCGGTGCCGAGCAGCTCGGCCAGGAGCTCCTTATCCAGTGTCAGCGCCTGCGCCCGCCGCTCCGCCAGGGGGGCATCGCCCTCGTACATGTACTGGCCGATGTAATCGAACACCAGGGTGGAGGCAAAGGGCGAGGCGCGCTCCGTGTCGACCACGACGGTGCGGACCTCCCGCGCCCGGATGGCGCTCATCAGGTCACGCAGGCCATCCATGTCGAACACGTCGCTCAGGCACTCACGGTAGGTTTCGATCAGGATCGGGAACTCAGGGTGCTTGCCGGCCACCTGCAGCAGGTCATGGCTGCGCTGCCGCTGCTGCCACAGCGGGGTGCGCTCACCCGGCCGGCGCCGGGGCAGCAACAGTGCCCGGGCCGCATTCTCGCGGAAGCGCGAGGCGAAGAGGGCCGACCCATGCAGCTGTGCGGTGACAAGCTCGCGGACCTCCTCCGGGTCGAGCAACAGGTCCTCGATGTCCGGCGCCCGGTCGGCCTCGGGGAGGCGGAGCGCAAAGCCGTCGTCCGTATAGATCATCTGGACTTCGAGATCGAGCCGCTCCTGCATTCGCGCCCGCGCGGCCATCGCCCAGGGCGCATGGATGCGAGCCCCGAACGGCGTCAACACCGACAGCCGCCAATCGCCGAGCTGATCACGGAAGCGCTCGATCACGATGGCGCGGTCGGTCGGCACCGTTCCAGTGGCCTGAACCTGGTCCGAGAGGTAGTCGAGCAGGTTGCTGGCCGCCCGATCATCGAAGCGCGAGCGCTCCTGCAATCGAGCGACGGCGGCGTCGGGCTCCATCGCGGTCAGCTCGCGCATCGCCGCGCCCATGGCGCGTCCGACCTCTACCGGCCGGCCCAGCGCGTCGCCGTGCCAGAACGCGATCCGCCCCGGCTCGCCTGGCGCGGGCGTCACCATCACCTGGGAAGGCGTGATGTCGGCGACCCGCCAGGTGGTGGCCCCAAGCACAAAGGTTTCACCAGGCCGCATCTCGTAGACCATCTCTTCGTCCAGCTCGCCGACGCGCTTGCCGTCGTCGAGCAGGTTGACGGAGAACAAGCCACGGTCCGGGATGGTCCCGCCACTCACGACCGCCAGGCGCTGGGCGCCGGCGCGGCCACGGATTGTTCCTTCGAGGCGGTCCCAGACGATGCGCGGGCGCAGCTCGGCGAATTCATCGGACGGATAACGGCCGCTCAGCATGTCGAGCGTCGATTCCAGGGCGCGAGGCCCCAGATCGCTGAAGGGATAGGCGCGATGGACCAACTCCGAAAGCGCCGCGACCGACCACTCCTCCATGGCGGACATCGCCACGATCTGCTGGGCGAGAACATCGAGCGGATTGCGGGGGACCCGGGTCGTTTCGATCTCGCCGCGCAGCATTCGGTCGACGACGACCGCAGTCTCGAGCAGATCGCCCCGGTATTTGGGGAAGATGGTGCCCTTCGACGGCTCGCCGACCGAGTGGCCGGCGCGGCCGATCCGCTGAATCCCGCTGGCGACGCTGGTGGGCGACTCCACCTGGATGACCAGGTCGACGGCGCCCATGTCGATGCCGAGCTCCAGGCTGGAGGTGGCGACCAGCCCGGGGAGACGGCCGGCCTTGAGCGCATCCTCTATTAAGAGGCGCTGCTCCTTCGCGATCGAGCCGTGGTGCGCGCGCACCAGGTCCTCGCCGGCCAGCTCATTGATTGCCGCGGCCAGCCGCTCCGCCAGTCGCCGCGAGTTGACAAAGATGATGGTCGAGCGGTGCTGGCGTACCAGCTCCAGGATCCGTGGATGGATCGCCGGCCAGATACTTCGGCGGGGGCCGTCGGGCTCGGGGCCGATCCGCGCCGCCGGACCGCTCTGCGGGAGGGCCAGGGTGGAGGTCTCGCGCTCGAGATCCGCCATATCCTCGACCGGGACCTCGACCGTGATCTCCATTGGCTTGACCCGGCCGGCGTCGATGATGGTGACCTCGCGGTTGGTGCCGCCCAGAAAGCGTGCGGTTTCGGACAATGGGCGCTGGGTCGCCGACAGCCCGATGCGTTGCGGCTCCGTCCGCGTGATGGCAGCCAGTCGTTCAAGGCTGAGGGCGAGGTGCGCGCCCCGCTTGGTCTCCGCCATTGAGTGGATCTCGTCGACGATCACCCACCGGACGCTGGGCAGGATCTGCCGCGCCGCGCTGGTCAGGAGCAGGAAAAGCGACTCGGGCGTGGTGATCAGGATGTCGGGCGGGTGGCGTTCGATCTGCCGGCGATCCCGCGGAGGTGTGTCGCCGGTCCGGATGGCCACCGTGATTGGCGACAGGGTGGCCCCCAGACGCTCGGCCTGCAAACCGATGCCGCGCAAGGGTGCCTGCAGGTTGCGCTCGATGTCGACGGTGAGCGCCTTGAGCGGCGAAACATACAACACGCGACAGCGTTCAGCCTCGGCCGGGACCGGTTCGGTCGCCAACCGATCGATGCACCAGAAGAAGGCCGCCAGCGTCTTGCCGCTGCCGGTCGGTGCCGACATCAGGGTGTGCTGGCCGGCCGCCACCGATCGCCAGCCGCCATCCTGGACCTCGGTCGGCGTCGGGAAGGCGCCCGAAAACCAGGCGCGGGCCGCAGGCGAAAACAGGTCCAGAACGGTGGTCATGCGTCTCAGTTTATTGACCTCGTCGGGCCGGTCAAAACCTGAACGAGCGAAGCAGTTCCTCCGCCGTCATATGCTGATGCGTCTCAAAGACTCGGCGCCCACCGTTGAGCAGGCCGGTGTTGTACGGGGTCGGGCGGCCGATCCGCTCGCCGAGCGTCACGATCTCACCGTTCAGGTATTCGAGCTCGCTGCTTGACCCACGCTGGAGGCTCTGCAGGGTCGATGGGCCGTAAGTGCTCTCAGGCGGGAAGTTGCCTGCCAGCCGGCCGCCGAACACCAGGTAGGCGAGCGGCATGGGAAGAGTCGACATCAAACGAAAGGTGCGCGCCCGGCGGCTTTGATCGAGGCCGAACCCGCCAAGTTGTGTCGTTTTGACGCCTTCACGAATCGTCGCAATTGATAGCCGCACCAGCCCTGGGTGGCGGAGCGCTTTTCCAATCGGCAACCCGGTGATCGCCATGATGGCGTTGTTCAGGTTCGCCATCAGCTTCGTCCAGCGGGCGCGGGTGATATCGGGGACGCGCTCGGTCTTCACCGCCGAGCTGAGCAGCGTGAGGACTGCGTCAACGCGTGCGGTCGACTCCGGAAAGGGCGCGCCCACCTGTAGCAAGGCGCTGGTATTTTGCTCGACCACGCCCGGTTCGAGATAGGTCGCGCTGATATTCAGAACACACCCGACGATGCGGTCTCGTCCGAGGATGCCGGCTGCCTCGCCGTCTGAACGGACGCCGTTCTGCATCGTCACGACCGTGGCGCTCGAAGGAAGCCCGGCGATATCGCGGCATGCGCTGGTAACGTCCTGCGATTTCACCGTGAGCAGAATGATGTCGGCGTCGTCCGGGAGTGTCGTGGTTGCCGGCAGGCGAACCCGCCGGGTCTCGTCCTGGTCCTTGAGGAGAAGCCCATTGGCGCGGATCGCGTCGACATGGTCCTGACGCCCGATCAGGCGCACACTGGCCCCGGCTTCGTGGAGGCGCGCCCCAACCAGACTCCCGATCGCGCCTGCGCCGTAGACGGCCACCTCCATTTGCTTGTCATAGCTTCGCGAATCCTGCAGATGGAGCGCCTCGAGCGCCAGCGAATGGAGCGCCTACGCTGCCATATAACCTGCTATCATGGGTGTAGCGTTTGAGCCGCGCATAGACTCATTTGCGCGCTCAGAGGAGAAGAATTCATGGGTGATTCGTACGATCGGGAGATCGTCCGCGAGGAGACGAGCACGGGCGACCCGGTGCGCCCGGCGTCCGCCGCGCCGGCGACGACCTCACGCAGATCGGTCTATCGCGAGGGGAGCTATAACACGCGCGCGGTTCAAGCCGTTTGGTGGATCGTCGGTTTTATCGATGTCCTGATCGCAATCCGCTTTGTGTTGAAGCTGTTCGGCGCAAATGTGGGAGCGCCGTTCGTTCGCTTTATGTATGACGTGACCTGGCCGCTGGTCGCGCCCTTCCACGGCATCTTCAATACGACGCAGCAAGGACGCTCGATCCTCGAGCCAGAGTCGCTGGTCGCGATCGCGATCTACGCCCTGATCGGCTGGGGCATCGTTTCCCTGATCCGGTTGATGACCCGCCCGCGCTCAACCACGACCGTGGTCGACTAACCAGTTCATTTGTTCTTGTTGAGCCGCCCCGCTGGGCGGCTCTTGATTTTCAAACCCTCGGCGACGATTGTCGTCGGAGAGCCGCCTCGATATCACGGACCCGGTGCCAGGCCGAATGCCCGTCGAAGTCGCCGGGCCAGTTGGGGCCTCGCTCCCGGCGACCGAACCAATCGTCCGACTGCTTGCGAAGCGTCTGCATCACATCGTTCTGAACCTGTCGATGCCAGGCGACCACATCGGCCGGGCGGCGACGGCGCCAGCGTCGGTAGATGAGCGCATTGCCCTGGTTGACGTCGAGGCCTCGCATTTCCGCCGGCCCTTTCTCGCCACGGAAGACGCGGGCGCTGTGCTCCTTCCAATAGATGATATGAGCCAGCGAATCCTTGACGGTCCAGGGATCCTTCGTCTCCGGCCGCGGCACCCGGCGGCGCCAGTCTGCCGGCTTCAGCCTTCTGATCAGCCGATCGAGTCGCTGATGCTCGCGCCGCGTCCGGTCGGTGACCTCTTTCCGCGTATGTCTCATTCCCGCTCGTCAGCCGGCCTGGCGGACAGCGTCGGCGAGGACCTCAACGCCCTCGTCGAGCTGGGCGTCATCGATCAGGATCGAGGGAAGAAACCGAATCACGGTGCCGCCGCCGGGCAACGCCAGCACGCCGCGCTCCTGCATCGCCTTGATCACGGGTGTCACGGGCTTCTTGAGTTCGACGGCCAGCATCAGGCCGCGACCACGGACCTCGCGGACCTGGGTAAGGCCCAATCCGCGGACGCGTTCCTGAAAGCGATCTCCGGCGTTCTCGGCACGTGTGTGCAGCGCCTCGTCGGCGAGGACGCGCAGGGTCGCGGTTCCGACGGCGCAGACCAGCGGGTTGCCGGCAAAGGTGCTGCCGTGGCTGCCTTTGGGGACACGGTCGCTGACGGCTTCTGTCGTCACGGTAACGCCCAGCGGCAGGCCGTTGGCGATCGACTTCGACAGGCAGAGGATGTCGGGCATGAAGGCGAAGACCGCGCCAGTCCGGAATCCGGTCTGGATCTCGTCACAGATCAGAAGGATGCCCTGCGCGTCGCATCGCTCGCGGATGCCTTTGAGATAGCCGTCGGCCGGCACCCGAACGCCGCCTTCGCCCTGGATCGGCTCGATGATTACAGCCCCGACCGAGTCGTCCAGCACCTTGTCCAGCGCATCGAGGTCATCGAACGGGACATGGCGCACACCTTCCAACATGGGGGCGAACGGATCGCGGTACTTTGCGTCGGCGGTAGCGGCGAGGGCGCCAAAGGTCCGCCCATGATAGGCGCGATGCGTGGCAACGATGCCGGTTCGGCCGGTGGCGACGCGCGCGTATTTCATCGCGGCCTCGACCGCCTCCGCGCCCGAGTTCCCGAACGAGATCCGGGTCAGCGGCGGCGGCAGGAGCGCACCCAGCGCCTGCAGGAACTCGTCGCGCGCCGGCGTGTCGAAGCTCTGGTGGGCGTTGGTCAGCCTGGCGGCCTGATTTGTGATGGCGGCCGTGACCTCCGGATGGCTGTGACCGAGAAGGTTGACGCCGTAGTTGGTCATCAGGTCGAGATATCTGCGATCCCGGTCATCCCACAGGTACGAGCCTTCGCCGCGAACGAGCCTGAGCCCCCGCCCGGCATGCAACGGAATTGGACTGAGCCGCACGTGCGTGGTCGTCAGGTCGTGACCCATGTGCCGGCTCCTTCAAAGGCTCGCGTCAGCGGGTGCTCGCCGCGGCCGTCGAGCAGGCCGACCGCCTGGATGCCTCGACGGATCGCCTGGCCTGCCGCCCGGAGCTTGACTCGGGCGCGACCCTTCCCGTATTCGGCCATGCCCTCGATCTCCTCCAGATGAATCAGTGGAATCACACTCCGCTCGTCACTGACGTCGCGCATGAACCCTGGGGTGTCGGCGAAGATCAGCAGGCGCTCGGCCTGAATCGCCGTGGCGATCTCCATCGCCAGCCGGTCACCGTCAACGTTGATCGCGACGCCCTCATGGCTGATGCCCGGCGGCGTCACGACCGGCAGGAAGCCATTGTCGAGCAGCAGGCGTAGGAGCTTCGGTTCGATCTTCTCGATGCTGCCGCTGTGGTCCCCGTGCAGCATTTTGACCTTGCCGGCCTCCTGGATCCGCAGGTCCGGCTTGCGCCGGCCGATCGCGATCCCACCATCCATCGCGGTCAGGCCGACGGCGTTGGCGCCGAGGGCCCGCAACCGCTCCACAATGCGCTTGTTCTGCTTTCCCGCATACGCCATAAGGAAATGATCCATCGTGGTTGCGTCGGTGAAGCGGCTGACCTCGCCGCGCTCCGACGTCACCATCCGCGGGGGATGGCCAAGCCGCTCGGACAGGTCGTTTAATTCCTTATTCGCGCCATGAACCATTACGAGCGGTTCTTTGCACGCCGCGACATCCTGCAGCAACGGGTCAAGGTCCGTGAGGCTGCCGCCGATCTTGATGACGAGCATCTTCAGATCGGATAGAGGCCGGAGAACTCGAGCCCGGTTCGCTCGTCCCAACCAAAGCGAACATTCACCGCCTGGACGGCCTGCCCGGCGGCGCCCTTCATCAGGTTGTCGAGGGCGCTCATCACCACCACCCGCCGCGAATGCGGGTCTCGTTCGAAGCCGACGTCGCAGTAGTTCGTGCCCGAGAGGATCTTCGGGTTGGGGTAGCGGTGGATCCCCTGCGACTCCTTGACGATTCGCATGAAGGGCTCATCCGCGTAGGCGGCGCGATAGATCTTCCACAGCGCCTTCTCGTCGAGGTCATCGTTGAGAAAGACGTGGGCGGTCGTCAGGATTCCGCGGACGGCCTCGACCGCGGTCGCGGAGAAGGCGATGCTGGGGCCGTGGCCGTTGGGTGAACTGAGGCCGAGCTCCTGGATGATCTCCGCGGTATGACGATGCGAGGTGGGGGCGAACGAGCGCATCTCGCCGCTGCGGTGCGGGTGATGCGATGCAGGCCCTGCCTCCGCGCCTCCGGCGGATGACCCCGTCTTGCCTTCGATCACGATCGGCATCGAGCGATCGACCACACCGGCACGGGTCAGCGGATACAGAGCGAGGATGGCGGCGGTGGCGAGACAGCCGCCGGCCGCGAAGCGATCGGCCTTGCGGAGTTCGTCGCGGTGCAGCTCCGGCAGGGCGTAGGTGAAGTCGCCAAGCAACGTCGGCTTGGGGTGTTCCCACCCGTACCACGTCGGGTACTGGCTCGGGTCGCGGAGCCGGAAGTCGGCAGAGAGATCGACGATGGTCGGGGCGAGCGACCGCAGTTGGTCGATCTCGCGGCTGGTCTGGCCGTGCGGGAGCGCAAGAAAGAGCACGTCAACCGGCTGGAGGGAGGCGCGCGTCTGGAACTTCAGGTCGGTGCGGCGGCGCAGATGCGGGTGCACGCTGTGCACGAACTTCCCACCCAAACGCTCGGAGCTCACCTGGGTCACCTCGACCTCGGGGTGCGACAGCAGCAGGCGGAGCAACTCACCGCCGGCGTAGCCAGCACCACCGACGACCGCTGCCCTTTTCATTGGCCGGTCAGCCGGCGAGCTGGTTGAGGGCTGCGGTCAGGACATCGACGCCGCGCTCGAACTCGGCGAGATCGATCGCCTCCTTAGGCGTGTGATCGAGCTTGGAATCGCCCGGGCCGTAGGCGAGGGTCGGGCAGCCCCAAACCGGTGCCAGGATGTTCATATCCGAGGTTCCGGTCTTCATTTTGAAGCGTGGGGTGCCGCCGCTGTCTCGGATGCCCTTGAGGAAGGCGCGCACCAACGGCGTGTTCTTCTCGGCACGAACGGCGGCATCGGCGTACTCGAAGCGGAGTTCGGCGCCGTCCGCCCAGGCTTCGAGCTGCTGCTGAAGCGCCGGCACATCGAAGTTCGGCGGCAGGCGAAAGCCGACCGTCATGGCTGCGGTGTCGCGGAAGCCATCATGGTCGGCATGGAATCGCAGAATGCGGGCGTCGAGCCGTTCGAAGCTGCCGGCACCCTTGCCTTGCCCGGCGGCGTGATCCTGGACCCGCCGAATGAAGGCGATCGCCGTGTCGGCCGCGCTCTCGTTGGGTCCGGCGCCGTGGCCCATGGGTTGCGAGAGCCGGTAACGCAACTTGAGGCTGCCCTTGTAGCCGAGCGTCACAGCGTCCCATCCGCTCGGCTCGAGCACGATCAGCTGGTCCGGTGGGCGCCGGCTCGTGAGGTGCCGAGCCCCGCGTGAGCTGCCCTCTTCCTCGACGGCGCCGATCACCGTAAAGCGATACGCCGCGCCCGCTGGTTGCCGGGCCACTGCCGTGATGGCGGCGGCCAGCGGTCCCTTGGCGTCGACCGCGCCGCGGCCGAAGAGGCGGTCTCCCTCGCGCCGCACCGGAATGAAGCCAGGGACCGTATCGATATGCCCGAGGAGCAGCACCTCGCGTGGCCCACTTCCCCAGAAGGCGACGACATTGCCGGCTTCATCGCGCCGAGCGGCAAACCCCATCGATCGCAACCTTGATACCAACCACTGACCCAATTGGCGCTCCTGCGTCGATGGGCTCGGAATCGAGAGCATCTCCTCGAGCAGCTCGATGCCGGTTTCGGTAACGGGCTCGGTTTCGGAGCGCAGCGCGGTGATCACGCCGGTACTGCCTCCAGCTCGCCAACGCGAAGGACGTGATCGACGATCCGGCCCGGGATGTCGATTCCGGTGGTCTGGATGCTATTGCGGAACTCCATGGTGTAGTTCACCTCGCTGACGACCAGGCCGTCCGGGTGCTCGAGCAGGTCGATCGCCAGCACGCCGCCGCCGACGGCTCGGGCTGCGGCACGGGAGAGGCGGTCGATCTCGGGCGTCACCGGGCAGTTGCGCGCCCGGCCGCCGCGCGCCGTATTTGTGATCCAGTGCGACGACTCGCGGTAGATCGCACAGATGGTCTCGTCGCCCACCACGAAGCTGCGGATGTCGCGCGCCGGCTTGTTGACGTATTCCTGGATATAAAAGATGGCGTGCTGGTAGGAGCCGAGCGTGTCCTTGTGCTCGAGCAGCGCCTCGGCGGCCTCGCGATCGGAGATCTTGGCCAGCAGGCGTCCCCACGAGCCGACCGCCGGCTTGAGCACCACCGGATAGCCCAGCGTCTCGATCGCCACGAGCGCGGATTCCGGGGTGAAGGCAATCAGGGTGCGGGGGCTTGGCACGCCGGCGGCGGTAAGCGCCGTGGTGGTGTTGATCTTGTCGCCGCAGGTGAGGGCGACTGGTTGAGGATGCGCAACGCATAGAGCGCCCGGGAATGGTGCAGGCAACGCTCGAGCACGACGTCGTAGCGGGCCGGTTCCGCGGCCAGGTCGAAGACCAGCTCGCGGTCATCGATCCGCTCGATCTCGAGCCGCTGCCGGGCGAAGGCCTCGAACAGCAGCTTCTCCTCGGCCCGGATGCGGGAGCAGAGAACGCCGATTCTCACCTCACTCGCCCCAGTCTTCCTCTTCCTCGGGCGCCAGCTTGAGCTCGACCGGATCGCGCTCGACGACTTCCAGCTCGGCTCCGCAGTCGGCGCAGGGCACGATCTCGCCCTTTTCGACGTCCGCCGCGAGCTTGACGTCGGCCTCGCATTCCGGACACTTCGCGGTGACGACGGTTGCCATCACGACACCTCCTCGATCGCGGCCCAGCCGCGTGTTTTGATCAGGTCGATCAGCGTCCCGGCTTCCATGATGGCGACCGCCACCGGACCCGGTGTTTCCCCCTGGAACATCTTGCCATTGACAGCGATGCTGCCGGAATGGACGTCGATCGCGATCGGGTCACCGTCCTCGATGGCGTCGTAGACCGCATCGCACTGGATGACCGGCAATCCGATATTGATCGCATTGCGGTAGAAGATCCGGGCGAAGCTGCGCGCGACCACCGCCTGGATGCCAGCCGCCTTGATCGCCATCGGGGCGTGCTCGCGAGAGCTGCCGCAGCCGAAGTTGCGGCCGCCCACGATCACGTCGCCCGGCTGGACGCTTGCGGCGAAGTCGGGCCGGGCCTCGATGAAGCAGGCCTTGCCCAGGGCCGTGGCGTCGGTCGTCACGTTGTAGCGGCCCGGGATGATCGCGTCGGTCGAGATCCCATCGCCGAACTTGAAGATCCTGGCCATCAGTTGAAGCCTCTCGGATCGGTGATCGCGCCGGCCAGCGCGGACACCGCGGCGACCGCCGGGTTGGCCAGGTAGATCTCGGCCTGCGGGCTCCCCATCCGGCCGGCGTAGTTCCGGTTGCTGGTGGAGAGCGCGCGCTCCCCGGGACCGAGCACCCCGTGCTGCCGGCCGAGGCACGGACCGCAGCCGGCATTCATCACCAGCGCGCCCGCTTCCATGAACGTCTGGATATAGCCTCGGGCGAGCGCCTCCATGTAGATCTGCTTCGAGGCCGGCACCACGATCGTGCGGGTGCGGGGATGGACCTGTCGCCCTTCGAAGTAGCCGGCGACGATCGCCAGGTCTTCGATCCGGCCGTTGGCGCAACTGCCCACGAAGACTTCGTCGAGCTGGGTACCCTCCACCGTACTGAGGTCCTGGACGTTGTCGATGGCCGGCGGACACGCGATCTGTGGCTCGAGCGTCTGCGCGTCGACCTCGACGACACTGCGATATTCGGGTGCCACCGGGTGCAGGTCGGCCACTTCGGCGTCGCCCAGGTAGATGCGGGTCTGCTCGTCGGGCTCGCACAACCCGGCTTTGCCGCCGAAGTCTACCGTCAGGTTGGCGAGGGTGAGGCGTTCGTCCACGCTCATGGCTTCGACCGCCTCACCTCCCCATTCCACCGCCAGGTAATTGGCGCCTTCGGCGCCCAGCCTGCGGATCACCTGGAGTGCCAGGTCCTTGGGGAAAATGCCCGGCGGCAGGGCGCCGCGCAGGTTGATGCGGATCGTTTCCGGCACCCGGAACCAGGTCCGGCCGGTGGCGAAGGTGACCGCAATGTCGGTCGATCCAAAGCCCGCCGCAAAGCAGCCCAGTGCGCCGTAGGTGGTGCTGTGCGAATCGGCGCCCACCACGATGCCGCCGGGACGGATGAACCCTTTCTCCACCATGAGTTGATGGCAGATCCCTTCCTGGAAGACGTGGGTGACGCCGTACTCGGTGGCGAAATCGCGCACCAGTTTGTGCAGGCCGGCCGAGGCGACTGTGTTGGCGGGAAGAATGTGGTCGAAGACCAGGATCACGCGCTCCGGGTCCCAGAGTGGAACCTCGAGATGGCGGAAGGCCTCGATTGCCAGCGGTCCGGTGACGTCGTGGGCCATCGCGTAGTCGACCGGCGCGACCACGATCTCACCGGCATGAACATCCCGTCCGAGCCGTCGCGAGAAGATCTCTTCGGTCAGGGTTCCCATGTGTTCTCTCCTAAGCCGGGACCGAGCCCCGGAGCAGATCATCGAGTTCGTCATTGCTCAGCGGGCCGGCGTCGGCGCGCCGCTTGACTTCGGCGGTAAGCGTTCGCACTTCGTGATCCGTCAGCGTCAGTCCCAGCGTCGTCGCGCGATGCGCGATCGCGTGGCGGCCCGTCAGGCGGTGGCCGGTCATGACGGTCCGCTCGAGGCCGAAGCGGGCGGGATCGAAGATCTCGTAGCTGGACGGGTCGTTCAGCACCGCGTTGGTGTGCATGCCCGCCTTGTGGTGAAAGGCGGTGCCGCTGGTAATCGATGCGTTGAATGGAACGTCGATCCCAACCATGTTGGCGACCATCCGGTCGAGCTCGGGAAGGATCTCGAGCCGGTAGGGCGCAACCAGGTCCGGCCTCACGCTCAGCAGACGGGCGATCATCCCGCTGAGCGGCACGATGCCGTTGCGCTCGCCGATCCCCAGAACCGTCGTGTCGATGTGGGTCGCGCCCGCCTCGAGGGCCGCGAAGGCGTTGGCGATGGCGCAGCCGGTGTCGTTGTGGGCATGGAACTCGATGTCGCAGTCGACCGCCTTGCGCACCATCGAGACCAGCTCGAAGACCTGGTTGGGAGTGGCGATCCCGACCGTGTCGGCGAGCCCGACCCGCTGCGGATGCAGGCGGTCGATCGCCTGGTAGACGCGCAGCAGGTCGCGCGGCTCTGATCGGAAGGAGTCCTCGCTGCTGAACCGCACCTCGAGCCCCTGCGACTGGATGTAGCGGACGACGTCGGTCCCGGTCTCGATGATCTCGTCGACCGTCTTGCCGTGCGAGAAGGCACGCATCGCGGATGAGGTACCGAAAAGGACGTCGATGCCGTCGGCGCCCGTGCCTACCGCCACTCGCGCGTCGTCCAGGTGGCAGCGCACGTGGGTCAGGACCTTCGCCTGCAGCGGGAGCGCGGCCACCGTTCGCAGGTCGGCCTCCGACTGCGGCGAGGCGCAGGGGGAAGTCAATTCGAGGTAGTCCACGCCGAACTGATCGAGCATCTGCGCGATCGCGACCTTCTGCGCCGGCGTGAAGTGGGCCGGGGCGAACTGTTCGCCCTCCCGGAGCGTCGATTCGATGATCTTGAACGCTCGTATGGTCATGGCACCTCCGAAAAATAAAAAGCCTTCGTCCACCGGGACGAGAGGCCTTCTCTCGTGGTACCACCCGACTTTGCCGTCCTCTCGCGAGAACGGCCTCTTCGAGTCCGCGGCGTGCCGCCTGAAGACTCCAGCCCGATCACGGGGGCCACCCGGCTCGGCCTACTGCCCCTCGGTTCCTCCCGCTCTGGCGGGTAAGGTGGGGGTTCGACCGGCGGCTCCGAGGCCTTTTTCGGCGGTGCCCTGGACCCTCCTTCTCAGCTTTCGGAGGTTCTCTGTCGTCCCAGCGGCCGCGTACTCGCCCTCATCAACGCCTTTGCGTATGAACTTGTTGGCCGGAACGATACGCGTCATGGTGCCCGGATGTCAAGCCGGCTCAGCTATTAGGCGACGGCCTCGGTCGCGCCCACCTGCTGGACGTAATCGATCACGTGGTCGGCGACGGGTATCCCGGTTGCCGCCATGAAGCCATGGAATTCGGGCGTGTAGTTGAGCTCGTTGACGAGCAGGCCGTCGGGGTGCTCGAGTAAGTCGACGGAGAGAAATCCACCCCCGACCGCCGCGGCCGCCTTACGGCAAAGCTGATCGATCTCGGGCGTGACTTCGCACACGGACGCCGTACCATTGCGGGCCGTGTTCGTGATCCAGTGGTCGGAACTTCGGTAAATGGCGCCGATCGTCCGGTCCCCCACGACGATCGCCCGGATGTCGCGCTCGGGCTTGTTGACGTACTCCTGGATGTAAAAAATACCGTGCTGGTAGGAGCCCAACGTCTCCTTGTGCTCGAGCACGGCCTCGGCGGCGTCGCGGTCATTGATCTTCGCCAGCAGCCGCCCCCAGGAGCCGACCATCGGCTTGAGGACCACCGGATAGCCCATCGCCTCGATTGCTTCCAGAGCGGCTTCCCGGGTGAAAGTCACGACCGTCTTTGGTACCGGCAGGCCGGCCCGTGCCAGCGCCGCCGTGGTCAGGATCTTATCGCCGCAGATGCGGGCAACTTTCGCCCGGTTGACCGTGGGCACCCGGGCGACATTCAAGAGGGTCAGGGCATAGAGCGAGCGGCCGTGGTGGATGGAGCGGTCGAGCACCACGCCAGGATGGGGGAAGCCATTGCCGATCGAGAACTTGATGCGATCCTCGTCGAGCCGCTCGAAGGGGACGCGGCGACGGCGGAGCGCCTCGAACAACGCCTTCTCTTCGACGCGGACACGAGAGCAGAGGATGCCGACCATGATTGGTTGCGTAATCATACAGGGTTCCGTATACTTATGCGACCACAACCGGGCAGGAGGCTACGCATGCTGGCAGTGAAGAGCAAGTTACTGGAGAAGATCGACGCGACGCCGGTGAAGACGGCGAAGAAGGTCGCCCTGGCATATTCCGGCGGATTGGACTCATCCCTCTGCGCCGTCCTGGCGAGAGAGAAGTACGAGGTCGAGGACCTGCTCGCGATCACCGTCGACGTGGGGCAGGGGCAGGACGAGATGGAGGCGGCGATCGCAAAGGCCAAAGTGCTCGGCATCACCCCGATTGTCGTCGACGCGAAGGAGGAATTTGCCAACCTCTGGCTGTCGAAGGCGATCCAGGCAAACTCCAGCTACGAGGGCTATCCCGTGTCGACCTCGATGACCCGCCAGCTGATCGCCGCGAAGATCGCTTCCCTGGCGCTCAAGCTTGGCTGCGACGCCATCATGGAAGGCAGCAGCGGCAAGGGCAACGACCAGTACCGAATGCACAACGTCTTCAAGCTCTTCGCGCCGCAGCTCAAGGTCCTGGTCCCGGTGCGCGACTTCGATCTGACCCGCGGCGAGGAAGAGGAACTGTCGAAGGAGCTGGGCATCCCCATCACCGAGGTGATGCAGGGCGGCGATGACAAGACACTGTGGTGCCGCAGCCTGGCCTCCGGGGCAGTCGGGCTCAACCAGCCGATTCCGGATCACGCCTGGCTCTGGTGGAAGTCGGCTTCGAAGGCGACGTCAATGCCGACGCAGATTTCCGTCACCTTCGAGCATGGCGTGCCGGTCGCGCTCGACGGGACCGAACGCTCGCTGCCAGAAATCGTCTCGAAGCTCAACGTGATCGCCGGGAGTCATGGAATCGGGAAGATCGACATCTTCGAGGACGGCATCATGGGCCTGAAATCGCGCGAGCTCTACGAGGCGCCCGCGGCCACGGTCCTCCTCAAGCTGCATCACGACCTGGAGCAGTTCTGCCTCACCAAGGAGGAGCTCGACTTCAAGGCGTTCGTCGATCAGAAGTGGGCTTACCTCGTCTATCACGGCGCCTGGTTCAGCCCGTTGAAGGAGGGGCTCGACGCCTTCATCCAGACGACCCAGGCCCAGGTGAGCGGGACCGTGACCGCCACCCTGTTCCACGGGACGATCGACCTGGACGCGCGGCAGAGCGATCACTCGCTGTTCTTCCCGGAGATCCGCGGGCTGCAGAGCCGGAGTTTCAACCAGCAATTGTGTGGGCCGGCGGCGCAGATCGCCGGGCTACCGTGGGAGGTTCTGTCCAGGCGCATGTCGAAGGTCTCGCACTGAGCCAGCAGCCCTGGGGCGGTCGCTTTAGCGAGGAGCCGGATCCTTTGATCGAGCAGTTCACGCGATCATTCGAGGTCGACCGATGGCTCTTCCGCGAGGACATCGCCGGCGGTCGCGCCTGGGCGAAGGCGCTGGTCGGGGCTGGGGTGCTGACCGCCGAAGAACAATTGCGCATCGACATCGCTCTCCGGGAGATCGGCACCGAGTTCGAGAAAGAGCTCGCCGCGGGTGAGGGCAGGGTGGCGGCCGCGGAAGACATCCACATGGCGGTCGAGAAGCGATTGCAGGAGAAGCTCGGCCCACTGGGCGGCAAGCTCCATACGGGGCGGAGTCGCAATGACCAGGTCGCCGTAGACCTGCGGCTCTTTGTCAGGGCTGCTGGTGGACGGTTGCTCGAGGCGATCGCGTCGCTGGCGTCGGCGCTGGTCGCCCGTGCCGAGGAACACATCGACACGGTAATGCCCGGCTACACGCACACCCAGCGCGCGCAACCCGTTCTGCTGGCGCATCATCTCCTCGCCTACGTCGAGATGCTTCGCCGGGACGCGGGCCGGACCGAGGATGCGTTGCGCCGGGCGGACGCCTCGCCGCTGGGTGCGGGCGCGCTCGCCGGTAGCGGTTTCCCGATCGATCGCTCCGCACTGGCCCACGAGCTCGGGTTCGCCACCGCCAGCGCCAACTCGCTCGATGCCGTGGCCGACCGAGACTTCGTGCTCGAGCTGCTGGCCGCCTGCAGCATCGCGATGATTCACCTCTCTCGACTCTGCGGCGAGATCGTGCTGTGGACCAGCGTCGAGTTCTCCTTCGCGTCGCTCCCTGACGCGCTTGCCAGTGGCAGCTCGATGATGCCGAACAAGAAGAACCCCTGCGCCGCCGAGCTGGTGCGAGCCAAGAGCGGACGGGTCGCCGGCGATCTGATGAATCTCTTGATGGTGCTCAAGGGTCTTCCGCTCGCCTACAACCGCGACCTGCAGGAGGACAAGGAGGCGCTGTTCGACGGCGTCGATACCACGCTTGCCTGTCTTCAGGTCACGGCGAGACTGGTTGAGGGCCTGCAATTCGACCGCGACGCGCTACGCACCGCCGCCCTCGAGGGACATACCCTTGCGACCGAGCTCGCCGATTACCTGGCCGCCAAAGGCATGCCGTTTCGCGACGCGCATCATCTGGTTGGCCGGATGGTTGCCCACGCCATCGCCACCGGCCGTGGCTTGGAGTCGTTCAGCCTCGCCGAGCTCCAGGAGTTTTCGCGGCTCTTCAGCGCCGACATCGTCGATCATCTGACCCTGGAAGGGGCGCTCAGATCACGCGATGTCCTCGGCGGCACGGCGCCGCGACGGGTCAGGGAGGCGCTGGCGCATGTCAAAGCGTAAGCGTCAGGAGGCGATCCTGTCGATCATCGCCAAACACCAGGTCGCGACCCAGGAAGAGCTCGTCGAGCGGCTGCATCGCGCCGGAATCCTGACCACGCAGGCGACCGTTTCGCGCGATATCGCGGAGCTCGGTCTGATGCGGGTCGCCGGGCCGGAGGGTCATTACATCAAGCCCGAAGACGGCCTGGGCGCTGCCTCGACGGCTGGCCGGGAGGAGAAGCTGCGCCGGCTGCTCCGCGACCTTCCCCTGACGGTCCGGCGCGGACAGGGGATCGCGGTACTGACCACCACGCCAGGCTCGGCCAGCCCGCTGGCGTCCGGGATCGACGGCGCCGGCTGGCCGGAGGTGCTTGGAACGGTGGCGGGCGACGACACGATCTTCGTCGCGCTCACCCTCCAGCCCCGCGCCTACGGCGGGCTCGCCCAGCGGCTGGCTCTACTGGGCGCGTACGTCCAGCCCGAAGACTAGCACCCCATGAAATCTTCGATTCCCTGGGGAGCCCGCTAGATGCCCGAAAAGATCGTCCTCGCCTATTCCGGCGGCCTCGACACGACGGTCGCGGTGCGCTGGCTGGCGCAGACCCGGGGCTTCGAGGTGATTGCGCTTACGGTCGACCTCGGGAGCCAGCCCAAGCTTGAGGTCATCCGGGAGCGTGCCCTCACGGCGGGCGCCGTCCGGGCCTACGTGCTCGATGCCCGCACGCCCTTCGTCGAGCGGTTCTGCTGGCCGGCACTCAAGGCCGGCGCCCTCTATCAGAGTCAGTACCCGCTGGCGACCGCGCTTGGGCGTCCCCTGATCGCCCAGTTGCTGGTCGAGGCCGCCGCCCGGGAGGGGGCGACCTGGGTGGGGCACGGCTCGACCGGCAAAGGCAACGACCAGGTTCGCTTCGAGGTCGCCGTCGCCGCGCTCAGTCCCCAGCTCAAGGTGCTCGCGCCGCTCCGGGATGGGATGGCCATGACGCGGGAGCAAGAGATCGCCTACGCGAGCGCCAACAAACTGCCCATTGAGGTCAAGCCCGAGTCGCCGTACAGTGTGGATGAGAACCTGTGGGGGCGCTCCATCGAGGCCGGGGTCCTCGAAGATGCTCTCCTCAAACCCCCCGAGGACGCATTTGTATGGACCTCGTCGGTGGACAACGCCCCCGCCAACTCCGCCGAAATCGAGCTCAGCTTCGAACGGGGCATCCCCACACGACTCACCACATATCCCTCCGCCTCTGGGGGAGGGCAGGGTGGGGGGGTCGCCCTGGTCGACGAGCTGAATCGGCTTGGCGGCCTCCATGGGGTCGGCCGGATCGACATGATCGAGGACCGCTTTGTGGGGATCAAATCGCGCGAAATCTATGAAGCCCCCGCGGCGGTCATCCTCCACGCGGCCCACCGCGCCCTGGAAGAGCTCGTGCTCGACGCCGAGACCGCGCGCTTCAAAGCCTCAGTTGCCGCGGAGTATGCGCGTCTCGTCTACCAGGGCAAGTGGTTCACCAGCCATCGGCGCGACCTCGACGCATACGTCGAGAGCACCCAGCGCGCCGCCACCGGTCGGGTGCGCATCAAGCTCCACAAGGGAACGGCGCAGGTGATCGGCCGGTCGTCGCCCTACTCGCTCTACCGGCCGCAGCTCGCCACCTACTCATCGGGCGATCAGTTCGACCATCAGGCCGCGGTCGGTTTCATCAAGCTGGTCGGCCTGCCCGTCCGGACGCAAGCCCAGGTGCAGGGGGCGGCCGCGACCGAGCCGCTACTTGAAGACGATCGCCATGTTGTTGAAGTCGGCCCAGGACCGCTCGAAGGCGGCCTTGCTGAACCAGTACTGGCTCCCACTGTGCCAGGGGTCGTTGACGCGGACCTGCGTCGCTGACACGCCGCTCAGCGCGACGACGTGCTCGATCAACGAGTAGCGAATCTGGATTTTTTCGTCAAAGGTCGTCCAGTACCCGACATATGGCCGATCCCATCCAGTTTCGGTCCAGGCCATGACCGGATGCCCGGCCGCGACCTCGGCGTAAATCCGGGCGGGCGTCCAGCCGTTGGCTGCCCCTTCACCGCCCTCGGCGTTGGGGACTCCGTGCGCCTGGGCGACGGCGACCAGAGGCGGATAGTAGATGCCGTAACCGGTTGGCACCAGGTCGGCGCCGTCAATGTTGCCGACGAAATTCTTGTAGGGGTTGCCCCACTGCTTCACCGTCTTGTGCCCGTTGACGATCGGCCCCATGACCGGCCCGCGGGTATCGGGTGCGGGCTGCATCGCGATCAGCTGGTTCTGTGTGTAGGTGTGCCCCATGGCCGCCAGCGCCATCTGGAGCGCAGCCGTCTCGCAGTCCAGGTTGCGCAGCTGCTTGTAGACCGGAACGGTGAAGGTGACCGTCCCGCTCGGCGTCACGACAGGAGTTGGGGTTGGACTCGGCGCGGGCGTGGGCGTCGGCGCCGGCGTGGGATGCTCGATGACGAGCAGCGAGGAGGGCGACGGCCGAGCCGCCGTCGTCGCCTGGAACCTCGGTGACGCGGCGACACCGATGGCGCCGGCCACGAGTACCACGAGCATCAAAATGAAAAGGATGGTTGTCCGCATCAGGGTGGAGGCGTCACCGGCACATAGTCCCGAGCTCCGGTCTGCGGATTGTATCGGACCTTCATGAGCTGGCCTGTGGTCGGATCGACGAAACGTTCAGCGGTTTCTTGCCAGGAACCACCGCGCGTCACAGGTGGGCGATAGCGTCCCCGCTCAAAAACCAGGGCCGCGATCACGATCAGGCCGTTAGCGAAAAGATAGATCGCGACCGGTGAGCCGACACCTAGACCAGCCAGGACGACGGCGCCAGCCACGGCCAGGATCCCGTAACCGATGATCAGGCGCTTCAGCACACTAGCTCCGGCTGGGCTCGATCACCGCCGCCGTCCCATAAGCGACGATCTCGCTCATCGTGTTGCCGATCTCGGACGAGTCATATTGCATTCGGATCACGGCGTTGGCGCCCATCGCAGTGGCGTTCTTGATCATTCGGTCGACCGCGTGCCTACGCGCGTCTTCGAGCAGCTCAGTGTATTCGGTGATCTCACCGCCGCCCAGCGAGCGCAACCCGGCCATGATGTTGCCGCCGAGGCCGCGGCTGCGGACAACGAGGCCGAAAACCTGGCCCTTCATCTCCACGATCCGATGTCCGGTGACGTCTTCGGTTGTGACGACGATCATCTCCGTCCTCCTCTAACTCCGATGGCTAGAGCCATCCCTGCTCTTCCGCGAGGCGGGCCGCCTCGGTTCGGTTGCTAACCTCGAGCTTCTGAATCGCCGAGGATAGGTAATTTCGCACCGTTCCCTCCGAGAGGAACAAGGCTTTCGCGATTTCGGCGACGCTGGCGCCGCCCTGGCCGGCGACGAGGACCTCGCGCTCGCGTTCGGACAGTGGGCTGTCTCCGGCGCTCAGAGCGGCGGCCGCCAGGCTGGGATCGACGACCCGCTCGCCCGCCATGGTGCGCCGGATCGCAAGAGCCAGCTCGTGGGCCGGCGCATCCTTCAGCATGAATCCGGCCGCGCCGCTTTCCATGGCCCGCCGCAGGAACCCAGGCCGGCCGAATGTCGTGAGAATGAGGGTCCGGCAGGCTGGGAGCGCCCGGCTCAGCTGGCCGGCGGCCGAGATGCCGTCACCACCGGGCATCTCGATGTCGAGCAGCGCGACGTCGGGCTTCGTCTGCGACGCCAGCGCGAGGATCTGATCCGCCCGGTCGGTCTCGGCGACGATTTCGATATCACCCTCCATGGCCAGCAAAGCCTTCAGCGCACCACGCACCATCGCCTGGTCCTCGGCGATTAGCACTCTAATCAATGGCTTACCGAGCGACGGATCATGTGCTCCCCGCGTCGACCGGCGCGAACGCCTCGGGTAAGGGCAGGGTGACCCTGAGCCGAAAGCCCTCGTGAGGCAGCGGCGCGGCCGTTAGCGTTCCACCGCGCTCGAGCACCCGCTCGTTCAAGCCACGCAGGCCGCTGCCCATCTCCGGGGCCCCGCCGCGGCCGTTGTCCACTACCTCGACGGTGGCATGGCCGTCATTCGCACTGATTCGAACCGAACATCGCTTCGCTTGACTATGCCGCATCACATTGGTCACACCCTCGCGCACGGCCCAGGCCATGACGGCTTCCACCACCGGCGGCAAGCCAGCGTGGTCCTGCTCGGCTCGGAATTCCATCCCTGCCGCGGTCAGGGCTTCACGCGCCCCGGCCAGCTCCGCGCTCAAGGTTGGCTGCCGGTAGCCGGTTACTGCCTCGCGCACCTCTCGCAGCGCGTCGCGAGCAACATTCTCAATGTCTTCGACTTCATGGGCGGCCAGCCCCGGCGTTGTCTTCATCAGCCGGCCAGCCAGCTCGCTCTTGAGTGCGATGACGGACAGGCTGTGGCCGAGCAGATCGTGCAGGTCACGGGCAAACCGCAGCCGCTCCTCCCCTACCGCCAGCCGCGCGATCTGTTCGCGTGCCTGGCTCAACTGCTGGTTCGCCTCGACCAGCAGTCGGCCGGCCACGGCGGCGAACCCAACCAGCAATTCGTTGAGCAGCTGACCGGTGGAGGTGGTCACGGATTCCCCGCGGGCGAGCTCGATCACCGCTGCCAGGACCGACAGGATGACGACCGCCGCCACGCCGCGCCGCCAGGGGAAGGCCGCGCCCCCCATGATGACCGCGTAGAGGAACAGACTGCCGTACTGGGGAGGGGTGCGAAGCGTGAATACGGTCAGGAGGATCGTCGCTCCCGCGACGGCCGCCAGCATAAAGCGGCGATCGGGGCCGGCGACGATCCGGATCCAGAACCATCCCCAGATCAGGGCGAGGGCGGCCAGGAGCAGCAGGCCATAGATGCGCGTCTCGGCGCTGAGTCGATCGGTCAGGAATGCACCGATCGGATAGATGAAAAACGCAAGCCAGGCCACCATGAAGAGGCGGCCCAGCTTGATCCATCGAGGGTTCAGCGCCATCGCGTCCCAGCCTAGGCGATTACTCCCTGCAAGTCGAGGCTGGTCAGGAACGTCTGCTCGGTTTTGGCGCGCGTGTCCGAGAGCACCTTGCCGTCCTTGAGCCGGATGACCCGGTCGGTCTGATTGGCGACGTCCATGTCGTGGGTCACCACCACGAAGGTCACGCCGTGCTCGCGGTTCATCCGCCGCATCAAGCCAACGATCTGCTGGCTGGTCTCGCTATCCACCTCGCCGGTTGGCTCGTCACCGAGGACGAGCGACGGCCGGTTGATCAGCGCTCGAGCGATGGCGACCCGTTGCTGCTCGCCACCCGATAGCTGGTCGGGCCGGTGATGCATGCGGTCTTTGAGGCCAACTTCGTCCAGCAATGCCGCGGCGCGCGCCTTGCCGTCCTTTCCGTTCTTGTGGTACCGCAGCGGCAGCATCACGTTCTGGAGGGCGTTCAGGCCGGGCAGGAGGTTGAAGTCCTGAAAGACAAAGCCGAGCTTCTTACCGCGAAGGTCGGCGCGCGCCCCGTCGCGGAGTTTGCCGGTGTCCACCCCATCGAGCATGATCTGGCCGCTGGTGGGCCGGAGTAGCAGGCCGAGGAGGTCGAGGGTCGTGGTCTTGCCGCTTCCCGAGCGGCCCACGATCGAGACGAACTCTCCGGCCTCGATCGAGAGGCTGAGGCCGTCCACCGCCTTGACGGTCGTGGTGCCCTGCTTGTAATGCTTGGTCAATTCGTTCAGTTCGATGCTTGCCATGTGAATACCCCCTAGGCCGCCCGCAGCGCGCGCACCGGATCCATCCGGGAGGCACGAAGGGCGGGGATGATGCCGGCGATCGCGCCGAGCCCGACCGAGAAGACGATGGCGATGATCACCAGGCGCCACGAGACCAGGAAGAGGCTGAGGTTCGCTGCCGCCGTCGCCGCATTGACGAGGCTGGTGATTCCCCAGCCGAGGAGCAGTCCGATGCTGCCACCGATCGCGCCGATCAGGGTCGCCTCCAGCAGGTATTCGCGCAGGATGTGACGGGTGTGGGCTCCAATCGCTTTCTTGAGCCCGATCTCTCGGACGCGCTCGGTGACCGCCATCAGCATGGTGTTGATGACAGACAGGCCACCCACGATCAGCGCCAGGAGCGCGGCTCCGGTGGTGATCGCCGTGAACAGGGCGCCGCCGGACTTGAAGCTATTGACGATCGTGCTGGGCTTGGTCGCCTTGACGCCGCTGACCTGGTTGTTGATGCTGTCGGACAGATTGTCCAAATTGACGCCCGGCTTGCCGTAGACGGTCATGCCGGTGACCAGCGTGCTGGTGTCGATCCGGTCCCGAATGGCGGCTGGCAGACTGTCCTTGAGCAACATCTGGGCGTCCGTGAGGTTGATGAACGCGCCCGTGTCCGGGCCGGTCTGGGTCTTGGCCAGCACCCCGACCACAGTGAAGCTGTGGTTGACGAAGTCCGCCTTCGCATCGGACGGCCGGACCGGCAGGTCGATGGTGCTGCCGGCGCTCTTGCCGAACTCATGGGCGAAGTCCGAGCCTAGAACGACCTCCCCCGAGGACGTGACGTCGCGACCCTGCACCAGGGTCGTCTTGACCGCTGAGTAATCGTTGGCCCGCGGATCGTAGGACGTGATGTAATCCGGCAGCCCGAAGGAGACCGTTTGCACCGATCCCGGCTTGGCCTGGACCTGGATCTCCCCAAACGCGGCCGCGACGCCGCTGACTTGCTCGACCTGAGTGACCGTGCTGAGCGGGAGCACGCTGCTGCCACCAAAGGCGCTCGCGCCGGCGGCCGTCACCTGGATGTTGGAACCGAAATAGGTAACGCCGCCGTCGAGTAGGGCGTTGAACTTCTCGGCCATCGCGCCCATCGTGACCAGCGCCAGGACGCCGATCACGATGCCGCTGATGGTAAGGGTGTTGCGCAGCTTTCGCCGCGTCAGATTTCGAATGATTTCCATGATTCCTCCTCTTCTACGATCGTTGCCGGCCCTCCGGGGTGGTTGTCGATAGGCCGCTGATTGACGGTATCGCCGTACCGATGGTTTAACCAGTCGCACCGGTCAGCTATTCCGCATGACACGCGTCATGCGGGTATTCGAGCCCTTCCTCGACCACGCGCCCTTGCCATAAGGTTGAGGCCATGAAGGATGCGCCAGACGAACTCGAAAAAGATCCCAAGGCTTCCGCGAAGGCACCGGCCGATTCGAAAGTGCCCCCCGCGAGCGAAACCTGG
>Ga0209577_10001279_pt1 | contig 25058 bp, 20 predicted proteins | sample GraSoiAngelo_109_FD_185874 | JGI IMG/M metagenome (GOLD analysis project Ga0209577, IMG submission 185874) | Grasslands soil microbial communities from the Angelo Coastal Reserve, California, USA - 14_0903_12_20cm (SPAdes) (version 2) | ecosystem: Environmental > Terrestrial > Soil > Grasslands...
GGCTTCGGTCGGTGATGTCATCGTCAAGAACCCGAATATCCTTCACGGCACACCCGTATTCCGGGGCACGCGGGTCCCCTTTCAGGCTCTCCTGGACTACCTCAAAGCAGGAGACTCTCTGGACGAAATTCCTCGAGGATTTTCCCTCGGTCAGCCGCCAAGACGCCATCACCGCGCTTGAGGACGCCAAGGCCGCACTTGTCGGCCAGCTTGGATGAAGATCCTTCTTGACGAATGTGTTCCCCAGCGTCTGCGGAATCACTTGCCCGGTCATGAGTGCCAATCCGCTCGATACGCTGGTTTCGGAGGACTCGAGAACGGCGATCTCCTGACAGCCGCAGAAGCCGCCAAATTCGATGTGTTGCTCACTGTGGATCGCGGCTTTGAATACGAGCAGAATTTAGGCGGGCGACAAATCGCTATCCTTATTGGATGTAGCGCCTACACCCAGCCTGCTTCCCTGCGACAACCCGGAACAACCGCTCAGCAACAGAAACAAAGTGGGCGGGAGCCCTGCTCATCGCCATGCCGGATCCCGAGTCGGTTTCGATCACATACAGGTTGGGGCTGCCTCGGATGGTTCATTTCGGCAGGTCCAGAATCACCACGCGCGGGCGATAAATATTCATATTGGCAATGGTTTTCGCGAGAACCATCGAATTGCACGCATAAGTCAATGCGATCTTGCTTTCCGAGAATTCGGTGTGTTCCTTTACCGCATAACAAAAGGTGTCTTTGTCGTAGCCCGAGCGGTCGCGCTTCATTTCTGGGAACTCGTAGATCGTGCGCGGCGCGGACCATGGCCCGACCGGAGAGTCCGCGGTCCTCGCAACTGCGCGCGGCGAAGGAAATTCAGGACCGGTTGAAATCGCCAACCACTTCTTCATCGGAGGGTGGTAGCGAACCGACATTTCGCTGATGGGTTGGTCGATCACCTTCTTGGCGTCCGGGCCCGCCAGTCCCACCGTCCAGCGATTGTCGTTTCTGAGATACTCCCAGCTGCCAGACGGGTTGGCCATCTTGCCTTGTGGCGTTCGCATGACGGCCATAAATCCCTTGCCTTCTCCCTCACTGACTTGCGTATACCAGATCAGGTATTTTCCTTCAGGCACGAGCGAAACACCGGCCCAAAGCCGCGCGTCGGTAAGGTCCTGGACGGCGATCTCCCAACTGTCGGGTGATGCCTGGGCGTTGCCGATTGTCGCTAGCTTCGTACCAACAATTTCGAATCCGAAGGCGTCGCCGGGGCCCGCTCCGGGCTTATTGCGCACTGCCAGCAGACAAATAGAAAGCCTTGCATCCTGCAGGAATCCATCGAGCGGCCAGTACCATAGCTCGTCTGTCCCCGTGTCAAAAAACGAGCGCGGCTTGAGATCGGTTGCCTTCTGCCAGAAGTACTGCATCTCGCAAGGTGAACCCGTTTTGCACCGGGAAAGGCCGATGCTGTTCCGAACCATGGTTTTCGATTCGCTGCGCAGTTTCGTTCCACGATCTCCCACGAATGTGTCACCAAAAAACCAAAGGCTTGTCGTGGGCGTAAGCGGGAGCGAATACGCATCGTCGGCGCCCAACCAGCCGTCGGTGTAGCTGAATTCAGGCAGAGGGCGAAGTAAACCGGCATCGTGGGCAGCTGTCTTGGAAGACGAAGCTGGCATCCAGCCCAAAAGTACCGACAGGGAGATAAGCAGAAGTGTGAACTGTTTCACGGCATAGGCATTTCGCGCCGTACGTTCACTCGGGCACATTCGCCAGGAGCTCATTTCAGTCCGGCAATCTTCACTCGAATGAATTTAGGTGTCCGCGTAAGAATCCGGTGTGCCGGTTCCGGCAGTGACGGTACGGGTTTGGGCCGTCAACCCAGCCGGAGCATACACGACGAACGTGCAGGTCAGGAGAAACCCGAGCGAGACGCGGTAGAGCGGCATGAAGTGGGTCTTTCTCATGGCCCCTCCTGTAAATGCCATCCAGGCCTTCGCGAGAACTGACCGGTCGGAACGAAAGGCTACCAACGCTCCAGATCATAGGTCAAGCCAACCATGATTGTTTACCTAAGATTAGATCATAATCGGGATAGAAGAGGAGCTAAGCGACCAGAATTATGATCTAATCAGGTCACGTTGTTCGCGGCCTGTTAATCCGTTGGGGGCAGCTGTGAGAGAGGAAGGCGTTTCATCACAAAAGGCGTGGAGTCGCAGGTCTTTTTTGAAGGTTGGTGCGGTCGCCGGTGTCGTTCCCAGGCTAATGCATTTTCCTACGACCGCGGCCGGCCCTCCATCCCCTAGGCGCCTGCCTCCGGTCCCGGTCGTGGAGGACCTTCGCGGAGACCGGCTCGTTCATAAGCTCAGAGACCTCTATTGTTCGCCCGCCGCGCAAAACGAATTTGGATATGTCCAGGCGGCAAAATCGGTGTCGGGAATTACAGCCCTTTCCTTGCCACCATTCGGATGTTGTGGAGTACCGGACACGCCCTGGAGCCCGGGATTTCTCCTTTCGTGCGAACTATTCGTGAATGGCCGAATCCTTCTCTCGTATCCCGATGGCGGTGATGAGATCGCTTTCACCTGGTATCCGCACCGGATCGTGCGTGAGACCCAAGCGGATGGTCTGAAGTTCTCCACCGAGACGTTCATGCCCGCGAAAAGGCGGGCGGCTGCGGAGGTCATTCGAATCACAAATCTGGGCGGTACAGCGCGAACGATCTCCTTGGGTTTTGATATGCGCGCCGCCGTCGCTAAGAAGACGACCTCGTGGCTCACCTATTCGCCCGGTGAGGCGGACAATCGCATTCACTGGGATGCTTCCCGCCGGTGTCTGATCTTTGAGGCTCAGCACAGTCAAGCCATTTCCGTGCAAGGCATTCTCCCTAAGGCCAACCGCCTCGATTCAGGGCGGATGCTGGTTCTCGAAGTGTCGCTTGGTCCTCGAGAAACGAAGGAAGTGACCTACGTGAACGCGGTCGACGCCGAACAGCAAGCGGCACTTGCGACGTATGACCATCTGCAGGCGAATTTTGCGCAGGTCCTCGAAGAGAATGCTCAGGCGTTCAATAGCTTGCTGCGCTCCGCCGTTACTCCCGGCAATGCGGATTTTTCGGGCCATCTTCCACAACTGGAAACCGATGATGAATCCCTTTGGAAACTTTATCAGGCGGGATTCAGAAACCTGATCTTCGCACGCCGAGCTTCTCCGGATTCGAGGTATGGGACTACCTACCTCACCCTGGGCGGCCGCGTGTTGCCTACTCTGAGCTTTCCCTGGGATACCTCTTTGACTTCCCTGAGCCTGGCCTTGCTTGATCCGGAAGCACTGCGCCGGCTCGTTGAGGCCTGGTTCCTCGAGGACATGCACCATCATCTCGCCACAGACTATGTCACCGGAGAGGGAGTCGGACCGTGGTATGCCGTCAATGACATGGCCATCGTGCGCTGCGCACAGAACTATCTGCGTGTGACCGGCGATTTCGCTTGGCTCGATAAGCGCATCGATAATAAAACGGCGCTCGATTATCTCGTATTTCACGCAACGTATTGGAAACAACTCGACAGCGCTTCTCATGGCCTGGGCGACTACGGCAAACTCGAGAATCTCTTGGAAGTTGTCAGCACGTATCTACACGAGGTCGCCGGCATGAACGCCGGCAATGTTTCTTCGATGCGCTTCGTCGCGGACTTGCTCGAGCGGCGCGGTGATTCCTTTCAGGCATCCCGGCTTCGCGTCGAGGCGAACGAGCTGGCTAAACGAATCAACCAGAAACTCTACGTTGCCGGAAAAGGCTGGTGGAAGTGCGGGCAGCCAGAGGGCTCCTTTGTCGAAGTCCGACACTGTTATGATTTCCTTTCCGTGCTAGACAATATGTTTGAAGATCTGAGCGATACCCAGAAGGAAGAAATGAGCCGGTTCTTCTGGAGAGAACTCCACAGTGATTGTTGGATGCGAGCACTTTCACCGGATGACGTGGACGCGACCTGGAATATCCGTCCAGACCACAGCTGGCTGGGAGCCTATTCCGCGTGGCCGCCAGTCACAGCGAAAGGGCTTTACAAAACGGATTCTTCCGCGCGCGTGTCGGTTTGGGTGAAAAACCTGGCCGCGGCGGGGAACCAAGGTCCCATCGGACAGGCCCATTTTGTTGAAACAGCCTTCCCGCCAGAACAGGGAGCCGCCTACAAATGTCCGACCGATGCACCCTACCTCAATGATTGGTGCTGCATCTCGGGAGGAGGATTCACGGACCTTGTGATCGATACGCTCTTCGGGGCGGAGTTGACCTTGTTTGAGGGAATTAAAGTGCACTCGCGGCTTGCGGACTTTGATCCACGGGCGCGCCTTGTCAACCTGCGCCATCAAGCGAAGAACTATGTGATTTCGTCGAACGAAGCAAGGCTTTCTGGAAACTGAGGAGAAAGCACGTTGAGGGCTTTGGCGATTGATCTGGGCGGCACCCACGCCACGTGCGGCATCGTCGAAGACCGGACGATCTTGGCGCAAGAAGCCATTGCTGCGGATTGTGTCGAAGGCCTCGCGGCGTTGCTGCCCTCTATCCAGGATACTTTGCGCAAGCTTGCAAAAGAAAACGGGCTCTCCCTCAAGAGCTGCGAGGGTGTGGTCGCGGGATTCCCTGGGCTTGTGGATACCCGCGCGGCACGAGTGCTCTCGACAAACGCAAAGTATGAGGATGCTCCAGGACTCGATCTCGCCGCTTGGGGGCGCCAGGCTCTCGGTCTCCCGCTCACGATTGAGAACGACGCGCGCATGGCATTGCTCGGGGAAACCTACGCCGGAGCCGCCCGGGGTTTCACCGAGGTCGTCATGATAACGCTGGGCACGGGTATAGGCGGCGTGGCGATGATCGAAGGAAAACTGCTTCGGGGAAAGCACGCGCAGGCTGGCTGTTTAGGAGGCCATATCCCTGTTCTCTTTACTGGACGCCGCTGCACCTGCGGTGCGATTGGATGCGCGGAAGCGGAAGCGGCAGGCTGGTCGCTTCCGCTGATTCTAAAAGAATGGCCGGGGGCCTCCAGGAGCGCGCTGTCGAAATACCAAAAAGTCGGATTCAAGGAGCTGTTTAAAGAGGCGGCAGCCGGTGATTCCGTGGCGCTGGCGGTTCGAGATCGATGCCTAGGCGTCTGGTGTGCTGCTGCGATCGCCCTCGTGCATGCCTACGACCCCGAGATCATTGTGCTTGGAGGAGGAGTGATGAAAAGCGCCCTGAGTATTATCCCGATCCTCCAATCTCATGTTGAAAAATACGCGTGGACACCCTGGGGCAAAGTGCAAGTCCGGGCTGCTGAACTGGGTAACAACGCAGCTCTTTTAGGGGCCGTCCCGTTGCTCTCGGAAAAGCGGCGCAGCTAACTTGGACCATTCTTTGGTCCGATCGGTCGAGAGCGGCGCTCTCCTCATCAGACACGCATGACCTGTATTTGCGCTGCTTCGAAAGGGGCAGTCATCTCGTCGGTTGCGCCCGAATCAGTAATCAGAATGTCGAGGTCGGAAGTGGGACAAATGCGCCAACCTGCAACGATGCCGAACTTGCTGTGATCGACGACGGCGATTTTCCTTTTAGCGTGCCTGACCATCGCTGAATTGAGCTGCGCTTCGTCAGGATTGTAGCAACTGACCCCCCATTCCGCGTCGATGCCATCCGCGCCGATAAAAAGCGTGTGGATTTGCAGCCGGCCGAGGCTCTGGGCAGCTGTGGATCCCACCAGCGAAAACCATTCTCCGCGCAAGTGTCCTCCCGTGACGAATACCTCCAAATCCTTGCGTTTGGAAAGCTCCATGGCCACGTTGACCGTGCTTGTCACCACAGTAATTTTCTGATTGAGGGGCAGCCCGCGAATGACTTCCGTGGTGGTGGTCCCGGGAGTCAAGGCGATGACTTCTCCCTCCTTGATTAGCCCGGCTGCCGCCCTTCCAATCCTGCGCTTTTCCTCCGCGTATCTCTTGACCTGCGCTTGAAACGAATGGTCGTTGCGAAATGGCTCGTAGAACAAGGGCTCGATCGAGACAGCGCCGCCGTGCGTGCGGCGGAGCAAGCCTTGTCCTTCCAGGGTGTCCAAATCGCGGCGAATCGTGACAAGCGAAACGTCCAGCTCCTTGCTCAAGCCTTCCACTGATACGGAGCCGGTTTTTTGCAGGGCTTTGAGAATAGCCGCAAGCCGAACCTGCTGCTTATCCGGGCTTTCGGCCTCCCGGTCAACCGAGACGCCCATGTTCCCTAACCCCCTGTCGATCCGGCTTCGTTTGTTCAACTTCAAGTCTCCTCGAGAATGGACGGGCCGTCACAGCCAGAAAACGTTCGCGAATTGCATAGCGTTATATCGCGAATCCCAGAGAAATTCCAAACGCTTCACGCTCGCATTTCAAGACCGAGACAGCTTCGGACAGCAAGAGTCCGCATGTGGAAACGGTTTCCGCGACTACCTCGGGCAGAGTCTGATCGAAAAGTCGCCGGATTTTGGCTCACGGCAAAAACGCGGTTAGAGCCGGTGAAAATGAGAAGGCCTTGACATGATTAGCCATTCCAGATACTTTTCACTTACGATTGTGGCATAAACGAAACTTTTTGCGCTTTCGTTTGATTATATTGGAGCGACTGCGAGTCGCGTATCGAAGGAAAAGGGGCACTTTGCGTGATCGAGCATGGTGCTCGCCAATTTCTTGAAGCTGATGAAAGAGGAAACCTATGTGTTTTATCAAGATACCGTATCTTCCGCTGCAAGCCAGGTGGCCCTCTTGTTTCCGCAGCCGAACGCTACCCAGTTAAACCGCCTGGGGCATCGCTCGGGCAGTTAATGTATCGTTGGCCAGCCTGTGGCGGCCATTGAAAAAGACTCATGCCCAGGAACTCCAATTACGACAAGCATCCTTGCATTCCCATTCATGGGTGCGGCTCAGAGTGCTCGATGGGTTGGCGGGACATTATCTCAAGGCTCCAGGGGACGTTAAGGGAGAACCGCTCCGTCCTCTGCGTAGAGTGCTATCCGGGCGCTTTCGAGAACTCGATCAGAGAGCCGTTAGAAAAAGGGTTGCGACCGGATCGAGTCATCTATTCCCCGGATCTGCTCAAACCCGCCTCCGAGGTCGATAGAATGCTCGAGAACGTGTTGGGCGACGACCCGGTGTTTGGCCGTATGAGTGATGTCACCTTGGAGAATTTCTTCGATGAAGCAAGTCTCGGTTCAGCACGAGCGACGGTTGAAGCGTGGCACAGGGGCTTGCTCCTCGTAGTTGGTGTCGGCGCAGCGCTCGTTTGTCCGAATGCAGACATTCTAGTGTATGCAGACATGGCGCGCTGGGAGATCCAAGGGCGCCAGCGGCGCAATGAGATCTCCAACCTCGGAGCTGACAACCTCACCGAGAGTCCCAGCCTGAAATACAAGCGGGCCTTCTTTGTGGATTGGCGCGCCGCGGACAGGCTAAAAAAAGACCTTCTACCGAAAGCGGATTTTTTGCTGGATACAAATGCCGCGATTCCGAAGTTGGTTAGTGGAAGGGCGGGGCGGGCAGCTTTGAGAACAGTGGCGAAACGTCCCTTCCGTGTAGTCCCCTACTTCGACCCCGGTCCGTGGGGCGGGCACTGGATGGAGGAGGTCTGTGACTTGCCCAACGATGCACCGAATCACGCCTGGTGCTTTGATTGTGTTCCCGAAGAAAACAGTCTGCTGCTTGGCTTTGGCGATGTCCGGATGGAGTTGCCGGCTAGCGACCTCACGTTTTTGCAGCCTCGGGAGCTCCTTGGGGACTTCATCTATTCTCGCTTCGGGACCGAGTTTCCCATCCGTTTCGATTTTCTCGACACCATGGATGGCGGAAATCTATCCTTGCAAGTACACCCGCGCACAGAGTACATCCGCCGGCAATTCGGAATGAACTACACACAGGACGAGAGCTATTACCTGCTGGATGCTGCAGCAGATGGTTGCGTCTATCTCGGCCTCAAGACCGGTATGGACCGCCAGGCCATGATGCGTGAGCTGCGGGCGGCGCAGGAAGGAGGACCACCGTTCCGCGCAGAAGACTACATCAACCGATTTCCCGCCCGGAAGCATGATCACTTTCTCATTCCTGCCGGCACGGTCCATTGCTCGGGCAGGAACAGCATGGTTCTCGAAATCAGCGCGACACCTTACATATTCACATTCAAGCTGTGGGACTGGGGTCGGCTCGGTTTGAATGGCCAGCCGCGACCGATTCATATTGACCACGGAGAAGCAAACATTGCATGGGAAAGAAACACGGAGTGGGTCCGGCGGAGTCTAGTTAACCGCGTAGAGCCGAGGTCAGCCGGCCAAGGGTGGAAGGAAGAACGCACCGGACTTCACGAACTCGAGTTCATCGAGACCCGCAGATGCTGGTTTACCGACGTAGCTCCTCACGATACTCGCGGCACAGTAAACGTACTGAACTTGGTCCAAGGCAGAGAAGCAACTGTTGAAAGTCCAACAGGAGATTTTGACCCATTTGTGGTCCATTACGCGGAGACGTTTATCGTCCCTGCGGCTGTTGGCAGCTACACCATTCGGCCCAGCGGAGAATCGCGCGGATCAAAATGCGCAACCATCAAGGCCTTTGTCCGAGCTTGAATGAGATCGCGTCCGGTGCGCTTGGCGGCATTGAAGCTGTTCAAGGTGGTCTGGCGAAAAGAAAAAGCTCGCCTGTCGACGTCGGCCAGGGATGTTCCCATTGGAGGAGCCATGCATTTACCCCTCTCGGGCACGGGGTCAAACACCTTTACCTCAAAATCGCAATCTTTGGGCTACGTCACACTGTTGGCAGCCATCACCGCTATCTCCGGCTTTCTTTTTGGATTCGACACCGCGGTGATTAACGGAGTCCTGCTGCTTCTCCGGCGCCAGTTCGCGCTTTCTAATTTTCAAACAGAAGCTGCGGCCAGTTCCTTGTTGTTAGGGTGTCTGCTGGGAGCGGCTGGCGCGAGCATGATCGGAGACCGTTATGGGCGCAAGAAGTCACTCATTTTCTCCGCGGTTCTGTTTGCCGTTTCTTCTCTGGGAGCTGCCGTAGCCAACACCGTTACGGCGTTCTCCGCGGCGCGGCTTGTCGGGGGCCTTGCTATAGGCCTCGCGTCTGTGCTTACCCCGGTTTACATTGCCGAAATCTCCCCGTCCAAGAACCGCGGAACCCTGGTGTCGCTGAACCAACTCGCGATTGTGATCGGTATTCTGTCGGCTTATCTCGTCAACTGGCGACTCTTGAGGCTGGGCGACGCCAGTTGGAGATGGATGTTGGCTGTGGCGGCTGTCCCTTCTCTTGCATTTCTTGTGGGACTCCTGGCAATTCCCGAGAGCCCCCGCTGGCTAATCAGCAGCGGCCGACTTAGGGAAGGAGGAGGGGTTCTGGCACGAATCTTCGGCGAACAGGTGGCACAAGAACAAATAACAGCGATAAACAAAGCTATTTCCAGCGAAGAAGGCTCCTGGCGCGAGGTGTTCTCGCTAAAAATGCGCAAGCGGCTGGCTGTCGGAATTGCCCTAGCTCTGTTCTCCCAGATCACCGGCATTAATACCGTGCTCTATTACGGCTCCATCATCGCGAGCGAGCACTTTCCAGGGCAGTCCCCGGGTAGGGCATTGGCGGTGAACGTGATCATCGGCGCGGTGAATCTTATCTTCACGATTTTCGCGATGGTCTTTCTTGATCGATGGGGACGTCGAACCATCTTGATGACGGCGAGTGGCGGAATGGGATTCGCCCTGGGCGTGCTGGTTATTGGTTTGAACATCCGCAACGCCCCAGCGGCTCTGATGCTGGCGAGCATCCTTCTGTACGTCGCCTTTTTTGCCCTAGGAATGGGACCCGGCCCCTGGTTGATCATCTCAGAGATCTATCCCACGAAAGTAAGGAGCCGTGCCGCTTCGATTGCCACGTCGACTCTTTGGTCGGGAACACTGCTAGTGACGTTCACTTTTCTGACGCTCGTGAACAAGCTGAGGCTTTGGGGAACGTTCGCGATTTATGGGGTGCTCTCGCTCATTTGCTTCCTATACGTTTGGAGAGTGGTTCCGGAAACGAAAGGCCGGACGCTTGAGCAAATTCAAGAAGCGTGGGGCAAGTAGGATGATGGACCGATTCCGTCGCAGGAGGTTCTTGAGAGAACATTAGCGGTTTCCGGTGCCGCTGCTGCGACAGCTGCCAAGCAGGCACAAGCTAAGGGGCTTTCAAGAACCCCCGAATCTCCAACCGGGAATACACGCAGAAAGGATGCGGATTTTCGATATGCGCCGCGCGTTTCACAGGGGCACTCTGGGGTTAGGCGTGTCTTCCTTGCCGCGCGGCGGAACTCGCGTCATTCGGAACCTCTTGTAACCTCCTATGCCGCAAGGATTTAACATCCGTGAAGCGCCTTGCCGTCGACAGGGAACTCCCCAAAACGAAGGGCGCTTTGGCGGCAAAAGAAACGAAATGATGATTGTTACTGCCGGAAACGCTCATGAATATGTTGACTTGGGTCTCAGAAGGACGTTAACATGCACGCAATTTTCGGGTGCTGGCTATCGCGATTTTGGTTGTCGAATAGGTGCAGGCAGGAGTCACGATGACAGGAACTGCGAATCTCGGTGGCCCCAGGCGCACAGGGATTGAACCTTTGCTCCAGGTCGCGATTTTCTTAGCCACGTGCTTCCCGCTCGTGCGGCCGGTCTCGGCGCAAGTATTCGATACCGGCACAATCGCTGGTCTGGTGACCGACCCATCTGGCGCGGTGGTTCCTCACGCGACAATTACCATCACCAATGTTGGGACTTCCATCGAAAGAATGCTCGAGACCGATCACGGTGGAAATTTCGTTTCGTCCGCTCTTCCTTCTGGAAACTATGTGGTTTCCGCTACCGCGGTCGGCTTCGGAAAAGCCACCAGCCAAACCATCGTTCTCAACGTGGGGGCAACGGTACAGGTGAATTTGGCACTAACGGTGACGGGCGCCTCGGAGAGGATCGTTATTACCGGCACGTCCACGACCGTCGATACCTCGTCAACCGCAACGGGCACGACGCTGGACTCCAATCAGATCGCCAACCTTCCGGTCAACGGCAGGGACGTGAGTGACTTTCTTGAGATTGCTCCCGGGTCGATCAACTCGACGGGATTTTTCCAGGGTAGTGTCAACGGACTTGAGAACGTCTTTACCGGACTGAATATCAAAATCGACGGACAGAACGCGTCTCGCGGCGATATCAACGGCTTCCTGGAAACGGAAGGCCAAGAACAAGCCCGAGTTACCCGTGCGAGCGTAGATAGTATCCAGGAAATCGATTTCACTAATAACGGGTACAACGGGGAAAGCGGTTTTTCGCTTGGCCCGCAGATGAACATCGTCACCAAATCAGGAACCAATGAGTACCACGGCACGGTGTTTGATTTCTTCCGCAATGACGCCCTGGATGCCAAGGATTTCTTCGAGAACGCCACAACCGGCCTGCCGAAACAACCTTTACGAATGAATCAGTTCGGCGGTAATCTCGCAGGCCCGATCGTCAACAACAAGCTTTTTTTCTTTACCAACTACGAGGGTGTTCGTCAGCGCATCACCAATATCAACGCGCTCAATGAGACTTTGAGCGCGTACGCTCGATCGCAGTTCAATGCGGCCATGCAGCCCGTTTTAGCGCAGATGGCGCCCTTGCCGGCCGGCTGCACTACCATTCCGGCGCCTGTCTCGTGCGCGGTTCCGAACACGGATGCGGGAAACGGTCACGGAGCAAACCTCGTCTTTGATCCGGCTGCTCTTCCTTTATCCCTGCGTGAGGATACCGGGTCTGTCCGCATGGACTATCAAATTTCGGATATGGACCGCTTGACGGGCCGGTACAACATCAGTGACTCGCTGACCAACGACACCATAGGCCTTAACCAGGGCCAATTGTCACCGCAAGCGCTGAGGACTCAATTCGGGAAACTCGACGAGGCCCACACCTTCAGTCCCACCCTTGTCAATGAGTTTAGTGTGGCCCTCAACCGTTTCTATTCCGACACCAATTCCAACACACCCAAGCCGCTCGTTGGGTTCGCCGGTTTCTTTACCAATCTAGGCTCTCTGCCCGGACCGAATACCTTCAACCAGATCACCCCATTCGCGGTCTTCGAAGTGTTTGACAGCGTGAGCAAAACGGCTGGGAAGCATACGATAAAGTTTGGCGCGCAAATCCGGGTCAACAGGCTGAATGAGTGGCTGCGCCCGCAACAAACCTACTATTTCGGCAGTTTTTCTGATCTCGAAAACGACAACCCTTTTGTCCTACAGAAAATTGGATTCCCGGGGTTTGTCGGCATTCGCAATTCCAACTGGGACTTCTATGGACAGGACGATTGGAAGATTACCCGCAAACTCACCTTTAGCGTGGCGCTTCGCTACGAATACAACACGGCGTGGACGGAGGGCCACGGCCGGTTCGAGAATTTCGACGTCGCCACCCAATCGTTTCTTCCCGCCGGCCAAACGTATAACGCACCGAAAACCGATTTTGCGCCCCGGATTGGATTTTCCTGGGATCCGCTTGGCAAGGGAAAAACAGTCGTCCATGGATACGGCGGAATTTTCTACATGCCCATGCAGTTTGGCTTCGGGCTGGTCACCAACATACCGGCACTTTCGAATTACAACGTAAACGTCTTTCAAGCCATCTTTGCGAACCCGCCGTTTTCGATCGCCTACCCATCACCCAATCCGCCGCTGCCGGCAGGGACACAAAACGTGAACGCCTTCCCGAAGAATCCTAAAGATCCGTATTCCACGAACTGGTTGTTTGGTGTTCAGCAGGCAGTGGCGCAAAACACAGTTCTGACCATAAATTACACGGGAAACAAAACTCAGCACATGCAAGCTGGCGTCAGCTTTGCCGCTCCCAACGCCAATCCCGCCAACGCCGTCACGTTTGCTCGTCAATTTTCCGGCTTTGCCAACGAAAACCTCAATTACGACACGCTGTCCTCGAATTACAACGCGCTGCAAGTGCAACTCCGGCGCAATGCCGGGCGGCTCACGCTCGAAACGAACTATACCTGGTCGCACGAAATCGATGACTTGGTGAACGTCTTCGGCGGTTGGTCGGATCCCTTGAACCCCAGCATTGATCGCGGCAGCGGCGACTGGGACGTGCGGCACAATCTGACGGCCAGCGCAGTTTATAACCTGCCGGAATTCAAGAACTCCGGTTTGCTAGTACGGAATGCGTTCGGCGGATGGCAAACATCCTCCATACTTCAAACGCGCTCAGGGCTTCCAGCAAACGTCCAACTCATAAGCGGCTTCTTTGGACTGCCCATGCGGCCGGACTATGTGTCCGGTCAGAGCGTGTACTTTTCCAACGTCCATTGGCCGGATTCAAGCTATAACATCAACGCGTTCGCCATCGAACCAACCTACAACGGGCAATGGGGCCAGGTGATCGGAACCGTGGGGCGCAACGCCGTTCGGGGCCCCGCATTCTTCCAATGGGACTGGTCCTTGATGAAGAATTTTCCGGTCACAGAAAGGTTGAAGCTGCAATTCCGCGCGGACCTCTTCAATCTTTTGAACCATCCTAATTTCGGTGGCCCGGACGCCGGCATTTGCACAGCGGTTGCAGCGGCGACGACCACGTCTCCAGCCTCCTGCACGGCGAACCCCAATTTTGGCCGCGTTGGTGGAACCATCGCCGACGTGAACGGAAGTCAGATTGGCACAGGCACAGCGCGCCAGGCGCAATTTGCCCTGAAGCTGATGTTCTGAGACGCAACCGGCTGCTTCGATGGTCCTTCGTGCCGATGCCTATAGCGACTCGCCGTAGTGACTCGGTCGCTGCCAGGTACTTGGAGTACAGTAGACAGCGAAGACGAGATTCTGCCGATGCGCAGGCTGCCCGAATCCCTCAACGTGCGTAAAACGGTGCGAGAAAAACTCGCGATGAGAACGCCTTGCATATCCGAGGAAGGGCGCGGTCGTTATCGGAGTCAACACATGATGCAAATGGACTGGGCCAAGGGGCTGTTGCGCCCTGACGTGGAAGTCCGCGAAAGTGTTAAGACGCTTGGGCAACTGAGCGGAATCTTCGCAAACACAAAAGCCTTGCGCGAAATGGATCCAACTACAGTCGTGTACCGGGTTCAGGCTTGGTGTCCTATTCCCGAGGGTACGGAAGGAGGGCTGTTCTGGGGAACCACTGTCGTCGAACCGGGGCTGGTTGACTCTGAGTACTTCATGACGCACGGACACTTTCACCTGAAGCGCGATCGCACGGAGTACTACGGGACCATCGAAGGGGAAGGCGCGCTGGTGCTGATGGATGAAACCCGAGCGACGTGGATGGAGCCAATGGCCGCTGGAACTGTTCATTTCATACGCCCGAGGGTCGCCCACCGGGTCGCAAACATTGGCAAGAGCCCACTCCGATTCGTTGCCTGCTGGCCAAGTGACGCAGGGCATGATTACGAATCGATTCGCACATATGGGTTCGGTGCGCGGCTTCTCAATGTCAGGGGTAGCGCGATGCTCGTCAAAAGCGATGCGTGATTTCGCCCAGTCGCTCAAGGTTTTCATGTCTGAGCAAGAATTTGATCCAGGCATCGACGTCCGCTTCTTGAAAGCCGGCATGAACTTCGAGTACGGGCCCGGAGTCTATGGACCCAGGCCGGAATACCGTTCGCTAGATGCGATTCGGGGTAGCCTCCGAGATCCGAACTGCACCGGACCTGACCCGGTATATGCAATTGCTATGGACGTCGGCCGAGTCGATGACCGCGATGAGCTGGTCAGGCGAATGTTGCTCTTTGGCATCGTCATGTACGCCAAAGGAAGGTTGGGAGATGGTCCCGTTCAGAGTCAGGGCCACGTTCACGCTGTGTCGCCGCATTGTGGATGGTCCACCCCAGAGTTGTTTGAGATCTGGGAAGGCCGCGCCATTGTCTATGGCCAAGAGAACTCAGAAGATAATCCCGGCCGATGTGTCGCGATCGAAGCAGAGCCGGGCGACCGCGTCGTCATGCCTCCCCGTTGGGCTCATTTCGTGGCAAATGCCGATTCGCAATCGGTCCTGATCTTCGGGGCCTGGTGCGACCGTCAATATGGCTTTGACTATGCGCAAGTGCGCGCCCACGGCGGGCTTGCGTGGTTCCCCTTGATGCCGGACGGCGGCACAATCAATTGGATACCGAATTCAACATATTCAGTGTCGAAACTGGATTGCAGGAAAGCGCGGACCTATCCGGAACTGGGCATTCACCGAGGGATGCCCATCTACAATCACCTTCAAAGTGATCCGGAGTCTATTCAGTGGATTTCCAATCCCGCCAGGTTCGCCAAATTGTGGCAGCGGTTCCAACCCTAATTGTCCGTAGGTTTGAATTGCACTGAATAGGTATAGAAGATCTGAAGTTCTTCTTCTGTTCTGTCGTCTCCGTTGGTTCTAAGCGTTCTTTGCTTGGGATTATCTGGCATCACTTTCCTACTGTTGCTGGTTCTCTTCTGGAGACACAATCAGTCCGCCTACAACTACAAGCGCCGTTATTCCAAGTGGGAACGCTCGTTCGTCTGCCAACGCTGTGGCACTTTAACGGAGCAGGAATTTTAGCACTACCCTCGGGTGCTTCGGGGTAACGGCTAGAAGGCGTGCAGTTCCACCCCGAATCCGTCCTCACCGACTCGGGCTCCTCCAGAATTTTCTTTCTCTTTGACCGATTCTGTCAGCCCTTCCGGGAGTGCTTGCCACGGAGAAAATCACGGAGTGGGTCGCGATTTTCGCACGTTCGACTCTCACTCGAGAAACAGTTAGCCTGGTCCTGCGCGCCTTAGCGTCCTATCTACTGGGGTTTTTCGAGTGGCGGCTTGTCTGCTCGGTTGTGGGGCGTGAGAGCGGGGATTCCGGCGGAGCTACGGAAGAGGTCGGCGGGCAAGCCGTCGCTTAACCAACCAAGCACTGCCTGTTTCCCGTTGCGCTGTACAAAATCGGCGACGATTCGATGCGCACAGATGTACGCTTTCTCCGTGTTTTCGCGGGTATCTCCATGTTTCAAGATCTGCTCCATCTGTTCGACGGTCAGCAACGACGGCTGAGCGCCGGGAACCGTTGGGCTTGATAGATAGAGAGTCAGGCCCTCGCGGAACCAGAGCGGAGCTTTTCTCGCCGCGCGGGCTTCCACTAAAAGGCGATAGAACTCGTGCCGCAGCGTGGATTCGAGGATCGATCGGCGGCGCAACTCCGCTAGAGGCTGCAATCGAATCGTCTGGCCGCGCGTCGAGGCAGCCACCCATCCCGGCTGTCCGGTCCCATTGCGATAGCTGTCGAGCGTTGAAAAAACCTGCAGCCTGACCCGGAACGGCACGTGCCAGCCGACGTTGTTCTCGGCTTCACTGAGAATGTGTTCTGCCACGGAAAAAACTGCGGAGTCCGTTCCCGGGTCAACACTGATCAAATCAAAACGTTCGTCCGAGCGCTTCTGCCAGGTTTCACTCTCAGACGTCACCACCTGCGTTCCGGGATAATAAAAGCTGAGGATTTCCTTATAAGTCTTGCCCTCCCGCGCCATTTCTTCTGCGCCAGCCTGGCAAAGCCCCACGCCGTGTCCCGAGCCCCGGCCCGAAAACACTACGCTCCCGCCGGAGTCTCGCAATGCGTACAAGTCGCTTCGAATCTTGTTCCGCCCGAGCATGCGATCCACTGCGAATCGCAGAGAAGATCCCGAAAAACCGAAACTTGCGGGATTTCCGCCGAACAGGTTCAGCATGCGCACCCGGCCGCTGCTGCTGAGCGAGGTGATTTCGAGGGCTTGCCAATTCTGCGGGGGTTCGAGGGCGGCCGCGCGCAGCGCTTTATCGATTTGCTCGTGCGTCAGAGTCGTTTTCCAATGGAAGCCGCCCGTGGTCAAACAAAATGGGTCGGGATGGACCGAGAGATATGGTTCCGGAACCTGCGCCCAGGTTTCGCTTGCGGCCGCGGTGGTTCCTCCGCAATTCTGGTGATAGAAAGTCGCTGCCGCCTTTCCCTGATAGGAAAGGTACTCTCCCCGTGTCGCTTCGGTAGCGACTCGAATCCGCTCCGTGACGCTCCTCCAGTAAAAGACCTGGCAATGCGTCGTATCGCAAAAATCAAATCCTTCCCGGGAATGCTGGCCGGTGAACTTGTTTGCGTAACTTCTGGCCGCGACGGCCATAGCTTTCAGCGCTTCCGGGTTCTGGAAGATGCCGCTCTCGGCCATCAGCACGTGCTGCACGTACTGCTCCGTGGGCATGGCGACAATGACAATCAGGCCGCCCGGGGGAGTTTCGATGCGCAATGGAAAAGGAGATGAGAAGGTCGGCCCGTCCGGGGGCCGCAATTGATAAATTCCAGTGATCAGGAATTCGGTCGGCCTGGCCTTGGCTGAAGCGCTGGCTGTCGCCGACTCCACCGATAATTGTTGTCCGGTTTGCTCCTGGCACGTGGGGCAGGATTTCCAATGCAGTTGTCCTTCAATCGCAGTGACGTCAAGAGAACTGGGAGGATGCGCGGCGTAGATTCGTACTTGGACATCTTGCGCAAGCAAGACGGTAGGGAACCAGAGCAACAAAAAATGAAATGGGGCCCGGGTTCTCACGGCTTTTTCCCCTTCCGATATTCTTCCAGCCGAGTGTGAGACCACGCTTCAAGTCTTAGGATAACCGTCGCAGGCGTTTTCAATGGGCTCCTTGAAAGGTCGATGCCTGGTGAGTAACGGGAACGGTACAATTTGACGACTCCCCCGCGTTTAGGCGTGGGGAGTCGTCAAGTAGTCGCCATTTCTTTTTTCAACGTATTCCAGCAACTTCTAAGACCTCTGCTCGATTGTGATGTTGCCACAGGCATGCTGGACTACGTGAACGCTCAGCATTTTCAGCATTTTCAGCGCTTTCAGGGATCATTGTACGGCCTGGCTTAATGGATAAGTTCGAGCGGGCGCGGCGGTTCACGGAGCCCTTCAACGTTTCCGCCTCGTTGACCCGCGATCTCTCCTGGCTTCTCGCGTATCAGGGGCGGAGCGCCGCCGGCTATTAAGTATGGTAAAAGTCGTAATGGAGTGATTGACAGTGTGTTTGGCGGTCACTATATTACGGCCTTCACCTTGGCCGAGAAGCAGAGTGCCCTTCCCGGGTTAGGCAACCGATTGCTGGAGGATCAAATGAAGACCAAAAGTCTATCGCTTCTAGGTTTTTGTGTGGTCGTATGGTGTCCTGTGGTGTTCGCGCAAAGCGAGACGGCTCCGGGGAATTTCCGCGGCAGAACGGCGATCACATGGGCGAAGCCACGTGGGCTGAAGGGCGCAAAACCGCCGGCAGCGGCACCGGTGCAGACGACCATACATGCCAACGACAGCGAAGCCCGTTCGCTGAAAATTTCGACGAACTCTTATCCGCCAGACGTGTACAGTCCGCTGAAGTCTCTGCCTTTGTGGACGTTTGATGTAAAGGCCTCGCGGGACGGGCATCATCACCTGGGAACCATGGTGGGGCATGATCCATTCAAAAATCCAGGGACGGACAACATTCCGACGTACATTGTTCCGGTCATTTTCCGGACGCACACGGTGGCGACAGCCTGGGATCCGACGACGGGCGTATTCACAACGGAACCGGGCGAGACAACGACCGATCCGACAAAGCCCGACAACTCGTGCATGGCTGGGCCGAACAATATAGCGTTGAAAGTGACGGAACAGTCGCCGGTGTTTGTGCCAGCCCACTTTGTGTTTGGGGGAACGGACGTGGGAACGACACAGTACCTGGACGCGTTCCAACGCGCCAACTTCTGGCAGGTGCTGAGCAAGAACATGGGGTCAAACGAGTACCACGTGCTGCTGAATCCCGTGGAGACGGTAGAACCAATATTCCTGGACGTGCCGGCGAATGAAGGGTTGGCAATAAGAGACCCGAACTTTTTTCTTGCCTCACTTGGTTTTACGTTTTGTGCCCCCTTATTGATCATAGACATAAACTGGTATGACTCATACCTAAACGGAACAGCGATTCCGAAGCTTGGACAGGCGGGAGTGGACGCCAGCACATTTCCGATTTTCCAGAACTATAACGCGGCGTTTTCATCGCCAGTGACGAACCTCTTTTTCTGCTGTGCGATTGGCTACCACAGCTTCACTGGATATCCCATCACCACACAAACCTACGCAGTAGTTGATTTCGATTCCACGGGATTCTTTGGCGGACCACCAACGGGTTTGCAAACGCTGGTTCTTTCTCACGAGGTGGGGGAATGGGTAAACGACCCGCATCTGGTCAACAATACGGTGTCATGGGGAAATGCGGGCCAGGTTTCTGGTTGCTCAGAATCCTTGGAGGTGGGCGACCCGCTGACGGGCTTGGCTCTGCCGCCGGTGGTCATGCCGAACGGGTATGGCTATGTACTGCAGGAGTTGGCGTTTTTCTCATGGTTCTCGGGAGCGCCGGCCGTGGGAGCGAATGGGTGGTTCTCGAACAACGGAACGTTTAAGACCGACGCGGGTCGGGTTTGTCCCTGAATTTTTAGAAAAGACAGAACTTACAGGAGGACAGATCGGCCCAGCCGTCAGACAATAGCCGCCTGATGGCAAGGGCTTTCCGCGGTGGTTAAAGTTAAACCGTTCGCCGTTTCCGTTCCTGCCGGGAGTCTTGTTGCCAGTCACAGTCTGCCGCGCTTCACGAATTCCCGTGCTTCCTTGGCAAGTTTCACCCAGTCATGACTGTCTTTTGAGAGGACAACCCACTCCTTCATGAGTCTGCCAGGCATCGGTTCGAACCGTTTGCCTTTGCCAGAGGTTAGCAGTTCGTCGGCGCGAAGCTTCGGTAGTTTCACTACAAACTCGCCTCTCGACGACACCATGGCGAAGATCTTGCCATTGACCTTGAGCGTGCCTGACCCAAAACCCTTTCCCTCGCCGGCTGTAACGTCGGGGTGGTGGGATAAGGCTCTGACGACGTGCGCGAATCTGGTTCTCGCCCCGCTGTGATCCGCCTCCATCGTGGGCGAAAGGTGTGTTCTTCGTTTCGTGCTTGTGCGTTTCATGGAGCCCGTCCCAGCGCTCGGAATGCCCCTGCTGGGGCAGCCGGATGGTGGCTAGCAAATTCTGGTCAGCAAATGGAAATGAGATTGTGTGTCAGGCGCGTGTTTTGGCATACGCCGCCCTATGTCCGGTTTTGGCGCCATTGTGAGAGAGGCGACAGACTGGACCGCTGATGGAGACCGCACCGGCAAGGCCTTTGCAGCCTTTCGATCAAAGTGCGGTTGTAGGTCGCTGCATCGAATCCATTACCATAGCCGCCCGAGAGCCGCGCCAATTACGCATCATGACGTGCCGCCTGCCATCCTCGCGAGCCGCATGCGGGAGCTCGCAGCAAAGACCGTCCTTGTGCAATGCCCTCTTGTGAACTGTTGCTGGGAGTTTAAGTGCTTCGAGCATCAGGTCCACCCGGTTGGAGACGTGATACTTCTCCAGCAAAGCCGAGACGTGAAACTTCACCGTGCGTTCGGAAATGTTCAGCTTTGCTGCGATCTCCTTGTTGCACAGATTTTGTGCAATGTAGGCAAGCACTTCGTTCTGGCGTTGGCTCAGGGCCAGCGAGGGCTCCGGGCTGGAACAAGTGCGGATGAGCTCCATGGCTCGGCCCGCCAGGCCTTGCACTAGGTCCTCGCCGGCTGCGACCATGACACTGAAATCTTTGGGTGTCTGTTGTCGGGCCACGCAGTGCATGGCCAGCAGGCTGACTGCCTGCTCCTGCGGCAAACGGCCGTCTTCGCTGGCCTTGACTTCGAAGCGCCTGGTGCCGGTGCTCTTGTCAAAGAAAACGAAAACTTTTGGATGCACCCAGAAGCGGCCGGCTCGCTCATGACTGGACTCCAACTTCCTTCGATGATCCATTTGTGCCTCCTTGCTCCAAGACATAAGCCTTGTTTGAGCGGGAATGGATTTTTGCCAACGCTAGGTTCGCGTCGAGGTAGAGTGAGATGCAGTAAATCGTGTTCCCGCAGGTACGGTAGACCCGGGAGCAAGAAATCGTGCCTTGACGCCGTGCTACGCTAGCTTGATTATCGAGACCCCATGCTCATGGGCAAGAGGCGTACCAAAGGTACCAAGAGCTAACAGCGAACTGCAGGAAGAGAAAGATTAGTTGCGAGGAGCTTCGCCCCTGCTACTTGGATTGACAGGCAGGGCCTTTCCAATCCCGGAAATCCAGAGATGGACCGGCTAATCCTACTCCGCAAAAGGTAGCACATTTCAATGCTTGCATCTAAGGCCGTAATATTTCAACGTGTTAGCGCGGCCAATCTTCTCTCGCTGCGCGTACTCTCACCGCTAGAATAAGAGCAAAGGATGGTCTCTAACCGCGACTGGATTTTTTCAGGCGTGACCGTGGGGGACAGCGCGGAAACTTACCTCGTTTGGAGAGCACTCGTGTCGCAGCGCGCTTTCGCACGGGAGGATAGGGGCATAGTACGTACTGGTACTCCAAAAGTTTGCCCAGAATTAGGCAAAGTTTTTCATCTTTGTGGAAGTACCAGAATCTCCGCGGACTCATTCAGGCGTGGCTTGTGGAAAGCGCTCGTTGCGCAGCCTGCGGCATCGGTTGCAGCGCTCCGTTCCAGTAATCCCAGGTGTGCCCGCCCGGGGTCTCGTGATACTCATAGGCTATCCTTCGGGATGCGACGGTTCTGGCAGATCAGGTCAAGCGACAAGCGAATGATATTGGCGGACGAAGTGGCGGAACTGCCTGCCAAGATTCGGGCGCCAACAGGTTAATGCTCCTTAAAAAACCGCAGCTTCATCCGCGGACACCAACTCAGCGGCGAATGGTTGCCTTGCACGATCGCAGCGGCGATGGAAGTGGTATGCGTGAAGAAGAGTCGATAAAACATTATACGGATGCGGAGTGCCAGACTCTGTTTGCGTCTCTGTTTCCCGCCGGTTTCGCGGGAAAAGATGTTCTCAACGAGATGGCGCCCGAAGGATGGCCAGATTCCACGCTCCATTTCATATTCCACCCGACCCTTGAGCAGCTCCATTGGGAACGCGTCCAGCTTCATCACAACCTTCAGAATTGGCCATGGATTTCAAAAGACCGGTTGGATGAGCCCGAGCCCACACTCGAGGAAACTCGCGCAGACTACCAGGACAGCCCGATTGACACCACACGCGAAGTGCGAGAACTGGTTGCTATGTGCCTGTGGGACGTGTTCTCGAACGAAAACGACGTCGTCGACCCGGATGGCCGGCTGGTGCACATTGGTTCCTGGCGTGGCGCCGCAGGATTCCTAGCCGAACAGCTGAATCGCGAGACCGCGGAGCGGGAGTATGACTATATGCATTTCTACATGGGAAGTTTCTGGGTCTCCGAGCGCGCCGACTTGACGCCCGTGTATGAAATGATCTTCCGCCGATTGAAGGATAGGTTGTTGGATTGGCGGTATCGTCTTCCGCGAATGCACTTGATCGAGTTTCCTTCCGATAGACCGGACGGTCGAAGGAGTTATGAGCTCGAAAAAATGAGAGCTGAACTCGAACAGGCGCACCGCGAGGCCATGGACGATTTAAAGCACAAGCCTGTGCCTGCGATCGTGATTGCGTACAACAATATTTACGGCGTCTTTCCCCGTGGTTGGCCGCCATGGGAGTTCAACGAGCGTGACGATTGAGCTCCTGGCCCCATGCGTCGGGGATCGGGCACCCAAAATTTCTTAATCTCAATTATGATAGAGAATGGAAGAGTTGATTTTAACTCGCACAGGTCTTCGAGACTATATAGCATAGCAATCGACAGAACCGAGGGGACGAAAAGCAGAACCTTCGCACAGGGCACCTCGGCGGTCTTTCAAAGGGTTCTCAACACAACATTAGACCACGGGACGTGGTGTTGGTATCAGATTCGCATGTCGTTTTTCGGGCCCCAGGACCAAGTCGGAGACGAGAGCGGCCCACCCAGTCGACAAAGGGAGGACACCGGGTCAGGGCCCAGCGGACCAGGTGAAGCAACAGAGGGGAACAGGCGCTTTCTGAATAGCACTTTACGCTGAGACTTCTGAGTAATCTCTCCTTCAAAATTTGTCGTCCTGGGTCTCTATTGACAGAGAATGTCTCCGGTGACAACGCTGGGGCGTAGGGATAGTGGCATCGATGGCCTATCAGGTGGCCACGGTGAATCGGTACTGTCGGCCGTGCCTTGCGCCAAAACGCGCAATGCGCTCATCGTAAGTGACAAAAGGACAGGCGAGCTCTATTGCGGTGGCAATCAGAAGCCGATCAGCCGGATCGCGGTGCTCGAGATGATGCAACCGGTAGCTGCGGGAGGCCGCCTGGTGGCCCAGTGGCACCGCTTCGATGCCGGGACGCTCGAGGAAGCGGTTGATCCATGCCTCAACGGGGATGTCGAGATCGATCCGGCCGGTGTCTACAAGTAGTGCAATCTCCCAGGCCGTAACGGCGCTGAGGAAGATGGCGCCATCGTTCTGCCAGCAGCTATCGATCAACAGGCGAGTCGATGCGCGCAGACGCTCGTCCCCGCCGTCGAGCCAGAGGGCGACATGGGTGTCGAGCAGAAGACGCTTCGTCAGCGCTCGACCTCTTGGCCGGTTTCGGCGTCTGGCTGAACGTCAAGCGCGGGCGCTATCAGGTCGACACCTTCACGGATCCGCACTGAGCCGCGATGCGCCCCGAAAAGAGAGCCTTCGCGGGCTTGTTGCTCCAACAGGCGCCGCATGGCCAAAGCGACCGCTTCGGTTTTGTTGCCGTGCGTTAACCTCTTAGCGGCTTCTTCGATAAGGGCCACGACTTCCGGGCGGTTGATGGTGACAACGTTGGCCACAGTCCACCTCTAAAATCATTACATAAGTACTTATATCATTATTCAGTTCGAAAATACACTCGGTTTCTTCCAAGACGCTCTGTGCGAAGCGAACCGGGGGACAAGACGGGAACGCGCTTGTTGGGCTATGAAACCTGGAACAATCGCGAGAAGGAAAATCAGTAGACCCGCGACATCGAGAAGGAACTTTTTGTAGCGCTCGTCCTTAATCTTTGCTTGACTCTTTTCCCTTGCTGCCGTTCTGGGCTGGTTTTCGCCCCAAGGACTCAGTGGAGGCAGCAAAGATGACCGTATTCGCGCCAATCAGGCTGACGGTTCCTCATTTCTATAATTATAAGGGTCGACCATCATTGACTTAAGGTTTCTTATAGTTTACCGTAAGTACTGTAAGATGTCTTATAGTTTACTTTAACTGGGGGAGGCCGATTTGCTGACATTGCCTATACCGGTGGCCCGCACATTGCGAAAGCTCGGACACGACATAAAGGATGCGCGGCGCCGGCGGCGTATTCCGATGGAGATTGCGGCGCAGCGGGCATCGATCAGCAAGCCGACGCTTATCAGGGTGGAGCGGGGCGACCCCGCCGTCTCGATTGGCAGTTATGCGACTGTCTTGTTTGTGCTGGGCATGGCCGAGCGCCTGGCGGACCTTGTTGCCCCCCAAAACGATCCGGTCGGGCTGCAGCTCGAAGAGGAAAATCTGCCGCAACGGATTCGCGGCGCGCGGCGCAAGAAACGCCCGAAGGGTGAATGATGGACAGAGAGGTTCTTGTTTACGTTGATCTCGACGGCACTCCGCACCTCGCGGGGCGGCTGTGGGGCCGCATGCGCAAGGACAACGAAAGCGCGACGTTCGAGTATGACGAGGAATGGCTGAAAAACCCTGCCAAATTCTCGTTTGAGCCAGCACTCCAACTTGGTCCCGGTCCCTTTCATACGCCGGCGGACACGCCGATGTTCGGCGCGATAGGAGATTCGGCACCTGACAGGTGGGGACGCGCACTGATGCGCCGAATGGAAAGAAGGCGCGCTGACGCTGCAGGCACCGCGCCGCGCACATTGCGCGAAATCGACTTCCTGCTGCTCGTCGACGACGAGGCGCGCCTCGGCGCGCTGCGCTTCGCTGAAAAAGAAGGCGGCCCGTTTCTGCGGGAGGAGGGAGTCAAGCGTATTCCGCCGCTCGTCGAACTCCCGAGACTTCTCGCGGCGGCCGAACACGTGATGGAAGAAAAAGATACGGAGGAAGACCTGAAACTGTTGTTCG
>Ga0209577_10001280_pt1 | contig 25058 bp, 15 predicted proteins | sample GraSoiAngelo_109_FD_185874 | JGI IMG/M metagenome (GOLD analysis project Ga0209577, IMG submission 185874) | Grasslands soil microbial communities from the Angelo Coastal Reserve, California, USA - 14_0903_12_20cm (SPAdes) (version 2) | ecosystem: Environmental > Terrestrial > Soil > Grasslands...
CGCCCACCATCTCCGTCACCAGTCCCTGAATAGTGAGAAATCCAAATTGCACGCCGCCCGCCGAGGGAGGGATCCACCAAAGGTTGGACGGCACATCCACGAGACGTTGGTTATCGACCTCTGCAGTAGAACGCGCGAAGCTCACTCGCAGCGTATTGATCAGCGCCTGCGAAAACGAATGCACGTGTTCGAGCGTAAGGTACTGATTGCGCGAGCGCTCCTTAGTGAACACGTCCGGCGGCTTGTCTCTGACCTGCCGTTGCACGTTTCCGTTGTCGAATGTGTAGCGGCCAAACAAGATGTCTTTCCCGGAAAGACGATGATCGATTCGGCCCTGCGCGAAGTACTCATCGGTAGGTTGCAGGCGTGTGAAGGAATACCCAGCCGTTCCGGTAGGTTTCTGATTCTTATCAAGTACCTCGGGCCCATTCGCGCGCGGGAAAAGAACCTGCAATAGGGAACTCACAGCCGCGGAGGTGCTGGGTACAGCAACGTTCTTCAGGCCGTTCGCCATGCAGCTTGGGTCGCTTGGCGTGCAGGGCAAAAGAAAATTGCGCGCGTTATCGTCCGGAACAAAGGTTGCGCCCGTTACGCCGAGCCGCTCCTTTATCGCCTCGAAAGCCCCAAAGAAGAATGTCTTGTCGTGGCGAATCGGCCCGCCTAGCGTTCCCCCGAATTGATTGCGCTTAAAAGACGGAATGGGGTTTGTCGCTGGATCAAAATAATTCTTCGCGTCCAGCGCCGAGTTGCGCAGATACTCAAACAAGTTTCCATGGAGCTTGTTGGTTCCCGACCGCGTAATAGCGTTGATGATGCCGCCGGAGGACCTGCCAAACTCCGCGGAATAAGAATTCGTCAGAACCTGAAATTCCTGCACTGTCTCCACGCCCAGCAGCACGCCGCCCACGGACCCCGGCGTCTTGTTGTACACGTTGTTGATGTCCGAGCCGTCCAGAAGAAAGCTGTTCTGCTCCGGGTGTACCGGCCCGCACTGCATTGAGGGGATCGTCGCGGTTTGATGTCGTGAGCTGAGCGAGCACGCACCGGGGGGCTCTGCCCCCCGAACCCCCCGGCATTTACTTCCCCGCCCGGATGCCCGCGACGCTTGGAGACCGGCAGGAGGTATCCGGTATGGGTCGCGGGACGCTTGCCAGCGGAGCCCGCTCTGGTCCGCGATCTCCTGCCGGTCACAGAACTCCGTTCAGGCAGGCACGGCGGACGAATTCCCGTTCCCGTTCCGATGCCTGTCTGGAGTGGGGAGCGGAACAACGCGCACCCAAAAGTCCCCGCGACGCACGATGTGCCCTGCTGCGGCCAGACGCGTGAGTGCCTCGCCGACACGCTCGTTGCGCGCGCGGACGGCCGCGCGGAGTGATGCGCGCTCGAGTCCGTCGGGGCCGGCGCGCTCCAGGGCATCAAGAATCATGGCATCCAGATCTGCTGAGGCAGGCGGCGCCAGTTCTTCGGCGCGCACAATGCCCAAGTGCATGTCTTGCTCGGTGCCCAATAGGGCCAGCGTGAGCGGATCGGGAGGGGCGGCGGCGCGATGCTCAACCGACAGGATCAGCGTGTGCTGCCGGCGGCGGAGGGAGAGCGCCGTATCCACCCAGGCAAAGAAATCGCCCGAACCGCGCAGGCTCAACCCACCGGTGGAAGAGCCATTCTTGCGGGCATGATGGACGATAATGATCGCCACGTTGTAAGCGCGCTGCAAGGCGCGCAAGTAGCCGAGAATCGCGGCCACCTCGCCCGCTTGGTTTTCGTTCACCTGATGCAGGCGGACAAAGGGGTCGAGAACAAGCAGACGCGGCGCCTGACGGCGCACGGTTTCGGCGAGGCGCTGCTGATCCGTCAGCAGATCCAAGCGCAACGTGGGTGCAGTGATGACGTCGATGGGCAAGGCGTACAGGTCCAGACCGCGATGGCGACAAAGGCCGAGGAGCCGAGCTTTCACCAGCGGCGCCGCATCTTCGGCCATGTACAGCAGCACGCCCCCGGGGTCACACACGGGAAACGTGTCGAGACACGGCGTGCCGCTGGCCACCGACACGGCCACATCCATGGCCATCCAACTCTTACAGCTTTTAGGCAAGCCGCCAATCGTTCCCACGCCGCCATGGATCCAGAGGGGTTCAATGAGCCAGCGGCGTGCGGGGTCGAGCTCGTCGAGATCGGCGGCGCGCACCACGGGCAGTGTTTCCCGCTCGCGGGAGCTCATGCCAGCACCACTTGACCGACCGGCGACTGCTCGATGGCGGCCTCCATGGAGTGATCGTCGATGAAATTCTGATTGCGCTCGTGGGCTTCGTACAAAGCCCGATGCAGCAGATGGGCAGCAACGCGCGGTAGCCCGCGGCTGGTGCGGAACAGGAGTTCGCGAGCCGAGTCGGCCAGGATGTTCTGTGTAGCGCCAGCGGCCTTGAAGGCATGGTCGATCATGGCGCTGAAGGCTTCGCGATCGAGCGGCTCGAGGTGGAGGTAATGCACGATGCGCATGGCCAGCGGGGCGTGTTGTTGCATGCGCAGATGTCGCGCCAGGGGAGGCAATCCGACCAGCCACAGCGTGAGCAGATCGCGGCTATCAAAGGCGAAGTTCAGGAAGGCGGAGAGATCGATGAAGAAGGTATCGGAGAGATGTTGTGCCTCGTCCAGAATGAGGATCGGTGCGATGCTTCGTTCATCGACCAAGTGCAATAGACTTTTCTTCAGGCTGGCCCACAGTTCGGCGCGGCGATGGGCGGGGCGAAGGCCGAGCTCCAAGGCTAAGGCGCGGTAGAAATCGAAGGGCCCCACGGCGGCGCAAAGATAGAGCACCAGGTAGTCGGGCTTGGGCAGTTGGGCGCAGAGATGGCGCAGGGCGGCGGTCTTGCCGACGCCAGCGTCGGCGGTGAGTACGCCCAGGCCAGGATCGGCGATGAGCTGACGGAAGGCGCGTTCGAGTTTTTTGAATCCGGGGCTCTTGTCGAAGAAGGTTTTGCCCTGGGCATTTTTGGGAAGCGGATGGCCGGTAAGACCAAAGCGTTGGCGATACATGTTGGATCATTCCTCCTTTTTCTCGGTTTTCTTGGTGGTGGCCGGCTGGCCCACCGGGCGGACGCGGTCGTAGTGCTCGGCTTCGATCAAGGCGAGCGGATCGAGGCCGCTGGGCTCGGCGTCCGGGGCCGCTTCGCCACGCACGCGCCGCCGTCGACGCGAAGCATTCGCCACGCGGTCGAGCGGCACGGTGTCACAAACGAAGCGATCTTCGATGAAGACGCACGGGTGCGCCGTGTCGTCGCGGGGATCGAAGCGCAGTTCCACTTCCTGGCCCTCGAGTTCGGGCCGAACTTCCAGATAGCCCCCTTTAAAGCGGACGGTGCCATCCTTGCGCACGACGCGGCGCTCGCGGTGCAGGAACACATCGGAGAGGTTCTTCTGGCGTGGGAGGAGGCGCAGGAAGGAGAGCTCGGCCAGCCAGTGTTCACGCGGCACGCGGTCTGTGGTGCTGTGTTTTCGCGCGTGATATTCCGCGGAAAGCCACGCCCAATGCTTGGCATTGAGTTCGGCGAGCGGGAGCGGCTCGTCGGGCAATTCGTCGCCGACTTCTTCGCGCCAAGTGCGATGCCAGCGTTCAATGACGCCCTTGGCCTCACAATCTTGGACCTGGGTGTGCAACAGACGGATGCCGAGTTCGGCACAGATCAGCTTGAGAGAGTCGGCGATGTAGGCTGCGCCGAGATCGACGTAGTAGGTGCGCGGAACTCCATGCTTGAGGATGGCCTGCTGGAAGCCGTACTCCTGGTCGACGGCGCTCTCGGAAAGAGCGAAGTAGCTGTGCGGGACATAACGAGTCGCGCCGTCGATCTGGGAGAGCAAGTAAGCTTTGTGTAGCGAGCCTTCGGGGGCGATGACCAGGGGCCCGTGCAGCGCGTCGCCCACCCACAAATCTCCAGCGTGTTCGGGCAAGAAGGATCGCCGCTCCGTGACTCCATGGCGCTGCGGCCGGGCGGAAAGGCGATGAGCCAGCAGCAAGCGATGCACCGTGGAGCGATGCAGCGTGCCTCTGGGGACGATCTGGGCGCGCTCGAGCATGCGGATGATGCGTCGGATGGAGCGGCGGGGGCGCTCGCGCTTGACGCGCAGAATCTGCTCGGCGATCTCGGCAGAGATGACTCGGCTACAGCCGCGATCCGAACGATCCTGAGGGAACAGCGCCGGAAAGCCGCCGTGGCGATAGGCGTAATACCAGGACTCGATGGTGCGGGGTGAGAGCTGCACATAGGTGCCGTCCGGCTGTTGCTGAAGCCGCGCGGCCGCTTCCTCGATGTAGCGACGACGATCACCGTGCTCCAGCCGGGCACTGATGAGCGGACCGAGAACGCCGAGTCGCCAAAGGGCGATCGTTTCTTTTTCTTCCTGCTTCATGGGCCGCGTTATACCGGGTAGCTGCGGCCATTTCTGGGGGGATTTTCGCCGTGCTCCGCGCCGTCCCGGACGGGTGCGGAGACAGCCGAGGGTTACATAAGACGGACCTTCGGTTGTAAGCGGAAAAGGAGCGCAGCCAAGCCCGCCAGAGGTTGGCCGAGGTGCTCGCGGGCATAGGCAGCGACCAGATCCGCGCAGGTGGCCTCGGGTAGCAGTTGCGTGGCGAGCGTTGCCCAGGTGGCCTGACCAGAGGCGGCCAGGATCTGTATCAGTGAGAGAGCTGGCCGCAACCACCGTGTGCGCCAGCGCCGCACGGTTCGCTGTGGCACCTTCGGCCAGTGTTGCGGCTCGCTTGGCGAAGATGACTTATGATCCGGCATCAGCGCGCGTCGCACGACATTCCAGGTCCGCCACAGATGGCGAGAAATGAAGAGGGGTAGAATCTGCCAGATCGCTGCGCAGGACACACATTCGAAACGCCTAATCGTGGTCACTGGCTTGCTGGGCTCTGCGCGCAGCACGCGCTCCCGGTAATCGTGCACGTGCAGCCGCTTCCCGCATCGCGGGCAGAAGGGTGGCCGATAGCCATCCGGATCGCAAATGCGCCGCTCGTGCGTGGCATGGTCGGTGACATCTTCGGCGATCAGCGTGCCGCCCTTTTGAGTGGACGAACGCAGCCGAAAAAGGCAAGCTTCAGACTCGGGAGGAGGGAGTCGATTTTGGCTCATGAGACATACTCCATGTCTTGGTCGACCTGAAGTGTCTCACCTCCTCCTACAATTTCGTCAACTCACACCCGTCTTTGAATCGCCTTTTTCAAAGTGGAAGATTTCGCCGAGGAACTGTCCCGTTTCGCGCTGCGCCCGGCGTCGCCGGTTCGCTTCCCGCATACCCCCTCACACCAGTGAGGGACACACACACCCGGAATCCACGTGAACAAATCGAGTCGGCACACTCCGGGCGCGCTCCATTGATCGTGATTTTCTTCCCACGCCCGCCCACAGCGTCGCTCCCGGCTGCGACCGCGGCGTTTACGCCCGGCTGCAAGAGCGCCAGCTCCTGAAACGAACGCCCATTGAGCGGAAGATCATTCATCTGCATGCGGTTCACCGTTCCACTTAACGCAGCGGAACCTAGGTCGATCGGCGGAGCGTCCTCTGCTGTGACGTTCACCCGTTCAACGGCGCCTGCGATTTCCAGTTTGACGTCCAGCACCGCGTCTTGCCCGATCGTCAGCTTAACGCCCTTCAGCACGGCGACTTGAAAGCCGGCCGCCCTCACGCGCAGCTCGTATTCTCCGGGAGGCAGCAGAGGTTCGCGATAGCGCCCTTTGTCATCCGTTGTAAGAGCTCGCACCGCACCCTGTTCGACGTTGCGGATTTCGATCGCCGCGCCGGGAACAAAACCCCCGGACGGGTCGTAAACAGTGCCTTGTAAGCTGGCCCCTACCGTTTGTGCCGAACACGTGGTGGTATTGATAACCAATGAGAGAAATAGCAGTCCCCAGGCAGCTCGCATAGCACACCCCTTTCACAAAAACTAGCAGTCTATTTTCGGTACAATACGCCCAAAATCGTCCCAACGGCCATACCGATGAATTCCCGCCAGGTCTGCTGGCGAAAAGCAGAGATGGCAAACGCGTCCGACTTCGGAGAAATAGGCAACAGCCCTGCTTGCAACTCAACATCCTCAAACCGAGAGGCTCCACCATCTCCAGCGTAAATCCTCAGGTATCGCATGCAGTCAGCTCCGAACGAAAATGCTCGTCGCGGGAAGGACGCATGTCCAGGCGTGAGACCTGCGTCCCGCATAACGCCTGTTCATAAGCTATCTCAACACCCTTTTAAATCACCTTAACCTGCTTAAAGACTCCAAGAGAGGTTTTGAATAGTTCTAGACTGGCCCGAACAAAGCCGGGCGCAAGTTCTCTCCCGACCGGCTGCAATCGTAGGCCATCTCAGCTTATTTTTCGAGTTGCCCAGCGTCAATGAATCGTTGGTGCGAGAGGCGAAGAGGAGGTGCTGGGCGGATTGTCGGCTTTAGCGGCCAATCTCTGCCCATTTTCCCGCGTCTCGGGATGATTGAACGACTTGTACGGTGACCTGCACATCGTGCACCGAAGCAGATCTCCAATGAGCTGCGATTCTTTTTGTCGCACTTTCCGCACCGCTTGATCTCTCAAGATCTTAGCCGGAGGCGGAACTGATTCCTCCTGAAGAAAAAATCCAACTGAAAAAAGAATAACACTTCCCACCTAAACTTCTCTTGTATTAGAGAAGATTGTGAATGATCCTCAAAGCACATTGTGAGGGGAAGTTGAAATTGACCCACTACGGGGATATAAGCGTGACAATTCAGGTCATCCACGGGTTAACTACCCGAACCGAGAGGTCTTCAAAGTGCGATACGTTTCGCGTCGCGAGCGTCGCATGACACGCCACCACGATGCCGGCAATCATCGTGTCCCGCAGTTCACCGGGGCGCCCCTTCTTGTGTCGCATTGCCATCAGATCACCTGCCTTCTGCGCTGCGACCGTGTCAAAGGGAGCGACCCGGCTTTCGATTTTGTCGACACGGGCCCGTTCGAAAGCTTGCATCAATACAGAACGTCGCTTCGCGATCGGCAAGATTTGTAATCCGAGCCGAATCTCTAGGATCGTAACTGAAGTCGTCCAGATGGACGAGCGAGGCTGCTTGTCGAGCCAATCGACGACCCTCTTATCCGCTGATTGACGCATCAGCGCCGAGAGCACGTTCGTGTCCAGGACAATCATCGATCGAAGGACGCAGGCTTAGCCTCATGCCCACGCAGTTCTGGGATGTCTTCGTCAAGTCCCGCGTTAGCAAACAATGAGGCGATTTCCGTACCCAGCCCCCCAACCGCGACGTCTTGTTCATTGACGGCATTTCGTAGAATGTCTCGCACTTCCTCCTCCATGCTTCGGCCATGCCGTGACGCACGCCGCTGAAGCCGCGCTTTGACCTCTTTCTCGATATTTCGAACAACGAATTGAGCCACGTGCTCCTCCTCACGTCATCGATATCAGATATCATACCCAGTGTTAAAATCTTCATGCGAAATTCCTGGGATAGGAATGTCGTGGGGCAGTTTGAATTTTGATGTTTTGTGTCACGGATCACAAAACTCAACTGACCCACTACGCGGCAAGGCCCAAGCCGGTTCGAGGCGAATGAATCTGATTTTCATCAGGAACCGCCCGGTATTCGCGGCACTGGCTGCGCTAGTGCTGAGTTTTTCAGGCGTCCTAGCGCGCGCGCAGAACTGTTCTCCGAAGCGAGAAGACGGGATCACCATTGTCGGGACCGTGCGAGATGAACAGGGGACAGCGGTCGCGGGAGCTGCGGTACGACTGATAGGGAAAGACGTTCGGTATTCTCTTGAAGTGAAGAGCGGGCCAGACGGTACGTTCACGCTTTCGATTTCTGCACCCGGAACCTACACGTTGTGGGCACAAACAAACGGACGTCGTAGCAACGCTGTGAGTTCGCTTGTGTTGGCACCGGGGGACAAGAAGCAAATCGAACTGGTGATGGATCCCTCATTCCCCAGCATGGAATTCGATGACGAGCCGAATTTCTCGGTGGCGGGCGTCACGGATTGGAACGACACGGAGATTCATGGGTCGGACGCGAGCCAGCGAACGAGCGAAGCGCTGGTGGAGGAAACACTTTCGCTGAAGCCGGCGGGCGCTACTGATTCAAAGGCGGGCGCCGGGGCCGAAAACTCTCGCGATAGCGAAAAAGAATTGCGTGAACAACGCGAGCGAGTGAAGAAACTTCTCGCGAGCGCGGAAACGGCGGATGCGCATCGAAAGCTAGCAGAATTGGACGAACGATTGGGCGATCCGCTGGAGGCGGTGCACGAGTACGAGCGCGCCACACAGATGGACCCCAGCGAGCAAAACTATTTCGAATGGGGCATGGAGCTGCTCCTACACCGCGCAGGCCAGCCGGCTGTGGAAGTTTTCACGAAAGGAACTCGATCACACAGGCGTTCGGCCAGGATTCTGGCGGGGCTGGGCGTGGCGCTCTACGCGGGGGGAAACTCCGAAGAGGCGGCGCGGAAGCTTTGCGAAGCGGCGGACTTGAACCCCGCGGACCCCGCTGCGTACTTGTTCCTCGGAAGAATCGAAAGGGCTGTGCCGGCGGTGCTGCCGTGCGGTGAGGAAAAACTGGCGCGGTTTGCGAAAGACCAGCCCGAGAATGCGCTGGCCAATTATTATTACGGAATTGTTCTGTGGAAGCGGAGCCGCGGAATGGAACAATCAGGCGGTGCGCAGCAGGCGGAAGCGCAGCTCGAAAAAGCAACGGCGATCGATCCCAAGTTTGGCGAAGCTTATTTGCAGCTGGGGATTATGCATTTTGCACAAGGCGGACTCGAACAAGCGATTCGCGAGTACAAGAAAGCATTGGAGGCAAGTCCGCAACTCAGCGAACCGCATTATCGATTGGGGCTGGCCTACCGGCGAATGAACGAAGAAGCAATAGCGGAGCAGGAATTTCGTGTGTACGAGGAGATGCAGAAAGCTGAGACCGCGGCACTGGAGAAAGAGCGGCGGGAGCTGCGGCAGTTTCTAATTATTTTGAAAGACCAGCGACCGGCAACGCCACGCTGATGTGCAAGGCAGAGAGGCAATTCCTCAGGGGCTAAAGGCCTTCTGGACCCACAGGGTCGCATGGTCAGAGCTGAAGCTCCGACGTCCTAAAGGGTATTTGTGGAATAGCCTCTATTTTGACCAAGGCCCAGCGTGATGTACGATGCCGGAGCCCTCGCGGATGGTGATGCTCTGGTTGGCCTTCACCTGTTTGAACTGTTCCAGTTTTTGCGTGGTTGGCCATTTCACTTCGATGAGATCGACCGTTTGATTCTTTCCGAGGCCGAAATGGAGGCGCAGATCGCTTTGCGACATGACGCTGGTGCCGCAGTGGACTTCGTCCATCTGTACGTGCTTGCCGGTGACGACACGAACGCGAGCGCCGATGGCCGTGCGATTGCATTTCGTACCAAGCAATTTAATTTTGATCCAGTTTTGCTGATTGCCACCATCGTTGCGTAGGAGCGAAGGCGGGTCGTTCATGTTCAGGACCAGCGCGTCCATGCCGCCGTCGTTGTCGTAGTCGCCGAAGGCCGCGCCGCGGCTGGAGAATCGCTCGCTGACGCCCGGGCCCATTTCGGCCGAAACGTCTTTAAATCTTCCGTCGCCGAGATTTTTGTAAACGAGACGCGGATTCTTGAAGGTCTGGCCAGTCTCGTGTCCTTCGATTTCCGGGTAGACATGGCCATTGATCTGCAGGATGTCCTGCCAGCCGTCATTGTCGAAATCGATGAAGCCACAGCCCCAGCCGACGTACTGATTGTTGATGCCGATGCCGGAAGAAAACGTGACGTCACTGAACGTGCCGTCACCATTGTTGTGGTAGAGGTTGCAGGTATCGTCGGCGAAATTTGTTTTGAAAATGTCGAAGGAGCCGTCGCAGTCGTAGTCGGCAACGGCCACGCCCATCCCAGCTTGCTCGTGGCCATTTTCGCTGTAGGCGCATCCGGCCATGACAGCGATGTCGGTAAGCGTGCCGTCGTGATTGTTATGGAGAAGCATGCTGGGCTGCGAGTCCACGGCAACATAGATGTCCGGCCACCCGTCGTTGTCAAAATCATAGGAGACGGCGGTAATAGAATAGCGGGGACCGGGCTTCAGGATTCCAGACTTCTCGGAGAAATCGGTAAACGTGCCGTCGCCATTGTTGTGAAAGAGCGCGTTGGTATCGCCCGGAAGACCGCGCGGGCCGCACATGGTAGGAATGCCCTTCCACTGGCACTGCAGCGGATCTTCTTTCGAAGGAGTGTTTTCCGGATCTAGCTTGATGTAATTGCAGACAAAGAGATCGAGTCGGCCGTCGCGATCGTAGTCCAGCCAGGTACAGCCAGCGCCCCAGTGAATTTTCTCGTTGTAGATATTGGCTTTGCGAGTGAGGTCAGTGAAGGTGCCATCGCCATTGTTGTGAAACAAAATGTTGTGTCCCCAGAAGCAGCAGAAGAGATCGTCCCAGCCGTCATTATCGTAATCGCCGACGCAAACTCCGGTTTGCCAGCCCGTGCGGCCAAGACCGGATCTTTCAGTGACGTCGCTGAACGTGCCGTCGCGATTGTTTTTGTAGAGATGGGAAGTGGGAGCCTTGCCCGGGGGCCATTCGGTGTTGAAGCGCGTTCCGTTGGTCAGATAAATGTCGAGCCAGCCGTCATGATCGTAATCGAAGAAGGCCAGGCCGCTACCCTTCGCTTCGATGATGTACTTCTTGTGATCGACACCGCCCCAAACATTGGGTGCAATCAAGCCGGCTTCGCGAGCCACGTCGACGAACTGGACGGGAGAGGTTACGGCTCGCTTCGAAACGGATGGATACGGAATTGGAGCAGCTTCAAGGTGCAGAGAGTCGCGCCATTTCCAGAGCGGCGCGGCGAGCGCTTCCAAAAGTGAACCGCCGAGAACGATCAGGGATGAGCCGAGTAAACGCCGCCGAACAAAATTCATTTGCTGGGCACCTTGGGAAAGTTTCGGGGCACGATTCCCGCGCCTTCCTTGACGGCGATGATGCGGTCGCTGGGGACGTTGGTGAGCTTGTCGATCTGGCCGCTGGGCCAAGCAATTTCCAAAGAATCGATCTTGGAGCGTTTTCCCAGGCCAAAATGAATGCGCGGATCGCTGGCGGACATATAGCCCATGCCGCCTTTGGATTGTTCGACGTGGGTGACGCCTTCGGCGGTTAGCTTGAGCGAAGAACCAATCCCATCGCGATTGGACCTGGCGCCGATGAGCAGGATTTCGAGCCAGTGATTGGCGTTGCCGCCATCGTTGCGCAGAAGCTCGGGAAAATCGCCACGATTGTTGGTGGCGATGTCGATGTCCCCGTCGTTGTCGAAATCGGCAGTGGCCAAGCCGCGGCCAGCGATGGGCCGAATAAAGTCTGGACCCAAAGAATCGGACACTTTTTCGAACTGGCCCTTGCCGAGGTTGCGAAACATCAGCAAAGGCTCTTTGTAAGAGACTTCGCTGTGGTACAGGCTGACGTTGTCGAGCATCGCGCCATTCAATTGCAGGATATCCGGCCAGCCGTCATTGTCGTAATCAAGAAATTTCATGGAAACCCCGCTCACGAGGATGGCTTTGTTGCCGATACCGGACCGATAGGTGGAGTCGTCAAACGAGCCGTCGCGGTTGTTGTGATACAGACGATTCAATTCGAAATCGAGGTGGGTGACGTAAACGTCCAGCCAACCGTCCCCATCCACATCCGCCGCATCGATGCCCATCCCCGCTTCGTAACGGCCATCTTCACTGGCGGCGAGACCGGAGACGAAGGAAACATCTTGAAATGTACCGTCATGTTTGTTGAGAAAGAGGAAATTCGGCCAGGTATCGTTGGCGATGGCAATGTCCGTCCAGCCATCGTTGTTGAAGTCGGCGAGAACGACGCCCATGCCCTTGGATTCTGGCTTGCCGACGCCAGACTTTTCGCTGAGGTCGGTGAATGTGCCATCGTGATTGTTGTGGTAGAGCTTAGTCTTCTGCCCTTTGTAGTTCCCGGGATTGCAATAGGAACGATAGCCGGGACGGCGTTCACCGCACCATAGGTTTGTTTTCGGCGTCCATTCGATGTAGTTAGTGACAAGAAGATCGAGGTATCCGTCCTTGTCGTAGTCGAACCATCCGGCGCTGGTGGACCAGCCGCCTTCGTCGGCCACACCGGCCTCGGCCGTGACTTCGGTGAAGGTGCCGTCGCCGTTGTTGTGATAAAGGATGGCGCGGCCGTAGCCCGTAACATAAAGATCGGGAAAGCCGTCGTTGTCGAAATCACCCACAGCAACGCCCTGGCCATAATGCCCTTCACCGCCCACCCCAGCCTTTTCGGTGACGTCTGTAAAGGTGCCGTCGCCGTTGTTGTGGTAAAGCGCGGAGCGCAGAGGATGGACAGGTTTGTAGATGTCGGTGGCGGCGGATTGCACGAAGAAGAGATCCATCAAGCCGTCCTGGTCATAGTCGAGCCAGGCGACGCCGGTGCCCATGGTCTCGAGATAATATTTTTCGTCGGTTTGGGTGGAGTCCTCGCGAAAAGTGATTCCGGTGGATGGCCGAATGTCGGTGAACCGCACGTTGATGGAAGGGGCCGGCGATTTGGGGGCCTGTTCCGCGAGCAGTTGTCCGCGGCGGGCAATGCCAATAGCAGCGCTGAAAGCCAGGATGGTACCCAGTGCGACTCCGAGTTTGCGAGGAACGGTCACAGGGTGCGGTCAGCTATGGAAAGAGCGAGTAGGAGTAATTGCTGCCGGGCAGCCACGGATATGGGTTCGCCGAGAGAAGAGGAAGTGGCCGGAGCGCTGGCCAGGGTTTGTTCGATGCGATTCACGTCCAGGCCGCCGGCGTTGCTGCCCTTGAAGCGGTTGAGAACTTCGCGCGCTTTGTCGACCTGACCGGTCTGGTAGTAAAAAACGCCGAGGGTGGAATAGCTGCCGGGCCATTCGGGTAAGAGGTCGACGGCGCGCTCGAGGTTCTGTGCCGCTTGCGGAGTTTTCCCTTCCAGGACGAAAACGATTCCCAAGCCCCAGAGGAGTTTTCCAGAGCTGGGACTCCGGGTCAAACCTTTTCGCAACGTTTCTTCGGCTGCGCTGACGTTATTCTCGCGCAGCTCGACGAGCGCCAGCGAAAGGAAATACTGGTCGTTGTCCGGATTGCGCTTGATAGCCTCGCGGAAAATTTCCTCAGCCCGAGCCGCGTCACCAAGATGCGCGTAGATATCTCCCAGCAACGAGAGGAAGGAATCATCCTGCTGGCCGGAGGCAGAAACCTGCTGAGAAGTTTCGAGCGCCTGAGAATAGAGGCCGCGACGAAAATAAGCATCGGTCAGGTCAAATTTCACGTCGTCGGAATCAGGATTGGCGCGCAAGGCCGCTTGGAAATGCTGAATGGCGTCGTGGTACAAGCGGAAGCGAGCGAGAAGGACGCCGACACCGGTCTGGGTGCGGTAGTCGCCTGAGCTGAGCTGGTCGAGCTGCGCAATGGTCTTGCGAGCTTCGTCGAGTTTGCCAAGTTTAAGATAAGCTTCCGCAAGAAGGTACATGTCCTGAGGCTGATCCGGATGTTTCTGAATCTGGTTGGTCAGCTCGGTCAGATCCAGTTGCGTGCGGTCTCGCGCGGAGAGGGTGGAACGATTGTCGAGGTAGTCGAAAAGGTGCTGGTAGGGATAAGGACCAGTGGAAGGGTCTTTCGAGAGGGTTTGAAAGACTTGCAAATCGCGTTGGGCAGCGTCCATCTGGTGAAGGCTGCGCTCGACCATGGCGAGTTTATAGTAGCCGGAAGCGGCATCGCGAGTGACCTTGACGTAGCGGCGAAGAAGCTGGGCGGCTTCTTCAAGGCGCTTGGCCTCGATGCGAAGATTTGCCAGTTCGAGGAGGGCATCGGAAAAATCGGGATTGGAGCGCAGCGTTTGCTGGAATAGATCTTCGGCTTTGGCGTGATTGCCTTGACGCTCTTCGATGTACCCGAGATTGAAAAGGCAGGAAGCGTCGTGAGGGCTCAGCTTGAGACCTTCCTGAAAGTATTTTCGGCCTTCGTTGAAGCGGCCGAGATGGCGGTAAGCGAGTCCCATAAATGTGTACGACCGGGCTGAAGGATCCAGCTGGATCAGGCTCTTGAACTCATCGATGGCTTTTTCCGCCTTGCCGGACATGAAATAGCTTTCGCCCAAAGCGGCGCGAAGATCGGCGCGTTGTGGCGCGATTTCCAAGCCTGATTCGAGAAGCGGAATCGCATCTTCGAAATAATTCTGCAGCATGCTGACGCGAGCCAGGAGAAAGATGATGTCGGTATTTTCCGGTGCCAGCTTGTGGGCCCGCACGAGCAGATCGAGCGCGTCTACGGCGCGAGTCTGATCGGCGTAAACCTTAGCCAGCAAGTAGAGCGTCTCGGGCGAATCGGGCTTTAGTTTCAAGGCCCGATTCAGCGCTTGTTCCGCTTTTGGGTATTCCAAGCCACGAAGGTAAACCTGTCCGAGGTTAAAGAGGATCTCGAAGGTTTCCGGCCGTAGAGCATTGGCTCTTTCGAGTTCGAGCTGGGCCGGCTTGTATTGCTTTTCGGCTCCGAGCAGGACGCCGAGAGTGAAGTGCAGTTGGATGTCGTCTTTATTTTCGGAAGAAAGTTCCGTTGCCGCCTTTAATCCTTCGGCTGTCCTGTGAGCTTGCAAGAAAGCGCGGATGAGATTGAATCGTGTTTCCAGATTCGCAGGGCGCACGCGCTGAAAGCGAGAAATGGCTTCCACGGGCTGATTCTTCGCCATTAAGATGAGGCCCAGATTGTAGTTTCCATCACGATTCGCCGGATCAAGGCGAACGACGGCGCGGAACTCTTTTTCGGCAAGGTCGGACTTGCCCTGAGCAGCGTAGACATTGCCGAGATTGTTGCGCGTTCTAGTGGAGCTGGGGTCAAGCTTCAGCGCGTGATGGAAGGCATCGAGGGCGCCAGGAAAATCTTTTTGCTCGGTGCAAATAATGCCCAATAGATTGTGGGCTTCAACGCTCGAGGGATTCTGCCGGAGCACATCCTGAATTTTCTGCTTGGCTTGGTCGAGTGAACCCTGGCGGACGAGAGCTTCGACTTCCTGGAATTGCGGCTGGGGCTTGGAAGATTGCGAAACGGCGGACTTGCGAGGAACGGGTTGCTGGGCAGAAGCGGCGGCGGCCAACAACATCAGAAGTGCCGCTGCTAGTGCAAAAACTCTTGACAAATCCGGGAAGGCCACGGTTCTGGTTGAATGCGAGGGTGAAGCGCTTAGATTCATTCCGCCGGAATTCCTTCCTATGGAAATCGTCGCAGACGCCAATTCACTTTAACATTTCCAGTTCTTGCTGAGCCACTTTGTGCTGCGGCTGCTTTTGGAGGAGGGCCAGCAACACCTCTCGGGCTTTCTGCGTCTCTTCCTCCAGTGCGTAGAGGCGGGCCAGATTAAGATAGGCCTGGTCAAAGTCAGGGGCGACGCGAATGCAGGCCTGGAACTTCTTTTCTGCGTCGGAATTTCGCCGCTCGCGGACAAAGAGCACGCCGAGATTATTGAGGGCGTCGGGATAATCCGGGCGCCAATTCAGCGCGGTTTGCAAATACTGCTCGGCTTGATCAAGCTTTTCCTGGCGGGCAAACAGCATTCCGAGGCTGTAGTTGACCTCGGGATCGTCGGGCGTGATTTCCAGAGCGCGGCGGAGAAGCTTTTCGGCTTCGTCAAGGGATCCCTGGTGGCGATAGAGGTTTCCGAGGTTCACAAGAGCGATCGCATAAGCGGGCCGTAGGCGCAAGGACTCTTTAAAATGGCGAATGGCGTCGTCAATTTGACCTTGCTGCGCGGACAGCATGCCAAGATTGTTCCAGGCTTCCGGATAGTTTGGGCGCAGCTTGACGGTTTGTTCGAGGTATTGCCGCGCTTCTGGCAGGGAATTCTTGCGGAGGTAGAGAGTGCCAAGATTGTAGTAGGCCTCTGGATCTTGCGGCTTGGCATCAATGACTTGCTTGAAGGAAGCGGCGGCTTGGTCGAGATAGCCGTGCTGAAACATGGCAACGCCGTAAGTGAAATCATTGCGCTGGAAGACGTCCTGGTAGAGGGTTCCGGCGAAGGGAAGGGCCTTCCGAACTCGATCGGCCTGAGACAAGTGGACGAAACGCAAGTCTTCCGTGAGCCGTTCAGGATTCACCCTGCCCTGGTAAACCTTGACGACCAATCCTTCTTTGTCCAGGAGGAAAGAAGCGGGGAGAGGCAGGTCTCTGCGACGGTCGAACAGATAGCGGTAAATGATGTTGTAGACGCCGCCGACATCGGGTGTGGCGAACAGAGTCGGAAAGGACAGCGATTCTTTCTCGGCGAATGCTCGCGCCATTTGTGAGTCGCGCAGATCATCGACGTTGATGACCAGGATACGCAAACCATTTGCGGCAAGCGTCTGCTGATGCTCATGGAGAAGGCGCAGTTGATCAGCGCACGCAGGCGAAAGTGCTGACCAAAAATGGAGAAGCACGGCGCCGCCTCGCAACGAACGCAAATCCTGCATGCTGCCGCGGAGGTCAGGCAAAGAGAATTCAGGAGCGCTCAGGGGCTGAATAAGCCAGGTTTCTACCGCCGAAGGCAAGACTTCCGGTTTGGGCGATTCGCCGGACCGCGCATAGGCAGGAGGGGAAACCGCAAAAGGCTTGGCGAGAAAATCGGCAGAGCTCTCTTGGAGTTGGATGCGATGGTTGATGGGCAGATGCTCGAACACCTGCGTCGATCCGCTGGGCCAGCGGATGGAGGCACGGACAGTGCCGGCTAATTTGCCAACGCCAAAGAAAAGTTCCTTGGCATGCTGGCATAGAAATCCGGAGCCGGCCTGAAGGTATTTTGTCTGGCGATAGCCTTCTGCCTCCACGGTAACGGCGGCGCCAATCGCGTCGCGATTGCTCTTTTGTCCGCGCAAGCGGAACGAAATCGAGTTGCCGATGTCCTTCATCGCATTGTGCACAATCCGAAGTTGAGGAGTGTTACGATTTTTGAGCACCACTTCCAAACGTCCGTCCTGGTCCAAGTCGGCCAGCGCAAAAGAGCGGCCGTCTTCCAGAAAATCCAGGCCGACGGCGCCCGAAACTTCCGAAAACGTACCGTCGCGATTGTTGACATAGAAAACGTTGCGCTCGTGGCCGTTCCAGGAACTGTCCGAGCGAATGAGCTCGTTGATAGCGTTCCACCCCTGCTCGTACTTCAAAGACGGGGTTTGGTTCGGAGGCGATTTCGCGACGAGTTGGCGCCAGAAAAAGCTGGAGAGGTCAGCCGGATCGCGCTGCGAAGTTTCAGGAGCCGAGATGTAGCCGTTGGCGATGTAAACGTCCGAGTAACCATCGTGGTCAAAGTCCCAGGCGTCCGAACACCACGCCCAGCGGCCCATTTCCACGCCCGCTGCGCTGCTTACGTTTTGAAACTTGCCGTTTCCGAGACTTCGATAGAGCGAATTGCCGCGGGCGTGCTGACGATAGAGCGCGCGAATATTCTCCGGCTCTCGTTCGTGAAAGCGCTCGTGCTGTGAAACGCGGATACCTGGGGCAGACCACATGGCCGCGGTGTAGAGATCTGGCCTTCCGTCGTTGTCGAAATCACACCACGAAGCGCTCATTCCCGCGCCGACGTCCTCCACGCCGGCTTCGGCGGAGACGCAGGTAAATGTTCCGTCGCCATTGTTACGATAAAGATTGTTTCGACCGAAATCGTTAGCCACATAAAGGTCGGGAAAGCCGTCAGAGTCGTAGTCGCCCCAAGCGCAAGCAAAGCTGTAACGGTCGTTGTCGACGTTCAGCCCGGCGCGTTGCGTGCGGTCAACAAAAGCCGCATTACCGGAGTTGCAAAAGAGAAAATTGGGAGGACCATTGCGCGCGTCGAAATAAGGAGTGGGATAGTGATATTGGTCTAGACCCATGTAATAGGTGTATAGGCAAAAATAAATGTCGAGGCGCCCATCGCCGTCATAGTCGGCAATGGCAGCATGCGTGAAAACCCCTTGCGGGGACTGAGCAAACTGGAAGGCGTCACGCTTGAGTGAAAACTTCCCATCGCCCTGGTTGAGGAAGAGCAACGGGCCGCTGCCGCAAACCACAAGAAGATCTTGCAGGCCTTTGTTCTCAAAATCCGCGAAAAGAGCACAAGCCGTGCTGTCTAGCACCGCCACACCCGATTCTTCCGTGACATCCTCAAACGTACCGTCACCGCGATTGCGATATAACCGGTTGGGAAGTCCCGCGGGCTGGCAGATGTACAGATCATCCCGCCCGTCGCCGTTGAAATCGCCGACCGCTAAACCATTGTTCCCATAGACGTCGATGCCGCAGGCGCCATCGAGGACGGTTCGCCAATAGTCCACGCCGTAAGCCAGCTGATTTTTGTAGGAATCTGTCTGCCCCAGAGCTTGCGAAGTGACGTCGATGAAGACGGGCTGGCTCGCGCGGCTTAAGGTTTCTTCCGTAGCCTCCCAGCGAAAGGCTTGCCATGAGTTCGAACTATCGCGCTGCCAGTGCGTGCGCCAGCGGCCAATGCGCTCCTCGCGTCGCATGTCCGTGCTCGTACCAACAAAGTCGTAGCGAATGTCGGCGCGGAGTCTCTCTGACGCGCCGGTGATTTCTTCGATGCCAGTGATTTCGAATTCAGCTGTCTCCACGCGTGCAATCGGCGCCAGATAGTTCTTGATCTCCTGGAGAAATCGTTCGCGGCGTGCGGTCACACTGGCTGAAAACTGCCTTCGCTGGACCTCGAGGCCATTCCCGGAACGCAGCGTCCTTTCCTGAGATGGAACCAAGGAGGCACCTTCGATCGAAGCGCTCAGGATTTCCGCCAGAACGGACAGTGCTGGCGGCGCCTCCTTCAGAGCGCGGCTCCATTCGTTGAGGAGCCGCATGATCTCAAAGGCGTATTTTTCGGCGACGTACTCATCCGTGCCTGGAACAACTTGCCTAAGGACATCATCGAGCGGGGATTTGGCAGGATAGTGAGGGCTGAGGCGAGAATCAGCAAAAGGAAACGCAGAGGCCGCGTCTTTGAAGATCCCGCAATGCAGCGATGGAAACGTCAATCCATGCAGGGGAGCCGGAAGAAAAAGAAGAGGTGCCCACTGCATCCCTCGGAGGAAGGTCCGGCGCGAGAAAACATCTATCTGGTCCTTGCGGCGCACAGGTGTCCGAGTTCAGTTTATCAGGGAAGGACTATTCGACGGGAGCGGGTCCCGAGGAATCGCCCAGAATCAACTCGGCGGGAACTTGGTATTCGCGGCCATGCGGGTCGGCCGCGCAGGAAAGTTCGTGAAGAGCATCCGCGGCCAGCTTGCCGAGCATATCGCGGTGAATGTCCACGGTGGTGATCGAAGGGTTGCTGTACTCGGCGAAGCGCGTCTTGTCAAAGCCCGTAACGGAAATATCCTGCGGCACGCGGCAGCCTGCTCTGAGCAAGCCCTTGATGACGCCGACAGCCGTCAGATCGTTGATGGCCATGACGGCGGTGGGGCGGCGGGAGTGCTTCGCGATCGCCAGGCCCGCCGCCAATCCGCCTTCAAAGCGCAAGTCGCCGCGGAGGATCGGTCCCGGCTCAAGCCCCAAATCCCGCATGCATTTTTCGTAGCCTTCCAGACGAACGTTGTTGGATTTGAGCTTGGGCCGGCCGGCCACGAAAGCAATGCGCCGGTGGCCATTCTTGTAGAGATATTTGACGATTTGCTCGACCCCAGAGAAATAATCGATTCTCAGGTTGCTCATGTATCCACGAACGGGAGCGCGGTCGAGGAAAGTCACCGCGATCCTTCTGCGCGCCAGCTCGTGGATCAGGCGCAAACTGATTTCGGAGGTCATCACGGCCACTCCCCGGACGTTATGCTCCATCATTCTCTCGGCGGCGTCCCGCGTGCGGCGGGGGTCATAATTGGTATCGCTGAGGATCGCGTCATAACCAAGTTGGCGAGCACGCATTTCAAAACTCTTGATGACGTCGGGAAAGAACGGGTTTTCAATATCGGAGACGATGATTCCAAGGGTGCGGCTGTCGCGGGAAGCAAGGTGGCGCGCATGAACGTTTGGGAAGTAGCCGAGGCGCTTCACGGTGGAGAGCACCAGCGCGTGAGTGCTGCGGCCTACCTTGCCCGTCTTGTTCAAAACATTAGAGACTGTGGCGGTCGAGACGCCCGCAGCCTTTGCTACCTCTCGAATGGTTAGACCCTGGTTCAAGGACTCGGTGCCCCCTGGTTTCGGCGAAAAATCCCAAATCGAAAACGGTGTCGACCCACGCGAAGTATAAATGAAAGAAATCGCTTGACTGGATGCTATCAACAGTGTATCAGAGGGCCACAAGGTTAAGCGTTTAAGTTGGTTTGGGGGCCTCGATATGGGTAGTTGGTTCATCCCTCCGTGGCCTTGTGCTTCAAGAATAAAGTTGGTGCCGTGGGGCAGGATGTTTCATTTTGCTTCGCGAGTTCGATGTTCTATCGTCATATTCCAGGCGGCAAGAATGAAAGCCTTGCGTAACATACTCCCGGGTGCAGAGAAACTGAGGAGGACCGGTTTATGAAACCTAAGGCCAATTCATCTGGGATGCTAAGAGCTTCTTTGGCGGTGAGTGCGCTCTTGTTGCTCTTGTCCTTGAGCGTGCCGCCTCTCCAGGCTCAGGTGGACACCGGCTCAATCTTGGGCACTATTACGGACGCCTCGGGTGCGGCCATTAGCGGCGCCAAAGTCACGCTAACCAACGAAGGCACGGGCGCTGCGCTCTCGACGACGACGGGAGCGGATGGCGTTTACAAGTTCACCCCACTCAAGGTTGGGAGTTACAAAGTCACGGCCTCCTACCAGGGATTCCAAACCACCACGCAAACGAACATTGAGGTCAACGTTGGTACGGATGTAGTGATCAATTTCAACCTCAAGCCCGGCGCGGTGACGCAAACCGTGGAGGTCGTGGCGGCGGTTCCTGTGCTGCAAACGCAAAACGCTTCCGTGGGGCAGGTCGTCGACTCTCGGAGCGTAAATGATCTCCCGCTCAATGGCCGGAACTTCACGTTCCTGGCACAGCTGTCTGCCGGTGTAAACACGCCACAGGCCGATACGCGCGGCAACGCCGCCAACGGCGCTTTCTCGGCTAATGGCTCGCGTCCGGCCCAGAACAACTACCTCCTCGATGGAGTGGATAACAACTCCGATACGGTGGACTTCCTGAACGGTACGAACTTCGTGGTTCTTCCTCCTGTGGATGCCATCGAGGAATTCAAAGTGGAGACGTCTGGATTCAGCGCGCAGTATGGTCGCTCCGGCGCTGCCGTGTTAAACGCTACAATCAAATCGGGCACCAACGAACTGCACGGCGCAGTTTGGGAATTCTTCCGAAACGACCACCTCGACGCCGCCAACTTTTTCGAGAACGCCGACAACATTAAAAAGGGGGCGCTTCACCAGAACCAGTTTGGCGTGGCTGCTGGCGGACCGATCATCAAGAACAAGATATTCATCTTCGGAGATTACGAAGGCTTCCGCCGCGTCCAGGGAACGGTATTCACGGGTTCCGTTCCGACCGCTCTAGAACGTAGCAGCGCCTACACGAACCTGACCGACTTGCTCCGTCAGGGCGGCACGGAGACTGATGCGCTTGGCCGCACGTTCCAGACTGGTACGGTTTTTGACCCGGCAACGACCCGTTCCGTTGCCGCGGGAGTCGCCGACCCCGTCACCGGAATCACGGCTACGAAGACGGGATTCGTTCGTGATCCGTTCAGCACCTGTCCTATTACCACGGCAAACTACACGAGTACGGGCTGCACCACTGGGCTCAATCTGCTTCCTGCAGCCCGTTTGGATGCCAATGCCATTGCGCTCCTCAATCTCTATCCCGCCCCCACGACGACGTCCCTTTTCAGTAATTTCGGCGACTCGCCGAAACTGTTCGAGCATCGCAACGCGTTTGATACGCGCATGGACATGAATTTTAATGAACAGAACCAGTTATTTTACAGGTTCAGTTTCGTGGACGATCCCCAATTTATCCCCGGCATTTTTGGCGGCGTGGCAGATGGCGGCGGCTTCCAGGATGGCAACCAGACCGCCAATGCGCAGCAGAGTGCTCTTGGCTACACGCATACGTTTAATCCGAACCTTATCAACGTCGCTCGCGCCGGTCTCAATTACCTGCATACCACGCGCAACATTCCAGCGGCGAACGACCTGAGCAACCTCCCCGGCAAGTATGGCGTTCTGGGTATTCCGCAGGCCCACGAGAACGGAGGCTTGCCCGCCTTTGGAATCGGCGGCCTGCAGACATTGGGTGGTAACGCCTTCTTGCCCTCGGATGAGGTGACCTCCACATTCCAGCTGACTGACGACTTGACCAAGATTTATGGCAAGCACACGTTTAAGGGCGGGTTCGAATGGCAGCACGTTAAGTTCTCCACTCTCCAGCCCCCCTGGTCTCGCGGCGAGTTCGACTTTAACGGAAGATATACTGACGTTCCCGGCATCACCAGTGGCAATACCGGAATCGCACAAGTGCTCCTGACTCCGTGCGCGGCGGGAACGGCTCCTTGCGCATCATCGGTTGCAGGCCCGAACGCCATCCCGTACACGGGCGGTCCTGACTCGGTATTCGTCTCCAACATCTCTCTCACTGACAACGGCAAGAACTACTACGGTTTCTATGGGCAGGATGACTGGAAGGTTACCAATAAGCTGACCCTCAACCTTGGACTGCGTTGGGATTACTTCCAGCCTGTCTATGAGCACCGCGGCTTCCAAGCTAACTTCATACCAAGCGGCGCACCCACAAATGGACCGGCCTACCTGATTCCGAGCGGGAAAACCGATCTCACCTATCTCACTTCGGTGGATTGCACCAATCCTGCCAACGCGAATTTCCTGACTTGCCTGCTCGCCAAGGATGGCATTGCTCTGTCCGTCGGCAAGTATGGCAAGAGCCTGGGTGTCGGGCAGAAGAGCAATATCGCTCCTCGCTTTGGGTTCGCGTATCAGGCCACGCCAAAACTCGTGGTGCGTGGCGGCTTCGGTATCTTCTACAACGGTTTTGAAAACCGCGGATTCTCGCCAAACCTTGGCGAGAACTATCCATTCCAATTCAATTTCTCGTTCTTCAATCCGGACGCTGGTCATCCCATCAATAACTTTGCCGGATGCGCCACCGCGACTCCGGCGGGAGGCCCGACGTTTGAGACCGGGTTCAGCTGCACGCCGCTTGACCCCAAGCTGGTCAACGCCAGCGGCTTGGGTCTGCGCGGCATTCAATACAACTATCTGACCCCGTACTCGATGGGTGGCAACCTGAGCTTGCAATACCAGCTGACTTCATCGATGTCAGTCCAGGCTGCATACGTCACCACATTAGCCCGCCACTTGGAGACTTTCCCGGGCAACAACAATGTCACCTCCATCCAGCCCAACAGCGTAGACGTCACTACCCTGGTACCGTTCACCGATTTCGGTCGCGGCAGCAGCCAGGCTGAAACCAACGGCAGCAGCCACTATCACGCGCTGCAAACCAAAGGCGAAAAGCAATTCAAGAATGGCCTGAACTTCCTTGTGACTTACACCTGGTCCAAGACCATGTCTGACGCCGGCGACCTGCTCAACGGCGGCAGCGACAATGTAGGTTACATCGCTCCGTCAGTTCCAGGGTTCGGCATCCACTATAACTATGGTCTGGCCAACTTCGACATTCGCAATGTGTTCCACTTCAGCGGCGGCTATGAACTGCCGTTCGGCAAGGGGAAGAAGCTTATGTCCGACGCCAGCGGCGTCACCGACAAGATGGTCGGCGGATGGAGCGTGCAGTGGATCACTACGCTTCAGGGTGGTCAACCCATCACGCTGAGCTGCGTGAACAATAGCGTCCAACTCCCGAGCCCGGGTTGCGGCGCTTTGTTCACCGGCCAACCGCTGAAGCTCGGCATCCACACCGATGGCAATGGCAAGGTCAGCTGGTTCGGCAATCCGGGAGCATTTGCCGATCCGCCTGCTTGCACCGTAGTCGGCAGCTGCACAGCCCAAAACGTGGGCGGCGAAACTCAGGTACCCGGTCCCGGCTTCCACCGCCTGGATTTCTCCATCTTTAAGGATTTCCCGTTCAGCGATAGGCGCAAGCTGCAGTTCCGCACAGAAATCTTTAATGTCACCAACCATCCCAACTTTAATGCTCCAGGCTTCGGCGGTAACGGCGTGGTGTCCATCGGCGGCTCCACGAACTATACAAACGCTTCTAGCACAACTACTTTCGGCGAAATCGGCTCGACCCGCGACGATCCCTACGATCCGCGGCAGATCCAGTTCGCCCTGAAGTTCATTTTCTGAAACGGCTACAGCAAACACCCCGACTGGGAAGGCGCTTGGCAAGAGGCGTCTTCCCAATTTTTCCCGGGCGGCGCATTGCACCCAACGCGGTGCTACCATGCAGGCATGGCGACTCCAAGAGTTTGTTCGATGGCTTCTGCGCTTTTGGTTCTGTTTGCCTATGGAACCGTGGCGCCCGCGGTATATGCAGAGCAGAAGGATTTAGACCGCGACTTTAAGGCGGCCGTTGGTCTGTACGAAGCGGGCAAATACCCGGAGGCGGCAGCACAACTTGAGAAACTAGTTCGCGAGGTTCCAGAGAGTTTCGAAGTCCAGGAGCTGCTGGGATTGGTCTACTCTGCGCAATCGCAGGACGCTAGAGCCACGCAACACCTTCAGAAGGCTGTCACACTGAAGCCGGACTCAGCGCCGGCCAGAACGAACCTGGCGACGAATTGGGCGCGACTGGGGAGAACAGAGCTGGCCACGGAGCAGTTCCGGAAGGCTGCGGAACTCGATCCGCGGAACTTCGAAACCAACCACAATCTGGGTGAAGCATTCGCGCGTTCCGGAAAAGTCGCGGAGGCCGCTCTATACCTGGAGAAGGCTCAGCAGATCGATTCTTCTTCCTACGATAACGGCTACGACCTTTCGCTTGCATACCTGCAAACCGGGCGGCTCGCGGACGCGCAGCGCCTGCTCCGGGACCTGTTGAAACAGAAGAATACGGCGGAACTGCACAACTTGCTGGCTGAAGTAGAAGAAAAAGACGGA
>Ga0209577_10001281_pt1 | contig 25045 bp, 24 predicted proteins | sample GraSoiAngelo_109_FD_185874 | JGI IMG/M metagenome (GOLD analysis project Ga0209577, IMG submission 185874) | Grasslands soil microbial communities from the Angelo Coastal Reserve, California, USA - 14_0903_12_20cm (SPAdes) (version 2) | ecosystem: Environmental > Terrestrial > Soil > Grasslands...
CGCCAGCGGGTCAGCGGCCTGCCCGAGTTCATGAACGAGCTGCCGGTGGCTGGCCTGGCCGACGAGATATTGACCCCCGGCGAGGGCCAGGTGCGCGGCATGCTCCTCTACGCGGGCAATCCCGTGCTGTCGACCCCCGGGGGGAGCCGGCTGGAGGAGGCGATGGCAGGGCTCGAGTGGTGTGTCGCGGTCGACATGTACATCACCGAGACCACCCGTCACGCCCACGTGATCCTGCCGCCGCTGGCGCATCTCGAGCGCTCGGACATCGACATCGTCTTCCCCGCCGTGTCGGTCCGCAACTACATCCGCTACAACCCTGCCGCCGTAGCGGCGCCCGCAGACGGTCGCACCGACTGGCAGATCCTGATGGCGCTGGCCGGCCGGATCGGGCGCGGTGTGATCGGGGGCGCACGCAACCGCGCGCTGCGACTTCTCGGACCTGTGGCCACGCCCGAGCGGGTGGTGGACATGGCACTACGCACGGGGCCGTACGGGATGCTCAAGCGTCCTGGGCGCGGACTCAATATCGGCAAGGTGAAGAAGTCGCGGCACGGCATCGACCTCGGGCCGCTTAGGCCGCACCTCGAGAGCCTGCTCAGGACCGAGGGCAAACGCGTGAAGCTGGCGCCGGCGGTAATGCTCGAAGAGGCCGCCAAGCTGGACGAGCTGGCCGATGCGCGGCAGGCCGCGATGTCGGATGGTTACGACCTGGCCCTGATCGGCCGCCGGCAGCTGCGCTCCAACAATTCCTGGATGCACAACAGCCCGCGATTGATGAAGGGCGAGAACCGGTGCACGGCGCTGCTCAATCCGGCCGACACCGAGGCGCGTGGTCTCCTCGACGGGCAGCTGGTGCGCGTCACCTCGCGCGTCGGCGCGATCGAGCTTCCGCTCGAGGTCAGCGACGAGATGCGCCCCGGGGTTCTGTCGATACCCCACGGGTTTGGACACACGCGCCCGGACGCGCGGTGGAGCGTCGCTCAGGCCCACGGGGGGGTCAGCGTCAACGACATCACCGACCCGTCGCTCGTCGATCGGCTGACCGGGAACGCCGCGCTGAACGCCGCCATGGTCCGGGTCGAGGCAGTCGAGGCGCGGGACGAGGCGCCGCCGCAGCTGGTTGCGCAGCCGGCCTAGCGGAAGCGGGTTTGAATCCTGGTCGCGGTCCGTGCCGCATGGGGTAGCTGACGCCCCTCCGGATGGACAGGAGCGCACGGTTGCGCCGGGGCGGTCGACAAGCGATGCTCCTCAGCGGCGGGATGGCGCCGTGCTCTTGAAAGGAGACGAACGCCGTGCCGGTCAACGCCGTTCCCACCCCCGCCGGGTCGATGGACGCGCCGCGCTACAAGAGGGGCGTCTCCGGCGGGAGGCTCCTGCTCTCGGATCTTCGGACCCTGCGGCTGTTCGCCAACGAGGCTCGGTACCGCGGTTTCGAGCGAACGCTCGGGCTGCCGCGAGACCAGGCCAACCTCGCCACGGCGGTCGCGCTGCTCGCGGTGATCGAGGCGGCCCGCCAGCGGGCTACTCGGTTCCATGTCCCGGCTCCCACGCTTAGCGGATTCGCCTTCGGGAACGCGGCGCTGAGAGAGGTGATTCTCGGTCCCCCCAAACCGGGCGCTCCGCCGGTGCCGGTGTTCAGCGGGCTACTCGCGATTGCCGCCGGCGGGACGGTCGTCGTCGCCGCGGGCAAGTCCCTCGGCGGCGTGCGAGGGGCCGCGCGCGCATTCGCGCACCGCTACGGCCACCACGCCCGGACGGCGCGCGGCACGATCGCCGGGAAGGCGCGCCGGCTGAGCCCTCGCGAGTAGCCGCGCCCCAACACGCCCGCCGCAAGTCTCGCGTCTCTCGCGCGTTTCATGCGCAGGCATGGGCTCGGAGCCGATCGATCGCCGAACGCTGCTCTCACGCGCGGCCGCGCTGGGCGCCTCCGCGACGGTCTTCGGTGCCGCCAATGCCGATGCCCGGCGGCGGATACGGCGAACGAGGACGGTTCCGCTGCCCGGCCCGCAGCAGATACGAGATGGCTTCACGCGGATGGTCGAGTTCGGGCCGCGACTGACCGCCTCCCCGAACCACGAGAACTACATCGCCTGGCTCGAGCAAGAATTCGAGGGTGCCGGCCTGCAGCTTCTGCCCTGCGACGGCTACACCACCGACCGCTGGCTGGCGGAAGACGTCGGGCTGACGATCCTCGAGGGCAAGGCGGCCGGCCCGGTGAAGATCGCCACCTACTACCCCCGCTCGCAGCAGACCCCGCCACGGGGGATCACCGGGCCACTCGTCTACGGAGGGACCGTGCCCACGCTCAGCACCAGCGGCACGGACATCGCAGCGCTCGAAGCCGGGATCGCGCGGTATCCGTCGGAGCTCGCGTCGTGGGCGGGGAGCGTGGCGGGAACGCTCAACGGCGGCCCGGAGGGCAGCATCCTGCTCGTCGACCTGCCGATGCCGATCCCGCTCACCGCCGGGGCGTTTCTGCCGCTCGCCACGTATCTCAACTGGCCGGGGCACACCGTCGCCGACTGGGCCACCGTCGACTACAAGCGGGTGTGGATCGAGCCCGGGCTCAGCATCCCGCTCGCGCCGTTCCAGTCGATGGGCGCGGCCGGCGTCGTATTCATCTGCGACGCATCGCTGCCGGCGCTCGAGGGCGGGTACCTCCCGTTCACCCACGGTTTCGAACCGTTGCCGGCGCTGTACGTGGACCGCGACACCGGACGCTCGCTGCGAACCCTCGCCGCAAGCCGGCCCAGGACCACCCTGACGCTGACCGCTTCGCGCAGGCGATCGCCGACCCACGCCGTCACCGCGGTCCTGCCCGGACGGAGCAAGGAGACGCTGATCTTCAACACGCACACCGACGGGCAGGGATTCGCCGAGGAGAACGGGGGAGTCGCGTTCCTCGAGCTCGCGCGCCACTTCGCGTCGCTGCCGCCGAACCGGCGCCTGAACCGAACGCTCGTGTTCGCGGCCTGGCCGGGCCACATGGTGGCCGACCTGCCCCAGACGCAAGGCTGGATCGACAGCCACCCGGACATCGTGAAGCGCGCCGCGGCCGCGCTCACCGTCGAGCACCTCGGCTGCAGCGAGTGGATCGACACCCTCGACCGCGGCTACCACCCCACGGGCGAGGCCGAGCTGTTCGGAATCTGGACGACGCAAGGGAAGATGTTCGAGCTCACCCGTGACACCGTCGCCGCTCACGGGATCCCGAAGGCGGCACTGCTGCGGCCACCGGTGCAGTTCGGTGTCGGCGGGGCGTTCCAGTCGGCCGGGGTGCCGCAGATCGGGGCGATCGCCGGCCCCGAGTACCTCCTCACGGTGTCCTCCCACGGAGATCTCGACAAGCTCGACGAGCGCCTTGCGGCCCGGCAGATCCGCTGGCTCGCCGATCTCGCCGGCCGCATCGACCGCACGTCCGCCGCGGCCCTGCGCCAGGGCGACCCCACGCTGGGGGTGGGCCCGCCCTCCAGCGGCACTCCCGCGCCCCACGTCGCCTGCGACTGAGTCGCTCCCGCCGTGAAGGGTAAGGTGAGCGGCATGGCCGTTCTCGGACGCACGGGACTCGACGTGTTCGGCCTGTGCCTGGGCGGCAACGTGTTCGGCTGGACCGCAGACGAGCGGCAGTCCCACGCGGTGCTGGACGCCTACACCGCCGCCGGCGGCAACTTCATCGACACGGCGAACTCGTACCTGGTGGAGCACGGACGGTCGGAGACGATCATTGGGCGGTGGCTGGCGGAGCGCGGGAACCGTGACCGGCTGGTGCTGGCCACGAAGGTCGGCGGCGGCCGAGGCGAGGCGCGCAGCCTGAGCGCCGAGACGATCGAGCGGGAAGCGCGGGCGTCGCTCGAGCGCCTGCAGACCGACCGGATCGACCTCTACTACGCGCACTTCGACGATCGCCAGACGCCGCTGGAAGAGACGGTGCGAGCGTTCGACGGGCTGGTGAAGGCCGGGACCGTCCGGCACATCGGCGCCTCGAACTACAGCCCCGAGCGGCTCCAGGCCGCGCTCGAGCTCCAGCGCGACCTCGGACTCGCCGAATGGACCGTGCTGCAGCCCCACTACAACCTCGTCGAGCGGGAGTTCGAGGGGACGTCGCTGCCCGTAGCCGAGGCATGGGATCTGGCCGTAGCGCCGTACTTCGGACTGGCCAAGGGATTTCTCACCGGGAAGTACCGTCCGGGCGGCGAGGCCGTGGATTCCCCGCGCGCCGACTCGGCCCGCTCGTACCTCGACAAGGGTGGTGCGGCGGTGCTCGAGGCGCTCGACGAGGTGGCCGCCGCGCATGAGACAACGGTGGCGGCGGTGGCGCTCGCGTGGCTGCGCTCCCGGCCCCAGGTGGTCGCCCCGATCGCGAGCGCGCGCGACACCGATCAGCTCGCGCAGATCCTCCCGGCCGCCGCGCTCGAGCTGAGGGCCGACGACCTCGATCGGCTGGTGGGGGCCTCGCGGGTATGAACGCCGGCTTCCGTCACGAGCTCGCCCAGCAGCTGCGAGTCGACTCGGTTCGCGCCAGCGCGGCCGCGGGGTCGGGACATCCCACCTCGTCGATGTCCGCCGCCGAGCTCATGGCGGTACTGCTCGACGGCTACCTGAAGCTCGACTACGAGCACCCGGAGGACCCCCACCGCGACCATCTGATCTTCTCCAAGGGGCACGCCTCCCCGCTGTACTACGCGATGCTGAAGGCGGCGGGTGCGATCGACGACGACGAGCTGCTCACGTTCCGAAAGCTCGGCAGCCGGCTCGAAGGGCATCCCACGCCGAGGATCCCGCCCACGGACGTGGCCACCGGATCGCTCGGTCAGGGACTCGCGGTCGGGGTCGGGCTGGCGCTCGCCGGCAAGCGACTGGACCGGCTCCCCTACCGGGTGTGGGTGCTGTGCGGCGACTCCGAGCTGGCGGAAGGATCGATCTGGGAGGCGTTCCAGCACGCCGGCTGGGAGAAGCTCGACCACCTTGTCGCGATCGTGGACGTAAACCGGCTGGGCCAGACGCGGGAGACGATGCTCGGATGGGACCTCGAGGGCTACGCCGACCGCGCTCGCGCCTTCGGGTGGGACGCGATCGAGATCGACGGCCACGACGTCGACGCGATCGACGCCGCCTACCGCCACGCCCTCGAGGCGACAGGGCAGCCCACCGCGATCTTCGCCCGTACGCTGAAGGGCAAGGGCGTAAAGGCGGTCGAGGACCAGGACGGCCATCACGGGAAGCCGCTCGACGATCCCGAGGAGGCGATCGCGGAGCTCGGCGGGGAGCGCGATCTGCATGTGACCACGTCCGACCCCGACGAGGAAGGCGAACCGCACCGGTTCGAGACGCCCGGCGGTGAGCCGCCGCGGTGGAACCTGGGAGACGAGATCGCCACCCGAGACGCCTACGGCCAGGCGCTGGCGGCCCTGGGCAACCGGCGCGGGGACATCGTGGCGCTCGACGGGGAGGTGTCGAACTCGACGCGCTCCGAGGTGTTCGCGGAAGCCCACCCCGAGCGCTACTTCGAGATGTTCATCTCCGAGCAGCAGATGGTGGCGGCGGCCGTCGGCATGCAGGTCCGGGGCTGGGCGCCGTTCGCGTCGACGTTCGCGGCATTCCTCTCCCGTGCGTACGACTTCATCCGGATGGCCGCGATCTCACGGGCGGACCTGGCGCTCGCCGGCTCCCACGCCGGGGTCTCGATCGGGGAGGACGGGCCCTCGCAGATGGCGCTCGAGGACATCGCCGCGCTGCGCGCCGTCCACGGCAGCGCGGTGCTCCATCCCTCGGACGCCAACCAGGTGCCGCCGCTGGTCGCCGAGATGGCCGATCGCCCGGGGATCTCCTACATGCGGACGCTGCGCGGAAAGACCGTCGTTCGCACCGGTCCCGACGAGGGCATCCGGATCGGCGGCAGCCGCGTCGTCCGCCGTGGCGAGGACGACCAGTTCACGGTGGTCGCCTGCGGCGTGACCGTCGAGGAGGCCGAGAACGCGGCCGAGCAACTCGAGCGCGTGGGCGTCCGGCTCCGGGTGATCGACTGCTACTCGATCAAGCCGATCGACGCCGACGTCCTCCGGCAGGCTGCCGCCGAGACCAGAGGGATCGTCACCGTCGAGGACCACTGGCCCGAGGGCGGGCTGGGCGAGGCAGTGCTGAGCGCGCTCGGCGCCGAGCCGGATCGCCCGCCGGTGCTCCAGCTCGCCGTCCGTGAGATGCCGATCTCCGGAAAGCCCGCGGAGCTCCTACACGCCGCCGGGATCGACGCCGACGCGATCGCCGGCGCGGTCCGCGAGCTCGCCCGCTGATCGGCGCACGAACGCGTCGCACACCGCGATCGCATCCTCGATCGTCTCCCAGTACAGCTCGTCGGGCACGTCGGATGGCCAGTGGTAGTTGAGCGGAAGCTTCGTCGCCGCCACAGACGCAAGCGTCACCGTCGGATAGCCCGCGCGCAGCGCGATGATCGCGTCGGTGGCGGCCACCGTGCGGATGCCGCGAGTGATCTCGACCTCGGCCGTCGCGGCCGCATCGGCCAGCGCCTCGCGCATGCGCTCGGTGTAGTCGCGCATCCGCAGCATCCCCTCGCCCTCGAGCACTATCAGAGTGGGCCCGCCGAGGACCTCCAGGCAGAGCACCTCGGTGCGCTCCGGGTCGAGCTCGGAGAAGTGCCGCTCGCCGAAGCACTGCATGCCCTCGCTGAAGGACTCCTCGGAGCCGGTCGAGACGAGCAGCACCCGCAGCCCCTCGATCGGCTGGTCCTGAAGCTTGGCGGCGATCGCGATCAGGACGCCGACCGAGCTCAGGTTGTCGTTCGCGCCCGGCACGGTCGGCCGCAGGCCGATATCGGTCATCACGGCGCTGGCTGCGAGTGCCACCGCCGCTCCCGCGCTCGTCAGCCGGCGGATGCCGAGCGCCGCTCCCGCCGCGATCATCGACGGACCGAGCCACGTCCCGTACAGGATCGGGAGGGTGTGGCTGGAGCGCTCGTGCTGCTCCGGGAAGAGCCGCGGGCCGATCTGGCCGAGCGCGGGGTGAAACACGAGCCCCGAGTGGGCGGCGTCGTGGTGGGCGACCAGCAGCAGCGTCCGCTCCGCTGAGCGATCGCCAGCCTCGGCGACCACGTTCCAGGTCGGGCGGTGAGGGAGGAATCGGCGCCTGAACCAGCGACTGCCGTGCCCGAGGTCGTCCCACAGCGCCGCGGCCGACGCCCCCGCGGCGAGCGCGCCCGCCAGGCATGCCGCCCCGCCCCGGCGCAGCGCGGCCACAGCGCCACCCGCGGCGATCAGGTTGGCCAGGGCGATCGGCCACCAGTAGCCGCCGTGCGCCCGCTCCTGCTCGATCCGCGCCTCGCATCCGAGCTCGCGCAGGCGCCCCGCGATCAGCTCCGCGGCGCGCTTCTCTCCGTCCGACGCCGAGGGTCGCTCGAACGCCGCGAGCTCGTAGATCGCCTCGCGCCAGCGACCTGCTCCGTCCACTGAGGACTGCACCCGGGGTACTAAAGCGCATAAGCGCGCCCGTGATTCGGACGCGGGCCACGCGGGGAGTCCTTAACCGACAGCCGAACAGCAGGGCAAGATGGGCAACCGCGACAACGTGCGCGACAGACATCTCGAACGGCAGGGCCGGGCGATCGGCCGGTCCGGCGAGTGGTTCGCGCTCATCGGGGCGATCCTCGCGATCCCGGGCGTCCTGCTAGTCGCGCTCGCCGACTCGTGGGCGTACGGCGTCGGCTGGGCGCTGTTGGGCCTGGCGGCAGGCCCGCTCGTGATCGGGGCGGCACTGTTGCTATCGGGCCTGATCTCCCGCTGGTCGGCCCGCCACAGATCGTTCGCCTAGGCGTCGCTGCCGCGCGACGCACGGCGGACATCCGTGGCGCGCTTGGTGTTGGCCGCGCGCCTGGCGACTCGGTCCGCGTACTCGCGGAACTCGCTGTCGAACCGGGGCCACCAGTCACCCCGGAGCTCGGCGGGAGTCCTGCGGCGACGCCACGTGGACAGCGCCAGCGGCATCACGAACACGGCTGCGGCGACCAGGCAGGCGGCGAGCAAGATCATGCGTGGATCACCTCCTCAGACTGAGCTCGCTCGACGACCATGCGCTACCCGCGCGCCGTGGGCGCCACTCCCGTTAGAAGCTGGCGCGCCTCACTCGCCGATCCCGGCCTCGGCGATCAGCTCGTCCAGCCGCCGGCGCGGGGCCGCGAGCGTTTGGGCGTGACGCCCGATCTCATTCCAGGGATCACCATCGCGCTCGAGCCGCCGGGGCACCTCGTCGACGGTCCAGCGGTCCGCGCGGGTGGGGGAGTCGTCGAGCTCCTCCCAGTGCAGCGGCGTCGCGACCGGCGCATTCGGTCTGGCGCGGACCGCGTACGGCGCCACCGAGGTGTGGGCGTAGGCGTTGCGCTGGATGTCGATCAGGATCTTGCCCTCCCGCTTCGCCTTGCGCTGCTCGTTGGTGAACAGACGGGGCTCCCGGCCGGCGGCCAGCCGGGCCAGGCGGCGCGCGAACTCGCGGACCTCGTCGAACGCGGCTCGCCGCTGGAGCGCGACGGTCACGTGGTAGCCGCGGGAGCCGGTGGTCATCACGTGCGGCTCGAGCCCCACCTCGCGCAGCAGGCCGCCGAAGATGCGCGCGGCGCGGCGGACCTCGGCGGGCTTCTGGGCCGCCGGGTCGAGATCGATCACCAGCCGGTCGGGGCGGTCGAGCCGATCGCGGCGGCAGAGCCACTGGTGCAGGGTGATGCACGCCTGGCCGGCCAGGTAGACGAGCGTGGCCGGCTCGGTCGCCACCACGTGCTCGACCGAATGGTCGCGCCCGGGCACCTCCACGCGCGCGATCCACGAGGGAAAGTGGTCGGAGGCGCGCTGCTGGATGATCCGGTGGCCGTCGATCCCGTCGGGATAGCGCTCGAGGTTGAGCGGCCGCCCCGACAGGTGCTCGAGCATCGTCGCCGCCACGCGGTCGTAGTAGCGGGCAAGGTCGGCCTTGGTGGCGCCCGAGGTAAACAAGGGCTTGTCGGGGCGCGAGATCTCGACCGCGCGGCGCCCCGCCTCGATCGTCACGCTCAAGAAGGCACCTCCCGCACGACCTCCCGGGCCGGCTTGTCGTCCCGGAGGCCCTGGTAGCGCGGCTGGCGGAGCTTGCCGTCGCGCGTCCATTCGGCGAACGCGATCTCGGCGACCAGCCGGGGCTCGGCCCAGCGAGCGTTGGGGGGTGGGTCGCCGGCCTCGAACGGAGGCGTGTCGCGCTCCAGGCGCTCGAGCTCGTCTCCGAGTCGCTCGAGCGTGGGACGGTCGAAGCCGGTACCAACCTTGCCCGCATAGCGCAGGCGGCCGTCGGGGAGGTAGTAGCCGACGAGCAGCGCGCCGAACCGCTCACGAGATCCCTTCGGGGCGGTCAATCCGCCGATCACGAGCTCCTGCCCGTGGGCGCATTTGAGCTTCAGCCAGTCGCGCGAGCGTGTGGCCACGTATGGGCTCGCGGCCCGCTTGGCGATCACGCCCTCCCAGCCCCGGCGGCAGGCCGAGCGGAACGCCGTCTCGCCGTCGCCTCGGCGGTACGAGGTGTAACGCAGGTGACCGCGGAACTCGACCGCCTCCCGGAGTCGCGCCTTGCGCTCGAGCAGCGGCAGCGGACGGACGTCCTGTCCGTTCAGCTCGAGCACGTCGAACAGGTAGTAATAGACGGCGACCGGGCTGCGGCGCGCCCGCTCCGGATCACGGATTCCCATCCGCTGCTGCAGGCGCTCGAAGCTCGTCCGGCCGCCCGCGAAAGCGACGATCTCGCCGTCCAGGAGCAGGTCGGGCCCCTCGACCGAGAGCGCGTCCACGAGCTCCGGGTAGGTGGAGCTCAGGATCCCGCCGGTGCGCGACAGCAACCGCACCTCGCCGGCCCGTCGGAGGGCGCCGCACCGCTCTCCGTCGAGCTTGCGCTCGAACACCCACTCCGGGTCCGAAAACGGGTCCTCGCTCAACACCGCCTTCATCGGTGCGTAGTCCACGCTCATCTCTTTACCCTAGGAGATGGCCGTGCACCGAAGGAGCGAGGCCCGCATCCAGGCCGACGGCGCCCTCCTGGAGGGCGAGTTGACGATCCCCGACGGCGCCGTCGGGACGGTGGTGTTCGCCCACGGAAGCGGGTCCAGCCGCCACAGCCCGCGGAACCGCCGCGTCGCCGAGGCGCTCAACGATCATCGTCTGGGGACGCTGCTGTTCGATCTGCTCGAGCCCGGGGAGGAGGACGTCGACAGAAGTACCGGAGCGCTCCGGTTCGACATCCCGCTGCTCGGACGGAGGCTGATCGCCGCGGTTGACTGGCTCTCGGCGCAGCCCGTCGCCGGGGAGCTCGGCATCGGGTGCTTCGGCGCGAGCACCGGCGCCGCAGCGGCCCTGGTGGCGGCGGCGGGCCGTCCGGGAATCGTCGGGGCGGTCGTCTCGCGGGGCGGGCGGCCGGATCTCGCCGGCGACGCCCTGCAGGGCGTGTACGCGCCGTCCCTGCTGATCGTCGGCGGCAACGACGACGCCGTGCTCGAGCTGAACGAACGGGCCCGGGGGCAGATGCGATGCGAAGCGGTACTCGAGGTCGTACCGGGCGCCGGCCATCTGTTCGAGGAGCCGAGCGCGCTCGAGCGGGTCGAGCTGCTCGCGCGGACGTGGTTCCTGCGCTGGCTCGGCGACGCCGCCCCGCTCGAAGAGGAGCGCACACGGTGAGCGATCAGCTCAAGTTCGGGGACCGCCGTGACGGCGGCCGCCGTCTGGCCGAGCACCTGGGGCGCTACGCGCAGCGCTCGGACGTGGTGGTCCTCGGCTTGCCCCGGGGTGGGGTACCGGTCGCGGCCGAGGTCTCGAGCGCTCTGGCGGCGCCGCTCGACGTGTTCCTCGTTCGCAAGCTCGGCGTCCCTGGGCATGAGGAGCTGGCGATGGGAGCGATCGCCTCCGGTGGCGTCCGCGTGCTGAACGAGGACGTCGTCCGGGCGGTGGGTATCACCGAGCGTGAGCTGGACGCTGTGGCGGCCCGCGAGCTTCAGACGCTCGAGGCGCGGGAGCGAGCCTACCGCGGCGACCGCGGGCCCCTCGAGGTTCGGGGCCGCACGGCGATCCTGGTCGACGACGGCCTCGCGACCGGCGCCACGATGCGGGCGGCGATACGGGCGCTCAGAGGCCTGGGCGCGGCGGAGATCGTGGTGGCGGTGCCGACCGCGCCGCGCGAGACCTGCGAGGCCCTCGGCCGGGAGGTGGACGACGTCGTCTGCGCGACGACACCCGCACCGTTTACCGCGGTCGGCATCTGGTACCGGGACTTCACGCCGGTCAGCGACGAGGAGGTGCGGGAGCTCCTCGACGGGAGAACCGATCCGCTCTAGCCCGGAACCCGGTCGCGGAGCTCGGCGAGCCAGGAGGCGGCGTCCGCGTCGCTCGGCGCCCGCCAGTCGCTGCGAGGTGAGAGCGATCCACCCGATCCGACCTTGGGGGCGTTGGGGAGCGCCGAGCGCTTGAACTGGCTGGTGCGGAAGAAGCGATCGAGGAACACCTCGAGCCAGTGCTTGATCTCCTGGAGCGAGTACTGGTTGCGGCGCTCGGGAGGGATCAGGTCGGGCCACGGCCCGCGGTCGCGATCGCTCCAGGCGCGGTGGGCGAGGAACGCGACCTTGCTGGGCCTGTAGCCGAATCTGAGCATGTAATAGAGGAAGAAGTCCTGGAGCTCGTAGGGCCCCACGATGCTCTCGCTGTCTGCGCCGGGCCGGTCGGAGTCGGGGTCCTGGCTGGGGATCAGCTCGGGAGAGATCGCGGTGTCGAGGATCGACTGGAGCACCTCGCCGGCCTGATCGCCGTACTGATCGGTGTCGATCGCCCACCCGAGCAGGAACTGGATCAGGGTCTTGGGGACCGAGGCGTTGACGTTGTAGTGGGACATCTGGTCCCCCACTCCGTACGTGCTCCAGCCGAGGGCCAGCTCGGAGAGGTCGCCGGTGCCGACCACCAGGCCGCCGTGTTGGTTGGCGAGCCGGAACAGGTGCGAGGTTCGCTCGCCGGCCTGCACGTTCTCGTAGGTGATGTCGTAAACCGCCTCGCCGTCCGCCGCCGGGTGACCGAGGTCGCGGAGCATCTGGGTGGCGGCGGGCCGGATGTCGAGCTCGTTGGTTGTCACGCCGAGCGCCTCCATCAGCCGGCGCGCGTTCGTGAGCGTCAGCCGGCTGGTGGCGAACCCCGGCATCGTGTAGGCGAGGACGTTGGCGCGCGGCAGGCCGAGCCGGTCGATGGCCCGGGCGGCCACGATCAGCGCATGAGCCGAGTCGAGGCCGCCTGAGACTCCAATCACCGCCCGTTCGATCCCGGTCGCGCGCAGCCGCGTCTCCAGGCCCTGGACCTGGATCGAGTAGACCTCCTCGCAGCGCTCGTTGCGGCTGGCGGGGTTGGCCGGGACGTAGGGGAAGCGCTCGATCTCGCGCCGGAGCGACACCACCCGCTCGGGGCCGAGGCCGAGCTCGAACTCGACGCGCGTGAACCGGGCCAGAGCTCGGCGGTGGTCGTGGACGCAGTCGCCGAAGCTGCTCGTGGTCGCGCGGTCGGAGGCGAGCCGGTCGAGGTTTACGTCGGCGAAGATCAGCTGCTCGTCCTCGGCGAACCGCTCGGACTCCGCCAGCTGGTCGCCGTTCTCGAAGATCAGGGCGTGCCCGTCCCACGCCAGGTCGGTGGTGGACTCGCCCAGCCCCGCGGAGGTGAACACGGATGCGGCGATCATCCTGGCCGATTGCGAGGCACAGAGCAGCCGGCGATACTCGGCCTTGCCGACCGTGATGTTGCTGTCCGAGAGATTCGCGAGCACCGTGGCGCCGGCGAGCGCGCCGTAGCTCGAGGGCGGGATCGGCGCCCACAGGTCCTCGCAGATCTCGACGTGGATCGCGAGCTCGGGAACGTCGGAGCAGGAGAACAGGAGCCGCGGGCTGAACGGGACCTTGTCTCCCAGGAGGCGCAGCTCGTCGCCGACCAGGTCGCGAGCCGAGCGGAAATGCCGCTTCTCGTAGAACTCGCGGTACTCGGGAAGGTATGTCTTGGGGACCGCTCCGAGTACCCGCCCCCGGTGGATCACGACGGCGGCGTTGAACAGCCCACTCTCGGCCCGAACCGGGGCGCCGACCACGACGACCGGGGCGAGCGACTCGCTCTCGGCGACGATCCGCTCGACTCCTCCGAGCACGCCGTCGATGACCGCCTGCTGGTGGAACAGGTCCTCGATCGAGTACCCCGACAGGCCGAGCTCCGGGAACACCACCAGCGCCGCCCCCTCCTCCGACGCGCGGCGGGCGAGGGCGATCGTCCGCTCGGCGTTGAGGTCGGGCTGGGCGATGTGCACCCGGGGCGCGGCCGCGGCGAGGCGGACGAAGCCGTGCTCGTATAGGGAGTCGAACGGGCGACGCCGGGCGCCTGAGGTGGGGCTCATTTGCGCACGAGCGTAGCCAGATCGCCCCTCATGGCCTCCGGCTGCAAGCGCGCTTTCGCCGTGCGCCGCGCCCCAGGCGACGGTTAGACCGGCTCGTAGTAGAGGAGCTCTCCCTTGACCCCGGGGGCGCGAGCGGCGAACAGGAACATCGTCACGACGAGCACCTGCCCGGCGCCTTGTGGGGCGGGCATGACCTTGGCCACGGGATTGGCGAACGAGCTCGATACCGGCTGCGCGCCGATCGTCAGCGTGACCGGGTACATCCGTCCCGAGCCCTCGTCCTCGAGGATTACGCGCCACTCCCCGACGTCGTCGAACGCCGTCTGGGCCTCGTACACACGCCAACGACCGCCCCCGAAGCTGAACTGGCGCCAGTCGCCGTGGCTGCCGGCGAGCCCCTGACGGCCCAGCGCGGCATCCGTCCGGGGATCCGTGCGCGCGGTCCAGGACCGGAACCCCCTGAGGGTGCCGAGCGCTTCCCGATCCGGTCCCCGGGCGCCTCCGGGAGCGGTCTCGTAGTGAAACCCGAGCTCGATCGCGGAGCGGCCCAGCCCGCCGTTCCACCGGACCCGGAGGATCGTCGGCGTCCCGTCGTTGTAGGGCGAGAACGTCCGGGGGAGGTCTCGCTCGGCGGTGAAGGCACCGCTGAGAAGCGAGAACAGCGACGGGTAGTACCGAAGCCGGACCACGTTGCCTCCGTCGCGAGCCCGTTTCTCATACGCCAGCAGGTATCCGGGCGTCCCCGGGATCGCACCGAGCGTCGGCATGCTGGCCCAGCTCGGGTCGAGCACGGCTACCCGGTGCCAGTGGATCAGGTCGGTCGAGCGCGCGAGGCTGACCCTGAAGTCGGCGCCCCACCGGCGTCAGGGAGGACGGAACTCGGTGTGGTAGACGCCGAGGTAGTCCCCCGTGGGGCTCCGAACCGGGTCGAGCACCGACATCGAGTCGCCGAGGTCATCGCGTGTGTCGAACGAGACCCGTCCTGTATCCGGGCAGGGGAGATAGTCGATCAGGCTCTGGAGCCGGCCGGCGGCGGACTGGACCGGAGCGCCCTGCGGCGATGGGGAGGCGGCTGCACAAGGCGCCCCCTCGGCTCGCGCGCTGACACACGTCAGGGCGAACACCCCGATGGCGAGCACGATGACCACGCTGCGTCTTGATCGCTGCAGCTTGACCGGCAGGATATGGGACCTCGACGGAGCCCGCGACCGGCGGGCTAGCATCGCTGGCTTGAGGCGTTCGGCGCCGGTGATCGTGGCGACATGGCTGCTCGCCTTTGCGGCGGGGCCTGCCGGTGCGGGCGCAGCGGACCGGTACTGCACCGGGAGCTATGGCGGCGCCGCGCCTCGTGCCGGCGCGCCGCTGCGATTCGGTGTGGACCCGGGGCTCGCGGGGAGCGCGGGCGGCGTCCAGCTGCCCTCTACTCCCGAGGTCCCGGCGAAGGACCTCGCGGCGGTCAACGCGCTCACGCCAAAGGGTCGCGAGCTCGTCGTGCGCCTCAACCGCCTTTTCTGGTCCGACGGCCAGGCCGGCATCGACGCGTTCAAGGCGACGGTGGCCAGGTACGCACGGGCGGGACACGACGTCGAGCTCCAGGTGCGCTACCACCCCCCGTCGGGTGAGGCTGGGGACATACCCGCCTGGCTCCGGTACGTACGCCACGTGGTCGACACGTTCGGCCCCGACCGGCACGTGGTGTCGATGACGATCACCAACGAGGTCAATCTGACCTTCTCGCCCAACACGTCCGACGGCTACTACTCGGGCGCGAACGACGCGCTCATCCAAGGGATCGAGGCCGCGCACGCCGAGGCGGTCCGCAGGCATTACGGCCAGCTCCGGTTCGGCTTCACGTACGCATACCGCTTCTCCCCGCAGGGCGACGCCTCGTTCTTCTCGTATCTCGGATCCCATGGCGGCAAGCGGTTTCTCCGGGCGCTGTCCTTCGTCGGGCTGGACTTCTATCCCGGGACCGTGTACCCCCCGGCGATGGCGCCCGGCGACACCTACACCGCCGAGCTGGCGCAGGCCGCGGGGGTGCTCCGGAGGTGCTTCGCGCCGATGGCCGGGATCGGATCGCAGACCCCGATCTGGATCACCGAGAACGGGGTCCCGACTGGACGCCTGAGCGACGCCCAGCAGGCCGCCGCTCTCCAGGAGCTCGTGACCGCCGTTCACAGGTACTCGGGCACCTTCAACATCACCGACTACCGCTGGTTCAACCTGCGCGACTCCACCTCGACCGGCCCGACCACGCTCGTCGGCGTGACGTTCTCCTCCGACGGGCTGCTTCGCGACGACTACTCCGCCAAGCCGTCGTTCTCGGCGTACCGCGCGCTGATCGCGAGGCTCGGGGCGAGGACCATCCACCGGAAGCGGCGACGACCTGCAAGCAGAGCGGCCAACGACTGAAACCGGCGTGCGGGCGATCACAGTGGTCGGAGTCCTGGCGGCTCTCCTCGTCGCGTGTGGAGGGCGAGTGACGACGCGGACGGTGACGGTGACAAAGCCGTCCGCTAGCGCCGTCCCAGCGCGGCCGATCACCGCCTCGACGACAGCGATCCCCGTCGCGCCGAGCACGATCATCGCGGCGGAGAAGTCGATCGTCCCTGAGAGCTGCAGGGACGTAATTCCCAACACGAACGGCGGCATCATCTTCGGCGGGACCGGGTTCGTGACCTCCGCCGGGGTGATAACCGCGTCGCACCCCGTGGCCAGCTGCGCAGCCGGAGCGATCATCAGCTTCGGAGAACCGTCGGGTACGGTCACCGTCACTGACACCACGCACGATCTGGCGCGGGTTTCGTTTCAGAGCACCGGGGTTCACCCACCTGCGCTTCAACTGGAGTCGGCCCCGCCGTATGTCGGCGAGCCGCTGGCGTTGGTGGGTGTCCCCGGCGCCACAAGCGCTGCCGGTGGGGACGCTTTTAGGGTTGCGCGAGGGAAGGTGATGGCGATCGATCAGACCACGAGGCTCACGTCGGTACGGGGGCTTCGCGAGACGCTTTCGGACGCCATTCTCGTCTCCGTGTCGCGTGTGGCTCCCGGGGAAAGCGGCGGTCCAGCGATTGACGCCGCGGGAAAGGTGGTGGGGGTGATCGAGGGCTACGGCAACGGCGTAGCGATCCTGACGCCGGCCCGCGACGTCTCCGGTCTGCGCTAGCGCGCTCTCCGAGGTCCCGACCTACGACCGCGCGGCGGCGGGTGTGCGGGCCCGGTAGGCGCCGGCGGCCGGCCGGTCGGGGAACTCCTCGGCGGCCCTGCGGGCGGTTCGCTTCGCCCAGGCCCCGGTAGTCACCAGGCCGATCGCCAGGATCGCGACGCCGAGCCCGACGATGATCCACCAGCCTGCATGCGTCGCGGGCGCGAAGCCCGTGCCGATCGCGCCGGTGATCGTGCCGGCGCTGATCGCACCGATCACCGCCACCCCCAGTGTCATCCCCACCTGGCGGCTCGTCGAGGCGACGGCCGATGCGACCCCCGCCTGGGCGGCCGGCATGCCCGTCACGGCCGTGTTGGTGATCGGCGGATTGATCAGCCCGTTGCCGATCCCAAACAGGACGTAGGACACAAGCAGGTACGAGAACGGCGTGGTGTCGGAGAGCTGGGTCAGCATCGCCGCCCCCGCGATGATCGCCACCGCCGCCACCGCGATCGGGAGCCGCGCCCCCCGGCTTCCCACGATGCGACCGGAGATCGGCGCGAAGATCGCGATCATGGCCGCCATCGGCAGCAGGTACAGGCCCGCGTGGAGGGGAGACAGCCCGCGGACGGTCTGGAGGTACAACGTGTTCAGGAACAGGAACCCGCCGATCCCGGCGAAGGTCAGGATGGCGATCGCGCTGGCTCCGGACAAGGGAGCACTGCGGAAGAACCGCACCTCGATCAGCGGGTCGCGGCGGTGCAGCTCATACGGGACGAGGGCCACCAGAGAGGTGGCCGCCAGCGCGAACACGCCGAGCGTCTCGGGGGAGGTCCAGCCCGCTCGGGGCCCCTCGATGATCGCGAAGGTGAGAGCGGCCAGCCCCACGATCACCAGCAGCTGGCCGATCGGGTCGAGCCGCCGGGGCCGCTCGGCCCGGGACTCGGGTACGTACAGGGCCGTGAGGAGGATCGCCGCCAGGCCGATCGGCACGTTGATGTAGAACACGGCCCGCCAGCTGATCGCGTCTACCAGCGCCCCCCCGACGACCGGGCCGAGCGCCATGCTCAGACCGAATACAGCACCCCAGACGCCGATCGCGTGAGCCCGCTCGCGCGGGTCCTCGAACACGTTGCGGATGATCGACATCGCCACGGGGTTGAGCATCGAGCCGCCGATGGCCTGCCCGACGCGGGCGCCGATCAGGAAGCCCAGGCTCGGCGCCAGCCCGCACAGCAGCGACCCGGCGGCGAACACGGTCAGGCCGACCTGGAACACGCGACGGCGTCCGATCCGGTCGGCGGTCGAGCCCGCGAGCATCAACAGGCTCGCCAGCACCAGCGTGTAGGCGTCGATCGTCCACTGCAGGCCCGACACGGAGGCGTGCAGGGAGCGGTGGATCGCGGGCAGCGCGACGTTGACGACCGTGGTGTCGAGCCCCACGATCAGCAGGCTCATGCAGCAGATGCCGAGCACGAGGAGGCGTCTGGGGCGGCTGAGATGGTCCATGCGGTTTCGCATCAGTAGGCTAGTCCGGCACCCCGGTCCGGTTTTCCTCCTTGCCCGCTGCCAACTCTGCCCAATCCGAGGGGCCGTCGTCATTCGCCGAGGCGGCGACGCTGGAGCTCCGCGATGTGTCGAAGCGCTACCCGAGGCAGGACGAGCCGGCGATCGCCGATCTGAGCTTCACGGTGGGGGCCGGGGAGGTGTGCGTGCTGGTGGGCCCGTCGGGTTCGGGCAAGACGACCGCGCTGCGGCTGATCAATCGGATGATCCCGCTGAGCAGCGGGGACATCCTGCTGGGAGGACGCAGCGTGCTCCACCGCGATCCGCACGAGCTGCGCAGGGAGATGGGTTACGTGATCCAGCAGATCGGCCTGTTCCCGCACCAGACGGTGGCCGAGAACATCGCCACGGTTCCGAAGCTGCTGGGTTGGGATAAGCCGAAGATCTCATCCCGGGTCGACGAGCTGCTGGAGCTGATCGGGCTCGATCCCAAGGACATCCGGCCTCGCTACCCCGCCCAGCTCTCCGGCGGCCAGCGCCAGCGGATCGGGGTCGCCCGCGCGCTCGCCGCCGATCCTCCGCTGATGCTGATGGACGAGCCGTTCGGGGCGATCGACCCGATCAACCGGTCGCGGCTGCAGGACGAGTTCCTGCGTCTTCAGGAGCTGGTGCGTAAGACCGTCGTGTTCGTCACCCACGACATCGACGAGGCGATCAAGATGGGTGACCGGATCGCGATCCTGAGGCAGGGCGGGCACCTCGCCCAGTACGACACCCCGGCGGAGATCCTGATGAACCCGGCCGACGAGTTCGTGGCCGAGTTCGTGGGCGCCGATCGGGCGCTCAAGCGGCTGGGGCTCTCGACGCTGGCCGACGTCACGCTGCTCGCGCCGAACGGGGTCAAGCCGGACGGGCTGCGGCTGCCGCTCACGACCACCGTCCGCGACGCCCTGTCGCAGCTGCTCGCCGAGGGGTCGCAACCGATCGCCGTCGTCGATGACGACGGCAAGGTGGCCGGGGTCGTGACGCTCGAGCTGTTGGGACGGCTGCTGGCGTGATTGGAATCGCCGCCGGCGGCCCCGTGATCCCGAACTTCGGCGGTGGATCCGCATCGTTCGCGTGCGAGCGCGCCAACCGGCTGTTCTGCGCGGGCTGGGTGTCGCGCAACTGGGACACGGTCCTGTGGCCGGCGCTGCGCCAGCACATCGTGCTGACGGTAATCGCCGTGGCGATCGGGTTCGTGATCTCCACGGCGCTGGCGCTCGTGGCCTACCGGCGGAACTGGCTCGAGCGGCCGGTTCTGATCGTGACCTCGATCCTCTACACCATCCCGTCGCTCGCCCTGTTCGAGCTGCTTCAGCCGAGCTTTGGGCTGAGCCGCACGACGGCCGAGATCGCGCTCGTCTCCTACACGCTGCTGATCATGTTCCGCAACACGCTTACCGGGCTGCGGGAGGTGCCCCCGGAGGTGCGAGACGCCGCCACCGGGATGGGGATGGGCCCGACGCAGTCGCTCCTGCGGGTCGAGCTGCCGCTGGCGGCTCCGGCCATAATCGCCGGCCTGCGGATCGCCACCGTCACCGTGATCTCGCTGGCGACGGTGGCGGCGCTGATCGACAACGAGGGGCTGGGCGTCCCGATCCTGACCGCGATCTCCAACGAGGTTTTCAAGACCGAGCTGATCGTCGCCGGGGCGATGGCCGTCGCGCTCGCGATCGGCGCCGACGCGCTGCTGGTGCTCGCGCAGCGGCTGATCACCCCCTGGACGAGGGCGCGCTGATGAACGTCTTCGTCGAGGCGTTCAAGTTCATCGGCCGCAACGGGCAGATACCGGGCGCGCCGCCGTTCCCAACCCTCACCCACCTGACCCTCGAGACGCTGAAGATCGCGGGGATCGGGATCGGGATTGCCGTCGCGATCGGGTTGCCGATCGGGCTGTGGCTAGGCCACGTCCACAGGGGCTCGTTCGCGGCGATCAACGTCGGCAACATCTGGCGGGCACTGCCGAGCCTCGCGGTGCTCGCGATCGGCGTCGCGTTCCTCGGGCTGGGCCTTCGCAACGTCGAGCTGGCGCTCGTGGTCCTCGCGGTCCCCCCGATCATCACCAACGCCTACGTGGCGATCGACGGCGTCGAACGCGACGTGGTCGACGCCGCGCGAGGGATGGGGATGACGGGACTCCAGGTGCTGCTCAAGGTCGAGCTTCCCCTGGGGATCCCGCTGATCTTCGCCGGGATCCGGACCTCGGCGCTGTTCGTCGTCTCGACTACGACGATCGCCGCGCTGACCGGATACAGCGGAAGCCTTGGAGACATCATCAACAACGAGACGAGTTACCACCTCTCGGGCGTGCTTGGGGCCGCGATCTGCATCGCGGCGCTCGCGCTGGTCGTGGAGCTCGTGCTGGCAATGGTCCAGCGGCTGCTGACGCCGAAGGGCCTGAAAGTGAGCACGGCGGAGGACACGGTGTCATCGCTGGCGCCGGTCGTCACCGAGCCCACGTAGGGAATCGATGGCAACAACCAGGAGGAACGGCAGATGATCCGCAGACACCGATATCGGGCCGTGGCAACCGCCCTGGCCATGTTGAGTGCGGCCGCGCTCGCCGCGTGCGGCAGCTCGTCCTCGAGCTCGAGCTCGAAGAGCACGGCGGCCGCGCCCACGTCCTCGACCGCCACCAACGGCAGCCCCGCCGCCGCCGCGAGCGGCCCCGGAGTCGGCAAGCCGCCGGTCACGGTCGGCGACAAGAACTTCGAGGAGGAGTTCGTACTCGGCTCGCTGTACGCCCAGGCGCTGGCCGCGAAGGGCTACAAGGTGACAGTGAAGGGCAACATCGGCTCCTCGGAGATCACCTACAAGGCGCTGAAGGCGGGGCAGATCGACATGTATCCGGAGTACACCGGGACGCTGCTGTCGGCCGTGGCGGGCGTCACCACGCCGCCGCACAGCGCGCAGCAGGCTTACGCGGAGGCGAAGGCGTTTGCCGAGAAGAACGGCTTCACCCTGCTCGACCAGACCCCGTTCTACGATTCCGACGCGCTCGGCGCGCTCAAGGCCTACGCCCAAGCGCACGGACTCACCAGCGACGCGGATCTCAAGAAGCTCGGGAAGTCGGTGAAGCTCGGCGGCGCCCCGGAGTTCGCCACCAGATACGAAGGCCTCATCGGCTTGAAGAAGGCCTACGGGGACAACCCGACCTTCGTCCCGCTCGCGATCGGTCTCACGTACAAGGCGCTGGACACGGGGCAGGTGCAGGTATCGGACGTGTTCACGACCGATCCACAGCTGACGACGCATAAGTACGTGGTCCTCGTCGATCCCAAGAAGATCTTCGGGTTCCAGAACGTCGCCCCAATCGTGAGCAAGAAGGTTGTCGCGGCCGAGGGGCCAGCGTTCGCGGACACGATCAACAAGGTGAGCGCGCTGCTCACGATTCCCGCGATCCAGAAGATGAACGCCGCGGTCGCGCTCGACCAGCAGTCGCCCGACGCGGTGGCCCGGCAGTTCCTGCAGGCCAACGGCCTGCTGTAGGCGCGTCAGGGGGCGGGCACGTGCAGCTGACGCGTCCCCGCCCCCTCAGTCGTGCCGGTAAGCACACCGAGCACGCACACGAGCTCGGGATTCTGGGCGGCCTCGCCGCCCTGAGCCTCGACGCCCTCTCGAGCGTCGCCTATGGGCCGCAGGCGATGATCTCGGTGCTGATTCTCGCCGGGGTAGGGGCGCTCAAGTACACGCTCCCGCTGACGCTGGTGATCACGGCGATGTTGGCGCTGCTCGTCGTCTCCTACTCGCAGGTGATCGACGCGCACCCTGAGGGCGGCGGCGCGTACTCGGTGGCCAAGGCCAATCTGGGCCGGTGGCCGAGCCTGCTCGCCGCCGCGGCCGTGGTCGTGGACTACGTGCTGACCGTGGCGGTCAGCCTCGCGGCGGGCGCGGCGAGCCTGGGCAGCGTGTTCCCGGGCCTAGCGCACCACCTGCTGCTCGTATCGCTGATCGCGCTCGTGATCCTGACCGCGGTGAACATGTTCGGGATCGCCGAGTCGGCGAGGCTGCTGCTGATCCCGGCGGTCATCTTCGTCGTCAGCATCCTCGCGACGATCGTGGTGGGCGCGTTCCATCCCCACCCGGTGGCGCGCATCGGAACGCCGCTCGGCCCGTTCAAGCCGGTGGAGGCGGTCGGGGTGGTGCTGCTGCTGAAGGCGTTCGCGTCTGGATGCTCCGCTGTCACTGGGGTGGAGGCGATCTCCAACGGGGTGCCCGCGTTCCGCAAGCCGCGGATCCGCACCGCGCAGCGGACAGAGGTATCTCTTGGCCTGCTGCTGGGGGTGATGCTGGTGGGACTCGCGATCCTGATCAGGGTCCATCACGTGGCCCCTCGGGGAGGCGTGACGATTCTCGCCCAGGTGACCGCGGGGGCGTTCGGGACCGGCTGGATGTTCTATGTCTCCAACCTCGCGGTGTGCGCAGCGCTCGGATTGGCGGCGAACACGAGCTTCGGTGGGCTGCCCGTGCTCATGAGCCTGCTGGCCAAGGACCACCGCCTGCCGCACTTCTTCTACCTGCGCGCCGAGCGGCCCGTGTACCGCTACGGGATCGTCGCCCTGCCCCTCGACTTCAGTGTCGGCCTGGGGATCGGTGGCGGGAGCTCTTCTGATCGCGGTCCGGGCCGAGACCGACAAGCTGATTCCGCTGTTCACGATCGGTGTGTTCGTGGGGTTCACGATCAGCCAGGTGGGGCTGGTCCGCCACTGGCGCTCCGAGCGCCCGCCCCGCTGGAAGAGGCGGGTGGTGCTCAACGGGACCGGAGCTGTGATGACCGCGCTCGCGGTGGTCGTGTTTCTGATCTCGAAGTTCCTGGAGGGGGCGTGGGTCGTGGTGATCGCGATCCCGGCGCTGATGTACCTGTTCAGCCGGATCGAGCACTACTACGCGGAGGTGGCCGGCGAGCTGCGGTTCGGCAAGACGCCGCCGCCACCGCGCCGGCGCCAGAGCGTCGTGGTCGTGCCCACGACGACCGTGAGCGTGCTCACAGAGAGGGCCCTGAGCGCGGCGCTGTCGATGGGGGAGACGGTGGTGGCGGTCGCCGTCGCCGGGGACGAGGAGGAGTGCGCCCGGATCAAGGATGCCTGGGAGGACTGGAACACGAGCGTCCCGATCGAGGTGCTGCTCGATCCCCAGCGCTCGCTGGTTCGCACTGTGCTGCGATATATACGCTCCGTGGAGGGGGAGGACGCCACGATCACGGTCCTGATCCCGCTGATCGTCCCCCGCAAGCGACGGCACGAGATCCTGCACAACCAGCGCGGCCGGCTGTTGGAGGCCGTGCTCAAATCCCGCACTGATGTGGTCGTGGCGTCGTTACCGTTTCATCTGCACGACTGATGTCCGAACCGCGCCACAGCCTCCACCGCACCACGACCCGGTGGATGTCGGTCGTGATGATCGTGATCGGCGTCGCGCTGCTCGCGCGGACCCTGGCCGCCGGCGGCGGTGGGCTCGCGACGGGCGTGGTCCTGGGGGTCCTGTTCATCCTGGCTGGGGCCGGCCGCCTGTACCTGCAGTCGCGCGGCTAGGAGCGCCCAGGGACCGCAAGTGAACGAGCGGCCTCTCAGCTCCCGGGCGCTGATCACGGTCGTCTACACGACCTCGGTCAGCTCGCTGTACTTCGCGCTCGGAGTGATCGCCCACCGCGCCGACGGGCTGGTGCCCCTCGTGCTGCTCGCGGCCGGGCTGTTCTTCCAGCTCACGGCGATGACCTACGCCGAGGGCGCCTCGATGCACCAGGAGCGCGGTGGCTCGTCGGTGTTCGCGCGCTACGCGTTCAACGAGCTCCTCAGCTTCGTGGCCGCGTGGTCGATCGTGCTCGACTACACGATGCTGATCGCCGTGACGGCGCTGACCGTCCCCGCGTATCTGACCGCCTTCTGGCCGCATCTCGGCCACGGCTGGCCCGAGATCCTGGTGGCGGTCGCGGTGATCGCCGCCGCGGCCCTCGTCAACCTGCTCGGCGTGACCGCCCGGGCGCTGCACCGCCGGGCCCTGATCACGTTCGCCGACCTCACGATCCAGGTGCTGATCGTGGTCCTCGGACTCGCGCTCGCGTTCCATCCCCACCATCTGACCCAGAGCGTTCACCTGGGGACGACGCCGAGCGCCTCAGACCTCGCTTTCGCGCTGCCAATCGCGGTGGTGGCGTTCGCGGGACTGGAGGCCGCGGCGAGCCTGGCCGGCGAGGTCACCGCGACCTCGCGAGAGCTGAAGCGACTGGTGGTCCCCGGATCGGCGCTGATCACCCTGATCTACGTGGCCGTGGCCGTGGTCGGCGTGGGCGTGTTGCCGGTGCACCACGGCGTGACGGCGCTGGGCACGCAGCACGTGCGCGCGCCCCTGCTCGGAATCGTCCAGGCGTTCCATCCCACGTGGGTGGCCCACGTGATGAAGTACGTCGTCGCGATCGGGGGAGCGGCCGGACTCGCCCTGGCCGCCGGCGCGTCGATGCTCGGAGTGTCGCGGGTCGGATACACCCTGGCCACCAACCGCCAGATCCCCAGCGCGGTCGGGCGCCTCCACGATCGGTGGGGGACTCCCTACGTGATCATCGGGGCGGCGACGATCGGCGCCGCCGCGCTGGTCGTACCCCGGGACCTCGAGCTTCTGATTGGGATCTACGCCTTCGGCGCGCTGCTCGCGTTCACGATCGCCCACGTCTCGGTAATCCGATTGCGATTCCTCGAACCTGACCGCACCCGTCCCTACACCGTCCCGCTGTCGGTCCGCTTCCGTGGGGCGGCGGTGCCGCTTCCGGTTGTGCTGGGGGCGATCCTGGCGGCGGCGGGCTGGGTGGCGGTGCTCGTGTTCCACTCGGGCGCGCGCTACGTGGGCGCAGGCTGGCTGGCGGCGGGCCTGACGCTGTACGTGATCTACCGGAAGACCCAGGACAAGCCGCTGCTCCGCCGCGTGACGATCCCC